>Ga0255220_1000118_pt1 | contig 32173 bp, 40 predicted proteins | sample Miss_Colum_RepB__FD_188423 | JGI IMG/M metagenome (GOLD analysis project Ga0255220, IMG submission 188423) | Freshwater microbial communities from Mississippi River, Louisiana, United States - Miss_Colum_RepB_8d | ecosystem: Environmental > Aquatic > Freshwater > River | place: USA: Louisiana...
CATTGCTCCAGTCTTAGTTGCATCTATCTCAATCGTATTAAACAATTTATGCACTTCTTGCCATGCGCTCATGGCTGTTTGATCGAATGGCCCGATTTTTTCAACAAAGATGTAATGAAATTCAGAATATTTTATTTTCTCAGATTTATTTGATAAATTCATACTTTATTATTTGTAATATAAAAAAAGACACAATTAAATCAATTATTGTGTTTATATACTAAAGTCTATCGTGGTATGTTTTGATGTATTGATATAATCCGAACATAAATTCAGTTTTATATTCTTATAAGGAGATCTTCAATGGAAGTACTTAGTATTGATGCATTCAAAAACAAAATATTTAATTTTGAACAATCAAAAGACTGGAAATTTAAAGGCGCAAGACCAACAATTATTGATTTTTATGCCGATTGGTGTGGGCCTTGCCGTGCGCTTGCTCCAATATTAGATGAAGTCGCAATCAAATATAGTGGTCAAGTTGATATATACAAAATTGATACTGAAGCAACTCCTGAACTAGCTGCTCTTTTTGGCGTTCGAGGTATACCAGCACTATTGTTTATTCCTCTGCAAGGTGAACCGGCAATGAGTTCTGGAGTAATGCCTGTTGAGTCTTTTGATCAAGCCATTAAAGAATTATTTAATATTGAGAAAAAACACTAAATACACTTTCAGCTTTACAGTATTCTACATTTTGCATATTAGAACGCATGTCCAAAAAGTCTGCACAACATGAAGATAAAACTTGCGCGTACGAATATGAAATTCTTAATCTGCTTCGTACGCGTGGTTATAACAAATCTATCTGTCCATCCGAAGTTTTGCGTCCCGAAGAGAAACAGAACAAGCTTATTATGGAGCAAGTTCGTAAAGCCGCGCAAAGACTTGTTGCCAAAGGACACATTTTTATCACACAAAAAGGTCAAATCGTTGATCCTTCTTCTGCTAAGGGCCCAATTCGTTTAAAATTAAGTTATCAACTTAAGGAGAGTTAACATGATTACTTACCCAATGTCGTTCTTTACTACAGCTAGTAGTAAATCAGGAACAAGTACGCTTTGGACAACAAATGCAAAAACTGAATCCAAAATTATTACGATGGCCATACCACCTGAGTTTGAAGGCCCAGGTCAAGGAAACAGCCCCGAAGACTTATATGCCATGGCTTTACAAAATTGCTTTATAGCTACCTTTAAAGTGTTTGCTGAAAAATCCAAATTAAACTATGAATCAATTCAGGTTGAAAGTGAGCTTATTGTAGATCGCGATGACAAAGGGCGGCCTTGGATGTCTAAAGTCAAACTAAATATTACGCTCGAATCACCACAAAATATAGACAATGCTAAACGTATACTCGAAAAAACATCCCAAAATTGTATGATCTTAAACTCGGTCAAAACAGATAAAGAGTTTCATTTTGTTATTCGCTAATTTGTCTTGGATAGAAACAGTATATTTAATTTCTTCTATCTATATGATAGGTGTGATTTGGCTAATTCAGCTTATTCATTATCCTAGTTTTTTATACATAGATCAATCCCAGTTTATACTGTTTCATCAAAAACACACAATCATGATGACGATTTTAGTGGGGCCCGTGATGTTATTTGAACTTTGTACATCGGTGTATTTAAGTCAAAGTTTGCAATCTGTATGGCTGATTCAAGCTGGGCTAGTGACGCTTCTTTTTGGACTAACTTTTTTAGTAAGTGTACCCATACATAATGAATTAGCGAAAAAGCATAATCGAAAGCTTATTCGAAAGTTAATTCTAACCAATTGGCCTCGAACAATACTTTGGACATTAAAGTTTTTAATTTTCTACATCACATGCAATTACAAGGTCATTTAAATGGGTTTATCTAAAAAGTTAAAAGAAAAATTTAATTCCATCGAAATACAAGACAAAGACCGCCTGATTCGCATGGGTTGGGAAGATCGATCAACTTTTGAATCAATTGAAAAACAATTTGGCTTAACACCTAATGAATTTATTCAATTTATGAGATTCAGTCTTGATCAACAAACATTTAATCGCTGGCGCAAAAGAACAAATGCACAGGGACAGCTCAAGCACGAGTCAAAGCGAGGATTCAAAACAACACGCTTTAAGTGTAGTCGCCAATCACTTGATGGAATTACTAAAGGCTGGAAATGAGTTTCAAATTACTTGTGTTTAACACGAACTAATGAGTTCATATCATACCCGCTTGATTTCATCTGAGAAACAATTTGATCAAACAACTCATCAGACATAATTTTCTCGCGACTCATGATCCAAACATATTTTTGGTCGGGCACGCCAATAACAGTCCAATGATAACTATCGCCTAGCCCTATGATGAGATAATTAAACTTAAGCGGCCAAAGAGGCGAAACCTTCCAATGAGCTTGTGTTTGCTCATTATAAATCCATCCCTTTTGAGGAAGGCTTTTAACAGGCCCATCAAACCCACCTTGATTATAAGTAAATCCTATATCAATGCGTTTTTTTTCACTGTTCCAGGTATAAGTTTCTACGCCGTTATAAACGTCTTTTTCAAAAGGTGTAAAGCGTCCACCCTGTACATACCAAGTACCCATAAATTTTTGAATCTCGATTTTATCGACTGTTTTATTATATGCAGGCAAGGAAGCACAGGATAAAATATTTGATATTATCGTCATCATAATTATTAATTTATACTTTCTTAACATAGAAGCCATAATCTCACATAAGTTTCCTGGCTGCAATGCAGCTGTTAAAAAACAAAGATCTTCAGATTTTTGTTATATTTGAGTTCGATCTACTGATTTTAACGTCTTTATTTTTCGGTTGTTTATTACATGATGTTTGGCTAATGTCTTTTTAAATGAACCCGAGCGTCGATTATCAGCACTATTTAAATCTTGTTAGCCGAAGTTTTGCTTTTTGTATTGACCGACTAAACTCACCTCTTAAAGAAACAATTGGGTTAAGTTATTTGCTCTTTCGTATTTTAGACACTATAGAAGATGCCAAATGGTCTAACTTAAATGATAAGCTTTATTTTTTTTCACTTTTTGAAAAATCAATTTTAAATTTACCGACTGAATCTTCAAAACTTGATTGGCTTAACCGCTTTGAAAAAAGAATACCCGACCATGAAAAGCAACTTTTATCAGTCGCATCTTTGCTATTCGAAGATTTACATAAATTAAATTCGCATGATCGTTTATCTTTACAAAAATCGCTCGTTACTATGAAAAATGGAATGTTAAAATTTTCTGTAAAAGAAGGAGCACTACGTTTAGGTTCAATTAAAGAAGTTAATCAATATTGCTTTTTTGTTGCCGGTGTAATCGGAGAACTCTTAACCGATTTTATATCCAATTTAACTAAAACTCGATATTCAAAAGCAGTTTATATCAATTCATATCACTTTGGTTTATTTTTGCAAAAAATTAATATTCTTAAAGATCAATCTGAAGATGAAAAAGACGGACGATTTTTGGTGCCTAATCGCGAACAAGTTATATCAAGTATAAAAATAAACGCTAACGGCGCTATCAACTATCTAATAAATATACCTTTAGAGCAAAAAGAGTATCGATTATTTTGTGCTTGGTCATTATTTTTAGGTCTTTCAAGTTTACCGTTTATAAATTCGAGTTGGACAAGTAAACTTATTAATAAAATTCCGCGAGCAATGACATTAAATTTAATCGATCAAGTGGAAAAATTAATTGATAATAATGTTTTACTTGAACAGTTTTACTTAAAGCTAATTCAAAATTTAAATTCGATCACTTTACCTGCAACTAAAGAGCAAATTGCAGTACTTCAAAACAATGAAACTGATAGTTGGCTAACTCATATTTATAAAGGTCAGTTAAGCCAAAGTGAGTTATCTTTACTAGGTGTTGTTTAAGTTTTAATTCATTAAACAGTAAAAATGCTATTTAATAGCAGTCACTAACTTATCAATTTCAATTTTTAAATCAGGATTTTTAATCCCAATTTGATCGTCAAAATTATTTTGAAACGACGGAAATGCAAATTTCCCAATTATTTGTGCCCCATGAAAAGGAAATCGACTTGCAGCTGTTTCTAATACGGACAATCCACCACGTGGTCCAGGAGATGTGGATAATAGTAACATTTTCTTTCCTTCAAAGACTTTAGGGTTTTCGCGAGATGACCAATCAAAAATATTTTTAAATGCGGCTGCGTAGCTGCCGTTGTGCTCTGCTAATGAAATAACAATGATGTTAGCCGATCTTATCTTAGCATTAAAAAGTTTAATTTGTTCAGGTATACCTAATTTATTTTCTTGATCAGTGGAATATAAACCTACCTCATAAGCATTTAAATCGAGTACTTCACTGTTATTATCAATCAGCCGCGCAACATGTGTTGCAAGTTTCTTATTGATTGAATTTGCACTTGTTGATGCACCAAACGCTATTACTTTTGTCATATATAACCTCATGATCATTCAACCATTTTAAAATATAGTTGTATAGATATCATTTTCTATATCTTTAATAAAAGACTGATCAATGAAAAAAGCCAATCATATTTTTTTAATGATCTGATGTTTACTCATTGTCATGGAAAACATTCAGTGCGACAGCTTAAGGAGCGCAAACATGAATACAAATTACTAAACAAAATTAAAAATCAAGAAAGAAAAAAATATTTTTTTTTGTCTTTGAAAGATCGACACTTTTCAATTATTTAGCAGATCTCATGATGAGATTTCCAGGCAGTCTCAATTTGACCAGTTAAGTCTTTCTGAAAATCACCGATAAATCTATTATCTGCCGCTGGTATCTTCGATGAAACGAAGGCTGGTGCTAAGAGGTTCGAAACTCTTCGCAGATAAATACAACGGAGGAACGTGTGAAGAACATATACCGAAGACATTACGTTAAATTGGAATTAATCAATTTACCCGGAACTGCACCACCACAATAGTTATTAAAATGTTAAACTTCGGAATTGCAAATGCTCGGTAAGACCGGGCATTTTTTATTTCACAAAAAAATACTTAGCAACCCTCTAATAAAACTGGCATCAAATAAATTATTCACACTGTTTTGCCAAAAAACATACTTTCGAAACACTTTCAAACATATACTTTACAGCCTAAATATTAATGATTAAACCATCCTCACAACAATAAATGTCGACTAAGCATTAATAATAGCTTAAATCCGCACTCATTTTATCGGAGGTCACATGAAGAAATTACTTCTTTTTGCGCTAATGCTACCGTCTATGGTCTTTGCAAATGAAACTCAAGCTAGTCATTCAGTCAGTCCTTCATTGCTCAATGAAACAGTTCAAGTCAGTGGTTTTGGCGATATCAGAATACGTAGACCTTTGCCAGATGCAAAAGGTTTTCCAGTACTGCTCGTTCATGGTGTTTATGGTGGCGCCAGTCATCGTGCATATAGAGAATTACTGCCAATTTTAGATAAAGCTGGATTAGCAGTTTATATTTTGGATTTACCTGGAGCAGGTGAAAGTTCAAAACCCAAACGACCATATAAAATCGAAGATTTTGACTTATTTTTAAATACATTTTTAAGCGAGATTGTTCAAAAAAGAACGACTGTAGTAACAGAATCAATCTTAAGCTCTTCTGGTCTTAAAGTCGCGAGTGATAGACCTGATTTAGTTCGCCGCTTAATTTTATTAAGTCCAACTGGTGTTAACTCTTTGAATCTACCACCATCAGAACGTGAACAGAAACTCTATGACCGCCTTTATGCTGATGAAGCTGCCAGTGATGCTTTCTACCAAAATTTACTTATTGATAATTCATTAAACTATTTTTTAAAGTTTGCGTTTTATGATGATAGCCTAGTTAACGAATCACTCTTAAATGACTATAGAGTCATGCGAGATAATAAAGATCAAAAATATTTAACCTTAAGTTTTGTTGGTGGACAGCTTTATCGACCTTTTACAGAATCATCACGAAATGTATTTGTTCCAGTACTAGGTTTATTCGGAAAAAATTATGAAGGTTTTGCCGATAATCAGCCATCAACTGCCGAGATGTTCAAAAAATTGAGACCTGATTTCGAATATGTTGAGATCGAAAATTGTGGCTCTTCTGTTCAGCGTGAACAACCTAACGAAGTTGCAAAGGCTATTATCGAATTTCATGTAGTAGATTAGTTAATTTTAAATCTTACTAGGTGAGTTACAATCTATTCATAGAGTTTAGGCTTTAGTACATGACCAAAGCCTAAACTCTTTTCATATTAATGATGATTGGCGCTAGAAAGATAGACTGGCACATCATGAAACATTTTTTGAGTTTCTGATGTTTCATAAAAATTTACAGAACCTGTTATATATGAAGTTAAATCTCTGATTTGTGCCTCTTTATCTTCGACAAGCACTTCCATAATATGTCGCATGCTCAAAAGGGCGACCACTTGATTTTTATCTAACACAGGTAAGTGGCGAATATGCATTTTAGACATAATTTGTAAACACTCTTCTAGTGTAAAGTGCGGTTCTGCATAATATATTTTTTTGACCATAATGGATTCCACATTAGCGTACAAAGAAATATTTTGATAAATAACGGCACGAGCTAAATCTTTTTCCGAGAAAATACCTTTTAAAGTATTTTCTTCTATAATAAGAAGTGCACTAGAGTTTGTGGAATCAAGAACTTCTAGTGCTTGATATATTGAATTTTTAGGACCGACGCTAGCGAAGACGTTGATCCCCTTTTGCTGAATTAGATCTTTTACTTGCCTTTTCATACACTGTCCTCCTTGTTGTTAAAAGCATAGGCGTGTCGCTTATGCTGTTGTACAGAATAAATAATATCGATTGTTATATAAAACAGATAATTTCAATGAACTTTATACTATTAAACAATATGCGCAATAGTTTCTGTGACATCAATTCTTAGCTTATAAATATCTATTCGTTAAAATGACAAATTTAATTTATATATTAAAAAGCAATACAAATTAAATTATTTATCTATTTTACCAATTGCTCCCCTCTGTGCTTAGCTTAATCAAAACAAGGAGGTAACAAAATGAAGTCTATAAAAGCTTTTTTAATTGTAAGCACTTTGCTTGCAGGACAGGTGACGTTATCTGATGAAGTTGAAAAATTGCCAATTGCTAAACCAATTGCTTTTGATAAAGTAGAGGTCATACGAGAAAATCACAATCATGAAAGTGATGAGTTGAAAATAGTTGGTAAGGTCACATACAGTAATGAATGTAAAGTGATTGATCAAAAATTTAAAAAGGTCTCAGTTGAAGGATCAACCATTCAGTATAATATTTATGGTATAAATGAAGCTCAAAATAAAGTTTGCGCTCAAGTTTTTATGCCTGTGCAAAAATTAGTCTTGATTGATTCTTTTATTCTACCTAAAAATCAAGATTATCAAATCATGGTCAACCAGTTACTAATCAACTAAATTGCACCCCTCCCCCACTATTCAGAATAGAGCCATACCCTAATGGCTCTATTCATTTTTGGCTTACTGAGAGTTTTCTTTAATGAAGTTTCAATCTTATTTTTAAATTTTTTGAGGCTGCAAAAGATCTTCTAAAAAAAATGCAGCTAATTCTGATCGTCCCGAAAGGCCCGACTTTGAATACACTGCGATTGATTGAACACGAGCTGTTTTTTCAGTTGTCTGTCTAATATCTGCAATTTCTTTTAGTGAAAGTCCTTTAAGCAATAATAAAGCGACTTCTTTCTCAGCTGTCGAAAGATTCCATTTAGTCAGTTGCAAATCAATGGATTGAGATAATCCTGAGATATATTTCTGCGCTTCAGTTTTCCATTCGTTAGCTTCTTTTTTTAATTGAATATTTGCATTTAAAGAATCAGATAACTTATGTTTGAGTTGAATAGAGTCTTGTATAAAATAATAAATACCATATAAAGCTGCTATTCCGGTGCTACCCTCAACAAGTACATGCCAAGTCACGACACCATCTTTTGCATCAGTTATCAAATCAAAGCCAACCATTATAGCGACTAGAGATAAAATAGTAATAATAAAAATTCGCTCTTTACGACTCATTGAAACAAAATATCTTAAATTGATGTATTCGTCATGAAAAGATTTTTGATGTCATCTTCAGCAACTAGCACTAATCTTGATCTTCTTTGTAATGCTTTTTATTATTATGAACATCGTCAGTATTTTGATTCTGCAAAATGTCTTCTATATCGCTTTCATGTTCGTTTTCACCAAGCTGTAGCGTTTTCCCAAACATTGATAAAGTACGATTTTCTGAGTTAAAATGACTAGCCAAGTAATAGACAGAAGAGATAATCAGTGCAAGCAATAGTATAGCTGCGAACAATCTTTCTGAATTAATCGGTGTTACTGCTACATTTGAAGTATCTTTTTTACCATCTAACATACTCAGAGCAATACGATCTTTATGCCTTAAGGAATGAAAAATGATACCCGTCACATGTACAATCACCAAAATGACAAATGCATTTGCCATGAATTCATGAATTTCCTCAATAGATTCTTTGTATCCAGTGGTCATAAAATAGCCTGAGACCACTAAACCTAGCACAAGTGAAAACATTATTATTGCTGCCCAACTTGATGCTGGATTATGACCAGGCCAACGTTTATTTGATCCTGATAAAATACCTAAAAAATAATTTTTAAGATTAAATATATTTAAATCAAATCCAGCAAATTTTGCATATCGAGATCCAATTACACCCCACATGATTCGCCATAAAACAAGAATAGCCAGAACAAAACCAGACAACATATGAAAACTAAATTGTATAGTCTCGTCGTCGACGGTTTTAGCTATGGTAAATGACAACACGAACAAACCAGCAAACAGCCAGTGAAATAGTCTAGTCGGTAAATCGTACACTGAGGTTGATCTCATTATTAGCCTCCTTGGCAATTTTTTAAGAGTTCTTAGTGTATAATTTCGACTATTTCGATAAAGACGTCTATTGGCCAAATGATCTAAGCGGCCAGAAATCAAATACTTAGGCTAAATGATCTATAGCAAAAACTTATTTTTGATAGTTTATTCTTTAAAATCATACACAGCACGAATTTGACCTTGGGTCGCTACTAACTTTTGACTCGATATGCCTATGAGAATATCAGCAGTTGGATATTGCACATATTTTTCAAAAGTTGCTAATGCATCAATGCAATTAGCCTTGTTCATTTGAACAATGACAACGTGACCCGATGCTGCAGCTTTGTATGCAGCATTGAAAACTTTTTCTTCAAAACCAAAATAAGAACCTAATCCTAAACAAATCACATCAGGATCAGATGAATAGACCTGAGCAAATATTTTATCAAAATCACTATTCTGATTTGCTTTTAGTTCTATTTGGTTTATTCCGTCTATAACCATTTCAACAGAATCTTCAATAGTGAAAACCAATCGTCCCTGATTTTTGTATTCATTTAATAGTGAATATACAGTAGTTGTTTTTCCGGAACCAGCTGCGCCAGTTACTATTATTAACCCACTTTTCTTTTTAGCCCATGATTTAAATTGATCGAAAACTGTCGCATCACTCGCAATGCGCTCGATTGGCATAACATCTGTTTCAGGTTGATATAATTGCAGAGTCAAACGCGGCCCAACAACTGTATCAAGTTTTTGATATCGAACCTGTAGCTTATCGTCTTCGCTGCGATAAAGGTAAATACGTCTTGAATTTTCGCTATCGAGCGCCGTTGATAAATTTTTAAGTGAGTTATCTATTTCAAGAAAAGTTTCTTCTTGTATTTCAGTCAATTTATCTAGACCTGATCTTGAGCGATATGCAATCTCATATTTACCCTTTGCTGGATAAACGTGTACTAAACGCGAACCATGATCAAATGCATCCCAAATAATTTTTTCAGAAACAGATGTAATCAATGTATTCATTTTTTTTTCCTTATGTTTTGAGCGATCCGACAGCAATATTGATAAATTAAGTAAATCACGTTGCACATAAGTGCGTGAATTCTTACCCGAGATATACGTTTCTAATTCATCTTTTGAAAAGCGCCATTGACGACCTAATTTATGCCCAGGAATTTTACCAGTTTGTAGCCATTTATATAATGTGCTGGGTGTTGTCTTAAGTAATTGCACAGTTTGATCGAAATCTAAATACTCATTTTTTTCCATATGAGCATTATCGTCAATTATTAGCTTTTATTAACCATGATTAACCAATATTTAGACTAAGGTCATATTTAAATTGTTAAATCTATACAAAGGTTAGTTAAATTAGAATTAATCATTCAAGCAATAGTTTATTTTATAAGATCATGAAATCGACACCAACTTGAATGTGTCTTAAATGATATAGGCAATTGTCTTTGTAAATCTTTATGACAGCCACCAGCCAAGTGTGAAATTTTTGATTTTCCATACAAATTCAATTCGAATATCTCACGAATACTTAGCGTTAAAGTAAACGGCTTAACTTTATATTGATTTTCACCATCAAACCATACGGCATTATCGATTTCTAATTCAGCTTGCTCATTAAATAAAGAGCCTTTTAAAACAGTGTTAATCACCAATTTTTTATGAGATTGAGGTGGTTTAATTTCTTTAATAATTTTAGTTATTAAATTTCGTTGTCGAATGATGGGGTGCCATACTAGGTCTGAAGATCTTAAATGGCCTTGTGAGCCATCAATTAAAAATGTCTTAAATCCAGTATGACACTTTTTTAAAAGATAAATGTTCTTTCCACGATTGAAGCTGTCGTCTATTGGCGTATAGCCCCACCAACCCTTGCGACCGACAGAATCAATTATTTCAAAATTAGGTTTAACTTTTATATGAATGGGTTCATTGAAATCGTCCGACTCAAGCCTGTGGCCTATTGCCTCATGCAAAATAAAACCTGTAGCAATTTCTGAAAATTCCAGTACAGTTTTTTTATCAATATTTAACTTATCAAAGCTTTTGTATTTTGAACGTAAGCTAAATGTAATAAGTTTAATAAAATTCTCGATGAAATTTTTGTCTACATTAACTGTACTGTCACTTATTCGACCGAAATCAGAAACAAATTCAATGGTCCATATATTGCGACTATACCTTTCTTTGATTTCATAATTGTTAAAGCATCTAATAGAATAGACGTATCGCAATCTCAAACGGCCTGAAGGTAAACATTGCAGCAATTCTTTTTCAATTTCTTTAAACTTGTTTTTAATTTTTGGAATAGCATGTTTAGCACTAAGTGATTTAACATTAATACGACCATCCTCAATTTGTCGCGATGTTGTCATAGATTGATTACGATGCCACAATAATTTAAATTTTTTATTCAGCTTAGAATTGAAAATATGAAAACATTTATCGCTCTCATATGATGTTTCAATTATTTTTCCATTACTTACAACACTCACGGCAATTCTCATCTATTTGATAACTTGTTTTTTTAAGATTAAACGTCGCAGGATCAAAACAAAGCTCAGTATCTAAACTTTCGCATTCAGAAAATTTGGTAAAATATTTAATCACTTCGATAGCTCCTAAACTAGATATAATTGCATTTAGTGGTCCAAATGATGGAGCTTGATAACACGAATCCCATTTATTTTGAATTCGCGTTAACTCTTTGTCTTTTTTATGCGGCTTATGTTCTTTAAAGCATTGATAACAAGATGTTTTACCCGGTACAGTTAATGGGCCAACAACTCCTTCTGTATCGCGATAGCCGATATTCAAATATGGTATATTCATTTTCACAGCTACTGTATTTACCCAATCATGTATTTGTGCAGGTCTATCGGCAGATATTATAATAAAATCGACTTTTTTTAGATATTTCTTTAACGAACTTACGCCTTGAACTTTTTGATCAAAAGCGACAATTTTTGTTTGTGAATTTTTATTGGATAAAACTTTCTTAGCTGCTTTGACTTTGCTCATGCCAATAGCTGTTTCATCAAATAAAACTTGTCTTGTTAAATTAGATAGTTCGACAGTATCAAAATCAATTAAACGCAATTCTTTAAATCCAGATCCGATTAAATTTAAGCTGACCCAGTTACCGATCCCGCCCATACCGATTAGAGCAACAGTTTTTTTTGACAGAATTTGTTGAGCCTGCAATGGATCAATATTGTAACTTTGAAAAAATAACATATGTCGGTCATATCTTTTCAAGTTATCCGGAGTATTAGATCTAAAGTCAGATTTGAGAATGTTTTCATTAACAAGTTCTGATTGGATGTCTTGATTTAATTGCGATTTTTCAGTCAATCGTTGCATTCCATCTTTATCAACAAATAGTTTTTTCTTCAGTCTTTTTGAATAGCCTAATTCTATAATATAGTTATCTTTCGTTTTGCTAATTTGATTTAGGCCCAAATATGGCGGAATACTATAGTGTGATTTCATTTTTAATTTCCTTTTTATTTATTGTAATTTTAATTAAAATTCCCAAAGTAAATAGAGCGACCATGAAACTTGTAATAATAGAAAAAAAGCTGAAAATTGTTTGAGTAGATTGCGACTGATGGCTCATTATTTGAATCCATTGCAATGCTGCCAGCATTCCGAATCTTGAAAACAAGCTGATACTACTTAAAATGCTAGCTCTTGATTGACTAGATATATTTTGATTTAACTTAATTGATAAGTTTGTTCTAAATATCGATAAAAAAGCCTGTGTTAAACCAAATAATATGAGAACAATGAAACCACTCGTAATAATACTTGTTAAAATATAAAGAACACTAAATACAACCATAGATAATATGAAAAATGCTTGTGTTCGAAACCAGATCTTTTTTGAATACTTTGCTGCAACTAAACCAGCAATTATGTTCATGATACAATAAAAGCCAAAAACAACTGAATTAAATGAAGTGCTCGTTAAACCACGTAACTCTGCAAAATACGGTTGCCATAAATGCAACAATGGCTGAATCGAAAACTGTATTGCTACAGATATAAATATAAATGGAATAATTTTTTGATTGCCAATGCCTTCACTTATAGAGTTTTTTAGTAGAGCAATAATGCTTTTCTTTTTTATTTCCATCGATGTGACAAAATTTTCAGAGGGAGAGTAACATAAACATATATATCCAATTAATAGCGTTACACTTCCTGCTATATATGGCAGGTTAAGAGTTTTTTCAGCGATCATCCCACCTACGGTACCAAAAACTAAAACGAAAGCAGAATTTAGGCTTTGATTAGCATGAAAAAATTTATCCATCAGGCCTTCTTGCTTTTCAAGATTGGCTGCTTCAATTGCGTAAGCCTCATAGGCTCCAGACCATAAACAAAGGGATAAAGCACATAATATTTCAGCTAGAATAAACTGATAAAATGAATATCCAAAAGCAAAGATTAAAAAACCAGTTATTGCCGCAATTAAACTTAAGTATAAAGATTTTTTGCGACCAAAAAAATCAGCTATTAATCCAGTTGGATATTCTCCAATTAATATTGTAATCGCTTGAATGGTTTTTAAAATTCCGATTTGTGAAATAGTGAGACCACTTTGCAACAAATAAGTTACAGAAGTTGCACCGACGAACATTCGTCCACCTTCGAATAAGGCATCTAGTGTTAGTATTTTTTTAAAGTTCATATAACCTCCATAAACAAGGAGGCCATCCATGGCCATAATTGATTAGTTACGAACAGATCCAGCGTTTCTAACGGCGCCTGCATTACGAACGGCACCCGCATTTCTGACTGAAATTGCATTTCTTACAACTTTTGCGTCTCGAACTTTTTTTGATCCTTTTGATGTTGTTTGTTTTTGTACTTTAATTTTCATGCTTGTTCCTGTTTGTGTTTGGACCGTATAGGTCAGTTATTGATTGTCGATATCAATCGACACAAGACAACTGAGCAATTCCGAATCCGACATTTTCGGACGTATTAATCAATATATAGCTTTTAAGATGAATTTTTCTTAAATTGCAGATCAATAATCTAATAAATAAGAATGATAATGAATATTCAACTAAATACAATTTATCTAAAATCTTCAAATCAGCAGACTGTTTGACAGATACTTCTTAGGCAGTAACATATCAATATGTCAGTTCAAGAATTTGATTTTGTAATTGTCGGCAGTGGTTTTGGTGGCAGTGTTTCTGCTCTTAGATTAGCAGAAAAAGGCTATCAAGTTGCTGTTCTTGAAAAAGGACGTCATTTTGGTTCGAATGATTATGCCAAAACCAATTGGGATTTACGTCGTTATTTATGGGCTCCAATCATTAAGTGTTTTGGTATTCAACAAATTACTTTACTTAAAGGAATGTTGATTTTGCATGGTGCAGGTGTTGGAGGGGGTAGTCTTGTTTATGCTAACACCCTAATGCAGCCACGAAGCAAAGCTTTTGATGATCAGTCTTGGCCTAATAAAATAAATTGGCAAAATGAACTTGAACCATTTTATAAAATCGCAAAAAAAATGTTAGGGGTTGGGGTTAACTCAGCTTTAAATACCGATTGTGAACAAGCCATCTTACAATTGGCAAAAGAGCTGAAATGTGAAGAGACCTATCATCCAACAAAGGTTGGAGTATTTTTCGGTGAACCGAATAAAGAAGTTGATGATCCTTATTTTAACGGACAAGGTCCGCGTCGATCTGGATGTAATTTATGCGGTGGTTGCATGGTTGGATGCCGCTATAATGCAAAAAACACTTTAGATAAAAATTACCTTTATCTTGCGCAAAAACATGGAACTAAAATTTTTGCAGAGACCATGGTGACACGAATTGAACCAACACAAGACGGATATTTGGTTTCAGCAAAATCTACAACCCAATTTTTCTCTAAAACTACGCAATTTAAAGCTAAAAAAATTATTTTATCAGCTGGAGTAATTGGAACATTGAGACTTCTGTTTAAGGCCAAGTTTGTTGATAAGACTTTAACTCAAATTTCGCCTATGTTGGGCGAAAAAGTTAGAACCAATGGCGAAAGTTTATGTGGTGTTACAACGCCTAATACAAAGATAAGTTTTAATCATGGAATAGCGATCGGATCAGCTATTCATCCCGATGAAAATACAAAAATTGAACCTGTAAGATATTCAGCTGGTAGTAGTTTTATGCGTTTGCTGGCAATACCATTAACAAATAAATCAAAATACTTTCCGCGTGCCTTTATGGCTATACCAGCTTTGATAAAACAATTACCTTTGTTTACTCGTTTATTGATTGCTAAAGATTGGGCTAAACAAAGTATAATACTTTTAATCATGCAGAGTTCGCCAGAATGGACCAAAATTGAATGGAAGCGTTCAATTTTTACATTATTTAGAAAAGGATTAGTTATTGAAAATTCTGTTCCAAGTTATATAGAAATCGCACAGATGTCGACCGATCTTTTAGCAAAACGCTACTCTGCACTGCCTCAGAATGTTGCGACAGAAGTTTTTTTCGACGCTCCAGCAACAGCACACATTCTTGGTGGCTGTATCGTCGGCAATAGCATACATGATGGCGTTATTGATCATAAACACGAAGTATTTAATTACCCAGGTTTATATGTAGCAGATGGTAGTGTAATACCTGCAAACTTAGGTGTTAACCCTAGTTTAACTATCACAGCTATGACTGAACGTTTTTGTGCGTTTTTTCCAGATAAAAAATAGCGTTGGCTATTAATTTTAGCGGTTGTTTATCTAGTAATTTCAACAGCAAACTTTAAAAAGAATATCTACTAATTTGTGGTTTGCCTAAATGCTGATTTTTTCAGTAAATGTAAATTCTAATTTTATACGATCTGGATCTTCAAAAAAGACAGAATACGTTTCATTGCCACCGGCATGCGGATGTTTGTCAGAATATAATATTTTAATATGTTTTTGCTTCAAAAAATCAGTTAGTCGATCGACGTCGTCTTTTGATCTTGCATGAAAAGCAAGGTGATTTAAACCCGTTCTACAGCGATGATATGGAACATCTAAAAAGCGCTTCTCAGTTTGTACAAAGACGATATAAGTTTCGCCAAGCTTAAAACTAAAGCCTTCGGTCCACTCTTGATAAATTTTGTAATCAAGTAAATTTAATAGCCAGCTATAAAAATCACGAGTCTTAATTAAATTGCTACAATAAATTTCTATATGATGTAATTGGCCTCTGATTTGATTATTCCTTGATAAATGCAGTTTTTTAACTTTTTCAAAACTATACTAAAGTAGTCATTATGACATATTAAATAGTTTTTCATAATACCCTATAAGTTTCTTTTTAAATTACTTTTGCCATCATGAGGACCTTGCTCATGTTGCGGGTGATTTTCCCAAAACCATCCCTCTTTTTTACAATCTTCGTTTCTTGCCGGGTGCAAAGGGTAAAATATTTTATCTTCTGCATGACCTGAATCACCAACGACTATTGCCTTAACGTCTTTATCAGAATTATTAATAAGAGTATGTGCATAGCCAGTGCCAGGAACAAAACCCACACAATCACCTGGTTTTAATGGATGTAAGTTTCCATCAATCCATAGATCTGGATTTCCTTCTAGGATAAAAATAAATTCTTCATCATGTGAGTGGGCGTGTGGCCAACTCGAACGATCAACAGGTCTTAAAATTTCATAGTTTATACCAATACGTGATAAACCAAGTTTTTTACCCATGGCTGCACCAATACCAAATGTTTCAGCGTCACCCGGATATGAAAAAGACTCATTCGAAATCAACTCATTTACATTTTTAATAAAATCAGGTTTTTTAATCATAGTACTCTCTAACCTAGCAAAATCTCATACATATATTCGTCACAGTATTCACCATCAATAAAAGCCGTATTTTTTAAAAGACCGACTTGTCTGAAGCCAGCTTTTTCATAAAGCTTGATACCCGCTTGGTTAAATGTGCGAACTGTCAACTCTACGCGCTTAATATTGATTTGCTTTACCGATTCAAGAGCGTAGCTCATTAGTGCAGAGCCAAGACCAAGATTTTGATAATCAGGCTCTAACCCCATACCCAAACGAGCATTATGTTTTAAAAATTCGCCACCAAATCCAAATAAACCTAAATTACCGATAATTTAATCGCCATCAAAAGCAGAAATCATAAACTTTTGATCTGAATTTTTAAAATCTGTTAAAATTCTAAACTCATCTTCGATAGTCACATGATCCCAATGATTTTTCGGATGATTCATATTGCGATAGGCCGTTTGAAAAAGATTTTTCAAGTGATTCAACAAATTCTCTGCGTCTTCAGGAACAGGGCTTTTTAGCGTGATAGTCTTACCGTTTTTTAACGTGATTTCTTTGGGTGCTATAATTGACATAAAGACCTCGTCTTTAAAAAAACATGAGAAGTAACTGTTAGTAAATTTAAAACAATTATCAATCAGTTTTCAATAAGTTAAAAAAATGTATTTTTTTAACTTATTGATATAATACGCAATCCCAAAAATTAATATTGAATTGAACCCGTAAAGGTACAAGTTTGAGTCCAATCTTTTTTAGAAATATCTTTTGGTTGAATAGCAACCGTTCTTATTAGTTTAAACTTATCATGATCTGTTTTTTGTAAAACAATTTGAGAAACGATTGAATCAACAAATTCTCTTGTTGACCATGAGCCTCCCATTTCGTGTGTCATAAAAACTGATCCGTCTGCTAATTCGCCGTAATTATTTAAGTACGCATTAACATTATAAGATCCAAATTCAATAGGATCACTCATACTCGCAGATTTAAATATCTTTCTGAAAAACAAGCCTGCTGGCGATTTAGTAATTTCAAATCGAGTTTCATTTTCTCTTTGGTTTGGCAAGTCACAAACGACAGTTTCAACATTATATTGACCAATATATTTGTTCCATGAATTATTTTTCGGTACAGTCATTTGACCTTTTAAATCAATCCAACGCATTCCAAATGTTACTTGGTAAATATATGTGCTTCTGATTTCATACTCTCTTTGAAGATAATTCAATAACTCGATAAGTTCGGAAGCATTATGTATTTTTTGTATTTTTTCATTACGATATAAATGACTTTTATCCCAATTCCACTCTTCACCAGCTATAAAAAAATCTTGATCATTAAACTTGCTATCATACTCTTGAATATCATTTTGCTGATCAGAATCTGAAACTTGTGTTTGTATGAATTGTCGTGCCCAAACTAGCTTCAATCGCAAAAGATCTTGATACTGTTCATCTTGATAATTAAACAATTTGTAAGGAAAAGAGTTTGATAATCTTGAAAATTGTGTTAACGCAATAAGCGCTTCAGATAGTTGCTGATCTGCTAAAGTAAAATTTGACTGATTTACAGATTCTAATGTCTTTCGAAGTTTAAACTCAAAACCATCAAATCCGTGCCGAATCGTTTCACCGTTTATTTCAGAATCAAGTTTTGTATTTAATATCCACCAAGACGTGTCTTTTTGAATCTCGACGGCTTCTTCTTCTGTGCTACCTAGAAAATGGCTAATTTCATGCATCAATAATGCAATTACTTCACGTTTGGCAACAGCACGATCTAGCTTCTGAGCAATTCGAAAAGCACTCAAACAAATTGTATTAGTTTTTATTCCATATACACTTGCATCAACTTCTTTGTTTGCAGAAGTATAACATGGCTTATCTACACGAACTTCAAGTCTGATTTCTTTTAGAACTTGCTGTGCTTTAACTGGACCTAAAAATAATTTTTTGTAAAGTGGTTTATCTTGATTATATTTCTCTCGCCATTCGTATCCATTGAGTAAATACAGTAGTTCCGACTTTGACTCTTCGGCAATTTCTTGAATTTCAAATACTGAAGCTGGCTGTGCAGGTAAAGTACCACCACCGCCACCGTCCATGCCACCCGTATTTCCGTTAGCAAACAAAATTTCAGAAATAAGTAATATTAAAATTAAGACTATTTTATTCATCATATGCCTCTTTTATTCTTGTTTTTAATTAAAGTTTCAATCTAATTTTTCTGTAGTTATGTGCTGGCCAACTAAAATGAGTATTTATTTAAAATTTACATTTTTGTATATATTTTTAGTCATTTATCGGTTATATACTTTACTAAATAGTAAATTATTTTTGCAATTGAGGTATTTAAGTGAAATTATTTGATGCCGCAGACTATCGTGCATATTTAGAATTTTATATTAAAAACAAGCCCAAAAAAGGACATGGTTTTAAACTTAAAATTGCAGAGGCGCTATCCGTTCACCCCACTTTAATCACCCAAATTCTTAAGGGGCACAAAACTTTTTCAATCGAGCAAGCCTATTTGTTAGTTCAATTCCTTGAAATGAGTGATTTAGAAAAAGATTATTTTATAACTTTAGTTGAGTATGATAGAGCTGGTTCTGTTTCGCTGAAAAAGTTTATCGAACGACGACTCTTGAAGCTACGACAAGAAAGTGAAAAAGTTAAAAATCGAGTTCATTCTTATGCCTCAATGAGTGAAGCAGATCAGGCTCTATTTTATAGCCAGTGGTATTATTCAGCAATTCGTCTTTCATGTGGTATCAACGAAAAAGTAAATTCTAAATCATTATCAAAAAATTTTAACTTGCCAATCGAATTAGTCGAAAAAATCACTAACTTTCTTTTATCTCGTGGATTAATTGTTGAAAAAGAAGATAAGACTTTTAACCGCGGTCCACAAAATACTTTTCTACCTGCTGACTCTCCATTGATAAGTCGACATCATATGAATTGGAGAATGAAGGCAATTGAACGACACCCACGACTTGAAACTGATGAACTGGCTTTTTCAGCGCCTTTAACTATCGCTGAAAAAGATTTGTCAGAAGTAAAAAAAATGTGTCTTGATTTTATTCAAGAGATTTCAAAAAAAGTTTCATCAAGCGAAGCAGAAAAATTGGCGTGCATTAATATTGACTGGTTTATGGTGAAATAAATGTAATTATGCTATTTACTCACTTACATACTAATCTAATTTAATTATTAGATCACGAAATGAACTAATTGTAATTGTCTGATGAGTAACGTTTTTACCAAATCCATAACTTGCAAAGATAAAATCTATTCCGGATTCGAATGAGGCTTGTTGATCCCACTCAGTATCTCCAATGTATACTGAGTGATTTAAATTATGCTTTTTGATTAAATTACGTATATTATCGGATTTTTTAAGACCGGTATCGCCAAAGCAAACTGCATCTACAAATTGACTTCTTAAGTTTGAATAATCAAAAAACGCTTGTAAATACCAATCTTGACAGTTACTCACAACAAATAATTTATAATGTTGATACAATTTATATATAACTGCTTTGACTTCAGGATACAATAAACCACCAAATTTTAGAATTTCTTTTTTTTCGGCTTCGTCTAACAATTCTTGTAAAAGTTTTGAATCAGAATAATTATTAAAAAGTTTATTGACACATTCATCAAATGGTAAGCCGGCAACCGATTTGACATGAGTCGCATCGATCTCAAAATTTAAATCTAATTTTTTTAGCACTTTGTTCCAAGCAATAGCTGTCGTTTGAGATGCGTCCCATAGAGTACCGTCTAAATCAAAAATGAGTGAATCATATTTTTTCATCTAAGAAATCCATACTATTTAAAATAATCTGACAACAAAGATCATTTAATTACAACGATTATTGTCAGTAGATAGAACCAACATCGAGCCAATATCTTCGAATATATTCTGCTTTATCCTGATCAAAAACCTTGTTTTCTAAGTCTCCGTGAAATTTCTCGATAATTTTCCATGATGGAACATTTTCATCGCTACATGTGATTAAAACTCGGTTCAATCCTAACTCTAAGCAATGTTGCATGCCTAACCTAAATATTTCTGTGGCGTGGCCTTTTTTGCGATGATGCGGGCTAACGGCATATCCGATATGTCCACCTCGCTGCAACAAATTGTCATTCAATTCATGCCTGATATTGAATCTTCCGACAATGTCGTCATTAACAAATGCATATAGCATTGTCGAAGGAACGAGATGAGCGGGAATTTTGCTTTTATCTTTCTGATCTTGCAAAATTTGTAAGTGTTCAGCATGAGACATACCTGGTTTCCAAGCAAATGTAGCCCACGAAAGTGATTCATTTTTCCAATCATTAACCCATTTTAAAAAAGGTTGTTCATCTCTTGATGTTAATTCACGTAGTATCATTGTTTTCTGACCTTAATTTTTCTTAACCACTTTAAGTTTACGTCTTCAGTTGTTAGAGCATCTTAGCTCAATCAATTTAATGTTTCAAGCGAGTGTAAACTAACTCAAACGGCACCACCAACTAGATTTTTCTCCATCATGTGAACTTCGGGGTGATTGGGGTTGGGACCCAAATCTTTCCAGTTGTTTTTTTGGTAAAAAGCGATTGCGCGGCTGTTTGTGGGACTTACATTTAATCTGGCTTTTTTACATCCAAGACTTTTAAGAAAATTCACTGCATACTGATCTAAATAATAAGATAGATTTTGGCCTCTATACTCTGGTGCTAAATAATATAAGTTGACCATACCTGTTTCTAAATCAGATTTCATTTGGCCTAGTTCTATTTGGCCAATAATTTTATCATCAAAATGAATGTGTACTGCTGAATAAGGATTGTTTTTAATTTTATTAGAAAGCCATTCTTTGTAATGACTTGCTCCACCGTCTTTTTCAAAATTGAGCGCTTATCCAAAACTAACAACATATGAGTCTATACGAAATTTAAGACAAATATCCCAATCTTGTTCTAAATTTATTGGCAAAAATTTTGGTTCAATTTTCATTTGATAACATCCAGTCTATTCATCTTAATAAGTTTTACTATTTAACAATAGAAATAGCGATAGAAAATTATACCTGTATATTGTACGACTTAATTATTTACTTAAATGTGTAAATACACGCCAAAACCTGCTCATTTTAATCATTTGTAAAAATGAGATTTGAACATTCTTTGTTTTTAGCCTAACTACTGCATCATCATTATTATATTTCAACGCTGCAGATAGCGGCGTTAATTGGTCATAGTATGACTCTAAATTTGGATCAGCACCATTATCTAACAATAAAGCTACGATTCTGTTATGTTTTAACTTAATAGCAGTAACAAGTACAGTCACTAAAATTTCTGGATGTTGATAGTTCAAATTGATGCCACTTTTAATATGATAATCTACTAAGTCGTAATCACCTTTTTCAACAGCACAGTATAATTCTTTCCAATCGCCAGCGGACATATAACCTCAATGTTTTAAATTTTTTCTATATCACACCACGCTCTAGACGCTCTTCTAATCGATCAAGAGAACCATTCCAACCTTGGGCCATTCCTGAACGTTCAGCAACAAATGCTTGCAATTCAGCAGGTGTGTGTTCATTAATAAGTTCAGATTTTAAAGTTATACGAGTAGATGCTGCATCTTCTTGAATAAACGTCACAGAGGTTAACCAAGTGGCTGGCCATACTGGGGCCCCAGGATGCTTTACGTTTTTTCCATGTTCATCACAAAATTCTTGAAGGAAGGAAATAAATTCTGGTGAGATTATTTTTTGATAAGTTGAACGGCCATAAAATTTAACTTCGCTATTGCCCATCTCATAAAATACATTTTTACCAGCTTCGATTTTACCTTCTATGATCTTCATAAAAAAACCAGTCGGTGGTTGCCATTTTTCAATATGAGCTTTGTCTGTAAACATTTTAAAAACCAAATCAATAGGAGCCTCAAAAACACGATTAAGTAAAAATACACTTTTTTGATTAAATACTTCTTCAATATATTCGCCCAAACGATCCCATGTTGAATTACCACCAGCTTCTTTTATAAAGTTACTCATGTCTTTTGCGATTTGCGGCGTTTCGAAAGTCATCGTCATCACCATCGTTGTTTTTCCGTTAGTTTCACTAAATAGAACATTCACTCTGAATAGGGCTTTTTGGTTCTCATTTGCGCCGTGGTCATATTCAAGTCGTTTCAATGGTTCTACTACGAAATAGGTTGTAACATTCGGATAATCGACACCATCTGGGCCATGCATTGTATAAATCCATTTTCCACCCGCTCGCAAATCTTTGCTTTTAGTTGTTATACTAAAACCTCGTGGTCCCCACCATTTGGCTGCTTTTTGCGGATCAGTCCATGCATCCCATACTAAATTTACAGGAGCATCATATACACGGGTTATAATTAGTTCGTTTGAATTATTTTTTGGTTTCATATTTTTTCTTTCATTTTTTATTTGTTACAATTTTTTAAAAAAATTTACTCAGCATGAACGCATCTACATCAGCAAAAAATCTGTTTTGTTGCAGACTCATTTATTTCAAAACCCATTATCAACTCGATTTGCTGGTGATTTATTTTCTGCATCCATAGCTAATTAATTTATGCAAAATTATCGCCTTTATCAATGTGATAGCATTATGGCTGTAAGCGACAGTTTAAAAAGAGGTCATTTTCATTGGCGCAAGCGCTCCATGGGGACCACTTAATTGCGAGTTGATTTATCAAATTCTTTTTTTCGATAGATAGTTCTAAAATTAATAACTAAAATTAATCTCATTTATCTGTTAATTAGTAACTTTACTTTTACTTAAAAAATAATTAGTTCAGCAATTCTTCCATACATCAAACGGGTGAAGGTTGTTGTTGTCAATGTAAGCTTTTTCTTCAAGACCACCGGAAGCGTTCTTTAAATCAATAAGAACGTTAAACTGACCAATTACAAATCCTTTGCCGTTCTTACTCCAAGCTAACTAAGGTTAAAGATCGACCAGAATTTAAGAAAACTGGTGTCTATTTAATATATTCACATGATGCTGGGGATGTTATCCCAACAATTTATATTGGCGAAGGTGATCCCATTCTCAATCGCATTGTTGCTCACGATCGCGACAAGGATTTTTGGGAGCACCTTATACTTTTTAACAGTAAGGATGAGTCTTTGAATAAGGCTCATATTCAATACTTGGAATCCCGACTTGTAGAAATGGCAAGCAAGGCAAAAAAATGTAAATTAGAAAATGGAAATTCACCAACTTTACCGGCACTTTCTGAGTCAGATATAGCAGATATGGAATCTTTTCTGGAAAACATGATATTAATATATGGAGTCCTTGGAATATCAGTTTTTGAAACTCCTAAGCTGGAAAAAAATAGCGAAGATTCTAGTGCTTTATTATATTTGAAGACATCAAACTCAGATGCTACTGGATTTGAATCTTCTGATGGCTTTGTAGTGCTAAAAGGTGCCAAAGCTAACTTAGCTGAGATTCCATCAATACATCCATCGCACAAGGACTTTAGGACATGGATGGTTGCCGATGAACTTTTAACAAAATCAACTGATGCTTATGTTCTTGCACAAGACTATACTTTTACATCCCCGAGTAAAGCAGCAAGCATTTTACTTGGTCGAAATGCAAATGGCCGTGTTGAATGGAAAAATAAAGACGGAAAAACTCTAAAGGATATTCAAGAAAATATATAATCATGAATTGAATAATTTATTTATAATTCACGTATCAATTCTGTTAGATGAAATATAAGATCAAAGACTAGTTCATTCAAAATCTGTTTTAGCCGACAAGATTTAGATGCGAAGAGTAAAAGCTAAAATAAAAAAGTTTGTACGAAATGCAATCGTAGTTGCTGCTATTTTTATTGTGCTATTCATTGTGAACTATATGCCGACGATTCCAACTAATACTTTCCATTGGGTTGGTGGGGGCATAATTGTTGGTCTTTTTATTTGGCTTGCTTTTAAAATTTTCCACAAACCCGAAAGGTATATTAACGAGCGCGGCTATGTTGTCTTAGTTCGTGAAAACGAGCTTGAACATCGATTTATTGCAAAACAATTACTTAAACGTGATTTATATCCAAATGAAGTTGTCCATCATATTAATGGGAATAAGACCGACAATCTCGTTCGAAATCTTTGTTTAATGGATAATGAAAAGCATGAACATTTTCATTCGTGGTTAAGCTGGAAAAAATCAAAAAATGGTTCCTACCCACGCTTTCGCGAGCAAAAAAGGGTTCTTGTGGATGAATATGGGGGAACCTTACTAGAGTCCATTAGAAACAATGACAATTTGAGTGAAAATAAACCCACTTATCCTGAGTTACCAACTCATCTAAATGGCAGTTCCGGATTTTCAGTCGCTCACGAACTAAATACATCTGAAAAGCTTTTTGAAGAATTACGTTCATTGCGAAGGAAACTAGCGAGTGAGAGAAAAGTACCGGCTTACATGGTTTTCGATGACAAAACTTTAGCAGAGATGGCTGAGAGTTTACCAGATACCGAAGAGCTACTACTTCAAATAAAAGGAGTTGGGCCTACAAAACTTCAGATGTATGGCCCTCAGTTTATTTCTGTTTTAAAAAAATTTAAAGTCGAAAATAAACTTACTTCAAAAAGCAAAATAGATTCAGCATAAAGTTCAATTGAAAATGTTCCCAAAGTATAGAGCTCTTCAAATTGTAATGACTCGTCTTGAGAGTAAAGTTTTGACCAATCCAATACTGAGTGGCTGTATATGTTATAAAGAAGCTCAGCGAAAACGCTGAGCTTCTTCTGGAAAAATCACAATCGGATTCCAGTTGATTTTTAAAACATCACGAGATGCTTTTTCAATTTTTTGAGTGCATTGCCTTGAATGGCAGTCTTCAAAATCTGAAATGGACCATGGACCGCTTAGATATAATTCCAGGTTCCAAAAATGGTGGAGGTATTTTTTCGCCTCTAACCCCTTGATTTTCCTCACACTGAGCTGAACCTACCCCGATTTTACGGACACGCAAAAGTGTGGTATAACCACAAAACCGTAAGGGGAGAAAATGACAAGAGTACAATATACAAAAGAGTTTAAGTTACAAGCTTTAGAGTTAGCCGAACAACTTGGATCATTAGCAGCAGCAGCAAAACAATTAGGAATACCTGATAGCAGCATTTATAATTGGAAAATCAAATATAAACCAAATTTAAATTTATCTGAACAAGTTAAAGTTGTAGCACCGTTATCACCAGAATCTGAAGAGTTAAAACGATTAAGAAAAGAAAACGAAGAGCTTAAAAAAGTGAATTCAATTTTAAAAAGAGCAGCGGCTTTTTTCTCGCAGGACCATCTGAAATAAAATATCAGATGGTCCGTGAATTATCACTTGAACAGCAAGACATTAAATTAAGTTGTGATGTTTTAAAAGTTAGTCGTAGTGGATATTACGATTGGCTAAATCGACCTGTATCTGATCGCAAATTAGCCAATGAGAAGTTAGCTGAAAAGATCAAATTACATTGGCAGAATAGTCGTCAAACTTATGGATTACCACGGCTACATGAAAAACTTAAAAGTGATGGTTTTAATGTAGGGAAAAACAGAGTTCAAAGAATTATGAGACAAAATAAAATCCAAGGTCGTGGACATAAGAAATTTAAATTTATGACAACTGATTCAAATCACAAATTACCAATAGCAAGTCGCGTGTTTAAAACAGAAAATCATGAATCACAAGTAACAAGATTAAATCAATACTGGGCCGGAGATATAACATATATAAAAACAAAAGAAGGATTTTTATATTTATCAGTATTTTTAGATTTATTTAGTCGTAAAGTTGTTGGTCATGCTACGTCAGATACAATGACTTGTGATCTTGTCATAGAATCACTGGATATGGGTTTAAAACATCAGGGATTAACAACGGTGACAGATTTAACTGCGCATAGTGATCGTGGCAGTCAGTATGCAGCTGAGCAATTTAGAGACAAACTATCAGCGCATAAAATCACAGCCAGTATGTCACGCAAAGGTAATTGCTATGACAATGCGTTTGTTGAAAGTTTTTTTAGAACATTAAAAGTTGCGTTAATATATGAGAATAAATTTAAAACTAAAGCTGAAGCAAGAGCTGCAATATTTGAATTTATTGAAGTTTGGTATAATCGACAAAGAATACATTCTTCACTTGATTATATGACACCGATTGAGTATGAAGCTAAACACCAAATAGCCGCATAATTGCGTGTCCGTTTTTTCGGGGTAAGATCATATGGATCTTGAGCCAGAAAAGATAACTTCAATTACGACTAAATCACGTAAATTAACGATAGTAAAATAAAGCAGATTTAGAGCCTTGCTTCCGACTTAACCCATTTTTGTATTGGTATCACGAACTAGAATTTGCAGATAACTGTCATAGGCATATTTTCTATTTCGTTGCTTACCACTAATCTCTCTAATGATTCCAAGTTTAACTAAATGCTGTAACGCTCGACTCACTTTTGGCATTGTTGATCTATGTCTTTCAATCAGCACATGTGAGTTTAAAATTGGATCTCGGCAAAATTCACTAAAGACTTGTATAGTGTAAGTAGTTGGTTTGCTTTCTTGTAAGCGATCTTTATCTTTTTGATGAAGACGGTGTATCTCAAGTGCTGCTAAGTTTGCCATATCTGCCGATTCTGAAACCGCTTTTAGAAAGAACTTCACCCAGCTTTCCCAATCACCTTTAAACCGAACATCCATTAATCTTGCATAATACTCAGATCGGTATGCTTTAAAATAATAGCTCAGATACAAAAGTGGACGATCTAGAATCTTCCAAAAGCAAAGAAGATAAGTGATTAATAATCTTCCCAAACGACCATTACCATCTAAGAATGGATGTATAGTTTCAAATTGTGCATGAATCAATGCTGCCTTTACCAATGGCGGAATTTGGTCATCAGTATGAATGAATTTTTCTAAATCTGACATCAACTTATCCACCTCTTCATATGGTGGTGGAACAAATTCAGCCGTATTTAAATTTGCATCAGGTCTACCTATCCAATTCTGTGATTTTCTAAATTCTCCAGGAGTTTTATTAGATCCTCGAACACCCGCCATGAGCGTTGAGTGAATTTCTTTAATCAGTCTTGTGCAGACTGGCAGGTCGTTAAGCTTTGCCAGTCCTTCATTCATTGCACGTACGTAGTTAGAAACCTCTTCAATATCATCATGTTTATAGTTTTCATCTTCAACTCCAGGAGATAAAACATCTTCAAGAGAACACTGTGTTCCTTCAATTTGTGAACTTAATAGAGCTTCTTTTCTTACGTAAAGATAAACAAATAAATCAGGGTCAGAAATAACAGAGGCAAGACCGGACAACTTTCCTAAAGAAAGACTGGCTCTCGATAATAAAAAATTAAACTCATCATCTGACTTTAATGGTGGTTCTGGAGGCAGTGGCGTCGGTATAAATGCCTTATAACCCTTCAATTGTTGAATATACTGTCCCGCTCTTCCCATTACTTAACCTCTGCTTAATTAACATTATATGCATTTTTTGTTACTAAAGTATACTGTTAATAACGTTTTTGATTGATTTCGTTATTTAAGGTAAGTACTAGTAACGTCTGAGAATCTCAAATCAATACATATATTTATATTAAATTAGTATAGGCTTAGGTCTAGAAGTAGCTAAACCAGAAGTGCCCCAGAGCAACTATCCGACGCTCGAAACTTGATAAAATCTAGGTGTGAACAGCGAAACACATCACCACTGTGGTTGTTTTTTAAGTGGATCTTATGCATTAACCTTAACAGTGACAGATATTTTAACAAGTTGGACTGAGTGTCGCTCAAGGCTAAGGAGCATTAAGCGTAAAAAAGCTGTTGCCGCCACTGGCTGTTCAGGTTTTGGCGGCTTCTTTCCCATACAATCCTCGCTAATAAGTCTTATGTTGCTTCAGTTAGAAAGTCACTATTCTGGTTAGAAAAAAATTAGTGATTTCAGTAATTTAAGTCAATAATTGTGCGATAAATGCAAAGAAAAAGCCCACAGATAAAGCTACCCAGCTTAAAATTAGAACATTTCTGCTGTATTTACGACCACGCAGACAAGCATCTCTTAATTTCGGGTCGATCGGACAAGGGGCATTGCGATTTTTATAGGTTAAAACACTGCTGATAGTTAAAAGAATAAAAGCAAAACTAAAAACGTAGATTTTATTTTCTCCGACCCATACGATTTGGGGAATTGCGTTGGTCAAAGTAATCATCGAAGCACCCAGACCCAAGCTCACTAATAGAGCCGGCAGAGCACAACAAAGTAAAGTACTTAAGCTTGTAAATAAACCTAAATACCCAGTTATATTTTCTTTGAAACTACGCTGATAGTTTTGCATAAATAATTCCTAATTATTGTTAGTGGCCGATTGTACCTTCGTAGCCGGCTTCTTTAATTGTTTCGAGAATCTTTGTATCTTCTAAAGATTGATCTTTCTTTAAAACCAGATGTACGAATTTACCTTCTAGGCTTACGGTTACATCCTGCACTTCGGGTAATTTTTTAAAAGATTTTGTCAAACCTTGGGTACAGAACGCACACACCATACCCTTAACCTGCACGTGCACTTCACCAGTCAGTGGTTTAGCAAAGGCTAGGGATGATAAAAATAGAGTTGCTGCGATTAATAGTTTTTTCATAAATTGTCCTTTCAAGACGTCAAGTTTCACAAGTGAAACATTAAATTAAGTTGATAAGATCCGTTAAGGCTTGCGCCTACTTCCCATAAAATATTTTTGTAGTAAGTGCGCAACAAAGGAGTTGTCTCCCAGTGCTCACCGTTCATTTTGTCAAACTGGGCGATAAACCAAACGTTGACGTCGTTAAAATCACCGCGAAATGGCGCAAGACCTACGCGCGCGCGTGATTGCCAGATCGGATCTAAGTCAGCTTCGCTATCCATCTTATCTGCGTGAATATATTTCTGAAAAGCCGAGATGTAATAATCACGGTCTTCCCAGTCGGCATGAATCTGCGCAACAGCGGCATTGGTTAGCGTATCATCAACTCGCCGTTGTCCGGCACCGGCACTTAAATAGATGTTGGCTTGCGATTCAACTTCGTTAGCCCGCCATAAACGGTAATTTACTTTTGTGAAGTAATACTCCGTCTTAATATCGTTAAACTTTAAATAATCAAAAGCCAACGCCGTTTTAGGATGAAAGGTATAACTTAAACCTAGATGCTGTTTGTGGGTGTTTTGTTCTGACTCAAAGACAGTGCCGCCTTTAAAAATCACAGGATGGGCTGATGCTCCTGCGGTAAGTAATAATGTAGTTAAAAGTAATTTTAAATTCAGGTTTATCATTTGACGACCTCATGCCTTTCACTGTCTACTAGGATCAGAAGATTTATTTGTGACAAATTATTTACTCGACCTTAAAAAGGCCCAAACCTCGACCGAACAAGCCCGCGCGTTAGAGTTGTTTTATAATGAAACAGCTCACCTGGTATTTTCTTTCTGTCGCAAAAAGGGCATCACCCAGCAAGATGGTGAAGACATCACTCAGATTGTTTATACGCAAATCTATAATAAAAGAGAGAAATATAAACCCGACTATTCACCCTTAGCGTGGCTTTTTGTCATTACCAAATCTGAAGCTAAAGATTACCGAAAAAAATCAGCTAATTACGCCGAATATTTAAAAGATTATGGTTTGTTTGTGAATATGTCACAAAACCTAGCCCGAGATCCTAGTACTGTACAAGAGACGCGTGAGCTTGATTTATCAGCTCTGAGCTCTAAAGAAAAACAGGCCATTGAAGATCGCTATTTTAACGAAAAAGAATTCACAGAAATAGCGAAAACTCTGGGAGTAACTGATTCTAACGCGCGCAAAATTATTTCGCGCGCGATTCGGAAACTCAAAGGATGATATGGAAAATTTTGATCTTTCGACAAAAAATAAAATTCTCCAAAGTATTAAGCAGGACATTTTTCCTGATGTAAATCCGTTTAAATTTCTACCACGATTATTTTTAATTCACGTTCTTGCAACTGCAGTTGTGATGACATTTTGTCCGCAGTTCGGTCTAGGTTTTTTTGCGCAGGGGCATTACGGCCTAACCGCTTTATTTATGCAGGTTTCACACGAATTTTGTCAGTTGGCCTGTGGTGCTTTTTTAACTTTAGCTAGCTTTTCTGCGATCTGGTTTCCGCTTAAAGTCACCGAAAGAGAATGGTTATTTGCACATAAATATGTATTTGCAGGAATTTTACTATCGATCACTTCAGGGTTTTTCTGGATGCAGGCACCGGATATTCATTTAACTGAATTTGCGTTGTGGATTGCAGGTTGTTTGGTGGTTTTTACTTTAGCCGAAACTACTCAGATGAGGTCAGCTGGTAGTGCTGTATAAAATCGCGGTGATATCTCCATATAGATCGCAGGCCAGTTGATCCTTTTTAATAAAATAATCTAAAGTAATCCCATCTAGACGGTTATTTGACCAGCCGGGAGTTTTGCTACCACCTACTGTGTTAATAAATCCTGCGCAAGCAGTTTGAGTTTTGGTTGAAAACTTTCCGGAGCCGGAGGTCTTCCGCCCAAACTACTGTGCGGTCTCTTCGTGTTATAATGAACCCTCCAGCGCTCGATGATGATCTTCGCTTCAAGTAATGAGTAAAATATTTCCCCCAAGTATTTAAACTTGGGGCGAGGATTTACAAAAAATGCGCTCCACTTTACGAGAGCGGTCTCTCTATTCGAGATATAGAAGAGCGAACAGGTATTCCAAAATCCACCGTGCGCGAAACTTTGAAAAAGAATGGAATGGCGCTGAGAAATCCCCTCAATGGAAATGCAATCCACATAGACAGACTACATACTAAGCGCGGTGGTCACACTCCATACGGTTATGCCTACCTTGATGGTCAACTCATCATTGATCCAAAAGAACAAATTATTGTCAGAAAAATTCTGAAGCTTCACCAATCAGGGCTTTCAGGGAATGCCATCGCAAAAGAATTGAATCGCCAAAAGATTCCTAGTCGAACTGGCAAATCATGGAGTCCATGTGTAGTCAGAAGAATCATTAAACTTAACCAATCAAACCAACCAAAAAATCGGAGGACTAAATGAACAGTCTAATCAAAATCGCAGTCGTATTGGCTTTTGCCGCCGTTGCCAGTGGCAATCTTCCAGCAGTCATCAACCAAGTCCGCAAGGCACAGTTTCAGCTTATTCAAGAATCCAAGGCATCTAAATGGCCAAAGGCTATGCGTATGCCTAACAGATAAATAAATGACTAACTAATTATTTTTTATACTGATTTTTACGTTAGAATTAAATTAATCTTTCATTTTCATTATAAGAAATTTTACTTCCGGATTTGGTTCTTTTTTTTGTCTAGTGATTGCATAGAATCGCTGTTCAATTGTGTTCAACTTTGAAAGCACTTGCACTGT
>Ga0255220_1000119_pt1 | contig 32158 bp, 39 predicted proteins | sample Miss_Colum_RepB__FD_188423 | JGI IMG/M metagenome (GOLD analysis project Ga0255220, IMG submission 188423) | Freshwater microbial communities from Mississippi River, Louisiana, United States - Miss_Colum_RepB_8d | ecosystem: Environmental > Aquatic > Freshwater > River | place: USA: Louisiana...
TTATTGAAGTTTGGTATAATCGACAAAGAATACATTCTTCACTTGATTATATGACACCGATTGAGTATGAAGCTAAACACCAAATAGCCGCATAATTGCGTGTCCGTTTTTTCGTGGTAAGATCAGAATGAGTGCTTTTTGTAATTTTGGCCATTGATTTTCAAAGACCAATAATGAGTTCCTGAATAATAAGTTCGCGTCGTGACCGCAGCTATTTTAACTTTTAAGGGAACTTGATTTAGAGACCAGCGTGGTCACAGCAAATATTTTTAATCTTCTAAGGCATCCAACCAACTGAAAGAATTTTAGCTTTCAAATCTCTATGCCCATTTTAAATTCAATATGTGGTAGCCAAAAGGAATCTCTAGATTCTATTGGCGATTGTTCGACACTATTGACTGCATCTTTTCTATCTACAACATTTTGATTCCTGAATTCAGCACCAATTCCAGTCATCATGTTTATTCTTGACCATTTCCACTGATAACCAATAACTGAATTAGCTTTAAATCCATCAATTTCTTTATATCCTAGGTACGCGTGAGGATACGATTTATACGATTCGTAGTATGTATGAGCACTTACATACCATGTATTCTTATAGACAGAGTTGAAGTAGTAATTGCCGTTCCACCCGACTGCATAACCCTTATATGACGGACTAAGCATACCTCCTGGTCCTTCAGCATTATACAAAATTGCAGCGGGGCCAGTGGCCCATTGGTCAGACAACCGATAGGAGACATCCAGAGTGAACCATCGAGCGATAAGAGCGATTGGAGCAGTTCTAAATTCCCAACTGCGTTTATTAACATTTCCAGCGATTAAGCTTTTCACTGAATTCATACCGTTTTTATTTGAGTAGTTTGCTGTGTATTTTCTGTTGGTTTTTGAATATGAACTATCTCTAGCAAAGATGGAGGGCGAAACGGCAATGATGACAAAAATTGTCATACATCTGACCAAACTATTTTTTAGAAGCAGATTATAGCTCATTTTAACCTCCGTCTTTAAATCTCCAAATATAGAAATGCAAAGACCACGCTAAACGCAGTACCTAGAACTCTCTTACGCTCCTTCTTATGAGATATACGACTCTCAAATGAGACTTGTGACAAAGCAGGCTAACGCTTGGAAATCACGACTCTTTTTGACTTAGCTAATTCTCAATGTCACAATATAAGATCAAATGTCGTATTAGATACTAGGAGCTTATGGCTGCGAACAGATTAACAGATAAGTCTGATGAAGATTTGATGGAGCTTTACAAATTGGGTAATTCAGTTGCTTTTGACATTTTGTTTCAACGGAATTCTGGTGCTGTACTTGGATATCTTCGACGAAGAATTTCAAAAGATAAAGACGCACAAGATCTTCTACAAGATGTTTTTTTGAAACTACATCGTTCAAAACATCAATATGACAGGACTTTGCCCTTTTCGCCGTGGTTGTTTTCTATAACTAGGTCTGTATGGTTAGATTGCATAAAAAAGAAGAATTTAGAGTACGCAACGGATTCTGAAGTTGTCGAAAATCGAATTAACTTAAATGCAAAAAATGAATCCGGATACAACATCGAATCTCCTGGAGTTGACTTGAAGGTCTTAAATCAACTCCCTGATCCGCAAAGAGCTGCCGTAAGTTTGCGAGTTATCGATGATGCAACGTTTGATCAAATAGCACTTAAACTTTCGACATCTCCTGAAAATGCACGCCAACTTGTAAGCCGCGGCCTAAAAAAGCTGCGTGACTTGTTGAGCGTAAAAGAAAGGGAATAGTATTATGAAGTCAGATAAAGATAGTTGGCTGAAAGAATACACCGAGTTTGTTCAGTTGGACAGCTCAGGTATTCCAAACGAAATATTTAATAAAATTAAGAACAGATTATTTCCAAACCCTTGGAAGGTTTTTGGAAAGATTCTGGCAATTCATAGTATTGTCGGTTTTTTATCTTTGGCGATTTGTAGTCAATTTGGTTTGAACCCATTTGGGACCAATCGTTCTTTGATGGATTGGTTTATGCAGGTTGGTGGTCATAATTTCTGTATGATTGCCTGTGGAATCTTTTTTATGACCACTACTTATCTGTTAGCAAATGTGGTTATGAATTTAGAAGAGCTTGAAACAGTTAGGAAATATCAGTGGCTGCAATCTGGGGTTCTAGGATTGATTTCGATAGCTGCATTCTATTTTTTTGGTGCAGAATTAGTAGCAACCTTTGTAGGTCTTTGGATTTTAGGAGCGTTCATTGGCTCTGTAGTTGTTGTTGAAGGCAGCTACTACTTTCGTAGGCAGTGGGCGTAAGCTACAAGAAGCTGTCGATTTTAGAGATATACATTAAACATCAGCCAAGCAAAATCAGTGGCTTCGCGAGTTGCAGCCTTTTCTTTGCCGCCAAATAGCATGATATCTAGGTGTGGATAAGGAAGCCATTGAGCACCAATTCCATAAGAATCAAATCGAGTACTACGATCTGAATCATTTAAAAACGAGCGATCAATTTGGACAAATGTAGTGAGACCTTTCACAGCTTCAATCCCTAACCTCGAAAAAGAAGCATAACCTCTTTGATTATTCGTACCGTTTTTAAAGGACTTATCTTGAAAAAAAATTTCGGAATTTAAAAATATTTTTTCGGTAATACTTACTGTAGCATACGGACCAAAAACAATTCTCTCAAAATCTTTCTGCTGGCCGAGATAGGCACTTACCCCAATTCTTGAATGACCATTCAAAAAATAACTTGAGTTAAATGACACCCCTTGATCTTTGGTTATTGATTTTTCCTCTGGTGAATTAGAAATCAGTGTCAGAGTATGGTTAAATAGTTCTCCAAGGTAATTTAACTCTAAATTATTCGATTCAGAGCCCTGATCCCAACCTAATCCTCGTCGAGTTGCCGTAATGTGATCTGGACCATTGAGACCAAATGACTGCATAAATTTTCCTATGCGGCCAATAATCTGATCGCTAAAGCGATAAAGAATAAAATGACGTCTAGAAAAGAACTCTTTCAAATCCAAAGAGCTGTCATTAGCCCGAAACCCAAATGCGGATACGAAAGCGTACTTCTCTAAATCAATACCGATTTCGTAATCAGCTTGCATAGGAATGAATTTTGCCTTTTCAACTTGTGGAGTGTCTCGATAAGTCTGCACACCTTTGATGAACACCTGTTGGCGTAGCCATAGCATCTTTGCTTCATCTTCAGGATTCGAAAACAAAAAGTCTGCATTTTTAGTTGTTCCCCAGGTACTCATTAGCTCACTTGAAAGAGATCGCCCATAAGGCGTGAGTACACCACCACCCGAGGGTGAAACGTGACAAGCTGTGCATGAGAAATAACCATGTCTTACATTCTCAGGAAAAGCCCAAGCCTTAGACGTGAAAACAAAAAGAAAAAGTAGGCTTAGGATCTTCATTCTTGCTTCACAAAATTAAGATTCACTGTCGTCTTGACCGTGACTTCATCAGCAACTTTGATTCCCAAGTAAGTCGGAATATCAATCTTGTAGTCAGATACTAAAACCTTAAATTCTGTGACTACTGCCGGGTTGTCTTTTCTCGTATCAACTTCAGCGATACCTTTAAGTTTTTTTTCTACTCCGTGCAGAGAAAATTTCCCCTCGAATGGAACATTTGAATAAATCTTTTTTGTACTCAAAAAATCTTCCGGTAGCTCAATTTTTTCTATTTCAAACGTGGCCTCAGCAAACTTGGAAACCTCTAAGTACTTTTCTTTCATATGCTGATCGCGTAAGGCGATACCAGTTGTGAACTCGTCGAGATTCACCTTAAATTGACCTTTGACCTGATTCTTTTCAATTTCTAAATTTCCAGTTAACTTCCCGCCAGTTCCATTAATTTTAATTAAACTGGGCTTTCCGACTGCAAAGAATTCAACTTTTGATGTCTGTTTGGACAAATCTAACAGAATGGTTGAATGTGCTGACAGTGGGGCAAAGCCCCAAGTCAAAATAAGTGTAAAAAATCGAGCCTTTAACATCTGTGATCCTTGCAATTGATTCTATTTAATTATGATTTCCCCAGTTGAAATCTGGCTTGAATGGTGAACACCACACGTAAAGCTAAATGCACCTGCCTCTTCAGCTTTTACAACTTGCGCTACTCGACTTCTTGAGTCAGCCATAAGGTCTAACCCAAGTTCTCCGGAATCTAATTTAAACATCTTTGATGGGGCTTTCAGTGCGACCTCAATTGTTTGACCTGCACTTGCTTGAAATTTTAATGGTGAGCAACTTCCATCATCCATACCTTGAATTTCAAATGTAACATCTGGTATGCGAACGAGTTCGATAACACTTTCTTTTTGCCAATGAGTCGCGATGTCGAAAGCAGTCTGGCCTTTTTTGTTTTTCAAACGACGATCAGGTCTTGCCTCTAAAATATCTTTTACCGTCCAGTCATCACCATTGTACGCTGCCCACATCAATGGGGTCATTCCATGATTATCTTGGAAATCAAAATTTGCTTCTGCAGCAATAAAAGTCTCAAAAACGTTTCGAAGATTAAGTCTTGCTGCTTTCAACAAAGCAGTTTCATTGTTTGCAGGATCTACGATATCGACAAAGGCACCTTCAGATACAAGTCGATCAACGACTGCTGGAAGATCTGTCATACTCTGTGCGACTGAATTTGAATTTTTTCCGCAGAGAGGGTCTATTGAATAAAGAAGTGGAGTGCAGCCAAACTTATCCGTGAAATTTACATCGGCCCCGCAAGCAATCGCGTAATTAACTGCACGCAAAGTATGATAAGAGCGACCTTCGCGAATGGTGGTAATCAGATTTTCAGACGGATCTTTTCCGCATGAGGGTGCTTGAGGTATTGATCCAATTATTTTGCAATCAAGCTGTGCGTTTTTAAAATATGCGCCATGAGTAAATGAATTTCTCAATGTCATGCCGTTTTCGATGAAAAAATCTAGATATGAATTTCCAAAATAGTCTGCATATCGCAAAGTTTTTGGTGCAGGATAGTAGGCATCGTTTAAATTTAAACCTTGAGTGACTGAGCTGTTGTGTGAAATGAATCGGATTTGGCCTTTTTTCTTAAGCGGCTGTATGGTTAATTCAACTTTTGTTTTTTGCTCTGCATCTGTAAATCCATTGCAGGAAATGACTTCAGACTGTGCCGCATGGCTTATGAATGATACAATTGCTAAACATACGAAGATTCTCATTGTTACCCCTTTTTATTTTAAATATTAATTTGCACCGTTCGTGATCCAATCACGGATCACTTGAACAACTTCAGGCTTTAAAGCTGAGTATCCCTCTTTTTCCGGCGGCATTCTTTTACTGTCTTTTCTTTCAAGAGCTATGATTAAGCCAGATTCATCCGGATTTTCCGGCAGTACTAATTCAAGTGGAGAGTTCAAAAGAAACTCTTTATCGAGAGGAATCTTATTTCCAGTTCCCGAGGGGTTGTGACAAGTAAGACACTTTGTTTCGAAGACGTGAGTACGAATTGAATCGTAAGAGGCAATCAGCGGTTCCTCGGGGGGAGGAGTCTCAGAACTCTCGAGCGGCGCTCCGATTTTAATCCAATTCCAAAGCAATCTTTTTTCTTCCGTCGTCAGCGAGCCACGCTTTGGCATCGTTTGTTCAACAAACACAGATGTTTGTATTTTTGAAAGTTGAGCCTTCACTAAATCATACGACTCTAGGCTGATGTTCCCCGAGGTGCCATGGCAACTTGCGCACTTTGGTTCTAAAATTTTTGAATTGATGAACTGAAAGTTCATCATTGTTGCCTTTTCTTCAAAGCTTAACTCGCCGAAATTTTGAGTCGACTCAGGGACATCTTTTAAGCGTGTGTAGTTGCAGGAACTTAATAATCCTGCAACTAGAAATAAACTGAGAAGAATAGAAAAATGATTCATAAATTTCTTAAGGAGCCACTTCAACTGAATTAATTGATCCGTCTAAATTCACATAAACATTCAATGCTTTTTGCTGACTAGCTGATACAACTTGAACCAACGCAACGTCTTTGCCGCCTAAGACACCTTTCACCAACACAAGGTCTGTAAAGTCAGAAAAATATGGGGCGATCGCAGGATTTGTTTTATTATCCAGGACATAGTGCATCCCATTTTCAATTAATTCGCCTGCACTTTTCGGTGACCACTGCAAGTCAGATCCAGCGGTTCCGCCAGCTAGCACCTTGAACGACAGCGGTTTGCCATCATGATCAAATTGAAGCTCAAGCTGAAGTGGCGCACCAGCCTGTGGCTGTGTTTGAGAAACAATAGATTTGTAGGCGGCTGGTCCACTCGTGATTTTAACTACTTCGATTTTTTCCATTCTTTGAACGAATGATGCATCGATTTTACCAAGAGCAACCAAACGGTCTGCTCTATGCGCCGATAGTTCGGCTATTTTTGCAGTGGTGATAGATGGATCCTCGTGAGCAATTGCAAATGATGATCCGATTAGTAGTGCTGTTAACAGTGTAGACATGATTTTCATGTGGACTCCCTTTTTTAATAAATTAGTTTAATTATTTCTTGAATTTTTTCTTCAGACTTAAAGGCATCATCTCCGCTGAAGGCAGATTTAACACAACCTCTTAGATGAGATTTAAGTACCTCAGCTTCAACAGCTTTCAGTGCGGCAGACGCGGCTTTAAGCTGGGCAATGATGTCTGTGCAATATCGCCTATCAAGAATCATCCGCTCAATTCCTTCGAGCTGTCCTTTAACTCTATTTAGTCTTTTAATGTGAATTGAGTGATCAGGATGGTCGTGTGATTCATGTTCATGGCGGGTTGCACCCGAGTGTTTTTTGTTTCTTCCATGAGTTTTTTGTTTTTCTAGCATGTCTTGTCAGCCTTCCTCGTTGAAAACTTAAGTCAAAAGCAGTAATTGACAGATACCCTACAGGGGGTATAGCTTAGTGTCAAATGAATTTTCATGGAGGAGATATGATAAAGGCAATGGTTTCATTGGGGGCTTTAGTTTTCGGCGTTTGGAGTCAGTCTGCGTTTGGTCACGGGGAGGCAGAAACTAGAATTGTCCTCGAGCCAGAATTGACTTCATTTTCTGCTGGAGTGAGTACCTATAAGTTTAAACTTATTGATACAGAAACAAACAAGCTTGTTAGCGACTCTGATTTATCAATAGCTCATGAAAAAAAACTTCATCTTGTCATCTATGACTCTTCTTTGAATGAGTTCCAACATATTCATCCTGAGTTCAATGGGAATTCGTGGAGCGTTTCAGCACAGTTTTTAGTGAATGGCGAGTACTGGGTTTGGGCTCAGGGAGAGCTGGCTGCTGACGGTACAGAGTTTTCGACTTCGTCAAAGCTTAGTGTGAGTGGTGGAGTTATAGCCTGGCCGACGCCGCCCGCTTTGTCAGATATGCGAAGTGGTCAGTCTGGAGTTTCAAAAATAAACTTAAGCTCAAACAAAGTGACCGCTGGAAAAATGGCGATGCTTGATTTAATTATGACCAGAACCGATGGATCGAATCCTCAATTAAGTCCATATATGGGGGCGTTTGCGCATGTAATCGCAACTCCTGACGATGGTGACTCGCTGATTCATGTTCATCCTGTAAGCACGGGCCAGAGCAAAGGTATGCTTCACGCCACTTTCCCATCGGCTGGTTTATATAGATTGTGGATTCAGTTTATTGATGACGGAAATCTCAAAGTGATACCTGTTTCAATAAAGGTTTTTTGATTCTGTTTTGTCACAAAATGGTTGGCTAAGTCGTAATACTGTGTGGAAGGACATCCACAGAGTATTTTAGTTTAAGTTTAATAGAGATAAAAAATGAAAAGGAAATGAAAATGAAATTATTAGTTTTAGGAGCAATTTTGGGATCACACTTTGTAGCACAGATCGCTTTTGGTCACGGTGAAGATAAGCCAGGACCCAACGGTGGATTTATTCGCATGCCAAGTGCTTTTCACACGGAAGTCATTCTTACGAGTCCAAATACATTAAAAGTTTTTTTATTAGACATGCAGTGGAAAAATCCATCGATAAAGGATTCTTCATTGAGTGTTAATCACACTAAAGACAAAGCGCTAAAAACGAAATGTTCGATCGAGTCCAACTACTACGTTTGCACACTACCTAAAAATGTCGACCTTAATAAAAAGGGAGAACTATTAGTCGAGGCAAAAAGAGAAGGCCAAGAAGGAATGACGGTATCTTATGAGCTTCCGCTAAAACTACAAAAGGTTGATGACGGTCACGGTAGTCATCACTAGTCATTTTTGACGGAAGGCGAACATTATGCTTGATCGTATAATTAGATTTTCTCTGACTCATAGGGTTCTTGTGCTTTCGGTAGCTATATTGATCACCGCATACGGGCTTTTCACAGTCAGTAAGATGCCTATCGACGTATTTCCAGATCTCAATCGACCAACTGTGAACATTATGACAGAAGCTCCTGGAATGGCTCCAGAGGAGGTCGAGACTCTTGTTACACTTCCTTTAGAGACAGTGCTCAATGGTCTTCCAGGTGTCGAAAGAGTTCGCTCATCAACAGGTATAGGGCTTTCAGTTATCTACGTTGAGTTTGCATGGGACACAGATATCTATCGAAACAGACAGCTTGTCTCGGAGAAGCTTCAATTGGCGAGTGAAAAACTTCCTGCTGGTGTAACTCCGGTCATGGGGCCTATTTCGTCTATCATGGGTGAAATTCAGCTCATTGGATTGTCATCACCAAAATCTGAAGTAAATCCACTTGATCTGCGCACTTTCGCAGATTGGACAATTCGGCCGCGACTTCTCTCTGTTCCTGGAGTTTCACAAGTCATCGCGATTGGCGGTGGAGTAAAACAGTATCAAATTCTACTCTCCGCCGAAAAAATTCAAAAATTTCAATTGCCGTTAGAAGACATCGAAAAAGCATTGTCAAAAATTAGTCTTAACACCACAGGCGGTTATATTGATTTAGACAAAAAAGAATTTTTAATTCGCAATATTGGGACAATAAAATCAGAAGAAGACATTTTAAATTCGGTTGTTGGGCTTCACTTAGGTCAACCGGTTTTTGTAAAAGACATAGCCGAAGTTAAAATAGGCGCTCAAATAAAGCGCGGTGATGGCAGCGTTAATGGTAAGCCCGCTGTTATTCTTAGTATTCAAAAGCAGCCTGGTGCAAACACAATTGAACTAACAAAAAAAATTGATGAAGCACTTACGGAGCTCGAAAAATCACTTCCCAAAGGCGCCGAATTTCACAAGGACCTATTTAAACAGGGTCACTTTATTGAGGCTGCCGTGAACAATGTCAAAGAGGCCCTTCGAGATGGGACAATCCTCGTTTTCATTGTTCTATTCATGTTTCTTCTCAATTTCAGAACCACTGCCATTACGCTGACCGCGATTCCATTATCACTTTTAGTTACAGCTATCGTTTTTCATTATTTCGGATTGTCGGTGAATACAATGACACTTGGTGGTGTAGCCGTTGCCATTGGTGAACTTGTGGATGATGCGATTGTTGATGTTGAAAATGTCTTTCGACGCCTTAAAGAAAACAAGACGCTGGCTGAACCTCTTCCAACATTGCAAGTGGTTTATAACGCTTCGTCCGAAGTCAGAAACTCAATCGTTTTTGCAACAATCATTGTTGTCCTCGTTTTTTTACCGCTCTTTTACATGAGTGGTATAGAAGGTCGACTATTTATACCACTTGGGATGGCCTATATCGTATCATTGATAGCCTCACTGTTTGTTTCATTAACCATCACACCTGTGCTTTGCTCTTTCCTTTTAGCTAAAGACAAACTGATTGAACATAAAGATGGAAAGCTTGTTGAGGCACTTAAAAACTGGGATAGAAAGCTATTAAACAAATCCCTTGATAATCCAAATGTTGTATTTGGTATCTCAATAGTCCTCTTTGCCTCATCTCTGGCTTTGATCCCTTTCATGGGTCGCGATTTCTTGCCAAAATTTAATGAGGGAACAGCTACAGTCGGTGTTCTGGCTGAGCCAGGAATTTCTTTGGAGGAATCTAACAAAGTAGGAATACAAATCGAAGAATTGCTTCTGTCGATTCCTGAAATTAAGTCTGTTGCCCGCAGAACTGGCCGAGCCGAGCTCGATGAACACGCTGAAGGTGTTCATTCGTCAGAAATTGATGTCGATTTTAAAAATGAAGGCCGCCCAAGAGAATTTGTCCTTAAAGAAATGCGCGAAAAGCTTGATTCCGTTTCTGGTGTTTTCGTAAACATTGGTCAACCCATATCCCATCGGCTTGATCACCTACTTTCAGGTGTTCGTGCGCAAATCGCAATCAAGCTTTTTGGTCCAGACCTAAGCACACTTCGTGGAAAAGCATCTGAAATTTATAAGTCACTCGAGGGAACAAAGGGGCTTGTTGATCTTCAGATAGAGCAGCAGGTGCTAATACCTCAGGTAAAAATTCAACTTTTACGTGATGAAGCTGGCCAGTACGGGATCGTTGCAGGTGAGTTATCTGAAACTTTAGAAAAAGCACTCAATGGCGAGGTGATTGCACAGGTTCTTGATCAGCAAAGAACTTTCAATGTGTACATGCGCTTTGATGATAAATCTCGAGCGAATCTAGATTTGATCAAGCAAACTACACTCAAGATAATGCCTGACGGTAGAAAAGTGACATTAGAAAAAGTGGCTGATGTCTATGAGTCAAAAGGTCCAAATCAAATCAATCGTGAAAATGCACAGCGCAGAATTGTTGTTTCTGCTAATTCATCGGGGCGTGACTTGGACAGCTTGGTTCAAGAAATTCAAACTCGAATTCAAAAAGATGTTCAAATACCTGATGGCTACTTTCTTCAGTTTGGTGGGCAATTTGAAAGTCAAAAGTCAGCAAGTCGATTGATTCTACTTTTGGGACTACTGTCATTGATCGGTATTTTTGTAGTACTTTACGCTCACTTTAAATCTTCATTCATTGCCGTTCAAATTATGCTGAATATTCCGATGGCTCTGATTGGAAGTTTAGTCGCCATTTATTTTTCTGACCGCGTATTTTCGATCGCTACGATGGTCGCCTTTGTCACTCTTTGCGGTATCGCAAGTCGAAATGGCATCATGATGATTTCGCACTATCTACATCTTATGAAGTATGAAGGCGAAAAATTCACCAAGGAAATGGTGATTAGAGGATCGCTAGAGCGATTAGTTCCTGTGCTGATGACAGCATTAACTGCCGTTCTTGGACTTTTGCCATTGGTTCTTGCGGAGGGCGATCCTGGGAAAGAAATCTTGCATCCAGTAGCTGTCGTCATTGTCGGCGGACTGATCAGCTCAACTTTGCTTGATATGTTTGTGACACCAACGGTTTTTTATCGCTTCGGCAAAAAATCAGCCGAAAAGAATATCAACTTTAATGAAACTGAACTCAAACCAACGCACCACTAGGGAGAATTTATGAATACATTATTTTTATTAGCAGCTTTAATTTTTTCATCTGGGATAGCTCAGGCCCATGAAGGCCATGACAAAGTCCCCGGAGCCCAGATTTCAAAAATGATTCCACCAGGACAGGTCAAGACAACATCTCATATGTTTGTTGAAGTTAAAGAGGAAAAAGGAACAGTTAAGGTTTTAGTTTTTGATCATGACAAAAATGACATCCCAACTAAAGACGTGGCAATTGTCGCCTCAGTAAAGTTCCCGAGAAAACCTAAATCTGAGAAAGTTGATTTTGCCCCAGTTGGTAACATGTTCGAAGCAAAAATTGATGCGAAAAACTCTCATCGTTACACGCTCGATATGACAGTTACCCATGGCGGAAAACCTGAAAAAATGAGTTTCAATATTGAGCCGCAACAATAGCTAAGGAAAAATCTATGAGTCAGCATCTTAAATTTCTTCATTTAATTTTAATTGGATGTTCTATTTTAAGTGGAAACATTGCTTTCGCAGATCATCCGAATCAGGGGTCGCTGACGTTAGAACAACTTTTAAATGAAGCTGCAGATCAAAATCTTGAAATCCAAGAAGCTCAAGCTCAATATAAATCTTCTTTGCTAGAAAAGAGCTCTAAATCTGGCCCTTTAATGCCTCAGCTTTCTATAGAGGGTGGACCTATCACCACCAGCTTCGAGTCTGAAAAGAACTCTGGAACTGCATTGTATGGCAAGGCTGAGTGGAATATTTATCGCGGCGGTAAAGACTCAAGTGAGCTCGGTAAATCTAAAATCGTCAGTGAACTTGAACAAAAACGACTCGAGGCTGTTAAGGCAAAAATAAGCAGAGAAGTCAGTCGAGTTTATTTTGAGTTGCTCTTTTTGCTAGAGAGCTCCGATCTAAAAAGAAAAGCGATTCAAATGAATCAAGAACAGATGAAGTTGGGAAAGCTGAAAAAGAGTTCTGGGTTCACATCGAGTGCCGATGTGATCGAGTTCGAGTTGAGAGATGCAACTCTGAACTCTGATTTGAAAATGTTGACACAAGAAGTATCTGAAAAGTCTCGAGAGCTATCCGTTCTTCTGGGTCGAAAGGACATTGCGACTCCTTTGGTTGTGAAAGGACACCTAACAAGAGATTCATCATTAGATTTGAATCGTAGCTCCATCGTTGCTCAGATCCGTGATTCAAATTTTGAACTTGCTGAGGCTCGGGCTGAAATTCAACTCGGCGAAATGGATGCACGAGTTGCAAAATCTGGTTTTCTACCTTCAGTGGATCTCGAAGCAACATACGGTAAACTGGCAAATGAAGAACGTGTCTTTGCTGGAAATGATAATTACTCTGTAGCACTTAAGGTTTCAGTTCCATTATTCTCTGGCCTAGAAACACTCAATCAAACTAGATCTGCCCGATTTAAAGTAGTTGCTAAAGAGGCTTCTGCTTCTAAGAAAAATTTATCGACGCTCGCTGAAGCTGATAACCTGTTTTCTAAACTTGCAACTTTGAGCGATCGGTTGAATTTAGAAGAAAAAAATCTCTCAAAATCTGAAGAGTATTATAAAATTACGTTAGGCGAGTACAGACGTGGGGTTAAAAATTCTCCCGACATGGTCGGTGCATCTGAGCGTCTCGTTGAGGCTCGCATTAGAAATCTTGAATATCGAAAAGACTATTATCTTACGAAGCTTAAAATTTATGAGCTTGTAAGCAGTCATCCAAATTTAAAATCTCAAAGCACATCAACGGCTATGACAGAAAAATAGAATTTAAGTTTCAGGTCAATTAGGAGTCTTTATGAATCAACCCGAAAATAAACACAATCACCCACATTCCGAATCACACTCGTGCTGTTCGACCAAGAGTGAATCTGCAATAAAATCGACTCTTGTGAAAGATCCTGTATGTGGAATGATGATTGATCCTTTAAGCGCTAAAGGTGGAAATACCCAGCACAATGGAGAAACCTTTTATTTTTGCAATCCAAAATGCAAAACTAAGTTTGAGGCTGAACCCTTAAAATATTTGTCACCCCAGGTTGAAAGGCTACAGAAGGTAGACAGCGAAGCGGTCTACACTTGCCCTATGCACCCTGAGGTTCGTCAAAAAGGGCCTGGAAATTGTCCCATTTGTGGAATGGCGCTTGAGCCTGAAGAAGTGTCTTTAGAGGAAGTTGAGAATCCTGAACTCATTGATTTTGTAAGACGATTAAAAGTGAGTGTTCCACTAACAATCCCATTACTTATTCTAGCGATGTCAGATTTAATTCCGGGGCAGCCTGTGCAACACATGATTCCTGGATGGGTCAATGCAAGCATACAATTCATTCTTGCAACTCCAGTTGTTCTTTGGGGCGGATTTCCATTTTTTGAAAGAGGTTGGTCTTCGATCAAAACTCGAAATTTCAATATGTTTACACTTATTGCGATGGGCACAGGTGTCGCTTATATTTTTAGTTTGGTTGGAACATTCTATCCATCCATTTTTCCTGATAGCTTGAAAATACATGGCGGAATGGTTCCGTTATATTATGAGGCAGCTGCCGTGATTGTTACGTTGGTACTATTGGGACAAGTTTTGGAGTTACAGGCCCGTAATAAAACAGGAAACGCAATCCGAGCTTTGCTGGGGCTTGCACCTAAAACTGCACGCAAAATCAAATCTGACGGATCGGAAGAAGACGTTCCTGTTGAACAAATTCTTGTCGGAGATCTATTGAGGGTTCGGCCCGGCGAAAAAGTCCCAGTCGATGGTGAGGTCGTTGAAGGTCGAAGTGTTGTTGATGAATCAATGATAACTGGAGAGCCCATTCCTGTCGAAAAAGAAATCGGTGACAAAGTAACAGGCGCGACAGTCAACGGAACTGGTGCTTTTGTAATGAAAGCCACAAAAGTAGGGTCAGATACATTACTCTCTCAAATCGTCAAAATGGTCTCACAGGCTCAGAGAAGTCGTGCACCAATTCAGAAATTGGCAGATAAAGTTTCTGGGTATTTTGTGCCTGCTGTTGTTCTAATAGCTCTTGTAACCGCTGTTGTTTGGTATTTCTTTGGCCCAGAGCCAAAATTAACTCACGCAATTATCAATGCTGTTGCCGTTTTAATTATAGCGTGCCCCTGTGCTCTTGGGCTGGCAACTCCGATGTCGATTATGGTTGGCACTGGAAAGGGAGCAAACCTTGGCGTACTCATTAAAAATGCTGAAGCCTTAGAGGGTCTTGAGAAAATCACAACCCTTGTTGTTGATAAAACTGGAACGCTGACATTGGGAAAACCAAGACTAGCTTTAGTAAGCACTTTGAATGGATTTAATGAGTCGGACACATTGTCAGCTGTGGCGTCACTAGAAAAGTCGAGCGAACATCCGTTAGCCGAGGCCATTGTTAACGGAGCATTAGAGAAAAAATTGAAAATTGAAAACGTAACAGAGTTCGAATCCTTCACAGGCATGGGAGTAAAGGGAAAAGTTCTTGGTCGAGTTGTTTTGGTTGGAAATAAAAAGCTTCTTGAAAAATTCGGAATCGAATCAGTTGAACTATCGCAAATTGCAAAAGAACTTCAAAGCACAGGTCACGGGGCAATGCTGACTGCAATTGATGGAAAGCCCGCCGCAGTTATAGCTGTCAAAGACCCAATTAAAGAGTCTGCAAAACCTGCTATCGAATACTTTCACTCCAAAGGTATCAAGGTTGTGATGTTGACAGGTGACAATCGGCATACGGCTGAAGTTGTAGCAAAAGAAATGGGAATCGATCGCGTGGAGGCTGAGGTATTGCCAGCTCAAAAAAATGAAATTATCAAAAGGCTTAAATCTGAAGGGCAAATTGTGGCAATGGCCGGGGACGGAATTAACGATGCCCCAGCTTTAGCCCAAGCTGATGTTGGTATTGCAATGGGCACTGGTACCGACGTCGCAATTGAAAGTGCTGGAGTTACGCTTGTAAAGGGCGATTTGATAGGAATTGTTCGCGCACATCGGTTAAGTCAGGCAACGATGAAAAACATACGTCAGAATTTGATTTTTGCTTTTGGATACAATGCTCTCGGTGTACCAATAGCAGCTGGTCTTCTTTACCCCACATTTGGACTTTTGCTAAGTCCCATGATTGCAAGCTTAGCTATGAGTTTGAGTTCTGTTTCGGTTGTAGGAAATGCCTTGCGATTAAATAGAACTAAGATTTAGATTTTTTAAGAGTCGTACAGCGACTCTTGTTTTTCTAAATAAGTAGATTCTCAACATCCTGCCTTGAATAATATTTAAATCCATCAAAAGTGATGAATGCCGTAGAACCGTAGAACCGTAGAACCAATACTGATCCACTCGATTTTCTAAATGAAATTAAGCCGCTACCGCGACTTTACTAAGTTTTTTTTGGGTCTAAATTTTTGGAAGGAAAATTGGATGGCCGATGACACAAAGTAGCGAATGCCAGAACCTATTAGTTTCATTTGATGTAGCTTTTGATGTGATTCCAGTATCAGCGAGGCGCAGAATCAATAAATTCGAGCTGATCGAGCCACATTTTAAGCAAGGTTTAAGCATATCTGAAATTGCCAACATGACAGGATTTTCGCGCTATATCGTGTGGCGGGAAATTAATCTGTACAAAAAAAGAATTCGCAACACGCAGCCATCGCTTTTAGAAGCATGGCGAAAGAACGCTGGCCGTAAAGCCGCGAAGCCCCCATTCGGGTTTTGCGTCTTTGAAGGTGTTGTCACAAAAGAACCTGTTGAGTATCCGGCCTTACAACTTATCAGCAGGCTATGGAATCAGGGCTGTAGCATAAATTCCATCATGGATAAGCTAAAGGAAAAGAAGATCAAAAGCAGAACCAACAAAGAATGGGCTTACGGGGTCATCAGAACCATAGTTCAAAGAATCGATGACGGTACTTATCAGAAATGGGAATCAAAATTAAATTCCCCGAAAACTTAATGAATTGCATTTGGAGGAAAAAATGGGATTAGGAAATTTAACAAATTTAGCAGTATCAGTGGTATTAGCGGCAGCATTGCTGGGTAATTTGGATCGGCTGCAACTTTGGGTTATAAAAGCGCAGGCAAAGCTACTTTACGAATCACGCGCGAGTAGCTGGGGAAATCCAAGTGTTTTTAAGTCTGCAGCTAAAAATCAAAGCCCTCGCCAAAATAATTAAGTATTGTGGCTTTTATTAAGGATTACTTGTTGATCTAGGTTATTTGTCCGAATGATTTTTACTGCAGGCACAGTAGCCTTGTCTGTTTCTTCGTGTGGCCCATAGTAATCTTCAGAGTGAAAATTAAGTTCAACCTTCATGGTTTTAAGCGAATCAATATCGCAGAAGCCACCTTCGTAGCCATCGACAAGTACAAGCAAATTTGGTGGAAGCGTTTGTAGTTCAGAAATAAGTTGTTCTACGGTCATTTAATGCACCTCTGTTGAGCAAAATACTACTCTGGTTGGCTAAATTCTGCTAGAAATTTTAATTTTGATTGGTCACTTCTTTAATAAACGGAACGAATGAAAGTATCTGAGTTGATCGAAAAATTAAAAAAGTTTGATCCAGACTCTTTAACTGTTATAGGTGGCTTTAACGAAGAGGCTATGCTCATATTAAAAGGGCTCAGATCGTTTATATGAAATTACGCGAATCTGAATCTGCTAGAGAATTTATCGGCGAATATGAACAATCAGAATCAAAAAAGCTATCGCTGTACTGTTAAATCATTAAGAATTAAGAAGGTGTTTTATGAGTTTAATCGAGGAAATAAACCTAATTTTAAAAAAAGATGATCTTGATTCTAGCGATAAATTGTTAAAAGCAAAAAAACTATTGGAAGCTGCTTTGCTCGATGAAAAAGCTAAATGTGAAAAAGCGATTTCTGATTTGGATGAGGAAATAAAAAGATTAGATCCAGAAGGCTTATTAAATGAATCGCAAGATATAATGAGTCAGTATGATTTCTTAGAGAAGTTTTTTATTCAACCAGTGCGTGCGAAGGTACGGGCAGTTGCAGACCAAGGGCTTAAAGATTTTGAGAGAATGGGGATTTCTGCTGAGGAGTTTAATGTCAGAATGTACAAGGATGACGGTAGTATGTATCCCCAGTTTGAAAATAGCGAAGTAAAAGTAATGTCTTTTATACCAATGGAAATAACTATTGCTGGAAAAATTAAGCCAGAACGAGTGCTAGAGCTTTTTCATGAAAATTTATCATTCGATGAAATTTGTCTTAAACTGAATAGGAAGCCAAAGTGGGTGAAACAAAAATTATCTCTATTTGGAATTAGTATGCATGGCAGAGATACTCGTTTTAGCCCAAAAGATGTTCCTTTTGGATGGGAAGTTAAGCGAAGTAAACTTGTTGCTAGCCAAGCTGAACAATGGATTTTGTCGAAGATTGAAGAAGATAGTTGCCGTGGAATTTCCTTCACTGAGATTGCAAAGAATTTAAATGAAGTTGGAATTAAGCCTAAAGGCTTAAAAATTTGGCTGCCTGAAACGGTCAAGAAAACTATCGATAAGAATCGACGGTTAAAAAAAAATATTAAAGTATAATTAACTAGTTACTGATTCACCTTAATTCGTTAAACGACAAAAGTTAAATTCAATTATAAAATTGAATTAGTAATGGACTAATCCAATAGCTATATTTTAGGGCGTCGATGCTCTGGCATCGACTTTCACTTCAAGATATTCTTAAGATTGAGCAGCAATCTTGATTTTATATTTGGTCGTCATTCTCACGCCTTGCAATTCAATTTCTCTTTTCATCAAGTCACGCCAGCCACAAGTGTCTGTCATGCCTTGTGATCGGCCGTATGGCCTCTAACGAGAAATCGAGCAACGCGTGCCAATTCCTTACTATTTTTCCCCCGCCAAGAATGATGAGGGTTACAACTACGGCGAAGAAATCAACGAAGCACTCAATAAAATTGTGAATCTACAAGGTATTATCATTGAAATTTGTGGTGCATGGGTTTGGGTTTCTGGAAACACGAAAGAGCATTGGACAACATTAAAAGAAGCAGGATTCAAATTTTCACCACCTAAGAAAATGGTTTATTTTCGCCCTGAATACGCACAAACTCGCAGATACAAAAAAGACGGTCTTTCGATGGACGAAATTCGCGGCAAATACGGCGCAGACAAAATTAAAACTAAAAATCTAAAGCCGCTATTTTTAGGGTATACAGCCCAAGAAAACCGTTTAAAAAATGATAACGGAATGGAACTTGTTTTTAGAGGACTGGAAAAATAAAACAGTGGTTAGCAGTCTTCACGCTAAACATAATCATTCGATTGGATGTTCTTTTGATAAGCCTATCGAAAAAATTTTTAAAGATATTCGACATAGGTTGATGCCCGAATATCACAGAGATTTTTTTGAATTGAAACGTGAAAAAAATGAAAGACAAGAAGCTGATGAGTTGAACATTCAAAAGCCAAAAGCTTTGGCATCTGTTATTGGTGGAGAAATTTGCAGTCAGTATGGCAATAGAAATGCCTTAGGCTCTGAGTATGTTAGCACTGAGAGTGCTTCAATATGTCAGACCTATCTTGGTCATTATGAGTTTAAAATCAGTCTTAGCTATATAGATGCTATGAAAATGGCGCAAACATTCAAAAATTTATTCGCTGCGGATTAACCGCAGCGAATAAATTTGATTAACGGCGTACAGTGATATAAATTTTTGGTTAATAGGAGACACTTAAATGAAACAGACCTTATTGATCGTGACATTTTTTATTTCGCAACTTGCTTTCGCTCATGAATTTAAATCTAAAGATTTTTGCAGCGATAAAACTACTGATATTTGCGGCCATATTGGTTACGATAAAAAGCCTGATTCTAAAACTGCATTTGAGTTTACAGCAGACATCATTAACAAGAAAAAAGCTAAAGACCTTACTGAAATGGTGATTGAAGTTGTAAGTAAAGATGCAAAAGGTGCAGACGAGTTAATTCCAACAGCTTGGACGATTCGCCCTGACGGTCATCACTGGGACGCGAAAGCTAATTCAGTTACAAAAAACGAAATATACGCAGTTAGAGTGAGCTATAAATATAAAAATAATTCTGAAAGTATTTTAATTAAAGTAAACTAATAACTTTAAAAAAACAGCTGTTAATATCCAGTAAGTCATCATCTGATGATTCCTTACAACGAAACATAAATATCAGAATACATACAGTTAAAATGAAGAATGCAATTCCAAATTTTTGTAAAAGAAAGATGATACAAAAACTTCATCGTGCCAATAAAAATAATTTTGTTCTGTATACACAGTCTTAGGTCTGAGTTTTCCAACCCTAAGGCTAGATCTTTAAAAAAGGTCTGCATAATGTTTTCGCATACGCCGAAAATATATGTATGAAAACAATTAAAACTAGAATCGTTATTCTAATTATTTTTACTTTAACTGCAACAAATGTATTCGCTATGGGACGAGGACGTCCGGCTCCCGAAGAGCCTCGTACCGTTGTTAATTACGCTGAGGGTGACATTATTTTTATTCAAAGCCAAACGCAACAAGCGGCGGCTTTGCGAGAAGCTACTGAATCAGTATGGACACATGTAGGGCTTCTAATTAAGAAAAGTTCAAAGTGGTATGTTGCAGAAGCAATAGGCCCATTAAAAGAAACTCCACTGGCTGATTTTATTGCTAGAAGCAAAAACAAATCTTACCGCATTTATCGTTTTAAACATTTTGATGCGGCAACTATGGCTACTACAATGAAAGCACGGTTGCCTAAGTACAATAAGCCTTACGACATTTATTTTGAATGGTCACAGGAAAGAATTTATTGTAGCGAACTGACTTATCACGTCATGAAAGATGTAACGGGATTTGAGCTGGGTCGAGTGCAAAAAATGAAAGAAATGAAATTGGACGGCCCTTATGTTCAAGCCCTAATAGACAAGCGACTAACTGATATTGGAAAAGAGCTTAATCCTGATGAAGATATTGTGACGCCAATTAGTCAGATGCAGGATGACGAAGTTACGTTAATCGAAGCAAAATAAGCTATTTCTCTTTTTGCAGACTTTTTAAAATCGGACAATCTTTAGGATCAAGTTCCTGATGGCAAATTGATTGAAGTTGGGCGAGCTGTTTCTCAAGAGCCTTCATTCTTTTGATGCGCTCGCGTAATTTTTTAAGCTGTGTTTCAATGATTTCATCGGCTTCGCGACAAGATTTTGCAGAGCCAGAACGAACCTGTAGTAACTTTTTTATTTCTAATATTGGAATATCCAACGCCCTACAGTGCGAAATAAAGATAATGGTTGAAACCTCATCTTTATTAAATTCACGATAACCGCCCTCCGTTCTATCAGGGCTGCGTATGAGGTCAGATTTCTCATAAAACCTAATTGTGTCTATAGATAAGCCAGTTTTTTTAGCAAGTTCGCCGATTTTCATAAAATAAAGTATAACACTTGACCCTAGAGTTGCTCCAGAGTGTTTAATGTAAGCTAGGGAGCGTTAAATTATGGGTGAAAGCTGCTGCGAAAGCAAAAAACATGAATTGGTCAAATTACGCGAAAGACAAGGAGAAGTTCTTAAAATTGTATTGGCTATCAATGCAATTATGTTTTTTGTTGAATTCACATTTGGCTACATTTCAAAATCATCAGCCTTGATGGCGGATTCTTTAGACATGTTTGGCGATGCTGCGGTGTATGCTTTTAGTTTATACGCCCTTCATAAGGCGCCGATATGGCGATCGCGTGCAGGACTTGCTAAGGGCATTATAATGGCCTTGCTCGGGCTCTTCATTTTAGGAGAAGTTGTAGTTAAGATTATGATGGGTACTGTTCCCGAGACTCAAACGATGACGATGATAGGAATATTGGCGTTAGCAGCGAATACTGCCTGCGTGGTACTACTATTTAGGCATAGATCAGATGATATCAATTTGCGTTCAACATGGCTCTGTTCGCGCAATGATATCATAGCAAACCTATCTGTAATAACTGCTTCAGGTTTGGTCATAGTGACTGGTTCAGCTATTCCTGATATTGTTGTAGGGCTTGGGATTGCTTTTCTGTTTTTACGTTCGGCCAATTCGGTGATTCGTGAAGCACAGAGCGAGATTAATGATTATAACATGAACTTGAAAAACAGTTTTTCGAATTTGACAGTGCATTAGTTGTTAGCTATTAGTTTTGAGTTAAGGAGTTTTGTGAAAAAAATTGTCGCTGTATTCATTACGATTGTTGTTTTAATAAGTGCTATTTTAAGCACTCACGAGACTTCTACGAATGTTTTAACAAATTTTTCCCGATCAAACTATAGTCAAGCGGCAGATCTTACACAAAATAGCTTCTACGATGAGTCATCTAGCTGCGCAGACCGTAGTCATGACCACCAAGGCACTCATGATTGTTCAAGATGTCATATTGGACACTGCTCGTTTGTAATTTCGAAAAACGTATTAGTTGTCGACTCTCGAACAAAAAATATCTTTACTCTAAATGATTTAGAAGTTGTTTTGTACAACTATCAATTTGGTTTGTTTCGACCGCCGATTTGCTAAGTGTCGGTTTCTTAAATATCTATTCACATCATATTACTATTCATCATTTTTGCCGGAGGCATCATGAAGTTATATTTCTTAATTGTTAGTACAGGTTTATTACTGGGTTTTAGTGCGTTAGCATCGCAATCAGATTGTTCTGTAAGTAATTATGAACAACTTGTTAGATGTTCATTAATCAGATCTAAAAATCTACAAATTTCAAATCAAAAGTTAAAAACTGCAGAGCAGCTTGAAATTGCTGCCAGTCAGTGGGTTAATCCCGAGATCGACGTTGAATCTGTTTCAAAAAATTCAGATATCAGACAGGAAGCAGCAACATTATATTTTCATTTGAGCTTAGGTGGTAAAAGGTCTGCGCGAATTACTCAAGCGCGTGCCGAATATGATAAAGCAGCCCTTTCCATAGAGCTTGAAAAACAGTCTGAGCGACTAGGTTTAATGCTTTCATATTATCGGTTAAGTCATCTTAGGGCAGAAATTATACTAGAAGAAGAATCGGTTGCTACATTTTCTAAAGTTATTAAGCAGTATCAGGGCCGATCGGCTTTATCACCGGAACAAGATGTTTCGTTTTCTGTTTTTAAAATGGCTTTAGCAGATCACCAATTGAATTTAGTTAATATTAGATCAACTTTTGAAAATTTAATAGCTGATGTTATGCTTTCAACAGGTCTTGATAGAGATACAATCTTAAAGAACCTACCAAATAATAGAACAAAATGGCCTACTGTAGAGCAAAGCACTGACACGCTGAACGCTCCTCAAGTAAAGCTAGCTCAAAGCGAAGTAAGCCTTTCAAAAAGTCAAAAAAGTATCGCTAATGCTGACTCATGGCCCGAATTAAAAATTGGTCCAACAATTCAAAGAAACAAACAAGGAAATGAAACTGAAAACTTAGCGGGCGTGAGTCTATCTATGCCACTACCAGTTTTTTCTTGGAATGGTGGTGAGCGTGAGTTAGCTCGTCAGAAAGTTATTGAATCTGAAATGAGCCTTGAATACGAAAAAAATAAAATTTCAGCGCTTCGTGGTCAACTGGTTAATAGATATCGTAGCACAACAGAAATGCTTAAAAATACATTAAGTTCAAAAGCTGTTTCAGATAAACATGAAAAAATTGAAAAACAATTTTTCAAAGGCACAGTGCCAAGTTCGCTTATTATCGAAGCGCACCGACAGCTATTTGATTTAGAGTCAAAAAGAAATGAATCCGAAAGAATTGCGATCGAATCACTTGGCCAAATTCTTATTATAGATAATAAATTTTCAGAGGTTATTTTATGATTAAAAAAATTATAATGATTTTATCATTGTTGGCGTTATCTATAGCGGCGCAATCGAAAGATTTGCATGACCATTCACATGGAACTCATGATCATTCTAAAAAACAAAAAGAAAAAATAACGAAGACTAAAAAAACAACGAACAAAGAAAAAGCTGAAGAAAAGCATGAACATGGAGAAAAAGAAAACGAAAACGACCATGATCATGAAGAGTCTCATGCTGACCATGATGATCATAAAGAAGATGCACGTGGTCACGGTAAAGATAAGGATGATAAACACGGAAAAGATGAGCATACGAAGGGTCACGAAGACGAACATGAAGAAGGCGAGCATGGGCACGACGACGAGCACGGTGAAGAAAATGCGCAGATAGGCGTAGAAAAAGGTATTCTTGAAGCTGATAAAGAAAAGGGCTTTAAGTTGTCATCAGAAGCTGAAGCAAACTTTATAGTCGAAAAAGTTAAAGTGCAATCTTCTGATGGCGTAGAGTTGCCCAAGAAAGCTTTAGTCACTTCGACAATAGAAGTAAATGTGTATAGATATCGTGATGGTTATTATAAGCGTATTGACTTTAATACGATTACAAAAAGTGCAACAAGCATAAAAATTAAATCTAAGGATCTTAAACAAGGTGATGAAATCGCAACTACGGGTTTGAGTTTTTTAAGAGTTACAGAAATTGCTGCTTTCGATGGTGCTCCCGAAGGACATTCTCACTAAGGATTACAATATGCTAAATAAAATAATTCATTTTTCAATTTATAATAGAACAATAGTTTTAATTTCTACAGTGGCCCTAGTCATTGCAGGAATTTATAGCTTTCAACATTTACCAATTGATGCGGTGCCAGATATCACCAACAATCAAGTTCAAGTAAATACAGTGATAGAAGGGCTTGTTCCTGAAGAAATCGAGCGAACAATTACTTTCCCGATTGAATCTTCAATGCGTGGTATTGCGGGCGTTGAACAAGTCAGAAGTATTACACGATTTGGTTTATCGCAAGTAACAATCGTTTTTAAAGATGGTCTAGATATTTACCGAGCACGTCAGCTTGTAGCAGAACGTTTACAAGGAGTTGCGGGCGATTTACCGATTGATGCCCAACCTGAACTTGGCCCGATTTCATCCGGATTAGGCGAGATTTATCAATTTATTCTAGACTACAAAGAAAAAAAAGAAGGCGATGCCAGAGTTGAGCAACTCATGGAGCTAAAAGCAACGCTTGAGTGGTTTGTCAAACCAAGACTTCTAACAGCTGAGGGTGTTGCGGAATTAAATATTTCCGGTGGTTTTGAAAAGCAATACCACATTCAGCCTGACACGCAAAAAATGGCTGCTTATGGTGTTCACTTTGATGAAATTAAGGAAGCATTAGAAAAAGTAAATAAGAATGTTGGTGGTGGTTACGTCGAGCAAACTGCTGAACAATTTTTAGTTCAAGGGGTAGGGCTGATTAAATCACCCTCTGAGATTAAAAGAATTCCGGTAAAAACTTTAGAATCATTTAAAATAGTCACAATAGGTGACATAGCAGAAGTTAAGCTTGGTAAAGAACTAAGAAATGGCTCAGCGACTTATGATGGTCATGAAGCGGTTTTGGGTACAGTGATGATGCTATTGGGGGAAAACAGTCGAACTGTTTCAACAAGAATTCATGAAAAGATTCAAGAAATTCAAAAAACACTTCCTAAAGACATGGAGCTTATCACAGTTTACAATCGTTCCGACTTAGTTAATGCTACGCTTGGAACTGTAGAGCACAATCTTATTTTTGGTGCTATTTTAGTGACTATTATTTTGTTGATTCTTTTAGGTAATATCAGAGCAGCAATCATTACGGCGATTACGATTCCGTTATCTTTACTGGCTACCTTTTTGGTGATGAAACCATTAGGTATTTCTGGAAATTTAATGAGCTTAGGAGCTTTAGATTTTGGTATCATCGTAGATGGTACGGTCATCGTTATGGATAACGTCGTTCGGTTCATTCAAAATCGTAAAAAGGAACTGGGTCGAAAACTTTCGGCAGAAGAAATGAAGCAGGCTGTATACGAAGCCACTGTCGAAATCAGAACAGCGGCAGGCTTTGGTGAAATTATAGTAGCTATGGTTTTCTTGCCAGTGTTTGCACTCTCAGGTGTTGAGGGTAAAATGTTTGGCCCGATGGCTTATACATTTATTATCGCAGTTTTATCAGCGCTAATACTTTCGTTCACCGCAGTTCCTGCTTTAGCAAGTATGATTATGTCAGGTGATGCTCAAGACAAAGAGCCAAAGCTTATGAGCTGGATCAGAAAGTGCTACGTTCCTATTTTTGGGTGGGCGTATGCTCGTCAAAAAATAACATTTTTTTTAGCAGGGCTTTCAGTTGTTGTTGGCGCGGTGTTATTTATGACTCGTGGTGCGGAATTCTTACCGCAACTAAGCGAAGGATCTTTTGCCTTTCACATGATTAGACCAGTGAATGTCAGTTTAACGGCCTCTGTCGATTTTCAGAAAAAAGCTGATAAAATAGTAGAAACATTTCCCGAAGTGAGTCACGTTTTTTCAAGAATCGGAACAAGTGAAGTGGCAACTGACCCTATGGGGGTTAATGTTTCTGACACCTACATTATGCTAAAGCCAAGAAACAAGTGGCCAAAGATAGATGGTAAAAGAAGAACCTACGAAGAGCTAACAAATGCTATTGTAGCAAAGCTTGAAAAAGCACTTCCGGGCCAGACATATTTAGCGTCACAACCGATTCAAATGCGCTTTAATGAATTACTTGAGGGCACAAGAGCCGACGTATCTGTAAAAATTTTCGGACCAGATTTAGATAAATTAGTTGAGTTCGCTAAAAAAACTCAAGAAGTGATTTCTAAAGTACAAGGAGCAGGCGATGTTGAAGTAGATTTAGCAGGCACTTCACCTGTTTTGAAAATCGAACCGATAGAGTCTGAACTACTAAAATACAATGCCTCTATGGATCACGTGCTCGGTACGATATCTACAGCACTTGGAGGAGAAAAAGCGGGTTACATTTACGAGGGCGAAAGAAAATTTCCAATCGTGGTAAGGCTAGAAAATGATCTAAGGTCAGATTTAGATGCCGTTAAGAACCTGCCTGTAGGTTTATCAGCCAACACAACAACAGCGTTGGGTAATTTGACAAGTATCAAATTCAAAGAAACCTATGGTTCAGTCAATCGCGAAAATTCAAATCGTAGAACAGCAGTTTTAATTAACTTGCGCGGTCGTGATACAGAGTCGTTCGTTAACGAAGCTCAACAAAAAGTTGAAAAAGAAATCCAATTACCCGAAGGCTATTATTACGAATGGGGCGGTAACTTCAAAAATTTACAACAAGCCCGATCTAGACTGTTAATACTTGCTCCAGTTGCACTAGTTCTAGTTTTACTCATGGTCTATGCTGCGTTTGGCAGTATCGCTCAAACCTTACTTATTTTTGGCTGTATTCCAATGGCGTTAGTGGGTGGTGTTATTGGTTTAATGTTAAACGGTCTACCTTTTAGTATTTCTGCAGGAATTGGATTTATCGCATTGTCAGGTATCGCAGTTTTAAATGGGGTAGTGTTAGTTAATTTTTTCAATCAACTTAAGTCTGAGGGGAAATCTGGTAAAGATTTAGTTCTGTCTGGAACATTGATTCGCTTACGTCCGGTGATGATGACAGCACTGGTGGCTATCTTTGGTTTTATACCGATGATGCTTTCAACAGGAATTGGTTCTGAAGTACAAAAGCCTTTAGCATCAGTTGTGATTGGCGGAATTGTTTCATCAACATTATTAACATTAGTTGTTTTACCGATCATTTTTTCAAAGTTTGAAAAATACATGACTGGTAAAGTAGCTCACTAACAAAAAAGGAGTTCATAAATGAACGTGCTAAAAAATATTTTAATGGTTGCAGTTGTCATGATGATGTCTGCACCAGTTTCTTATGCGGGTAAAGATCATGGCCACAAGCACAAAAAAGGCGAAAAGCATGCTGTGAAAAAACAATGCAAGGAGTGCGAGGGTAAAAAAGACTGCAAGTGCGATAAACATGACGATGAACACGAACACAAAGAGGGAGACGAACATCACGAAGATGAAAAAAAAGAAGAAAGTAAGTAATTTTTAAAATCGTTGTGGCTGTTTTAGAATCGAAAGGTTCACTTAATCCCCTAAAAAAGTATTATCTTAAGTCTTGAGCAGTCACCACATTCACATCTTGTATTATTGAATTTTTGATTTTATCCAATCAATAGCAGAGCTTACTTTGGAATATACTCCATATTTATTCGCTCGTGCACATCTCTCTCCCCAGCTAACCACGCCTACAAGACCGTGACTTCCGCCCTCATTAGATACCTACTACAAGTGGGCCACCTGAGTCGCCTTGGCAAGAGTCTTTGCCACCTTGTTTTAGGCCAGCACAAATCATTGAATCTGTAATATCCCCACTATAAGCTTCAGATGCATTACAAACTTTATTACTTACTAGCGGAACAGAAACTTTTTGCAAAAGGTTAGGTAAGCTATAGCCACCTTCCTTTAAAGCACCCCAACCAGCTGTCGTGGATGTAATTGGTGAAGCATCGATAGTTGTATCTGAAATTTCCATTTCGTTATGGCCACTGGTGAAAATGATGAGTTTTGCGATAGCTGAATCTATGCAAAATCATGTTCCATTGTTGAAGAGTTATAATTTTCATGAACTATAATTTTTAATGGTTTAATTTTTTCAACACCAGCAGTGTTTTTTTGATCAATTATGCCGATCCAAACCTCATCTGTAGTTGCGCCTTTTGCACAATGAGCCGCTGTCAAAACCCAATTTTGAGAGATGAGTGATCCCCCGCAAAAATGACCGTAGCTTTTAGATCGTAATGAAACAATGTATGGAAATTCACCTTGAAGCGCATTTTCCCCGCCTACGATTCTACTTAATGGTTTTGCCTCTGTGAAAAAAGCTAAAGTAATGACTGATACAAAAAGTGAAATCTTTAACATAAAATCACCTCTGTTTATGTTTAGTGTTTTCAAATATAATTGTATGTCTATTTATAAAGCGTAACTGAACATAGTGGGTCCAAAAGCAAACTAGGCCAAAGGCCAATATCCAGCTTTAAATTTTACATATGGAATACATAGCTCATTTTTTGAAATCAGGTTTCTAATTTTAAAAGCCTCATCGAGTTCGCAATAACCAACAAAGATGCGCCCATGTCGGCGGCTACGGCAATCCATAAATTTGATAAGCCAAAAATTCCCAGTCCCAGAAAAACAGCTTTTACTGCTAATGCAAATCCAATATTAAAGCGAATAATTCCAAGAGTTTTTTTACCGTGTGAAACAGCACTAGCAAGATTATTTATATCATCTGTCATCAAGGCCACATCTGCAGTTTCAATTGCTGTATCAGTCCCAGCAGCGCCCATAGCTATTCCTACTGTCGCATTGGCTAAAGCAGGCGCATCATTTATACCATCACCAACCATTCCGACAAATGTATGTTGAGTGATCATCGACTTAATGTGAGAAACTTTATCTTCAGGTAATAAAGGCTCATACGCCTTATCTAAACCCACAAGACTAGCAATTGAATTTACAGTTCTTTGATTGTCACCACTTAAAATTGAAACCTCATTGATTCCTGCTTGATGAAGATTTTTGATGGCTGTTCCGACATTGGGTCGCGGATTATCTGCAAGACCAAAAATTCCTAAAACCTCGCCTTCGCAATTTTCGTGTGGTTTATGTCCAACGATTTTTAGTAAGTTGGTATTGACCGATGTGGGAACGGAAATTCATTTCAATTTCCGTAAAGAGTCGCCTAATTTTCTTAACCAGCAATTTAGCGATCAGAGAATAGGGCAGTTGATTCATTTAGACAATAAACGGCCATCCCTCGTTTTTGCAGAGGGTTCCGAGAGCGATTCTAATTTGATTTTGGCATTTTCAGGTTCGTCAGTTTGTGAGATTGGATGGGCAACTCGACAATCAAGTAACCCATCGTAATCGTTATTAAATCTAGACCCATGTTACCAAAATATTACCACAGCTGTCCATCATCTTCGCTTTAACTGAACAACGTTTCCTAGGCTTTCTTCGATCTGAGGCACTTGGATGTTCAATCCTTCTGTGGCTCCCTCAATATCCTTACCTGACAATCGCAAGTAGCCTTGCGTGGTCTTTAAGGATGAGTGGCCTACGATGGCCATGACCTTAGAAAGTGGAACCCCGTTGTTAAGCATCTGCGTTATGAAAGTTGCACGAAGGTCGTGGAACTTTACTGGGGTAATGCCGATCTCCTCACAGAAACTTTTAAGCACTTTTGCTTGGTCTCCCTGGTTCCATTCCCACAATCTGGGAAGTACGAACTCAGAGTCCTTAGTGTAGTTTGCTCGAAGTTCCTCAAGAAATTTTCGGCCTTCATTTGATATTGGATAAATCCGGTTTTTAGCAGTCTTGGTAGGCCCTTCACCGTTGTATCGAGTCCAAGCTTTGCTGATGCTGATCTTTCCGGTGACCATATCAACATCGGTCCACCTTAAGCTGTACAGTTCGCCTGAACGCATTCCAGTTAGAAGTGCCAAGGTCCAATGAGGGAAGAATCGGTGCTCTGTGCGCCGAGCTTCCGTCAATAAGACCTCTATTTCGCTTTTATTCAAAACAGCTTGGTTCGCATCAGCACACCGAACTCGAATTCCTACGGCAGGATTTCGAACAATGATGCCTTCCTCAATCGCCACGTTAAAAACTCGTTTCACGATCTTTAGAAGACCTCTTTGAGTGTAGCTAGAAGATCCTTTGCAGTTTTCAAAAATCACTTTGTGAACATCGCTTGGCTTAATATCGTCGAGGAACATATCGTTCCACACGGGATCGAACCACTTATTTAGACAGTGCTTATAGTTGAAGTAGGTCGATGTACGATATTCAACTCTGTACTTTTCAAGCACATGATCTATCCATTGCTTCCAAGTGATTTTTTTTTGTGACCTTCTAGGTTCATCAAGATTTCAAGTTCAGCTTTTTTTGCTTCACGTTCATTTTGAAATCTTTTGCGTTTTGCAACTTGCTTACCGGACTTATCTCTTATTTTTACAAAGACTTCATACATTGGTTTGCCATCAATTATCAATTTCGTAATCGCCATGAGTTACTCCTTTCGTTCTTCTCGCGTTTCGCGAAGAAGTGAGTGGATGTAATTCACGTTGAATCGAAGTTGATTACCAAAATACCGACATTCTATTTGCCCGCGAAATTTTCTAATTCTTAGAGCGTTGGGACTAATCCCTAGAAGTGCGGCGGCAACCTTTGTTGAAGCCCACATGGGTTCTATTTTATTTTCAAAGATCTGTTGCTCGTTCGAGCTTTGGATTTGTGATCCAGACATGAGTGTACTCCTGAATCTTACTCTCAGCAAGGCTGAGAATGATGGCGAGTGACGTCAGGAGGTCGCGCAATTGATCTATATTCTTTTTGAATCAGAAGATCACTTATCCACAGAATTTTCTGTGGATAAGTCGACTGTTCCTTTGGAAATGCGACGCTTTGAATTGTCAGAAATCCCTAAGTGTTCTCTAAGAACTTTTTTAATTTCACTAGGCAAATCTCCATCGTCGCCAGCTTTGCGCAGCAGAGCTCGTAGAACTTTCTTTTCATCAAAATGTAGGAGGCGAAGGCTTTTGATGTCTGAATCTGAAAATGATTTTGCATGATTTGAAATTAGCAAATTAACAACATCTGATTTTGTCACTTCGCCACCTTCAAAACCGTCATTAGTCCTTCGCACCAATTCTTCTAGGGCATCGTTAGACTCTTTCTGAATCACGACTCGATACTGATCATCTTCAGTTGATTTTAGCCTCTTTGCTTTCGTTTCTTGATTTCCTGTCTTCTTTCCCTCTTCTCTCTCTTCTTCTTTTTTTAATTCATTCATAATAATTATTCCTTTTCTTACATATTACCCCCGCCGTTACTGTCTAGTCCTAGTTACTGACCACCTTCAATCGTAGAGTGGGGGTGGTCAGTAACGGCTCGAGGACGTCGACAGGAGCGGCGGGGGTGTTTTTGTTAGCAGTTCTCAATCTTTATTCATTTTATCAAAATAAACTACGACCAGAATAAGTGAGTCATCGAATCGATAACGAATCACTTATTTTGGATTTTGAATCTGATCGTTCTCGCGTTGATCAATCCAAGTCCCTAACGAGCTTGCTTTATTTTGACGGCGAAGGTCACCAAGCACAGGGTCTGTTAGCCAATCTGTTTTTGACATGATTCCAATTTCTGCTCCTGCCGAAGGATAAAAGAATTTTTCTGCTGTTTCGGTTATTGCGTTCTCAATTTGTTTATTTGCACACACAAAAATAATGAGATCTAAGTTTTGTGCAAAGGAATATGAATTTAAAATTCGCTCGTATCGTCGCTTTTCTTTTTGTGTAAGCTCAATTTCAATCGCAACCCGAATGGGCTTATATCAACGCCACAGCTGTTTTCATAAAACCTATCAAATCCTCACTAGAGGTACTTTGAAATCTCCTTAAATTCTTCAAGTTGTTGAGAAAACTTTCTTGGATCTTTCACATCAGCCAAGCAGTGCTCAATGTGATCGTGTATATAAGCCTTCTTCGCATTGGTAATAGCGCTTTCAACAGCTTGAATTTGTTGTGCGACTCCGAGGTGGTCGAAGTCTTTCTCCATCATCTCGATGACTTTTAGGAGGTGTCCGCTTGCTCGTTTTAGGCGAGTCATGATTGCATTGTTTTTAGTATGATGGCCCATGTGAATATGCTATCCCCCCCCATAGGATATGTCAAGATCATTGATTTATGACTTTAATCTCAGGTTGAGCCAGTTTGTCTTTATAGAGCAACAGTCTTAGCGCATTAAAAACTACGATCAGTGTTGATCCTTCGTGAAAGGCCACAGCTGCACCAATTCCTAACCCAGA
>Ga0255220_1000121_pt1 | contig 32052 bp, 33 predicted proteins | sample Miss_Colum_RepB__FD_188423 | JGI IMG/M metagenome (GOLD analysis project Ga0255220, IMG submission 188423) | Freshwater microbial communities from Mississippi River, Louisiana, United States - Miss_Colum_RepB_8d | ecosystem: Environmental > Aquatic > Freshwater > River | place: USA: Louisiana...
ATTCACGCAGTTGTTTCCCTTTGATATTCTTGCAATTAATGCAACATCACAAAGGCAAACACCCACCTCTATTACTTAATCTCTACTTTTTAAAGAACTTTTCTCGCAACCTTCGTGGCTGGGAGGCCGCGTATGATACGCAGGTTATTCGGCAATGCAAGAAGAGTTTCGAAAAAGTTCAAATTTTAATGAACTCCGATTTCAGCACCCAGAGAAAGTAATTCATCAACTCAGGGGCGCGCATTATGCCACAGCATTGAGAACTGACAAGCTTTATTTCCCAAGTGGTCAGCCCTATGGCATGAAGCTACGCGACCAAGATTCTTAATCAGCCAGACAAAGCAACTGGAAAGTCTTCTTTCCACGACGCAACAGGGCATATCGACCAAAAAGGACGTTTTCCCGATTAACAAGATACTCGTCAGACTCGATGCTCACGCCATTGAGACTGATCGACCGGGAAGCAATCAGCTCGCGCGCTATCCTGTTGGAGGCTGCAAGGCCAACATAAACCAATGCACTGACCAGAGACATTGAAGGCGACTCTAGAATTGTGGAGGGCACACCATCAAGCCTGAGCTGTTCAAAGTCCCCATGGCTCAGCCTTGCAACATCGCCTGAAAACAATGCCTCACTGATTCTCTCAGCAGCCTCGTAGCCAGCTTCTCCATGCACAATTCGAGTGACTTCCCGGGCGAGAATCCGTTGCGCCTCCGGCTTGCCGAGTGCTGACTTGTCAGAAATCTCGATCTCATCAATCAATGCGGGAGACAAGAATGTGAAGTACCTGAGAAAACGGTAGACATCTGCATCCGCAGCATTCAACCAGAACTGATAGAAAGCGTAAGGAGAAGTCTTGTTGGCATTCAACCAGACTGTGCCAGTTTCGGTCTTTCCAAATTTCTGCCCATCCGCCTTCATCACAAGCGGTATCGTCAGGCCATACACCTGCGCTTGGTGCAACCGACGAGTCAGCTCGATGCCACCTGTAATGTTGCCCCATTGATCACTTCCGCCGATTTGGAGAATGCAGCCGTAGCGCTTGTACAATTCGGAGAAATCAAAGGACTGAAGAATCATGTAGGTGAACTCTGTAAAAGAGATACCCGCACCTTCTCGCTCAAGACGCTGCTTGACCGAGTCCTTCTGAATCATCGAGTTCACCGAAAAGTGTTTGCCAATCTGGCGCAGAAACTCGAGCACATTTAGATCACGCACCCAATCCAGGTTGTTTACGACAATCGCTCCAGAGGAGCCTGAATCAAAATCGACATACTGCGAGACTTGAGACTTGATCCGATTAACCCAGCGCTCCACGACCTCTGTGGAGTTCAATTGCCGTTCTGACGCCTTGAAGCTTGGATCCCCAATCAGTCCAGTTGCGCCGCCGACGAGCGCTATGGGCCTGTGCCCTGCCAACTGGAATCTACGCAGCGCAAGAAGCGGCACCAGATTACCTATATGCAAGCTTTCAGCTGTTGGATCAAAACCGGCATAGAGAGTTCTCGGAGTACTCAACACCCCCGGCAATTCATCGCCAGAACTGAGCTGCGCCACCAACCCTCGACTTTCAAGGTCGCCAATAATGTCAAACAAGCAGGACGTCACTTTGACTCTCCATTCATACATCAAATAAGGACGCGTCAAGCAAAGGCACGTCGACAACCTGGATGACATCGGGAAACGTGCCAGCGACTCCACCTTGCATGACGGATCAAAAGGTGCGCGATTTTACACTAGTAAATGGAATATGACTTGACCTGCATTTGAAAACTCATAAGAATCGGTCGCTCGCAGGCCTCGATCCGGAAGCGGGGCAACATCCAGAACACATTCAAAACAGCAAGATTTCAATGGGCTTTTTGTCTTCAGCCAAGTGCTTCCTGTGCACATACTACCCTCGCAAGCACCTTGAGCTCGCCAGCTATCTGAGTGTTGCCCTGGTCTTCACGTTGTTCTTCGCGCCCGAAGAGTCGGCTCATGGCGCAAGAGCCAGCATACCCATACAGGTCGGCCCCAGCGCACTGTCACGAGCGCTTGCCGGTGCCAGCACCGATTCGATGCTGCGCGACGAGATTGTGCAATCTGACAAGACGGACCAGATGGAAACCGTCTGGACCAGTTTTGAAGTTCAAGCCGGAGACAACTTGTCCGAAATATTCGGACGGGTGGGGCTGAGCGCTCAAGATATGTACAAGGTTCTCAACAGCAGCGAGGAAGCCAAAGTCCTGGATCGACTCTATCCGGGATATGAGTTGAGCTTCCACATTCCTGCACCTGGCGAGCTCGCCCAGCTGCGTGTTCTGAAGTCCCCCTTGGAGGGGTACCTCTTCACCCTCAATGAAGACGGTTACGGCGTTGATCCCATTCAGCTATCTCCAGACATAGTGCCCGTGGTCAAGGAAGGCATCATTGATGACAGCCTCTTCATGGCTGGCCAAAGAGCAGACATTCCGGCTTCTTCCATCATGGAAATGGCTGACATTTTCGGCGGTGAGATCGATTTCATTCTAGACACCCGCGTTGGCGACTCCTTCAGCATTGTTTACGAAGAGAAGTTCCTGAAGAACGAATACATCGGACACGGCGAAATCCTCGCTGCAAGGTTCATCAACCAGGGCGAAGAGTTCGTCGCAGTACGCTACACCAATGAGGCAGGTGAAACGGGTTATTACAACCCAGAAGGAGAAAGCATGCGGAAAGCCTTTCTCCGGACTCCGCTCGACGTCTTCCGCATCAGTTCAAATTTCAATCTGGCCCGCAAGCACCCAATCCTGAATACCATCCGCGCGCATCGCGGAACAGACTATGCAGCGCCTCGCGGAACACCCGTGCGAGCCACTAGTGATGGCACGGTGACCTGGGCCGCCCGCAGTGGTTCGTTTGGGAAATTGATCGTGCTTCAGCACGGCGGCAGTTTCGAGACGAAATACGCCCACCTGAGTGACTATGCACAGGGGATAAAGAAAGGTGCTCGCGTGAAGCAGGGACAGGTGATCGGCTACGTCGGCACAACGGGCGGCTCCACGGGCCCGCATCTGCATTACGAATTCCTCGTCAACGGCGTGCACAAGGATCCCAGAACAATCGTTGACCAGCTGCCGCAGGCGATCGCTCTCTCTGAGCAAGAGTTGCCCAGGTTCACGGCGCAAACAAGAGACATCCTTGCCAGACTGCAGAACGCCAAGGCTGACAACCGCATGCTCTCCATGCGGACCGAGCCTGCCAATACTTCGCAGGTTCGCTGAACCATCTCTGGCATCTGCAATTTCCCCAGCATCTCCCGGACGCAGAGGTCTTACGATGCCCACTCATGAACTCTTCATCGGACTGCTTTCCGGCACCAGTGTCGACGGCATCGACGCTGTCCTGGTGGATTTCGCAAGCAATCCACCCAGCCTCATTGCGACTCACAGTGAGACGATTCCAGAGCATTTGCGAAACAAGATTCTCGAGCTTTGTTCAGGAGCGCCTGTCAGTCTGGTAACACTGGGTGAAACCGATGTTGCGCTTGGCAGGCTCTTCGCGAGAGCCGCGAACACTCTGCTGTCCAAGTCCGGCCTGGCCGCCGAAGCTGTTCTGGCCATCGGCAGCCATGGCCAGACTGTCATGCATCACCCGCATGGAGAATTTCCCTTTACGCTCCAGATAGGGGACCCAAATACCATTGCCTGTGCAACAGGCATCAGCACCGTCGCAGACTTCCGACGCAAGGACATGGCGGCGGGCGGTCAGGGGGCGCCTCTCGCGCCACTCTTTCACCAGGAGTACTTCGGAAATTCAGGCAAGGAGCGGGCGATACTGAACATAGGAGGCATTGCCAACATCACCTTGCTGGCATCTTCACGACGCCAGCAGATCATCGGATTTGATACCGGACCAGGCAATGTCCTGCTTGATTCGTGGATCAAGGCCAAACGCGGACCAGCCTATGACCATGAGGGGCAATGGGCCACCACTGGCAAGGTCGATCAGCGATTGCTCGACGTGCTGATGGCCGAACCCTATCTGCAGCGCCCGGCACCCAAGAGCACGGGGCGAGAGCTCTTCAACCTCGACTGGCTGAGTTCCCGACTCGACAAGCTGCCCTGTATCGCCGATGAAGATGTGCAAGCCAGCCTGCTTGCCTTCACAGCGCGAAGCATTGCGCAAAGTGTCGACTGGAAATCGGCTGGCGTAGAGGAAGTCATCGTGTGTGGAGGCGGCGCGCACAACGCCGCACTCATGGCCGCCTTACAAGCCTTGATGCCCGAAACCAAGGTGCTCTCCAGTGCTTCAGCCGGGCTGGATCCCGACTGGGTAGAAGGCGTCGCCTTCGCCTGGATGGCACGCAAGGCTTGGCTGGGAGAAGCAATCGCCACTGGTTCCGTGACTGGAGCAGACAGACCCTGCATTCTGGGCGGGATCTACGAAAGCGAGACGCTGGACGAGCGCACCTTACACTGAAAAGGAAGAACCACAGCCGCACGTGGTGGTGGCAAGAGGATTGCTGACCACGAACTTGGCTCCTTGCAGTCCCTCCTCATAGTCCACCCGGGCGCCAGCAAGGTACTGATAGCTCAGCGGATCAACCAGCAACTGCGCACCGTGATTGCTGATCACGGAGTCGTCCTCATTGACGGCCTCATCGAAACTGAATCCATATTGAAAACCTGAACAGCCTCCACCCGTCACAAACACTCGCAGCTTCAAGCGCGGATTTCCCTCCTCGGCTATCAGAGTCTTGACCTTGTTAGCGGCATTGGCAGTCATGGAAATGACGACTGGATCATGAGTTTGAACTGCAGACATGGGCATACCTTGGACTATAGGGTGCGCGCGATTCGCGAGCTGGCAGGATTATGGATAAACCCGAGTAAATCAGTCAACTATTGATTGATCAGCTGCGGTGGACTCAAAGGCAAGGGTTTTCGAGCCCAGACGCTTGGCGTCCTGCTGCGCGCGCCCGATGTGCAGAAGGCTGCCGTTGATCTCCGAGCCCATCACCATTTCAATCAGATTGTAGAAGACATTCCCCATCACGACGCCCTTCGCGGCCAGTTCGAGCTGACGAGCACAGTGCAGATCACCCTCCACCAGACCATTGATGACCGCCACTGGCACCCAAACTTCGCCCTCGATCACACCACCGTCGGCAAGTCGCAGAATCGCGCCGGATTCATCATCGGCAAACACATTGCCACGTATTCGGCCCTCGACAATCAGTTCTCCTGCGAAGCGCACATCACCTATGATTTCCGTCTGGTGCGATACCAGCGTGTGAGCGGTCCCTGCTGGCTGGGCTGCCCTGGCCGATGATCCAAACATGTCAGATTTCCTCCACTGTCCAGTTGAAGCGACGCTCCGTCGTGTACTGACCGGGCTGACTTGATTGTGCATGAATGAGCACCTCTTCGGGAATGAACCCGGGAGGCAGCTCGAACTCCCCTTCCAACGCCTGGAAGTAGCGAAACTCCAAGGAGTCCGACATTCCGGAGGCTGCGGCACCGAGTTCCATCAACGCGTAGTCCTCCGGCGCCCCATCCTGCAGGCCATGCACTGAGAAGTCGAAGCTGCCCTTGACCGTCTCATCCCCGGCTCCCGCCACTCGCACCAACACACGATAGCGATAGCCACCTGGAATTCCTGAAAGCTCCAGCCGGAGACTCTCGATGACCAGCCCCGGCTCAGCAGCTTCCGGCGCCATGACCTGCCGATAGAGGGAGACGTCCTGCTCCAGCTGCCGAATACGACTGCGCAGCGAATTGATGGTGCTCTGGACTTCCGCTTCGGCACGCTGATCGAGCAGCGTGTCCTGACCGGACATGGCAAGTCGGGCGCGTAGATCAGCGATTTGTTCCTGCGCCTCGAGCAATGCATCGCTCAAAAGTACGTTCTCCGCGCCAACCTCGATGTGCTCGCGCGAGGCACCATAGTAGCCCCAATAAAGACCACCCAATCCGGCGACCAGAACAGCGACGACAAATCCTGCAATCATCAAGGCCGGCAGCCATGGCCGATAGGGCACCACGGCCATTCTGGTCTGCCTGCTTCCCCGGACTGTCCCTGCCATGGCGAGAACCCCCTCAGGGCAGCAGGGCGACCGTCTGCAAGCCTGCCGTTTCCTCCAGTCCGAACATGATGTTCATGTTCTGGATGGCCTGGCCGGAGGCACCCTTGACCAGATTGTCGATGACCGACATGACCACCACCATGTTGTTGGCGGGCAGGTAGCAAACACCGATCTGGCACTGATTCGCACCGCGCACATTGCGCGTGGCCGGGTACTTGCCGGCCGGCAGCACGTCCACGAAGGGTTCGTTGCGGTAGCGATTCTCGAACACGGCCTGCAGATCGACGCCCTGCTTGCCCGGTTTCAGCGGCGCATACAAAGTCGCGTGAATGCCGCGAATCATGGGCGTCAGGTGCGGAATGAAGGTCAGTCTGACTGCCTCGCCCGCATAGGCGTCCAGACCCTGACTGATCTCGGGAAGATGTCGATGGCCGCTGACACCGTAGGCATGCAGGGACTCGGAGGCCTCGGACAGCAGGCTGCCGACCGCAGCCTTGCGCCCGGCACCACTGACCCCGGACTTGGCGTCCGCAATCAGGTGCTGGGTATCGACCAGGCCCTGTTCCAGCAAGGGCAGGAAACCCAGCTGAATGGCTGTCGGGTAGCAGCCCGGCACCGCCAGCAGTTGCGCCTTGACGATGCTTGCGCGATTGACCTCGGGCAGGCCGTAGACTGCCTGCGCAAGGTACTGCGGGCTCTCATGCGCCACGTTGTACCACTTCTCCCACAAGGCCTGATTCTTCAGACGGAAGTCGGCGGACAGATCAATGATACGCACACCGCGTTCGAGCAACATCGGCACCGTCTTCATGGCGACAGCATGGGGTGTGGCATAGAAAACAACATCACAGGCAAACAGCGTATCGGTATCCGGGGCGGAAAAATTCAGATCGACATGTCCGCGCAGATTCGGAAACAGATCGGCAACCGGCGTATCCTGCAGCTCTCGCGAGGTGATGACCTCGATGCGCACGTCCTTGCGCGGAGCCAGCAGACGCAGCAACTCCACGCCCGTGTATCCGGTTGCGCCGACTATGCCTACCTTGATCATGCTGCCCTCCTGCCTGACAAAAATGTGCTGACTTGAATGAAATATCCAGAATTGCCGCCCGAAGCGAGGCCGGCATGATACCGCCGAATGCAGGCTCGATCCATGTTGGCGGCTGTGCTAACGTACCGGCTCGATTGTTGCGGCCGCAAGCCGACAGAGCGCAGTGCGCAAGCAAGGGGGCATGATGTTGTGGGTGAAGGCGTTTCATATTGTCGCGGTGGTGTGCTGGTTTGCCGCGATCTTCTATGTCCCGCGCCTCTTCGTCTACCACACCATGGCTGAGGACCAGATCAGCCGCGACCGCTTTGTCATCATGGAGCGCAAGCTTCTGAATGGCATCGGCACGCCCTCTGCCATCGCCACGGTGGTGCTCGGCCTGTGGCTGATCAGTTTCAACGGCAGCTACTACATGAGCTCGGGCTGGATGCATGCCAAGCTGGGACTTGTGTTGCTTTTGCTGGTCTACCACGGCATCTGCTATCGCTTCTTTTTCGACTTTCGTGCCGAACGCAATCAGCGCAGCCACGTTTTCTTCCGCTATTTCAATGAGTTCCCGGTGCTGCTGCTGATTGCAATTGTGATACTCGTAGTCGTCAAGCCATTCTGATCCTCTGCTGCAGGTGTGCACGACGTGTCCGCAACACCCGACCTCAACACGCACAAACCCAATGTGCTGTGCTTCTCCGGGCTTGACCCTTCCGGCGGCGCCGGCATTCAGGCCGACATCGAGGCGCTCTTCAGCGCCGGTTGTCATTGCCTGCCCGTGGTGACGGCGCTGACGGTGCAGGACACCCACAATGTGCTGGCCTGCCATTCGGTGCCGCCAACCCTGCTGATCGAGCAGGCCCGGGCAGTGCTGGAAGACATGCCCGTGGCGGCCATCAAGATCGGACTTCTCGGCAGCAGCGCTACCGCCGAGGTGATCCACAGCATCCTGCGCGACTACCCGGAAGTTCCTGTTGTTCTCGACCCGATTCTGCGGGCCGGCGGCGGCTTCGACTTCAGCGCACAGGAGCTGCGCACCGCCATGCGCAACCTGCTGATTCCTCTGTGCACCGTGGTCACGCCCAACACCGTGGAACTGCGTCTGCTCACCTCGGCCGCCGCCAGCGATGAAGCCTGTGCCAATGCCCTGCTGGACATGGGCTGTACGCATGTGCTGCTGACAGGCACCCACGCCGACAGCCCGAACGTCATCAATCAGCTGTACACCCGCCATCAGCCGCCGCTGCGCCAGGAATGGCCGCGCCTGAGCGGGGAGTATCACGGTTCAGGTTGCACGCTGGCTGCCAGTCTCGCGGCCCACATCGCCCATGGACTCGAAGTGGTCGATGCCGCACGACGGGCACAGCATTACACCTGGAATGCCCTTGAAGCTGCGCAGCGACCCGGCCACGGCCAGTCACTGCCGGACAGAGCCTTCTGGAGCCGCCTCACGTGAATTCGCGCCGCCTGCTGCGCGGGGTCTATGCCATCACCGATGATGCCCTGCTGCCCCCGGATCTGCTGCTCATCCGCGTGGAAGCCGCCCTGCGCGCCGGGCTCGCGCTGCTGCAATACCGCAGCAAGCAGGGTAGCGAATCGGAACGCCTGCAGCAGGCGCGCGCACTTGTCGATCTGTGCCGTCGTTACGACACTCCCCTGCTGATCAATGACGATGTGCCGCTGTGCCAGGCAGTCGGCGCGGCCGGCGTACATCTCGGTCAAAGGGACCAGGGGCTGGCCCAAGCAAGACGGCAGCTGGGCCCCGACGCCATCATCGGCATCACCTGCCACGACCAGATCGCTCTGGCCCGGCAGGCTCAGGCTGCCGGCGCCTCCTACGTCGCCTTCGGTCGATTCTTCGCTTCGCAAACCAAGCCCTCTGCCTCACCGGCCGACATCGCCATACTGCCGCAGGCGCGCCGGGAACTGGACATCCCCGTGGTTGCAATCGGCGGCATCACCGCTGAAAATGGCGCGGCCTTGATCGCTGCCGGCGCCGACATGCTGGCCGTCATACACGCGTTGTTCGCCTTTCCCGATGTCGAATCCCGGGCTCGAAAACTGAATTCACTGTTCACTTCATCACATTGAACTGCCTCTTTCGCCGAGGCCGTCGAGGAACTCATGTCCGCCACTGACAGCACACCGAAGAAGACCCACAGCCGCTCCGCCGCTTTGTTCGAGGAAGCCCGACAGTACATTCCCGGCGGTGTGAATTCCCCCGTGCGCGCCTTTCGCGGCGTGGGTGGCAACCCTTTGTTCTTCCAAGGCGGCGAAGGCGCCTGGCTGATCGACGAGGACAACAACCGTTACATCGACTACGTCGGCGCCTGGGGCCCGCTCATTCTCGGCCACCGTCATCCTGACGTGATCGCCGCCCTGCAGACTCAGCTGCAGCTGGGGCTCGGCTATGGTGCTTCCACGGAAGCCGAGATCACCATCGCCAAGACGATCTGCTCTCTGGTGCCCTCCATCGAACGCGTGCGCCTGGTGACCTCCGGCACCGAAGCCACCATGAGCGCGATTCGCGTGGCACGCGGCTTCACACGCCGCGACCGGATCGTCAAGTTCGAGGGCTGCTACCACGGCCATGTGGACGGCCTGCTGGTGAAAGCCGGCTCGGGGGCTCTGACCCTGGGTGAACCGGACTCCCTCGGCGTGCCCAAGGCCTACACTGACCAGACCTACGTGCTGCCCTACAACGACATGGACGCCCTGGTCGCGTTTTTCGAGAAGCATGGCCGGGAGATTGCGTGCGTTATCGTGGAGCCCGTGGCGGGCAACATGAACCTCGTGCCGCCGGTGCCGGGTTTCCTGGAAACCCTGCGCGAGGTATGCACACAGCATGGCGCGGTGCTGATCTTTGACGAGGTGATGACCGGCTTCCGCGTGGCGCTGGGCGGCGCGCAGTCCCATTACAAGGTGACCCCGGACATGACAACGCTCGGCAAGGTCATCGGCGGCGGTCTGCCAGTGGGCGCCTTCGGCGGACGTCGCGAGATCATGGAGATGGTCGCACCGCTCGGCCCCGTCTATCAGGCCGGCACCCTGGCCGGCAGTCCGCTGGCGGTGGCCGCGGGCATGGCCATGCTCAAGGCCATTCAGGCACCGGGTTTCCACGACGCCCTGAGTGCCCGCACGCAGCGCCTGATGCAGGGGCTGGAAGAGCGCGCGCAAGCGGCCGGCGTCCCGTTCACGACGCACAGTGTGGGTGGCATGTTCGGTTGCTTCTTCAGCACCGAGCAGAAGATCACTCGCTTCGAGCAGGTAATGGCGTGCAACGTCGAACAGTTCCGCAAGTATTTCCACCTGATGCTCGAACGCGGCGTCTACCTGGCACCGTCCGCCTTCGAAGCTGGCTTTGTGGGCGCCGCCCATGGCGACACCGAGATCGACATGACCCTGGACGCTGCCGAGCAGGCCTTTGCCGCCCTGTAGATCCATCACCCCTGACTGAGACTGAAGAACCCATGAAGCAATACGACGTATACGGCATCGGCAATGCCCTGGTGGACAAGGAATTCGAGGTCGACGATCAGTTCTTCGTGGACGAGGGCATCGAGAAAGGTTTCATGACCCTGATCGATGAGGCCCAGCAGCAGGCGCTGCTGGACCAGCTGATGCAGCGCTATGAATTGAAGAAAAAGGCGGGAGGCGGTTCGGCTGCCAATTCCTTGTACGCCCTCAGCCAGTTCGGCGGCAAGGCTTTCTTTTCCTGCAAGGTGGCCAACGACGAGGCCGGCCACTTCTACATGCAGGAACTCGGCTCACTGAACATCAGGACCAATCTGAGTGCCCAGCGCGAGGAAGGTGTCACGGGGCGCTGCCTGGTCATGGTAACGCCGGACGCCGAGCGCACCATGCTGACCTCACTGGGCATCTCCCAGCGCGTGTCGGTGGACGAACTCGATCCGCAGGCCCTGGCTGCCTCTGAGTATGCCTACGTCGAAGGCTATCTGGTGACGTCTCCGAGCGCGCGCAGCGCCGTGCTGGAGCTCAAGCGCCTGGCGGCGCAGCATGGGGTGAAATTTGCCCTGACCTTCTCCGACCCGGCGATGGTCGAGTACTTCCGCGACGGCATCAACGAGTTCATCGGCGACGGCGTCGACCTGCTGTTCTGCAACGAGAAGGAAGCCCTGCTGTGGTCGGGAGAGTCCAGCATCGAGGCCGCCTGCGCCGCCCTGGAGAAGAAGGCACGCCGCTTCGCGGTAACGCGCGGTGCGCACGGTGCGCGCCTGTTCGACGGCGAGCGCTACATGGATGTCGCACCCAATGCCGTGCACGCCATCGACTCCAATGGCGCGGGCGACATGTTCTCGGGAGCCTTCCTGTTTGCGATTACACGGGGACACGACTTCGCAACGGCCGGCAGGCTGGCGAGTCTGGCATCGTCGCGGGTGGTCGCGCAATTCGGACCGCGACTGCGCCCGCAACAGCACGCCCACCTCTTGGCCGATCTGGGACTGGCGGACTGACAGGAAGCTGCCGCCCTCAGGCGCGCAGCTCGTCCACGAACTTCTTCACCCCGTCGAACCACGACGACTTCTTGGGCGACTGTGCCCCCTCGCTTTCGGCGATGTCGTGGAATTCGGCCAGCAGCTCCTTTTGCCGCTTGGTCAGGTTCACCGGGGTCTCCACCACCACGCGGCACAGCAGGTCGCCTGTCACACCGCCACGCACGGGCGTCACGCCCTTGTTGCGCAGCCGGAACAGCTTGCCTGTCTGGGTCTCGGGCGGAATCTTCAGCTTCACACGACCGTCCAGCGTCGGGATCTCCAGCTCGCCACCCAGGGCAGCGTCGACGAAGCTGATGGGAATCTCGCAGTGCAGATCGATGCCGTCACGCTCGAACAACTTGTGCTCGCGCACAGAGACCTGCACGTAGAGGTCGCCGGGCGGCCCGCCATGAGTGCCCGGTTGGCCTTCGCCGGTCAGACGGATGCGGTCGCCGGTATCGACCCCGGGCGGAACCTTGACTGACAAAGTCTTGTGTTCCTCGACGCTGCCACGACCATGGCAGGTGCCACAAGGGTCCTTGATCTGCTTGCCCGAGCCCTGACAGCGCGGGCAGGTCTGCTGCACCGAGAAGAAGCCCTGCTGCATGCGCACCTGACCGATGCCATTGCAGGTGCTGCAGTCCACCGGCGAACTGCCCTTGCGGGCGCCCGAGCCTTCACAGGTCTTGCAGGTCACGGCCGCCGGAATGCGGATCTTGGTGGTGGTGCCACGCACAGCCTCTTCCAGATCCAGCTCCAGGGTGTAGCGCAGGTCGGCGCCCTTGCGCACATGGCTGCGGGCGCCGCCGCGCTGGGCCCCGAAGATGTCGCCGAAGATGTCGCCGAAGATGTCGCCGAAATCCTGGTGCCCGCCGCCACCGCCCTGCTGATTGACCCCGGCATGGCCGTGCTGGTCATAGCGCGCACGCTTCTGGGCGTCGGACAACACCTCGAAAGCCTCGTTGGCTTCCTTGAACTTGTCCTCGGCGGACTTGTCATCCGGATTGCGGTCGGGGTGATGCTTCATGGCCTCACGGCGATAGGCCTTCTTGATCTCGGCCTCGGAAGCGTCCCGCGCAACGCCCAGTACTTCGTAATAGTCTCGTTTGGACATGGTGTCTCTGTGTCTCGTCTTGCCTCAATGATCTGAGTCGGTTTGCCTGCCCTGCAACGCAAAAAACCAGACAGGCTGCCCCATCCGGTTTTCTGCATCGCGTGAGTGCGGGGGCTGCGGCGTGATCCGCAAGCCGAACGACTTACTTCTTGTCGTCCTTGACTTCCTCGAACTCGGCATCCACCGCGTCGTCGTTCTGGTCGGCATTGGCCTGCCCGCCCGGGCCACCCCCCTGGGCTCCAGTCTGCTTCTCGGCATACATCTTCTGCGCCAGCCCGGAAGACACGTCGGTCAACTCCTTGGTCTTCGCCTCGATCTGCGCGATGTCGTCGGACTTGATCGCGGCCTCGGTGGCAGCGATTGCCGCTTCGATGCGCTCCTTCTCGGCGACATCCACCTTGTCACCTGCCTCTTCCAGTGTCTTGCGCGTGGCGTGAATGAGGCCATCGGCCGTGTTGCGGGCCGTGATCAGCTGCTCGAACTTCTTGTCATCCGCAGCATTGGCCTCGGCGTCCTTGATCATGCGCTCGATCTCTTCCTCGGACAGACCGCTGGACGCCTTGATCACGATGGACTGTTGCTTGCCAGTGGCCTTGTCCTTGGCGGAGACATTGAGGATGCCGTTGGCGTCCAGATCGAAAGCCACCTCGATCTGCGGCATGCCGCGCGGCGCCTTCGGGATGTCTGACAGGTCGAATCGACCCAGCGACTTGTTCTGTGAGGCCTGCTTGCGCTCGCCCTGGACCACGTGAATGGTCACGGCTGTCTGATTGTCGTCGGCTGTCGAGAACACCTGTGTCTTCTTGGTCGGAATGGTGGTGTTCTTCTCGATCAGGATGCTGGCGACGCCACCCAGCGTCTCGATCCCGAGAGACAGCGGGGTCACGTCGAGCAGCAGCACGTCGTTGACTTCGCCTGACAGCACGGCGCCCTGAATGGCGGCACCCAGTGCCACGGCTTCGTCCGGGTTCACGTCACGGCGTGCCTCCTTGCCGAAGAAATCTGCCACTTTCTTCTGCACCATCGGCATGCGCGTCTGCCCACCTACCAGGATCACGTCATTGATCTTGGAGACATCCAGGCCTGCGTCCTGCAGAGCAATCTTCACCGGGCCCATGGTGCGATCCACCAGATCTTCCACCAGAGACTCGAACTTGGCGCGGGTCAGCTTCTGCACCAGGTGCTTCGGGCCGCTCGCATCTGCCGTAATGTAGGGCAGATTGATTTCGGTCTGCTGCGCGGACGACAGCTCGATCTTGGCCTTCTCGGCGGCTTCCTTCAGACGCTGCAGGGCCAGCGGATCATTGTGCAGATCCATGCCGGTTTCCTTCTTGAATTCACCTGCCAGGTACTCGATCAGACGCAAGTCGAAGTCCTCGCCACCGAGGAAGGTGTCGCCATTGGTGGAGAGCACCTCGAAGGTGTGCTCGCCGTCAGTCTCGGCAATTTCGATGATGGAGATATCGAAGGTACCGCCTCCGAGGTCGAACACGGCGATGGTGGAATCACCAGCCTTCTTGTCCATGCCATACGCCAGCGCGGCGGCCGTCGGCTCGTTGATGATGCGCTTGACCTCCAGACCGGCGATGCGACCGGCATCCTTGGTCGCCTGACGCTGCGCGTCGTTGAAGTAGGCCGGCACGGTGACTACGGCTTCCGTGACGGTCTCACCCAGGAAGTCCTCGGCGGTCTTCTTCATCTTTTTCAACACTTGCGCGGAGATCTGCGGCGGCGACATCTTGTCGCCATTCACGCGCACCCAGGCGTCGCCATTGTCGGCCTTGATGATCTCGTAAGGCACCATCTTGATGTCTTTCTGCACGACGTCGTCATGGAACTGACGGCCGATCAGACGCTTGATGGCGAACAGGGTGTTCTTGGGGTTGGTGACCGACTGGCGCTTGGCCGGCTGGCCGACGAGGGTTTCCCCGTCCTTGGTGAAAGCGATGATCGACGGCGTGGTGCGATCGCCCTCGGCGTTCTCGATCACGCGTGACTTGCCGCCATCCAGGATCGCCACACAGGAGTTGGTGGTGCCCAGGTCAATTCCGATGATTCTTCCCATTCTGTAGTCTCCGTTTCGCAACCGTCAGCATGCGGCTGCAGGCACTGGTATGCATGTACCGTTGAGTAGGTCTGTGTGTGATCCGAGCCTTCTTGGCGCGGGGTTTGGAATCCCTCTGGCCCCCTATATTGGCCTCTGGCGGGGGATTTCAAGGGCGCTCCCGGAAATCCTGTTCACGCCTTTTCGTCGATGCCGGCGGTGGGGGCTCTGGACACCATCACCATGGCGGGACGCAGGACGCGACCGTGCAGGGTGTAGCCCTTCTGCATGACGCCGATCACGGTATTGGGGTCGACCTTGGGGTTTTCCTGCATGGCCATGGCCTGATGCACCTGGGGATCGAAGGGCTCGCCCAGCGGATCGACCTGCTCGATGCCGAACTTGCGGAAACAGTCGGCGAAACTCTTGAGCGTCAGCTCCACGCCGGTCAGCAGCGACTTTACGGACTCGTTCTCACGGTCCACGGCCACCTGCAGCGCGCGTTCCAGATTGTCCATCACGGCGAGCAGTTCGGCGCTCAGCTTCTCCTGGCCGAACTTGTGGGCTTTCTCTACATCCTGTTCAGTACGACGGCGCAGGTTCTGCATCTCCGCCTGCACCCGCAGCACTTCGTCCTTCTGGTGCAGGATCAGGGTTTCCGCCTGGGCCAGCTTCTGCAAGGCCTCACGCAGGGCGGACTGCTCGTCGGCGACCCCTTCTGCGGCCGCGGCCGCCGCGTCCAGTCGTTCCTCCTGATTCTGCGATTCGGTGTGATCGTTCATTCCTTTTCCTTCCACGGGTTTTTTGACATGGCGACGGTTATGGGGGCAGGGCTCTTCGATTCAAGCCGGCGCGCGGAAATTTGTCTGTCGGGCCCACCACCGCAGCCTGCCGGCGCTGACAAGATCGAGGCGGCTGGGCTATAGTCGCAAACATGCTCATACAGCTTTCCATCCGCCACTACGCCATCGTCGACTCCCTGGACATCGAGTTCCTGCCCGGCATGACTGTCATCACCGGAGAGACTGGTGCGGGCAAATCCATCATGCTCGGTGCCCTCGGTCTTGCCCTGGGCGATCGCGCCGACAAGGGTGTCATCAGCAGCCATGCCAGCCGCGCCGACATCACAGCTCGCTTCGATACCAGCGACCAGCCTCTGGCCAGAGCCTGGCTGCGAGACAACGAACTGCTGAGCGAAGACGAGCCCGATCTGTGCCTGTTGCGTCGTGTCGTGGCCGACGACGGCCGTTCGCGCGCATGGGTGAACGGCTACCCGGTCACACTGCAGGTCCTGAAGGACGTGGGCGAGATGCTCATCGACATCCACAGCCAGCACGAGCACCAGTCCCTGTTGAGCAAGGCCACCCATTTGCGCCTGCTCGACGAGTTCATGGGCGAAGCGGCAGTGCTCGACGAAATTCGTCGCCTGAGCCGGGACTGGCGGCGCAATCAGGAGCAGCTGGACGCGCTGCGCCAACGCAGTCTGGAGGCGGGCACCCGCCTGAGTCTGCTGAATTTCCAGTGGCAGGAACTGCAGGAGCTCGCTCTGCAGGAGGGCGAACTGGAGGACTTGCAGGCCGAATACCGTCGCCTGAACAGTGCCGACACGCTGCTGAGCACTGCGCAGCAGTTGCTGACGCTGTGCAGCGACAGCGATGAACCCACCTTGCTGAACGCTCTGCAACACGCGCTGTCGCTGCTGCACGAACTGGGTACCCGCACCGACGCGCTGAACGGTGTGAACGAACTGCTGGGCTCTGCCGCCATTGCCGTCGAGGAAGCCGTCAGCGAACTGCGCCGCACCATTGACACCTTCGACGCCAATCCCCAGCGTCTGGAAGAAGTGAACCAGCGTCTGGCCGATATTCAGCAGCAGGCCCGCAAGCACAAGGTGAGAGCAGAGGATCTGCCCGCGCTGCAAGCGCGACTGCGCGAGGAACTGGCTGCCTACGAGCACAATGACGATGCTCTGGCCGACTGTCTTGCGCGCGACGCCGACCTGCGGCGCAACTACGCTGCCCAGGCGAGCCGCCTCTGCTCCTTGCGCGCAGCCGCAGCCAGGGTGCTGGGCGAACGGATCAACGCCCAGATCGCCGAGCTGGGCATGAGCAATGCCCGCCTGAGCGTCGCCCTGAGCCCGCACGGCTCCGACTCGCTCTCCCCCCAGGGCCTGGAGACAGTGGAGTTTCTGGTCAGCACCAATCCTGGACAGGAGCCCCGCCCCCTCATCAAGATCGCCTCGGGCGGCGAGCTGTCACGCATCAGCCTCGCGATCCAGGTCATCACTGCACAGACCTCGGCCACGCCCACCCTGGTGTTCGACGAAGTGGACGTCGGTATCGGCGGGGGTGTGGCGCGCGCGGTGGGGCGACTGCTGCGGGAACTGGGCGAGCGCGGCCAGGTACTCTGCGTGACGCATCAGGCCCAGGTCGCCAGTCAGGGTCACCATCACCTCTTCGTCAGCAAGGGCGATGTCGAGGGAGCCGCCGCGCGCGTCGGCACCCGCATCAGAGCGCTGACGCAGGACGAGAAAGTGCGGGAGATCGCCCGGATGCTGGGGGGTGAAAGTGGCAGCACGGGATTCACCCCGGAATCCCTGGCGCATGCCGAGGAAATGCTGAAGGCCTGAGTCAGGCGTTCTGGCAGGACTGGCAGATGCCGTAGAGATACAGGCTGTGGTCGGTGATCTCGAAGCCGAACTTGGCCGCGATCTTCTCCTGCTGCGTCTCGATGACTTCGTCGAAGAATTCCTCCACCAGTCCGCACTTGCTGCACACCAGATGGTCGTGATGCTCCATGGTGCTCAACTCGAACACGGAATGCCCACCTTCGAAATGATGCCGCATCACCAGCCCGGCGGTCTCGAACTGGGTGAGAACACGATAGACAGTGGCGAGGCCGACATCTTCATCCGCTTCGATCAGAGCCTTGTAGACATCCTCGGCGCTCAAGTGGCGGGTGGCTGAATTTTCGAGCAATTGCAGAATCTTGACGCGGGGCAGCGTCACCTTGAGGCCCGCCTTGCGCAGTTCGTGGTTCTCTGTGGACATGTCACTCTCTCGGCCTGGCGTGTGGCCTGGCATGCTGGCAATCATCGCTGGGATGGCGGAAACCACTCGCGGTGGCTCTCCTTTTTCGCGCTTTGCCCGTCCGGGCCGCTGCGGTATTATGCCCGCGAAGTCCGGTGGATGAAAGTTGACATGCCGCCGCTCCCTGTCGCCCGTAGTCGAGAACCCTGATGCACGCACGTCATCGCGCCACCGCCCTTGCCCGATCCGCCCGTCCGCACACACTGCGCGGCGCCCTCCTGCTGGGCTGCCTGCTGGCCTTCACGGCCTGCAGCATTCCGCGTCTGCAGTTCCCGGGGGTGTACAAGATCGACATCCAGCAAGGCAACATCATCACTCAGGAGATGATCGACCAGCTGCGCCCGGGCATGACCAAGCGCCAGGTCACCTTCGTGATGGGCACGCCCCTGATCCGCGATCCGTTCGATCAGGATCGCTGGGACTATGTCTACAACTACCAGCCCGGCGGCGGCGAACGTGGCCAGGAGCGTGTCACCATGTTCTTCGAGAACGACCTGCTGACGCATTTCACAGGCGATTTCAAACCCTCCGAGGAAAGCACGGCCGGCGCTGCAGACAACGCACCGGCCGCTGACAACTCCTGATCGACGGCTCTGCCGTGACCTCAGAACGCCATGCGGAAGCCGGCGCTGACGTTGCGCCCCGGCATCGGGATCACACTGGCAAGGAAGGACGTGTGGCTGAAGATCGTCTCGTCCAGTAGATTGAAGCCACGCACGAAGATCGAGTAACTATCATCCCCCCCGAAGCTGTAGTTCACGCTCACATTCGCCATGGTGTAGCCGGGCGTTTGCGACTCGAAGGCCGCCACGTCGTCCTGACGACTCACGCGATAGACTTCCACTTCCGTGTCCACATTGTGGACCAGATAGTTGGCCCGCACACCGACACGCGTCGGTGAAATGCGGGGCAGCTTGTCCGCTCCGTCGAGATCGGCCGCCAGATAATCCCCGAACACGCCGGCCGACAGACTGGCACTGAAGGCGTAGTTGAATTCCGCCTCGAAGCCCTTCAGCGTGGCATCGCGCTGGGTGTACTTGATCAGACGAAAATCCTCGTACTGATCGAGCGTGCGGGCGAAGATGTAGTCATTCACGCTGTTGTGGAACAGGTTCACGCTGTAGGTCAGCGCACCAGTATGCTTGCGCAGGGAGATGTCGACATTGTGCGAAGTCTCCTTGTCGATCGCTGCGTTGTTCTGCAACCCGCCGCAGGTCAGCGGATGATTGACCAGTCCGCACTCGTAGGTATTGGTCGCCAGGTGGATGCCGCGGGCATACAACTCCTGCGGCTGCGCCAGGCGCTGGGCGCGGGCGAAGGTCGCCGCAATGCTGGTCTGCTCGTCCAGTGCCCAGATGGAGGCCAGGGACCAGGACGTGGCAGATTCGTCATAGTCCGGGCGGCCCCGCACATCGCGCACAGGCTCGTATGTCTGTGTCTCGTAGCGCGCACCGGCTTCCAGATGCCAGGTGTCGCTGACTTCCAGATGCTCCACAGCGAAGAGCCCGAGCATGCTCGAGTCAGTCACCGGAATGAAGGCCTCGTCGCCGATCGAACTGAAGCGCGTGTCAGCGAACTGCACGCCCACGATGCCATGCCAGCCCATCACTGGCGCGTGATCGATGTCGAGTCGGCCTTCGTAGCCGTCGTTGCTGAAGGTGGTGCCGATCTCGCCGTCCTCGATCTCGAAGTGCTTGTAGTCCGTGCGACTGCCACGCAGGCGAATGCCATGAATGCCCGGCAGCGGTTCGACCAGTTCGCCACGCAGGTCCAGCCGACGACTGCTCAGATCCACCAGCGGCACGTCCTCGTGTCCCTCTTCCTCATGCTCGTGCTCATGCTCGTGCTCTTCCTCGTCATGGCTTTCGCAATGCAGTTCGATGCCATCCGGGTGACACTCCTCGTATTCGTGATTGTGGCCGGGCAGGCTGTAATCGTCCTGGCGCTCGGAATATGCCAGGCCGATGTAGCCCCCCTCGCCCACCCAGGAAGCGCCGAAGGCCCCGTTGCGGCTTTCGGAGGCTGTGCCGTGCACACGGGATTCCTCCCAGCCATCGACCTTGTAGTCATTGGTTTCGCGCAGTGAACCTTCCATGTGCAGCACGATGTTGGCCGTGGCAGCAGCCGTGAGATTCACGGCGCCGGCGCGCTCGTTCGCGACGCTGTTGCCACGCACCGCCACATGGCCTTCGATCTGTTCAGGCACGACGGTGGGGATCTTGCCGTCCAGGATGTTCACGACACCGCCGATGGCACCGCCGCCGTAGAGCAGTGTGGCGGGACCACGCAGCACTTCAATCTGCTCGGCCAGCAGCGGGTCGGCCGACACGGCGTGGTCAGGCGACACGTCCGAGGCGTCCAGGATGGCGCTGCTGTCAGACAGCACCTTGAGTCGCGGCGAGGTCTGACCGCGAATCACAGGGCGGCTGGCGCCACCGCCGAAACTGTCCGCGTGCACGCCGGGCAGACCGTTGAGCAAGTCGCCGATGTTGCCACCGCGTGCGAAGCTCTGGGCACCATCGAGCACGCTGAACGGCGCTACGATGAGGGCTGCATTCTCATCCACCCCCAGCGCGGTCACGCGGATCTCGGGGATATCGCTGCCACTCTGGGCAAGGGTCAGGGGGGTCGCTGCAAGTCCGGCAGTGCCGGCCAGGACGGAAATGGCAAGGGTCAGGGGAGATCGATTGAAACGCATGGTGAATCCTTTGTAAGTCGCTCTTGAAAGATGCTGGATGTGTCGAGTGCAGACAGGGCTGCATGGACACAGGACGCCAGCCACTGTGCCGACTCAGGGGCGGCGTCCATGGCTATTGCGAACCTGCGGTGTCTTGTTGACAGCCGTCAGAGAGGGGGGGAGCGCGAGCGCGGCGCCAGTGACGGCGCCGCGGCAAAGGAAGTCACGAAAGCCAGCGGAGCAAGGCTTGCCCGAGGCATTCCAGGCAACGTCGCACTGTCCGGGATCACGTCATCGCCGGCGCCGATTTTCAGACAGAAGGTGCAATCGAGATGCTTGTTGAGGTCGCCCGCGTGCGAGTGCAGCAGGGTGCTGCTCTGGAATATCAGGAAGACGAGGGCGAAGGCGAGCGCAAGGTATCTGGCTGCCCCTTTCTTCAGAAACCGCTTCCCGTCAACCGTGGTGTGCATGCTTGGCCTGGCCTGCAGGGGGAAGTGCGTCAGCGGGTGCAAAATCCTCCAGAACATCCCTCAACGGGCACGAAGTTGCCGAGGGATGACTGGAGGGGACTTGCGGGCACCACTCATTGACCCCGCCCTGTTCAAAAAGTTTCCACGCAGCGCGAAACAATTCTTGCTGGCGTTACTGTGTAACATAACACCAGGGCTTCGAGCTTGCCAAGCACCGCGTCGAAACGGGCGTCACTCGAGATCGTGCGCGAACCCTTGCAGTGCCTCCAGCCCCACGACATCGTGGGCGGCCAGCCCCAGTTCCTTGCGCGGCAGACCGGGCAATGCCCTGGTGAGCGTGGCCAGATGCACGTCCTCCTGGGCACGACGCTCCTTGAGGAAGTCGCCCATGTCGGCCGGTGAACGCTTGTTGACGACGAGCGCGCCCACCTTCACCCCGGTGCGTTGCAACTGCCCGTGCAGGGCAATGGTCTCCAGCACCGGCAGACGCTCGGCGGCCAGCACGATGATGAACGAGGTCCGCTCATGGTCGGTCAGGGCCGTGCGCAGGTCCGCGAACAGGCGGCGGCGACGATTCAACAACGAGCGGATGCTGCTTTCACGATTGGCAAGCGGGTCCTTGTCGTCCCCTCCGAAAACCTTGTTGCCCACCGACTTGTCACTGCCCATGTTGCGCAGGACTGCACTGAAACGCTCGGCCTTGTCGCGACGCTGAATCAGCCCATCTGTCCAGGCCGACATCATCTCGGGCAGCGCGATCAGTCTCGCGGTGTGTCCGGAAGGGGCCGTGTCGAACACCAGCAGGTCGTAGTCGCGGGCGGCGAGGGCCACCACATCGGCGATCTTTTCCATGATCGCCGCTTCCTGCATGCCGGGGGCATCGCGGGACAGCTCGATGTGCTTGTCCACCTCCCCGGCCAGATGCGGTGCCATCAGCCGGCGCAGCGAGGAGGAGACCTGCTCCAGATGCTCGTCGACGGTTTCCTCCGGGTCCAGCTCCATGCCGTCGAGACTGGGCGCGAGACGCACGGGGCGCGGCCCGATATCGCGATTGAACAGATGGCCCAGATTGTGGGCCGGGTCGGTGGACACCAGCAGCACGCGGCGCCCTTCATTGGCCATGGCCAGCGCCGTGGCGGCGGACACCGTGGTCTTGCCCACGCCGCCCTTGCCACCGAAGAACAGGATGCGTTTCGAACGGGCAAGATTCAGCAGCATGAGACGTGATCCAGCGGCGAGCGCTCCATGCCCATGCGGCGGTGCCAGTCGTGGAAGCGGTCATAGACCACCGGGAGCAACTCGAGGGTGTAATAGGTGGCCGGGTTCGGAATGCCAAGGCTTTCCGAAAACACGAGCATCATGAAGAGATCGTCCTCGTCGCGCTGGGCGCGGGCGAACTCGCGGCGATACGGCGCGGTGTAGTACTCGCGCAGGCCCTCCTCGATGCGAGTCAGCAGGCTCTTGCGCTTGTCATTCGCGGGAATGTCGTTCTGATCCATGTCATTGGCCTCCTTTGGCAGTATGGCGCTTTTTCGCCGCGCGTCGCAATCGCGCCTGCTTCGGGTCCACCAGCAGCGGGCGGTAGATCTCGATGCGATCATGGGCCTGCACCTGATACTGGGCAGGCAGCGGCAACGTGTGACCATCGAGCAGGCGCGAGAACACGCCCAGCGAGGCTGTCGCCAGATCGATCTCGCTGAACTGGGCCAGAATGCCGCTCTGCTGCACCGCCTGCAGCGCCGTGCTGCCCGGCGCCACCTCGAACTGCAGAAGGCACTGCCGCTGCGGCAACGCGTAGACCACTTCCACGGGGATCATGCGCCGGCACCTCCATAGAGCTTGTGTGCGCGCTCGACCAGCGCGTCCACCAGAGTGTTCGCCGAGTGATTGAACAGCGACTCCAGCGCCATGCCCACCAGTCCCCCGGCGAAATCGAACTCCATGCTCAGGCTGACCTTGCAGGCATTCTCGGCCAGGGGCTGAAAGTGCCAGGACGCCCGGAATGTGCGAAAGGGCCCTTCCACCAGCTCCATCTGCATCTGCTGCCCAGGCGTCAGACGATTGCGCGTGGTGAACGCGTAGCGCAGACCGGCCTTGCCAAGGGTCAGTTCTCCCTCCACTTCGTCGTCCGTGCGACTGATGACGCGCGCGGCCTGACAGCCCTGCATGAAGGCGGGGTAGTGCTCGATGTCGTCCACCAGGGCGTACATCTGCTGCGCCGAATGCATCACCAGCGCACTGCGATCAATGCGCGTCATAACAGGCTCAACAGGTCGAAGGCGAAGTATTTGCGCGAGGCCGAATTCAGAAACACGAACAACAGAATCAGTGGAATGAAGGTACGCAGAGAGAAGTTCACATAGCGCTCTGCAAAGGAGCCGCGATAGTGCGGGTCACCCTGGGCCAGTTCCTGCGACAGACCTGAGTTGCGCCAGCGATACGACACCACGATGCAGACCAGGAAGCCGACGAACGGCAGAATGACTTCAGAGAAGGTGTCCGCGAGCAGATCAAAGAAGGACTTCGGCCCCCCACCGTACGGGATGAAGTCCGTGAGAAACGGCGACATGCCGAAGGACATGGCCGCGAAGATGGCGAAGAAACTCACCAGCACTGCCTGTGTCAGAACTGCCCGGGTCCGCGAGTAGCCCTTCTCGTCAATCATCCAGGAGATGGGAATTTCCAGAATCGACACGAGCGAAGTAAAGGCCGCAAACAGCACCAGCGCGAAGAACACGGCAGCAGCGATACTGGCGCCGACATAGCCCACCGCTGCTTGCATGGAGAGGAAAATCTGCGGCACATAGTTGAATACCAGGCCGACACTGCTGGAGGAGAGATCTTCCGGATTGGTGGCTGGATTGAACGCGAATATGGCCGGCAGCAGCAGCAGGCCCGCCAGGAAGGCCACCGAGGTATCTGTCACGGTCACCAGCCTGCTCGAACGGGAAATATTGTCGTGACGCGAGAAATACGAGCCATAGGTGATCATGATGCCCATGCCCAGCGAAAGGGAGAAAAAGGCCTGATTCAAGGCAGCGTTGACGACACCGCTGTCGAACTGACTGAAGTCGGGGACGAGGTAATAGCGGATGCCTGCAGCCGCATTGTCCAGCGTCAGGACAAACACGACGAGCCCGAGCAACATGACGAACAGCGCAGGCATGAGGATGCGCGCCTGGCGCTCGATGCCATTCCTGACGCCACTGAGCAGCACGGCGAACACTACCACCTGCAGCACGGCGAAGTAGAGGAACAGGGAAGGCGAGTTGATGACCTCGGCGAAGTTTTCCGGCCTGGCCAGCGTATCGAGCCCGCCTGTCAGCGCCTGCAGCAGATACATGACGATCCACACCGTGACGATGGTGTAGAACACCGCGATCATGAAAGGGGTCAGGATGGCCAGATTGCCGGCCAGACGCCAGCGCCGCAGATTGTCCCCCAGGGCTGCGAATGCCCCGACAGGGTTGCGCTGGGTGTGACGCCCCATGGCGACTTCGGCCATCATGACGGGATGACAGACGAACAGGGCGAACACCAGATACACCAGCAGAAACACCGCGCCGCCATTCTTCGCAGCAAGCACGGGAAACACCACCAGATTGCCCAGCCCCACTGCCGAACCGGCGGCTGCCAGGATGAAACCGAGTCTGGAACTGAACTGCCCGCGATCGATGGACATGAAAATTCCTTTAATGTCAGAGACTTGTTGGACAACACCGCAAACTGCGGCCGATTCTAGCAGCTTCACTGCGCCAACAGGAGCCTGCCGCACCGGCTTGTGGTTATAATGCCGCCCCATGGCCAAACCCAGCAAATCCAAGGCAATCGACACCCACATCTGCCGCAACAAGCGTGCGCTGCACGATTACTTCATCGAGGAGTCGTTCGAGGCAGGCATGGTGCTGCTCGGCTGGGAAGTCAAAAGCATGCGCGAGAAAAAGGTGCAGTTGACGGACAGCTACGTCATCGTCAAGGACGGTGAAGCCTGGCTGCTGGGTTGCAATATCACGCCGCTGAATACCGCCAGCACCCATGTGGTGTGCGAACCGGATCGCTCGCGCAAGCTGCTGCTGAAGAAGAAAGAGCTGGCACGCCTGTTCGCCCAGATCCAGCAGAAGGGCTACACCAGCGTCTGCACCAGCATCTACTGGAAAGATCACCTCATCAAATGCCAGGTGGCACTTGCCAAGGGCAAGCAGGATCACGACAAGCGCAACGTCGAGAAAGACCGCGAATGGGCCATCGAGAAGCAACGCGTGGTGAGACACCGACATCGCTGACAGGAGCCGCGCCATGCTGAATCGTCGCGACAGCCTCAAGTCCCTGCTGCTGGGCACTGCTGCCCTCTCCACCGGTATCGCTCTGCCCTGGCGCACCTTTGCGCAACAGTGGGAACGCTTGCCCAATCCACTGAAAATTCCGCCCCTGCTGGTGCGCAGCATGGACAGCCAGAGCTTCGAGATCCTGACCATTCGTTCGCAGTCCGCGCTGTCTCCCTCGCCCATCGTGCCGGCACAGCTGCGGCAGATTGCGCGCCTGGACCCGACGCAGGCCGCCGCCACAACATGGGCTTCGTGAACGAGCGCGTGCCGCTGGGCGACATCGAGATCTGGGAATTGCAGAACAATTCGCCGCTCACGCACCCGCTGCACATCCACAACATCCACTTCCAGGTGCTGGATCGCAACGGCGTGCCACCACCTCCGGAAGAGCGTGGCCTGAAGGACACCGTGCGCGTGCAGTCCGGCGAGACGGTGCGGGTGATTCTGCGCTTCGAGCACTATCGCGATCCGGAAACGCCCTATATGTATCACTGCCACCTGCTGGAACACGAAGACCGCGGCATGATGGCGCAGTTCGTGGTGGTGTGATGGCCGGAACAACTCTCTTGCAGGCACAAGGTGCCAGGACTCTGCCCATGAACATGCGCGTACTCACCCGACTCCTGCTCGCCACCAGTCTGTTCCTGCCTGCCGCCAGTGCCATGGCAGCAGAGGAAAGACCCCGCCTGGTGCTGACGATCGTCGTCGACCAGATGCGCTACGACTATCTGCAGCGTTTCGGCGCTGAGTTCAGCGGCGGCCTCAAGCGCTTGCTGGAGGAAGGCGCCGTCTTCACCAATGCCCATTACGAGGCCGCCCCCACCGTCACCGCCGTCGGGCACGCCACCATTTTGAGTGGTGCGACACCTTCCGTCAGCGGCATTCCCGGCAATGCGTTCTACGACCGCACGGCGGGGCGCCAGGTGCAGAGCATCACCGACGTCGACGTCAGCGCGCTGGGCGAGGAAGGCACTGGCGCCTCGCCGCGTCGCCTCGCGGTGAGCACGGTCGGCGACGAACTGAAGCTGTCGGGACATGGCGGCAAGGTCTTCGGCGTGTCGATGAAGGACCGCAGCGCCATCCTGCCTGCCGGGCGCGCAGCGGACGCGGCCTACTGGTTCGGCGATCGCGGCAACATCGTTTCCAGCACCTGGTATTTCCCCGCCCTGCCGCAGTGGGTGCAGGACTACAACGCCACGCAGCCCGCCGCGCGCTTCGGTGGCGTCGAGTGGGCCGGACTGCAATTGCCCGCGCTGAACGACGAGGATTTCTACGCCAGGCTGGATGAAACCGCGCTGGCCGATGAACTGGTGCTGGAGTTCGCGCTGTTGCTGATGGAGCAGGAGGACCTGGGCAGCGATGCCGCGACCGACCTGCTCTCCGTGAGTTTTTCCGCCACGGATTATCTGGGCCATAGCCACGGCATCGACGTGCCGCAGATGCGCGCGATGATGCTGTCGGTGGACGAGAAGATCGGCCGCCTGATCGATGCGGCGCAGCAGCGCGCGGGGCGCAACGCTCTGCTGGTGGTGCTGACTGCCGATCACGGCGTGGCGCGCCGTCCGGAAGACAATGCGGCCGACGGTCTGCCTGGTGGCCGCTACGAGGCCCGCGATGAACGGCGTGCGGTGGAAGAGGCTCTGGATGCCGCGTTCGGGACCGGCGACTATGTGATCGGCTCGGGCGAGATGAGCATGTACTTGAGCCGGGCCCCGCACGCCGCAGCAGTGGCAGACGGCGCCACCCCTCCAGCGCCCGTCAGTCGTGCTGCCATGGAGCAGGTAGCCGCCGCCACCTTGCGGCAATTGCCCAAGGTGGCGCGCGTCTACACCCGCACAGAACTGGAGAGTCCGCTCTTTGGCGGTGACCGCATCGACCAGCGCGTGCGCAACGGCTTCAACGCGCTGGGTTCCGGTGACGTGATCGTGGTGCATGAACCCGGCTGGATGAATCGCCCTGCCGGCACGACGCACGGCTCGCCCTGGGCCTACGACAGCCATGTGCCGCTGATCTTCTGGGGGCCGGGAAGCCTGGTGGAACCGGGCCGCTATCACGGCGCGGTGGCCATCCACGACATCGCCGCGACGCTGGCCACGCTGCTGAACATCGCCCTTCCCAGCGGCAGCATGGGTCGCACGCTCGACGAGATGCTGCCCTGAGGCGCATCAGCCAGGCATCTGGCTCGAGCCACGCGGCGTCGCCTCGCGACTGAAACCCAGGCCGCGATACTCCGCGATCGCCAGGCCACCCGCGACACTGGTGAAGGGGTCGTGATCCCGCACGCGCCCGGGGAAGCGCGCATCCAGCAGAGCGCGCACCGCAGGAATCAGCGAGGAGCCGCCCGTGCTCACCACCTCGTCGATCTGCTGCGCCGGCAATCGCGCCTGCGCCAGCGTGTCGACTACCGCCGCATCGAACTGGGCCAGGTGGCCCGCGATGATGCTTTCGAACTGCGCACGCGTCACCGTCAATTCGATGTCCAGCTCGGGAATGTCCAGCACGGCGCTCAACTGCGAGGACAGCGCCGCCTTCACCTCGCGCAGGGACTGGAACACCAGATAACTCAGGTTGGAGGTGATGAGGGTATAAAGCCGCTCGAACTTCGCGGCCGCCTCGCCGCCCTGGGCAATGCAGCTGAGCAGTGGCGCGGTGTATTCGTTCTGATTCAGGCGATAACTGACCGCCCAGTTCAACAACAGATCTTCGTAGAGCTCGAAGGGAAACAGCGTGACAATTTCGCGCTCGTCGCCGCTGCGGCGCCAGGACTCCCCTTTGCCCAGCAAGGGAAACAGCAGCGCGCGGAACAGGCTCTGATCCAGGTGATCCCCGCCCAGCCCCACACCGTGTATGGCTTCGACCTCGAAGTGCAGGCCGTCGCGACGCAGAATGCACAGATCCAGCGTGCCACCGCCGAAATCCACCGCCAGCAGCCGGCCGGGAGTCAGCGTGGGAAAGGCGTGCATGTAGCTGAGCGCCGCCGCCATGGGCTCCGGGTAGAACACCTGCCGCTCAAAGCCGGCATACCGCGCCGCTTCCGACAGCCGCTCCAGCGCCACGTCATTGTGCTGAGCCTCGCGCCCCTCGAAATTCACCGGATGCCCCAGACAGGCATGATCGGCCAGGCCCAGCTGCGGACACTCGCGCCCTGCCCACGCCAGCAGCGACTGTCGCATGGCCAGCAGCAATGGAGTGACCAGTGCGACGGGGCGGAAGGCCTTCTCGAACACCAGCAGGCGCGTGAGTCCGGCATTGCCCAGCAGGCGTTTGACGCCGCGAAACAAACGCCCTTTCTCGCCGGCATCGACGAAGGCCTGACCAAACACCTGTTCGCTGCCCGACAGCGAGGGCAACCCTTCTTCGTCCAGCTGCCCCGTGCCCGTGCGCGCCTCGCCCAGCACCTCGGCCGCCAGCTGCACGCGCCGCCCGCGGTTGTCGGCGATGTACCTGTCGATCGCTTGCTGGCCGGTGCACACCTGAAACTGCCGGTCGATGTGCACGGCCGACGGCTTGGTGACCGAGTCCGTTTCCAGCGGCACACAGACCAGGCGCTCGCCATCGAACACCGCCAGCACGCTGTTGCTGGTGCCATAGTCCAGTCCGATGCCCGGAGGGCGCGGGGCGGAAGGGGCAGACGGCGCTTGCATAGGGTCCTCGTGCTCGGAAAACAGCCAGTTCTGGCGTGAAGGGGGATTTATAGCACAGGGTCTGCGGGCAGGCGACCCGCCGGCGGGGGGCTGACAGAGGGCCCCGCGCTTGCAAAATGAAGGCTCGGCCCCTTTGAGCAAGCCGTGCTAGACTGCACACACTTTCACGGGGGCGCTTTGGATTCGACGCCGGTATCAAACCCTGAGGGGCATGTCGAGAGGGTATGAACTCTCGTAAATCAATTCATGCAACTTCATAGTTGCCAACGACGATAGCTACGCTCTCGCTGCCTAATTAGGCGCAGCGAGCGGTCACCCCGGGATGCCTGTAAACCGGTGTTTTTGTGACTGTCATAGAGAACAGGATCGCCAGCCGAGCGCGCCCAGCGCGGAGCAGCTAAAAGTACTGGGCTCGCCCAAGCCACCCTGCCCGTCGGGCCGGCACGGGTTAACCCAATAGACGACGCTAAACATGTAGATCCAAAGGCAGCGGACTGACGGACGGGGGTTCAAATCCCCCCGCCTCCACCAACTGAAAAGCCCTGTCGGCGCAAGCTGACAGGGTTTTTTTATGGCGCCGACGCCAAGGCGCAGCCCGTGTGTGCCTTGGCGCAGAAGCCTCCCTGTAGTACCGTTCCCGCTCCTCGAATCTGCATGAGTACCGTGACCGAATGAGTGCCGTACGACACAGTCCAGCCCCCGCCAGCGCGAAGTCGATCCTGCGCTATCTGTTGGGCACAGGCAGCGCACTCTGGCTGCTGGTGATGGCATTGCAGCCCGATGTCGGCTTTGCCGCACCCCTGCCTTGGCTGGGGCTGTTCTGGCTGCTGAAGATCAGCACTGGGCTGGCCGTGCTGCAGAGCGTGCTGTATCTGCTCAGCCGCAGCCAGTACTGGCAGACCCTGCCCCTGTGGCTGCTGGTCGCTGCCAGTGGCGTGGCGGGCGCTGCGCTGTTGACGCCGCTCTACTGGCTGATCGGCGAGGGTCTCATGCAGACCACGCTGGGCTTTGCCGAAATACCCGATGGAGACGGCAGCACCCATGACGAATTCGGCTCGGGATTGGCCGGCCTGCTGCAGGAGTTCGGCGAACTCGCAGGGCCGGTCACCGCATCGTGGATGCTGATCTCCTGGCCACGCCTGCAGGGCTTGCTGCCGCCATTGCTCGCCGCCCCGCAGGTCAGCGCAATAGACACCCCCACGCTGGAACTGCACACGCAGTCGACGGCCGACGTCCCGGCTCGAGCGGCCTGGCGCGCGGCTCTCCCTGCCGCGCTGGGCGATGATCTCATTGCCGTGGGCTCCGAGCTGCAATACCTGCGCGTGTGGACCACCCGCGGCACCGCGCTCGTTCTCGGCGCTCTGCAGGAGGTCGAAGACAGCGAGGGCGTGAGCGGCATGCGTGTCCACCGCTCGTGGTGGGTGCATGCGAACCATGTGCGCAGCGTGCGCCGGCGCTCCGAGGCACTGGTCTGCCGGATGAGCGACGGCCGCGATATTCCCGTGAGCCGACGGCGCAAGGCCGATGTGCTCGCCCGCTTTGGCGACACGGCCGTGTATGCGACGCCCGCCGGGGCGGACTCAGGGCTCTCCAACACCCCCTGAACCAGGCCTGATGCGGTCACGGAAGCGGGAGGGCGTCATCCCGTGAATCTCTACAAAGGCCTTGTTGAACGAGCTCAACGAGACAAACCCCGCATCCCCCGCAGGCTGGCCAGATTCAAGACCAGAGCGATTGCAAACAGAACGAGACTGCCAAGGCTGGCGAACCCATGCCATGCTCCATGCAGGGCACCGGCCAGAATGCAGCCCAGCGTGAGCAGCAGCCCCAATGCCACCAGGCCCGCAAGCGGGCCCGGCGGCAGGCGGCGATCGTGCACAAGACAGAGCAGAGCCAGCACAAGCCACTGCGACAGGGCGAGAAAACCGAAACCGTAGTGCAACAGTGGCATCGCAGTCACAGCTCACGCTCCCTGAACTGCGCACTCAGAAGTTGCGGCGCAGGCCTATCTGAAACGACAGCGGCCTGTAGTCAGGTTTGGCGAGCCGCCCGGTGGCGCCCTCTTCAGCGGGCAGTTCGACGCTGCCAAGGCGCAGATAGCGCAGGTCGGCAGTGAGATGCCAGTTGTCGCTCAGCGCAATCTCCACGCCCCCGATGAACTGCGCCCCGAACTCTCCCTGCTTGGACCATGCTCGCTCGGCAGCCGCGGAGTTCAGATCGAAGTCGATCTCCTGCACCCAGCCCAGCCCGAGGCCCAGGTACGGTGTCCATCCGCTGCCGAGCGGGTCCAGCCGACGCAGGCCATTGACGAAGAAGATGTTCGAGGCAAAGTCGCCGTCATCGATGCGCGCCCCCGCGCCACCGCGCAGCGACTGCAGTTCGTGACGGCGCCAGTTCCACTCGATCTCGGCCGCCCAGCCATTGCCGTAGCGATAGCCGATGTCGCCACCAAGCCCGAGTCCGAGATCGAATTTTGCCTCCAGGCCGCGACCGAGCCCGGCATTGCCGATTTCATCGAAGTCTGTGGAAGCAAGGCGGCTAGCCTGCGCATAGGCCGTGGCATAGAAGCCTCGCTCATCGTCTTGAGCAACGACCGGCAGCGCGGCAAATGTGGTGACGCCCGTGAGGGCCAGGCAAAGCAGTGGGGGAGTAAAGCGCATGGGGTAGGACTCCTGCTGGGTTGAAAAAGAAAGAAAAGCCGTGAGTTAGAACTTCCAGACAAGGGCCAGCGAGAGTTCGAACTCGAACTCCTTGCGGGCGATGGGACTGTCGGCAATGGCGCCGGAGTAGCGCTCGACGCCCGCTTGGGCGATGGCATGGATGCGGCTGCTCAGGTCGCGCCGGTGCACCAGCTGGATGCCTGTCGAGCGGTAGCCGCCGTCCAGGCGGTAGGCGGGCAGGCCGGAGCTGCGCGCATCCATGGGGGTGACGCCAAAGTCCTTGTCGAGGAAGGCGTCATTACCGAAGGTGACGAAGCCATAGACCTCCGTGCCGCTGCCGTCCGTCTGCGTGCCGAAGCGATGTCCCGCAGCCAGCACGCCAAGCGTGCCGAATGCACTGGGCCCGCCCATGAGCCGTGCTGCGACCCAGTTGCGCCAGTCGCTG
>Ga0255220_1000131_pt1 | contig 30689 bp, 34 predicted proteins | sample Miss_Colum_RepB__FD_188423 | JGI IMG/M metagenome (GOLD analysis project Ga0255220, IMG submission 188423) | Freshwater microbial communities from Mississippi River, Louisiana, United States - Miss_Colum_RepB_8d | ecosystem: Environmental > Aquatic > Freshwater > River | place: USA: Louisiana...
GCGACGCCGGGGAAAGTTCCTGATCGGGGACGTGTTGGGTAGTCCTGGCGACAGCCTTGAGGTGGTGCTGGACGGTGAGAAGGCCGGGTTGTGGACGGATCGCGCGACGGGCGATGGCGGCGACATCTTTTCGCTCATCGCCGGGCATTCGGCGCTCGACATCCGCACCGACTTCAATCGTGTGCTGGATGCGGCGGCTGATCTGCTCGGTCGCGCACGCGAGATGCCGGTACGCCGATCCGGCAAGAAGGGCGCGCCGGTCGATGAACTCGGCCCCGCCACCGCGAAATGGGATTACTTCGACGCGGCAGGCCATCTCATCGCCGTCGTTTATCGCTACGACCCACCCGGGCAGAAGAAGCAGTTTCGGCCCTGGGATGCGAAACGCCGCAAGATGGCTCCACCGGACCCCAGGCCGCTTTACAACCAGCCAGGTTTGAAGGACGCAGCCCAAGTCGTTCTCGTCGAGGGCGAGAAGTGCGCGCAGGCGCTGATCCACGCTGGCGTCACCGCTACCACGGCCATGCACGGCGCCAATGCCCCAGTGGACAAGACCGACTGGACACCCTTGGAAGGCAAGGCCGTGTTGATCTGGCCGGACCGCGATAAGCCGGGCTGGGAGTATGCGGCGAGTGCTGCGCAGGCGGTATTGGACGCCGGTGCCAGGTCCTGCCACATTCTGTATCCGCCCCAGGAGGCGGCAGAAGGATGGGATGCAGCGGACGCCATTGCAGAAGGCTTTGATGTGGCGTCCTTCCTCGTGCATGGCCCTCGCATGCAGATCCATGCCGTGGCCGAGGATGCCGAACCGGTGGTCAGCAGCGACGAGTCGGTGTGGGGCACGGAGGATGCGCTGGCGCTGGCCTTCACCCGCCGCTACCACCGCGACTGGCGCTATGTGGCCGCATGGGGTCGGTGGCTGGTGTGGGACGGACAACGCTGGCGCAACGAGGACACGCTGGCCGCCACCGATCTGATCCGCAGCGTGTGCCGTCAGACAGCAGTGCGTGCTGAGGATCGCAAGGTTGCAGCCAAGTTGGCCAGCTCGGGCACCGTGGGTGGTGTGGAGCGTCTGGCACGTGCGGACCGCCGCCATGCTGCAACCACCGATGAGTGGGATGCCGATCCATGGTTGCTCAATACCCCCGGTGGCGTGGTCGACCTCAAAACGGGCCGCACACGTGCCAATGACCGTGCTGACCGAATGACCAAGATCACCACAGCCACCCCGCGTGGCGAGTGTCCTCAGTGGCGGGCATTTCTGAGCGATGTCACTGGCGGTGACCAAAACCTGCAGGACTACTTGCAGCGCATGGTGGGTTACGCCTTGACTGGCTCGACCCGGGAACACGCCTTGTTCTTCCTCTACGGCACCGGGGCCAACGGCAAGTCGGTATTCGTCAACACCCTGGCCGACATCCTGGGGGACTACGCGACCAATGCGCCCATGGACACCTTCATGGAGACGCGTACCGACCGGCACCCGACCGACATGGCGGGGCTGCGTGGCGCACGCTTTGTGGCGGCCATTGAGACCGAACAGGGGCGTCGCTGGGCGGAATCCAAGGTTAAGAGCCTGACCGGGGGCGACAAGATTGCCGCGCGTTTCATGCGCCAGGACTTCTTTGAGTTCTTTCCGCATTTCAAGCTCTTCGTGGCCGGCAACCACAAGCCGGCGATCCGCAACATCGACGAAGCCATGAAGCGGCGGCTGCACCTGATCCCGTTCACGATCACCGTGCCCCCTGAAAAACGTGACAAGCACCTCCAGCAAAAACTGCTGGCCGAGCGTGACGGGATCCTGGCCTGGGCGCTGGAAGGGTGTCTGGCCTGGCAGCGTCTTGGACGACTTGATCCGCCGCAGCAAGTACTGGATGCCACCGATGAGTACTTCGAAGAGGAAGACGCCATTGGCGAGTTTCTGGATGAGGACTGCAAGCAGTCGGCTGTGGCGCGCGAAGCGATTTCCGCGATCTACCAACGCTGGCGCGAACGGGCCGAGCGGCGTGGCGAGTACGTGGGCACCAGCCGCTGGCTGACCCAGCAACTCATCAACCGTGGGTTCGCGCGCACGCGCTTGCACGGCGGGGCGAAAGCCCTGTCAGGACTCTCGCTCAAGCCTCGAGAAATGAGTGGCTACATGCCCTATCGAGATGACTGAAATCCATCGACTGAGCCCTATGGGTGACCGAAAGTGACCGGCAAATCGTTACCCCTTCATACCGCGCGCGTACGCCCGCGTGAGGCGTTAACTTTAAACGAGTCACCTTCGGTCACCCAACCCCAAAAACACATGGAGTGACCAATGAACAATACGACCATCCTCGCCCTCGATCTGGGCACACAAACGGGCTGGGCACTGACCGGCCGCGACGGCAGCATCACCAGTGGCAGCCAATCCTTCAAGTCCCAACGCTTCGAAGGCGGCGGCATGCGCTTCCTGCGGTTCAAGCGCTGGCTCACCGACATCAAGCAGTGCAACGACGGCATCGACCAAGTCGTCTTTGAGGAAGTCCGCCGTCACGTCGGTGTCGATGCCGCGCATGCCTACGGCGGCTTCATGGGCCAGTTGACCGCCTGGTGCGAGCACCACCAGATCCCGTACCAGGGCATCCCGGTTGGCACGATCAAGAAGCACGCTACCGGCAAAGGCAACGCCAGCAAGGACGAGATGGTGGCATCCGTCCGAGCCCGTGGTCATGCCCCGGCAGACGACAACGAGGCCGACGCCATCGCCTTGCTCTACCTGGCCCGTGAGATGGCCGAAAAGGGGGTGTGACATGAAAGTTCCCCAATACCGCTATCGCTGCCCCCTGGGCAATCTGCAGCCGACCACGCCCGACCTCGACGCTGTCAAACGCGAGGGTTGGCGCAATGACCACATCCTGGTCGTCTCCGAACAGGACGACCGACTGGACTGGGTCGAGCGGGAGTTCGTGCGCAGGCTGGGTGAGCGCCTCTATGGCGATGGAGGAAAGCGCCATGGCTGAAGTCACGACCCAATGGACGGGTGATGCCGTGGCCACTCGCTTTGCTGAGGCTGCTGAGACCGCGCACCGATTGCCACGCGTGCGTCCCATGGGCCACTTCAACCCATGGATGAGTCTGGCCATGCAGGTGCCCGAGCGCTACGCCGATTCAGAACGGCTGTACCGCCCCATGCCGCCCAGTCCACAAGCGGTGGAGCGGATGCTCGAGACCATGCGCTGGGTGCAGTGGCTGGAGGTAGAGCAGCGTCACCTGGTCTGGATGCGGGCCAACCGCTATGAGTGGCACCAGATCGGCAGGCGCTTTGCCTGCGACCGAAACACCGCATCGCGGCGCTGGCACCGGATCATGGAGTTGGTGGCGTACAGGCTCAACTCTGGTTGATCGGGCAGCTGTTGAGGCTGGCAAGATTTTCTACGGCAATGTCCGTGATCAAACCTCTTACCAGCGTCAACGGAGGGTGTTCTGATGTCTTTGGGCGCGTGTGAGTATCAATCAACTGCAACGCGCAACCATGGGCGGTTTTTGGGCGTGCAGCATGAAGGCCGATTTGAGGGTAGAGTTTCGGCTATGGTCAGGAAAGAAGCGCAAGACGCAGATGCCATCAAAGCGCTGACGTATCTGACACATCCGACGCATATTTGATGGGTCCTTCCGGTCGCCTCCGCTATGCGGGGGGCAACAGCGCGAGATTTCGATAGCGACTGCCCTGAAAAACAGGTTACCACCCGGCCAGGTTACCGGCCTGTGGTTACCACCGCCCCCGACAGTTACCACTCCCTGAATATTTCCAACCCGCCCGGCGGCAACGCTCGGCGGGTTTTTCAATTCCATGACGCCAACTCTGCAGATCGAATACCGACCGATCGATGCGCTGCTGCCGTACGCGCGCAACCCGCGCACGCACTCGCCGGCGCAGATCGCCAAGATCGCGGCCAGCATCGTGGAGTTCGGCTGGACGCAACCCATCCTGGTGGATGGTGACAACGGCATCATTGCCGGCCATGGTCGCCTGGCGGCAGCGCGCAAGCTTGAACTGGGCGAAGTCCCAGTCATTGAACTGGGACACCTGAGCCTGGCCCAAAAGCGCGCCTACGTAATCGCCGACAACCGCCTGGCGCTCGACGCTGGCTGGGACGACGAACTGCTGGCCCTGGAACTCTCGGAACTGTCCGAGGCAGGCTACGACCTGCAGCTCACCGGTTTCGAGGATGAGGAGCTGGCCAAGATGCTGGCTGATCTTGGTGACGGTGATGCGCAAGCGCCGGATGAGCATGAGACCAGCGAAGAGGACGAGGATGTCCCGGAACCGCCCAAGCAGCCTATCAGCCGCCTTGGCGATGTCTGGCAACTGGGTCCGCACCGTCTGATTTGCGGCGATGCCAGCGATCCATCGGTGATCGCCACCCTGATGCAGGGCGAGCAGGCGAGCCTGTGCTTCACCTCGCCACCCTACGGCAACCAGCGCGACTACACCTCTGGCGGCATCGCTGACTGGGACGGTCTGATGCGCGGTGTGTTCGCGCAGGTGCCCATGGCGGCCGATGGCCAGGTGCTGGTCAACCTCGGACTGATCCACCGCGACAACGAGTTCATCCCGTACTGGGACCAGTGGCTCGCCTGGATGCGCGCTCAAGGCTGGCGGCGCTTTGCTTGGTACGTCTGGGACCAGGGGCCGGGAATGCCGGGGGACTGGCAAGGACGCCTGGCACCGAGTTTCGAGTTCATCTTTCACTTCAACCGTCAGACGCGCAAACCGAACAAGACGGTCCCCTGCAAGTTCGCCGGCCAGGAGACTCACCTGCGCGCCGACGGATCGTCCACCGCCATGCGCGGCAAGGACGGCCAGGTCAACGGCTGGACGGCTGCTGGTCAGCCCACCCAGGACCACCGCATCCCCGACTCCGTGATCCGGGTCATGCGCCACAAGGGAAAGATCGGCCAGGACATTGATCACCCGGCCGTGTTTCCCGTGACGCTGCCGGTGGAGGTGATCGAGGCCTACACCGATGAAGGCGAGATCGTCTTTGAACCCTTCGGCGGCAGCGGCACCACGCTGATGGCCGTCCAGCGCACCGGCCGCATCGGCCGGGCAGTCGAGATCGCGCCCGAGTACGTCGATGTGGCGCTGATCCGTTTCCAACAGAACTTCCCTGGCGTGCCGGTCACCCTAACCGCCACCGGTGAACCCTTTGAGGTCGTTGCTGCCCAGCGACGAGAGAACCATGCAACTGTCTGAACATTTCGAACTGGCCGAGTTTCTGGTCTCAGAGACCGCCGCACGCCGTGGCATTGCCAATGAGCCCACGCCGGAGGTTATCGAAAACCTGCGTCGGCTGTGTCAGTTGGCGCTGCAGCCTTTGCGCGTGAAACTGGCGCGCCCGGTGGTCATCACGTCTGGGTACCGCTCGCTGGCGCTCAACCGCGCCGTGGGTGGCAGCAAGACCAGCCATCACATGCAAGGGCGCGCCGCCGATCTCATCGTGCCGGGGTTGTCGCCATTGGCCGTCTGCCAGACCGCGCAGCAAATGAAGCTGCCCTGCGCCCAGATCATTCACGAGTTCGGGCGTTGGGCGCATCTGGCGGTGGCACTGCCCAACGAGCGCACCCAATTGCTGACGGCCAAGCTTGTGCAGGGCAATACGGTCTACGAACCGGGGCTGGTCCATGTCTGAACCCTGGCTCTCCACCCACATTGAGCGCTGGCCCACAGAAAAGCTGGTGCCCTACGCCCGCAACGCCCGCACCCATTCCGAGGAGCAGGTGGCGCAGATCGCCGCCTCCATCGTCGAGTTCGGTTTCACCAACCCGATCCTGGCAGGCTCCGATGGCGTGATCGTGGCAGGTCACGGTCGCTTGGCCGCCGCCCAGAAGCTGGGCCTGGACACGGTACCGGTGGTCGTGCTCGATCACCTGACGCCGACCCAGCGCCGAGCTCTCATCATTGCGGACAACCGCATCGCAGAAAACGCCGGCTGGGACGATGCCATGCTGCGTATCGAGCTGCAGTCGCTGCAGGAGGATGGCTTCAACCTGGACATCACCGGCTTCGATGCCGATGCCCTGGCTGAGATCATGGCCGGCGAGGAAACCACGGTCGATGGCCAGACCGACGACGATGCGGTGCCTGAAGTACCAGTCAAGCCGATCTCCCGTCCAGGGGATGTCTGGGAGCTGGGTAACCACCGCTTGCTGTGTGGCGACGCCACCGACCCGTTTAGCTACGAGGCGCTGATGGCCGATGTCCAGGCCGACATGGTGTTCACCGATCCACCCTATAACGTGGACTACGCCAACAGCGCCAAAGACAAGATGCGCGGCAAGGACCGCCCGATCCTGAACGACAACCTGGGCGATGGCTTCTACGACTTCCTACTGGCGGCGCTGACTCCGATGTTGGCGCGCTGCGCCGGGGGCACCTACATCGCCATGTCTTCCGGCGAGCTGGACACGCTGCAGCAGGCTTTTCGGGCTGCCGGCGGCAAGTGGTCGACCTTCATCATCTGGGCCAAGAACACGTTCACGCTCGGCCGCGCCGACTACCAGCGCCAGTACGAACCCATCCTCTACGGTTGGCCGGAAGGACAGAACCGCCACTGGTGCGGTGACCGCGACCAGGGCGATGTGTGGAACATCAAAAAGCCGCAGAAGAACGATCTGCATCCGACCATGAAGCCTGTGGAGTTGGTCGAGCGGGCCATCCGCAACTCCAGCCGACCTGGTGACATCGTGCTCGATCCCTTTGGTGGCTCAGGGACTACGCTCATCGCCGCAGAGAAGTCCGGCCGCATCGGCTGGCTGATCGAACTCGACCCCAAGTACGTGGACGTGATCGTGCGTCGCTGGCAGGACTGGACTGGCCAGGAGGCCTACCGGGAAGCCGATGCGGTCGAATTCAACGACCTGGCGGCAGCGGCAGGCATGGCGACGCCAGCAGATTCAGCGGAGGCCGACGCATGAAACAGTCGCGCCTGATGTCGCTGGTGGAGTCGCTCGCCAATGTGCTGGTTGGGTATGGCGTGGCGGTGGTCACTCAAATAGCGGTCTTCCCGTTGTTCGGTCTGGCCGTGACCATCTCTGAGAACCTGTTGATCGGCCTGATCTTCACGGTCATGTCGATCGTGCGCAGCTACGCGCTGCGCCGAGGCTTTGAAGCCCTGCGGGTGCGTCAGTCGGCCATCGCCTCTTCGACGATCTCGCAGTGAATCACGAACCCGGTCAGGTAAGGCAGTCCCTTGGGGATGCCGTACTGCTTGCTGGTCTGGCGACCGATGGTCCAGCCCATCCAGCGTTGCGTGGCGGCGTGGATTGCGTCCTTCAGGTTGGCGCCTGCGTGCAGTTCGTTCAGGACGTCGTCGGAAAAGTGGCGACCGTGGCGGCTGTCGAGGAAGGTGCGGACAGATTCGAGAGGCTGGTAGGTGGCGTCCGAAATCGCCGTCATCGCGATCGGCCAAGCTGCTGCGGCTTGATCATTCATCGTGCCCCAAAAGCCCCAGGTTTCGTTCTGGGTGGCAGGGATGTGGGTGGTGGTCATCGTCGGCTCCGTGTCTGTGTTGGCGATGACTCCATTGACGCGCTGTTCGATCACAAAGCCAAGGCTTTCACGATCATTCTCGGCGGCCGTGATCATTCGCGACGCTCGCCAATTCGGCCTGGGCATTGGCCATCAGATCCAGGCGCAGGTTGGGCGTGATGTTGCAGGCCAGGGCGTTGAGCGCCCAGTTCATCACCTGCGATTTCTCCTGCGGCGTCTCGGCAGCATCGAGCCGCTCGATGTAGTGGTCCAGTTCCCGCAGGCTGCGTTCCAGGGTGGAGCGGGCGGTGAGCAAGGCATCTTTGGCTTTTTGCTCAGCCATCTGACGCATCAGGGTGTCGAGATCGAGTGTCATGGTGAGGCTCCGTTCAATCGTTTCGCGATGACCCCATTGACGCGCTGTTCGATCAGAAAGCCAACGCGTCGATTGAAGAAGATGCACAGCGTGGCGGCAGAGCCACTAGCCCAGACGGGCGGCGTAGCGCGCGTAATCTCCGCCTGACGGATCGACATACAGATATGGGCGACCGGGGGCGTGGACTTCCACGCACAGGCGCCCCTGACCCACATACCCACCTTTGCCGGCCAGCCAGTCGCGTGAGGCCAGCAAGTTGGCGGCAAAGCCGTCGAACTCTTCCGGGGTCATGGTCCGGGTTTCGGTCACGTAGACCACGTAGTCGCCGCTGGCGCTCATGTCCTTCAAGTCCGCTGGCTTGCGGGCAAACGGCAGCCGGATGCCGAGTTGTTCGACTTGAATGTCCTGGCCCTCCCACTGGAGGGTCATGGGCGTGCGTTCTATGGTGATGGTCATGCTGGGCACGGCGGGCCTTTCTGGTTAGGTCGGTTCGGTACTTGGGGTGGCGTTCATGAGACCTCCGGTTCTGCGGCAACAGATTCAATGCGGTACACGCGTTGACCGCCGGTCTCTTTGGTGGAGGTGATGGTCAGCCCCAGGCGCTTCTTGAGCGTGCCCGCCAGAGTTCCCCTGCAGGTGTGCTGTTGCCAGCCCGTGGCCTCCATGATCTGCGCGATCGTGGCGCCCTCGGGGCGTTGCAGCAGGCCAATGACCAGGGCCTGCTTGCTGTCGGCGCGGGTACGAACTGGCTTCTGCTTGGCCGGTGCCTGCCAAGTCGCCTCAGCGCTCTCGACGGCGGCCTCCAGCTCAGGATCGTCCAGTGTGATGGTCGGCGGTAAGGCTCCCGGTCGGGGCAAGCCCAGGGCGTCATAACCCTCGGCAGCAACCACCCAGTCGTCGCCGTCGGGCGTGATCAGGGCGCGTTTGAACAGGCCTTCGAGCACCTTGGCGCGGGCACCGCCCTTGATGTGCTCGGGGAACCAGGCGATCTTGCCGGCGCTGTCCTGCACGGCGCGCTCCAAGATAGCCTGCTGGTTGGAGTTGAGTGTGGTGGTCATGGCTGCCTCACGCTTGCAGGGCGGCGGCACTGCCGTTGGCGGAAATTGCTCTGTTGGACTTGCGGCTGCGATGCACTGGCTGCTTGGGAGCACCTCCTGCTGCCCGCAGGCCAGCGTCAAACGCAGCTTGCAAGGCGCTCTTCACACCCCAGACGCTGACGTCATGGAAGTCGAGGCTATCGCGGTGGCGGGTTTGCAGGGTTTCGATGAACAGGTGGTCCAGGGCGATTGATTCGAACAGCAGTTCGATCTCGTCGGGGGACAGGGCGGTGGGGGACGCTTTCTTGGCCATTGGGGGCTCCTTGGTGGTGGGTTGCTTGTCAATCGACATCCGCATTCACGCGCTGTGCGCCACAGAAGCCAAGCTCTTTCTAATCCAGGGTGATTCACTCGCCTTTGCATGACCAACCGCATCCAGGAGGCCACCCACTTGCACTGAGTTGATCCATACATGGGACTGTCCATTCGCGCTTACGCGCGCCACCGAGGCGTGTCGCACGTGGCCGTCAAGAAGGCCATCGACACGGGGCGCATCACGCCCTTGCCGGACGGCACGATTGATCCGGTGGCGGCCGATGCCCAGTGGGCGGCCAACACCACGCCGACCCGGCGGTCAGTAGCTGCAGAGCCCCAAGAGGCGCCGCAGCCTGCCACAGCCCCAGTCCGCACGATTCCGCAAGCGGCCGCATCTGCCAGCACCCGTTCGCAGCGTGACGCGGCCGATCCGCCGACACCAACGTTGTCCACTGGCGGCACCTCACTGCTGCAGGCACGCACGGTCAATGAGGTGGTCAAGGCGCAGACCAACAAAGTCCGCCTGGCCCGCCTCAAGGGTGAGTTGGTCGACCGCTCGCAGGCCGTGGCCCACGTATTCAAGCTGGCTCGTGCCGAGCGGGATGCCTGGCTCAACTGGCCGGCACGGATATCGGCGCAGATGGCTGCCAGCCTGAACGTCGATCCACATGTGCTGCACGTCGCGCTGGACGCCGCTGTGCGCCAGCAATTGCAGGACCTGGGCGACTTGCAGCCCAAGGTGGATTGATCATGGATGAGCTTTATTACGAAGGCTGGGACGCGATCGAGCGCGCCTGGCGCGAGGGCCTGACGCCCGATCCACTGCTCACCGTGTCCGAGTGGGCCGACAAGCACCGGGTGCTCTCCAGCAAGGCGGCTTCAGAGCCTGGCCGTTGGCGCACCAGCCGCACGCCTTACCTGCGCGAGATCATGGATTGCTTGTCGCCCATGTCGCCGATTGAGCGGGTGGTGTTCATGAAAGGGGCCCAGGTCGGCGGGACGGAGCTGGGCCTGAACTGGGTCGGCTACGTGATCCACCACGCTCCCGGCCCAATGATGGCGGTGTGGCCGACGGTCGAGATGGCCAAGCGGGCATCCAAGCAGCGCATCGACGCGCTGATCGAAGAAAGCCCCGCCATCCAGGAGCGGATTGCGCCTGCGCGCAGCCGGGACTCGGGCAACACCATCCTGGCCAAGGAATTCCATGGCGGGGTGCTGGTGATGACCGGTGCCAACAGCGCGGTGGGCTTGCGCTCGATGCCGGTGCGCTACTTGTTCCTGGATGAGGTCGATGGTTACCCGCTCGATGTTGAGGGTGAAGGTGACGCAATCTCTCTGGCCGAGGCCCGCACCCGCACCTTTGCCCGACGCAAGATCCTGATCGTCTCGACGCCGACCATTGCCGGGGCCAGTGCAGTTGACCGAGAGTTCGAGGCATCGGACCAGCGCCGCTACTTCGTGCCGTGCCCGCACTGCACGCACCGCCAGTGGCTGCGGTTTGAACAGTTTAGATGGGAGCGCGGACAGCCCGAGACCGCCACCTACATCTGTGAAAGTTGTGGTGAACCCATCGCCGAGCATCACAAGACCTGGATGCTGGAAAACGGCCAGTGGCATGCCTGCGCTCCAGAAAACGCTGGGCGCACCGCCGGATTCCATCTCTCCAGCCTGTACAGCCCAATCGGTTGGCGCAGCTGGATCGAGATTGCCCGGGCGTGGGAGTCGGCAGCGATGTCCGACACTCGATCGGCCTCGGCGATCAAGACCTTCAAGAACACCGAGCTGGGTGAGACCTGGGTCGAGGAAGGCGAAGCGCCCGATTGGCAGCGCCTGCTCGAGCGCCGCGAGGACTACCGCATCGGCACCGTGCCCGCGGGCGGCTTGCTGCTCACCGCCGGTGCTGATGTGCAGAAGGATCGGATCGAAGTCTCGGTCTGGGCTTTTGGGCGAGGAAAAGCGGCGTGGTTGGTGGAGCACCGGGTGCTGATGGGCGACACCGCCAGAACCGATGTGTGGTCAGCCTTGGCCAAGCTCATGGGCGAAACATGGACGCACAGCAGTGGCTGTCAGCTGAGCCTGGCAAGGATCGCTCTGGACACCGGCTACGCCACCCAGGAGGCCTATGCCTTCGTGCGCAGCGTGCGCGATGCCCGGCTCATGCCGATCAAGGGGATTGCCGGTGGCGCGGCGCTGATCGGCACGCCGACGGCAGTCGATGCGACGGCCAGCGGCAAGAAGCTGCGCCGTGGGATCAAGGTGTTCCCGGTGGCTGGCGGCATTGCCAAGCTCGAGTTCTACAACAACCTGCGCAAGAGCGCCGAGGTGGCCGAAGACGGCGTGACGACCATCTACCCCGCCGGCTACGTTCACCTGCCCAAGGTCGATGCCGAATACCTGCAGCAGCTGTGTGCCGAGCAACTGATCACCCGGCGTGACCGCAACGGCTTTGCCCACCGCGAGTGGCAAAAGATGCGTGAGCGCAATGAAGCGCTCGACTGCTACGTCTACGCCCGCGCGGCGGCTGCGGCTGCGGGACTGGACCGGTTCGAAGACCGTCACTGGCAAGAACTAGAAAAACAACTCGGCGTCGGTCCACCGACCGATGCTGTCCCGACTGACACCCCCGAGGCCACCCGAGAACAGCGATTCGATGGTGGCCTCAGCTCTTCTGGCAACACCTCAGCGCCTGCGCGGCGTGTGGTGCGCAGCCGATGGATGACCTAATGACCACTTACACCCCTGAACACCTTCAGGCCCTGCGTGAAGCCTTGGCCAGTGGCGAGCACCGCGTGACCTACGAAGGCAAGAGCATCGAATACCGCAGCGTGGCCGATCTCAAGGCTGCGATTGCCGAAGTCGAAGCCACCCTTGCACGTGAATCCGGCGCACCGAAGTCACGCCAGATCCGTGTGAACACGGGCAAGGCGCTCTGATGGCCTGGCTCAAAAACCTTCGTCGTCGGATGTTCGGCGGCACGCCGGTCTATGACGGTACCGGTGGCGGTCGCCGGGCACTGGCCTGGATGCCGGGCAACCCAGGTGCCGTGGCCGCCTTGTCGTTGGCTCAGGACGAGCTGCGCGCCAAGAGCCGGGATCTGGTGCGGCGTAACGCCTGGGCCGCTGCCGGGATTGAGGCCTTTGTGGCGAACGCCATCGGCACCGGCATCAAGCCGCAGAGCATGGTGCAAGACCAGGCAACCCGTGAAGCCATTCACAGCCTGTGGTGGGACTGGTGTGAGCAGGCCGATGCCGCAGGGCTGACCGACTTCTACGGTCTGCAGGCCTTGGCCACACGGGCCATGCTCGAGGGTGGCGAAGCCCTGATCCGTCTGCGTTACCGACGTGTCCAGGATGGCTTGCCAGTGGCGCTGCAGATCCAGGTGCTGGAGGCGGAACACTTGCCCACCACATTGAACCGGGATCTGTCCGGCGGAAATGCGATCCGTGCCGGCATCGAGTTCGACCGCTTGGGGCGCCGAGTGGCCTACCACCTGTACCGCTCGCACCCCAACGACGGGCTGTTGGCACCGATGTCCAGCAACGCAGGCGGCGGAATGGACGCCGTGCGGGTGGATGCCAGTGAAGTGATCCACCTGTTCCGACCCTTGCGCCCTGGTCAGATCCGAGGTGAGCCATGGCTCACCCGGGCGCTGGTGAAACTCAACGAACTCGACCAGTACGACGACGCTGAGCTGGTCCGCAAGAAGACGGCGGCCATGTTCGCCGGTTTCATCACCCGCATGGCCCCAGAAGACAACCTGATGGGCGAGTCGGCGGCGGATGCGAATGGCGTGGCAATGGCTGGTATGGAGCCCGGCACGCTGCAGATCCTGGAGCCAGGCGAGGACATCAAGTTCTCGGCCCCGGCGGACGTGGGCAGTTCTTATGCCGAATTCATGCGCCAGCAATTCCGCGCGGTGGCCGCTGCCATGGGCATCACTTACGAGATGCTCACCGGCGATCTGACGCAGGTGAACTACTCCTCCATCCGTGCAGGGTTGCTCGAATTCCGCCGTCGCTGCGAAGCCTTGCAGCACGGGGTGATCGTGCACCAGCTGTGCCGACCCATCTGGCGCGCCTGGATGGACCAGGCGGTGCTCGAAGGTGCTATTGACTTGCCTGGCTACCGAAAAGGCCGCCGCACCTACCAAGCCGCCAAGTGGATCCCGCAAGGCTGGAGTTGGGTGGATCCGCAAAAGGAATTCAACGCCATGAAGCTCGCCATTCGGGCGGGCTTGATGAGCCGGTCGGAGGCGATCTCCGGCAATGGCTACGACGCTGAGGACGTGGACCGCGAGATTGCCGCCGACAACGCCCGGGCTGATGCACTGGGCCTGGTCTTTGACTCCGATGCCCGGCATGACCAGGCGCCCGTATCGGCATCCAGTGACACCCCAAACCTGCAACCTGCAGACGAGCAGTCCGCCGATCAAACCAATCCAAGCGATACGGCCACTGACAACCAGGACCCTCAACCATGACTTACCTTGCCTCCCGCTTGTTCGGGACGCCCTTACTCATCCACCGACCCAAGCTGGACGTGATCTTGTCCGTGGTAGGCCAGCGCATTGGCATGGCCGATGTGCCTGCGATGCCCATGATGGACATGGCCGCCTTCCAACGGCCGCCGTCAGTTGCTGCCCCCGAAGGCGTTGCGGTGATCCCCATTCACGGGTCACTGGTCAAGAGATCACTCGGCATGGAGGCGGCCTCGGGCCTGACTTCTTATGGCGAGATCGCCGCCATGCTCGATGCCGCCCTGGCCGATCCCCAGGTCAGCGGCATCCTGCTCGACATCGACTCCCCTGGTGGCGAGGCCTCGGGCAGTTTCGAGCTGGCCCGTCGTGTGCGCGAAGTGGCAGCGATCAAACCCGTCTGGGCGGTGGCCAATGATGCGGCGTACTCAGCCGCCTATGCCATCGCGGCCAGCGCGCAGCGCCTGTTCGTGACCGAGACGGGTGGTGTCGGCTCCATCGGCGTGATCGCCCTTCATGTCGACCAGTCGGTCAAGGATGCCAAGGATGGCTACCACTACACCGCGATCACCGCTGGCGCCCACAAGAACGACTACTCGCCGCATGAGCCCTTGTCGGGTGCGGCCAAGACCGAGCTGCAAGGGGAAGTCGATCGACTCTACGCCATCTTCACCGAGCACGTGGCTGCCATGCGCGGCCTGGATCTCGATGCCGTGCGCGCCACCGAGGCTGGGCTGTACTTCGGCACGAATGCCGTGACCCAGGGGCTTGCCGACGGTGTCCAGACGCTGGACGCCACCCTCAGCCAATTCCACTTGTTTCTCAACGCCCGTCAAAACGCCCTTACCCATTCGCCGTCTCAGGTGCGGGGCGTCATCCGTGCTGAGACGGCACTTCCCCAAAAGGAGCTTTCCATGCCTGATTCCCAGGACATCCTTCAAAACCCCGTGGCCGACACCATCGATCTGGCCGAAGCAGAAAAACGGGTCGCAGACGCCAAGCGCGAAGTGACCCAAACCGCCCAAGCGATTGCCGAGCTGTGTCTGCTGGCCGGTTGCCCCGACCGTGCCGCCGAGTTCATCGCCGCCGGCAAATCCCAAGCCGATGTGCGACGCGCACTGATCGATGCGCGTGCCGCGCAATCCGATGCGGCCGACATCCGCTCGACGATCACGGTGGATGCGGGCACGCAATCACTTGATCGCCCTGAAACCTCGCCCATCGTGGCGGCCGTCAAGAAACTCACTGCCCAAGCCTGAAAAAGGAATCAGCCATGCCCGTCATCACCGAATCAAACAACCTCGGCGACCTCTTGAAGTACGAAGCCCCTAACCGCTACTCGCGTGACATTGCCACCATCGCCGCTGGCCAGCACCTGCCCCTAGGCACGGTGCTCGGTCGCAACGCCAGCGACGGCAAGCACTACGCCATCGACCCGGCTGCCACCGACGGTACAGAGGCGGCCATTGGTGTCTTGGCCAACGACATCGATGCCACCAACGCCGACAGGTCGGACGCCATCTTGATCGCCCGCCACGCCATCGTCGCCAAGACCGCGCTGGTCTGGCCGATTGCCCTCACCGGTGCACAGCGCACCGCCTACGAGCAGCAACTGGCCGAGCGTGGCGTGCTGGTTCGCGAAAGTGCGTGAGAGCGCGTAAAGCCTGCACCTGATCCGCCTGTTACTCAACCCATTCATCCCCTCGAACCCGCCTGGCCGCTTGGCTTGCGCGGGTTTCGTCATTCTTGGAGCCCCACATGCAGAACCTCTTTGCCAACCCGGCCTTCAGCATGGCCAACCTCACGGCCGCCATCAACCTCGTGCCCAATCGCTACGGCCGGCTGGAAGACCTGAACCTGTTTCCGGCCAAGCCCACGCGCTTTCGGCAAATCATCATCGAAGAGCGCAACGGTATCCTGAACCTGCTGCCCACCATGCCGCCGGGTTCGCCGGGCACCGTCGGCACGCGTGGCAAGCGCAAGGTCCGCTCCTTCGTCATTCCCCATATCCCGCACGACGACGTGGTCCTGCCCGAAGAGGTCCAGGGCATCCGTGCCTTTGGCTCGGAAACCGAGTTGGAAACCCTGGCTGGGGTGCTGGCCCGGCACTTGGAGACCATGCGCAACAAGCACGCAATCACGCTGGAGCACCTGCGCATGGGCGCCTTGAAAGGCGAGATCCTGGACGCCGATGGCTCGACCATCTACAACCTCTACGACGAATTCGGCATTGACGCGACCACCCTGTCACTGGGCCTGGCGGACGCCAAGACCAATGTGCGCAACAAGTGCGTCAAGGTCCTCGGCGAAATGGAAAAAGCTCTGCAGGGCGAATTCATGACCGGCGTGCGTTGCCTGTGCTCGCCGTCCTTCTTCGAGGCCCTGACCAGCCACGCCAATGTGGTGGAGTCCTACTCCCGGTTCCAGGAAGGTGCCTGGCTGCGCGAAGACGTGCGCACCGGCTTCACCTACGGCGGCATCACGTTTGAGGAATACCGGGGCCAAGCCAGCTCGGCCGACGGCACGGTGCGCAAGTTCATCGCCGACGGTGAGGCCCATTGCTTCCCGGTGGGCACGGTGGACACCTTTGGCACCTACTTCGCGCCGGCCGACTTCAACGAGACGGTCAACACCCTGGGCCAGCCGGTCTATGCGAAGCAGGCACCGCGCCAGTTCGACCGGGGTACCGACCTGCACACGCAGAGCAACCCGCTGCCCATGTGCCACCGCCCAGGTGTGTTGATCAAGCTGACGGCTTGATGCATGCAAACCACTTTTGAGCGAGCGGTCTCGCGTCTGTTCGTCCGGTTGGGGGTGCCTGGCACCTACCGACTGGCCGATGGCCGAGAAATCGCCACCCGGTTCATCGCCAAGCAGGCCGACGTTGTCGAATCTTTTGGCGATACCCGGTTGGCACTGGCCACGCACCGTATTGATGTGATGGCTCGCGATGTGGCGTCCCCCCGCGAAGGGGAACGCTTCACCGTCGCAGGCAAGACCTACCAGGTGGTGGGGGAACCGCTGGCCGATCGCGATCGGCTGATCTGGACCTTGACCGGAGCGCCGGTATGAGGCTGCTGGCTGCGCTTTCCGGAGAACTCAACCAGATGCTGGCCGATGAGGTGCGCATTGCCGAACAGGCGGTGACGCAATCGATCCGCGAAGCCACCGACGGGCTCAAAACCGAGTTACGTAACCAGATCACCGGTGCCGGCCTCGGTCAGCGCCTGGCCAACACCTGGCGCGGCGAGGTGTACCCCAAGGGAAAACTGAGCATCAAGGCAGCGGGCCTGGTCTACAGCCGCACTCCTGAAGTGGTCGGTGCCCATGACCGTGGCGCGACCATTCGCTCTAAGGATGGTTTCTGGCTGGCGATACCGTTGCCATCGGCCGGAAAAGGCCCGCGCGGCAAACGCATGACCCCTGGCCTTTGGGAAAAGCTCCGTGGCCAGCGCCTGCGCTTTATCTACCGCCGAGGCAAGCCGTCGCTCCTCGTCGCAGAAAACCAACGTGCCCGCCAAGGCCAGCGCGGCGGATTCTCCGCAGCCTCGCAGAAGGCCCAAGCCACCGGCCGAGGGCTGGTCACCGTGCCAATGTTCCTGCTGGTGCCGCAAGTCACCTTGAAGAAGAAATTCGACATCGACAGTGCTTCACGCCGCTGGGTCAGCACCCTGGCCCATCGCATCGCGAATCACTTTGACGAAGCGGAGCGCCGGTCTGGAGCCAATACATGAGCCAACGACCCAGTCAACGTGAGAGCGCCATTGGTGCGCTGTTTGCCGTGCTCGGCCAATTGTCGTTGGGCACATCCGGAACGACGGTCAAACGCAACGCTGCCTTGCCCGAGCGCGTGGCGGACCAGGCCATGGCCATCCTGCGCGACGGCGAGATGGGCGAGCCCGAGGTGTCGCTCTCACCCCTGACCTACCACTGGCAGCACCAGGTAGCGATCGAACTGTTCGTGGCAGATGCGGATGCCAGCGCACGCGATGTCTGCATGGATGGTTTGCTCACCGAGTTGGCTGGCCTGATAGAAGCCGACCGCACGTTGGGTGGTGTCATTGAGTACGCGGAAATCGGCGCACCCAAATTCGACGAGCTGGCGCCCGACGGCAGCAGCGGCATCAAGGCCTGCCTGCTGCCTGTGGTTCTGCACTACAGCAGCTCCGGCCCCCTGAATTGAAATCTATCCCACAAGGAGAATCCTATGGCCCGTGCCTATGGCGCAAACGCCAGCCTGTTGGCCGCGTTCGAACCCACCTATGGCAGCAATCCAGTGGGCGACTACTGGAAGCTGCCCTTTGTATCCACCACCCTCGGCTCCGAGCAAGGACTGATCGCCAACGACCTGATCGGTTTGGGGCGTGACCCCAGCGCGCCGATCCGCGACGTGATCAAGGTCGAGGGGGATATGGTCGTACCGCTGGATGTGCGTCACATCGGTCTGTGGCTCAAGGCCTTGCTGGGTGAGCCGGTATCGACCGGCACAGATGTCGTGACCCACACCTTTGGATCCGGCAAACCGAGTCTGCCGAGTCTCACGTTGGAAACCGGTCTGCCCGATATCCCGGCCTGGTTCGTCGCCTCGGGTGTCATGGTCAACAGCCTGCAGGTGGGCTTTGCGCGCTCCGGCGCAGCGAATGCCACGGTCGGACTGATCGCGCAGGGCGAGGTGCGATACACCGTCACACTGGATGACACCCCGGGTACTCGGGAGCTGCAGCGCTTCAACCAGTTCCAGGGGCAGATCCTGCGTGATGGCCAGGCGCTGGGCAATGTGGTCTCGGCTCAGCTGACGTATACCAACAACCTCGAGCGGATCGAAACCATCCGGTCGGACGGCAAGATCGACGGCGCGGATCCGACGGTGGCCAGCCTCACCGGCAACCTCGAGGTGCGCTTTGCCGACACCACGCTCATCGATGCGGCCACCAACAACACGCCGCTAGAGCTGACCTTCGGCTACGCCATCGATGCCGACCGGCGCCTGACCTTCATCGCCCACGAGGTCTATTTACCGAAGCCCAAGCTCTCCATATCCGGCCCTGGTGGCATCCAGGCCACTTTCGAATGGCAAGCCGCCAAGGCCACCAGCGTGGCGCGCATGTTCACCGTCGAATTGGTGAACGACGTCTCTTCCTACTGATCACCTGACCGAGGTTTCTCATGATCAAACTCAATCTCCCGCGTGAGCCGCACTGGATCACGCTGGCCGCCGGCGTGCGCCTGCAGGTCCGTCCTGCCACCACTGCCTTGGTGATGGCCGCGCGCCATGCCGCGTCCAAAGTGGCTGGAACCGACACCGCTGCGGCCGGCGAGCGCACCGCCACGCTGATTACCGAACTCGCCAAGCTGGCAGTTTTGGCCTGGGAGGGCGTGGCCGACGACAAAGGTAAACCCGCCGCAGTCACCCCCGAGGGTGTGTCTGCCCTGATGGAGCACTGGCTGCTGGCGGACGCCTTCGAGCGTGAATACCTCGCCGGCCTTTACGCCCTCGATTCAGAAAAAAACGCCTGAAGGCCCGCACCGCCTGGCACTTCGGTGGCGGTCCGAGCTATTGCAGCGCCTGCCCTGAGCTGTGCCCCGAGTGCCCGTACACCATGAATGCACCCGAGAGTCTGGAGGGCTGGCAAGCGGCCAGCGCGATTGACATCTGTGCCAGCCAGTTGCGCATGGCCCAAGGTCGGGTGGTCGGGCTGGATCTGAATGCCTGGATGCTGGCCTGCGAGAGCACCGGGCTGGATAAAGCCACCGCGATCGATCTGTTCCCGGCGGTCGAGGCGGGCCTGATGAGCACTTTGCAACAAGACGAATAACCGCGACAACTGATTTCTTTCCATGGCTGAACGCAACCTCTCCATCCGCCTGTCCGTGGTCGACGGCGGCAAGGTCAAAGCCGAGCTGTCCGAGATCGGTGAGAAGGGGGAGCGTTCGCTCAAAAAAATCGAGGCCGCCGCCCAACCTGCAGGCAACGGCCTGAAGTTTCTGTCGTCCGCCGCCAACGACGCCAAGTTTCAGTTGCAAGCGGCCACCGATCGGCTTGGGATGCTGGGCTCGGTTCTCGGCAAGTTGGGCCCCGCTGGTCTGATTGCTGGCGCGAGCATCGCTGCCTTGGGCGTGGGTATCACCGCCCTGGTCATGCCAGTGGCGCGGGTCGGCGACGAATTCTTCAAGCTCTCACAAAAGACCGGTGTCTCGGTCGAAGCCCTGACCGCGCTCGACTATGCCGCCAAGCTCTCGGATGTCAGCACCGAAGGACTCACCAAGGGTCTGCAGCGCCTGTCCATCGCCCTGTTTGACTCGCGCTTTGAAGGCGCCGAAGGCAGCAAAGCCCTGCAGGCGCTGGGCGTGGCCGCGACCGATGCCCATGGGCAGATCCGTCCCACCGAGCAGATCTTGCTGGACCTGGCCGAGAAGTTCGCCGACATGCCGGATGGCGCGGACAAGGCGGCGCTGGCCATCAAGCTCTTTGGCCGTGAGGGCTTGAGCCTGATCCCGTTTCTGAACCAGGGACGAGACGGCATCACGGCGCTGATGGAAGAAGCCCAGCGCCTGGGCCTGGTCATGTCCGAAGACGTGGCGCGGGCCTCGGAAGTCTTCAACGACAACCTCACGCGTTTGTCGGCCCTCTTCGAAGGCGTGCAGCGCCAGATCGGCGCAGCCGTCATCCCGGTGCTGGCCGACTTCACCGAGCAGGTCATCCTGGCGCAGACCGAGACGGGCAGCTTCAGCAACGAGCTGCAGCGCATCACGGCCAACCGTGAGGCCACGCTCACGTTCCTGGAGTCGGTCGCCTCGGGCCTGGCCTTCATCGCCGAGTCGGCGGTGCTGTTGAAGCGGGTCATCGCCCAACCCTTTGACAGCTTGTCGGTGGTGGGCAAGGACATTGAGACCTGGTTCAAGACCGAGCTCCTGACCTTCTACAAGAACTACGGGTTCGACGCGCAGGCGATCGATGCCGAAATCGCCAAGCTGCAGGGCGCACGCGACGAGTATGTGCGCGCGGCCAACGACCGGCTCTTCAACATCAACCAGAACCCGGGCTATGCCGATCGCGTGGCCCGGTTCTTCGATGAGCAGCGCCGCACCGTGCGCGTCATGGGCCAGCGCTTTGTGCTGGACACCGAGGCACAAGCCCGGGAAGTGCAGGCCATCTACGACCGATTCCTACCGACCGTACCCCGGCCGCCACGCCCACCGGCCAATCTCGACCTGGGAGCGTTTGCCAGGCCAGCAGCCGCCAAGCCTGACGAGGGCGAAGCCTTTCTGAATCAATTGCGCACGCGGCTCTTGCGCACGCAGGAGGGCGAAGCGGCCGAGTTGCGGGCCCGCGCCTTGCAGATCGAGGCCAAGGGCTACCAAGGGGTGGCCGCGCAAGCCGAGCGCTACATCCAGGTGCTCGAAGCCATCGAACGCCAAAAGGAAGCCGACAAGGCCTTTGACGCCTACGAGAAAGAAGAAGCGGCCGGTCGCAAGATCACCGAAGGCCTGATCGGTGGCAACCGTCAGCGCATCGAAGCCCTGCAGCTGCAGCGCGAGATGCTGGATCTCTCAGCCAGCGAGCGAGCTGTCCTGCAAGCCCGCACCGAGCTGGAAAAGTCCGCCACCGCCGCGCGCAAGGAAGCCAGCCAACTCCAGGACGCCGACCTGCGGGCCCAGACCATCGAGGCCATCAACGAAGCCCTGGCCCGGCAGCTTCCTATCGTGGAAAACCTCATCCGCGCCAATGCCGAGTACCAACGCAGCACCGAGTTCGGGGCCAAGGCGGCGCTGCGCACCTACATCGAGGACGCCACCAACGCGGCCAAGCAGGCCGAACGCGCGGTGACCGGGGCGTTCAAGTCCATGGAGGATGCGCTGACCCAGTTCGTGATGACGGGCAAGCTGGACTTCAACAGCCTGGCCAATTCCATCATCAGCGACCTGATCCGCATCCAGATCCAACGCGCGATCACCTTGCCGCTTGCCAACTTTGCGATGAGCCTGTTCGCGCCGGCGGCCAGTGCCGCGTTGCCCCTGGGATTCGGTGATCTGATGGGCGTGAATGCCAACATCGCGCACAGCGGTGGTCTGCTGGGTGCCGATGGCCTGCCATCTCGCTATGTGGATCCCGCTCTCTTTGCCGGTGCTCGACGCTTCCACACGGGCGGCCTGGTCTCGGGCGAGGTACCCATCATCGCCCGCCAAGGTGAAGCGGTGTTCACGCCGGGGCAGTTGCGAGCTCTGGGCGGCGCGGTCGGCACCAAGCCCCAAGTGAATGTCGAAGTGAATGTCATCAACCGCGCCAGTGGCGTGGAGACCCGGGTCGAGCCGCAACAGCAGCCCGATGGCAGCACCCGGCTGGATGTGATCGTCGAGCAGATGGAAGCACGCATGGCCCGTTCCATCTCCCAAGGCTCTGGATTGGCGCCGACCCTGGAGCGCCGCTACGGGCTGAACCCGGCGGCCGGAGCGATGCGATGAACATCACCTGGCCCACCACGCTGCCGCTGCCCTCGGTCGAAGGCTATGGCCTTACACCCCAGGAAGCCGTGCTGCGCACCGACATGGAGTCGGGCCCGGCGCGCCAGCGTCGCCGGTTTCGGCAAACGCCCACGCGCATCACCGTGCGCTGGCTGTTCAGCGAGTTTGAGTTTGCCCTGTTCGAGGCTTGGTACAAGTACCACGCTGACGAGGGTGGTCAGTGGTTCGAGATCACCTTGCTCGGCGGTCTCGGTTTGCTGCCGCACGAAGCCCGTTTTACACGTCAGTTCGAAGCCCAGTTGCGTTCGGCCCGGCGCTGGGACGTCAAGGGCGAGCTGGAAATCCGCGAGCGGCCCACGCTCGACGAGGGCGCGCTCAACCTGATGCTGGAACTCTCGGCGGACGACCTCTTCGCCATGGGCCGCGACTTGCACCTACTGGTGCACGGTACCTTGCCGGTTCGCTGGCCGGCTTGAGCCTTACCTGATTCACCCATTCATCCCATTTCGGAATCATCCCCATGAGTCTGCAAACCGATCTGCACCAGGCGGTCGCGCAGGTCACGGCCGACAGCGCGCTGCTGCACACCGTCGTGCACGGCACGGCGCTGCAAACCGTGACCACCGAGGGCGGCGATGTCGCCACCGTCGCCAAGCTGCTGGCTGATGCCGATGCCCGCATCAACCTCGCCGCCGATGGCATCTTGGCCCAAAGCCAGGCTGCCGCCCAGGACGCGCTGACCTCGGCCGAACTCGCCTCCAGCGAAGCCGAACGGGCGCAAACCACGGCCGATCAAGGCGTGGCCGACACCACGGCGGTGCTCAACCAGGTGCAGACGAGCGGCAACCAGATCCTGGTGGACGCGGAGGCCGTGCTGCAGCAAGTCATCGCCCGGCTGCTCGCCGTCGGACTACCCGATGCGCTCGCTGGTGCGCAAGGCATGCTGCTCAGGGTCAAGGCCGATGAGTCGGGTTACGAACTCGTGCCCACTGTGGCCTCGCCACGGTTCTATGGCTTCGCACTGTCCGCCGATGGTTCCGAGCTCCTGCTGACCGAAGAGCGCGATCAAACCTTCGAGGCCGACGCGTTCGATGCTTGGACCGTCACCGAGGGCGTGCACTTCGCCCTTGAGAACAACGCCCTGGTGATGAAGCTGGGGATAGGTACGGCACTGGAGGCGCAGCCATGAATCTGGACATCTCGACCCTAGGCTACCGTTGGCAGGGCATCTACTCACCGTATCTCTCCTACCGCGACGGCGACGTGGTCTTCAAAGAGGGCGGGGCCTGGGTCATCCGTCATGGCCAGCGGCAGCCCTTTGCCCTGGGCCAGCAGGACGCCGTGCTCAAAGGCCATCTGCTCACCGGCGGTGTCTCGGTGGGCGGCATCGGCAGCATGGTGCTGCACTCCAACGGTACGGATGGCGTGGAATTTCGCTTCATGGCCGATCGCAACGGCACGGTGGCCACGGCGTTGATGAACACCGACCGCGCAGCGGCGGACTACCACAGTGCCAACTTCTTCATGGCCGCGCTCATGAACGACGGCTCGGTGCGCGCCTGGGGCCGTGCGCTCACCGGGCAGCAAGGCACCGGCAGCACGGGGGATATCAGCCGCACCTTCCCGGCGCGGGTCGCCTTTCCGCCCGGTACGCCGCGCATCGTGTCCATCACCTGCATGTGGGACGAGACCTTCTTCATCGATGCCAGCGGCGGCCTGTGGCACGCCGGGGCCAACAGCGACGGGGGCTCGCCCACGGCCACCGCCAACCCGGTGCCTCGGCGGGTCAATGGCGTCGGCCAGTTGCCCGCCAGCTCGGTGGTCAAACGCGTCTTCACGGGCCACGATTGGTACGGCTATCGCATGTTCGCCTGCCTCGATGATGCTGGCCGGGTCTATGTCTGGGGCAACAACCGTTACGGCAGCCTGGGGCTGGGGCACAGCACCAATGTGTCCACACCCACCCTGGTGCCGTTCACGGCCGACACACCCATTCGGGAGGTGTTTCTGTCTGGGGGCTTTCATGCGGCCAGTTACCTGGTGGACACCCAGGGCAAGCTGTGGGTGGCCGGCGAAGTGAATGCCTCTGGCTATGGCAGTGACCAATTCACCCACCGCCTGCTCATGCCCTGGGGCACCGAGAAGCGCGTCAAAAAAGTCTTCTGCTCCGAGTCCGATGGCCATTGGGTGGCCGGCGCCCAGTACTACCGCGCTTATGGCGTGGTGCTCGAAGACGGATCGCTCTACCGCTGGGGGCATGACAGCGGCCAGGTCGGCGGCAGCTGGGGCACGGGGTTCACGGGCGACATCTGGACCGGGCACGCGTTGTTTCCGTACAAGGTGCTCGATGGGGTGGTCGACGCCTACGCCATCGCCGGCGGTTACGGCAGGACGCTCGCGCTCATGCAGGACGGCACGGTGCGCCACACCGGATACAACGGCTACAGCATCGGTGGCGGCAGCGACCGCACCACCTGGGCCACCATCGGCGGCGAGTTCCTCACGCAAGTCACCAAGTTGCGCGTGTATGGCAGCAGCTATGGGTCATCGGCCATGGCGCTGCGATCCGACGGCAAGGCCGTGGGCTGGGGCATGGGCGCGGCCGGGCAGTGTGGAAACGGCTATGCGGACACTTCCAACGCGCCGTCACGCTTCGTGCTGATCGACCGGCCCATCGTGGACTTCTCCCGCTCCGGGACCATGGGCTGCGGCGAAGGCGGGGAGTATCACAACGGCGCTTACCACTTCCTCACGATCGACGGCCAGGTCATGAGCACCGGCAACGGCAGCCATGCGCAGACGGGCGACGACGATCACGACCACCGCTATGCCCCGTCGCCGATCCTGTTCTGACACCTTCCAAATTCCACTCTTCAAGGACTGTTCATGGGAACCGTTACTCTGGGCAAGATTGCCTTTACCTGGCGCGGCGCGTATGACGCCAGCGCCACCTATGCCCGCCAGGACGTGGTGGGGCATAACGGCGACAGCTTTGTCTGCCTGGCAGATGCCACGTCGGGCGTGGCGCCGCACCTGAATTCCCCGGTCTGGGACCTGTTTGCCCAAGGCGCCCAAGGGGTGTCGAGCCTACCCGGCGAGGTCATCTACTTTGACGGCAATCAGCTCGTCGCCTTGCCCGTGGGCCAAGCCGGGCAGGTGCTGACCATCGGCGCGCATGGCGTGCCGGTCTGGGCTAGCCCGGATGTGCGCTCGGGCACCAAGGCATTAAAGTTGCCCGAGAACGCCAGCAACACGCAGCCCAACAGCTACCGCCAGTTCGGGCTCATCATGAACGATGGCAGCATCCGGGCCTGGGGGCGCAACGTCAACTTCAAGCTGGGGGACGGCACCACCTTCGCCCGTTCCTACCCGGCACGCACGGCGTTTCCGCCCGGGTTTCCGGGCGCGGTCAAGCTTTATTACAGCCATGACACCAACGGCTACTGCATCGACAAGAATGGCCAACTCTGGGGTTGGGGTTTCAACGGCTACGGGCAACTCGGCACCGGCAACACCGCCAACCAGCCGGTGCCCTACAACATGAGCGCCAACGCCAGCAATTCCATTGCTGGCAAAACCGTGGTCCAGGTGGCACAGAACTGTGGCGTCGAGGGGTTCAACAGCACGCTCGTGCTGTGCAGCGACGGCACGGTGCACGCCTGCGGCTACAACGCCCACGGTCAATTGGGTCTGGGCGATGTGACCCAGCGCAACAACTTCGTGCAGTTGCCTGTGCTCTCGGGCATCACGCAGATTGCCGCAGGCCGCGAGCGCTACACCGCCTGTTTTGCGGTCAAGAACGACGGCACCCTGTATTCATGGGGTTACAACGCCAACGGGCAGTTGGGCGATGGCACCGCCAACCAGGCCAACGTTGCCATGCCGCGTGCCGGTGGTAGCCTCGCCGGCAAAACCGTCGTCAAGGTCTTTGGCGGCTACGTACACGCCTTCGCGCTGGACAGCACCGGTGCCCTGCATGCCTGGGGCACCAATGACTACGGCCAACTGGGTAATGGCAACACGGCCAACCAGTTCACCCCGGTGCAAGTGGCGACCAACGTGGTCGATGTCTACGCCGGCAGCTACGACTACCCGCTCACTTACCTCAGGAAAACCGACAAGACGCTGTGGGCCTGCGGCGCTGGCGCCTACTGGGGCAATGCCAACGGCAGCAACAGCGGCAACTTCGTGCAAGTCCCGGTGGGCAACACTGTGGTAAAGGCCGTGCACGGTGGCACCGGGTCCTACAACTACGGTGCGGCCTTATTGGAAAACGGCACCGTCTATGCCTGGGGTTACAACGGTAATGGCGCGCTAGGCCTGGGCGATGCCACCAACCGCAGCAGCGTCGAACTGGTGCGCATTGCGCAACGCCGCGTGGTGGACATCTCGTCTTACGGGTCGAGCTCCGAGCAGGGCCTGGTGTTTCTGCTGGACGATGGTCAGGTGCTGGCCAGTGGCTATGCGGGCGAGGCGCAATTGCCCGAGGACGACAGCGAAACCAGCTACGTCCCGTACCCCGTCATTCTGTAAACGGTGACTTGATGCCCAACGCCGCTTTGTCTGAAGCGATCAAGGAAGCCTACGCCAGCGCCCCATCCGAGCAGATCATCATGCACACGCTCGAATTGCGCCATCCGGCCTTCGTCGATGATGCGGGTGCGACGGTCGCCATCCGGGTAGTGCGTGACACCGGCGACCTGTGGGCCCGGCTGGAATCGCAAGCGCCGCTGCAAGCCGGTGAGCGCGTGCAGTTCGTCGCGATGGGGTTTGAGCTGGACCTGCCGCCGGTCGATACCATGCCGGTGCCGGAAATCACCGTGACGCTCGACAACGTTTCGCGTGAAATCGTGCGGCATCTGGATGCGGCGGCCGAGTCGCAATCGGTGATCGAAGTGACCTATCGGCCCTATCTGTCCACCGATCTGGAAGGTCCGCAGATGGACCCACCCATCCACCTGGTCCTGACCGAAGTGGAAGCCGACATCTTCCGGGTGACGGGGCGGGCGCGCATGCTCGATGTGGGCAACAAGGCGTTTCCTGGCATCAGCTACACCGCCAAGACCTTCCCGGGGTTGACCCGTTGATAGAGGAAATCGGCAAAGTCGCCGTGCTTATCCGCGCGACCCGCGACTGCGCTTGAACGGACGCAGGGTTTGTGCAGAAAACATCTGGTTGCGGCCCACGATGTGGCTGGGCACAAGCTTGCCCGATTGCACATAGCGGCGCAGCGTCGGCACGGAAATCTCCAGGTACTCGGCGGCTTCCCAGGCAGAAAACGGCTCCTGATGCGTTTCGCCAAACACCTGGTCATGGGTGAAGTCATCTTCCCGAAACGCGTTGGTGGCCAACAGAGAAAAAAACCGAACCCGCTCGGTGGTCGGCATCCGCTTCATCTCGGTGTAGAGGTCTTCTGCAGTGAGCGCGTGGTTCATGGTGTTTCTCCCGTTGGCTTCTCGTGTCGCAAATACTGTTTCAACTGGTCGTAAAAGTTCTCGTGCACACCGACTTGGTAGAAGTCGATGATCAAAAACTCCACGGGCGCGTTCTTGGCCGGCGGTCGGTAGGCCATCAGGTACTCCTGTCGGCTGAACCGGAACTTGTGAACTCGAATCCCGGCCAAGTCGCCCACCTTGAGTTCGCCGACCTCCGGCGCCTCGCACACCACCTCCACCTCGTCCTCGATGGCCAGTCGTAAGGGCTTGTGCGCCTTCTTGATGTACAGGGCGAAGGGCCGTTTGAAGTTGGTCTGCATGCGTCGATATTAGTGCAATAGTGATTCTATGTCAAATCATATAAAGATCAACACGTGTTCGTCCGCTCACTGGGCAGCCCACTACATCGGTCGGCCCTGGTTCGGCGGTGCGCGTGGGCCGGATGCGTTTGACTGCTGGGGCTTGTTTCTGGCGATCCAGCGTGAGCACTTCGGCCGAGACCTGCCGGAAATTCCGGTGGACGCCAACGATCTGCGCACTGTCATGAGCACCTTTCGCGACCATCCGGAGCGGCAACGGTGGTCCCTGGTTGCCTATCCCCTTGAGGGTGATGCCGTGCTGCTGCGCCAATCCCGCCACCCGGTGCACGTCGGCGTCTGGCTGGCCGTCGATAGCGGCGGCGTGCTGCACGCGATCAAGGATGCGGGCGTCGTCTTCCAAAAACTGCCCGAACTCCTGCTCCACGGCTGGCGGGTGGAGGGTTTCTATCGATTTGTAGGGTCGTCGTGAGCGAAGTCAATCAGAGCGCGGTGATTCTGCTGCGCAACCCTTTCCAGCCCAGCCAGCGCGAAGTGATGGTGGCCCACCCGAGCCAGACTATCCGCCAGTGGCTCGGCACCCAGGGCATTGCCGAGTTCGAGCAGCCGACCGTCTGCATCAAGAACGGCACGCCGGTGCTGCGCGCCGATTGGGCGGTCACGCCCATCGATGGCGTTGTGCTTTTCATCGCCTTGCCGCAGGGCGGAGGGGGAGGTGGGGGCGGTGGCAAGAACCCATTGCGCACCGTTCTGATGATTGCCGTGATGGTCGTGGCCACCGTCTATGGCGGCCCCTTGGGTGCGAGCCTGGGTTTCAGTGGCAACTTGGCCACGGCTGTCGGTTCGGCCATCATCATGACGGCGGGCTCCGCCTTGGTCAGTGCGCTGGTGCCGTTGCCAACACCCAACATGCCGTCCTTTGCCGCCGGTGGGGGCAACTTGGCGCAGCCGTCTCCCACCTACAGCCTGCAAGGTCAGGGCAACTACGCGCGGCTCGCGCAGCCCATCCCGGTTATCTACGGCCGCCACCTGGTCTATCCGGACCTGGCTGCCACGCCCTATGGCGAATACCAGGGTAACGAACAATACCTGCACCAACTGCATTGCATCGGCTTGGGCGAATACGACATCGAGCAGCTGCGCATCGAAGACACGCCCATCGCCTCATTCGAGGAAGTCACCTACCAGATCGTCCCGCCAGGCAGTCCGGTCACGCTGTTCAACCCGGATGTGGTGACTGCGCCTGAGGTGGCCGGACAGGAGCTGCTGGCCGGCACCTGGACTGGGGGATTTGCCATCAACCCGGCCGACAGCGAGGTGACAAACATTGGCATCGACATCCTGCTGCCACGTGGGCTGTATTACGCCAACGACGCCGGTGGTCTGGACAGCCGCAGTGCCAGCTGGCGAGTCGAAGCCCGGGCGATTGACGCGGAGGGTGATCCGCTGAATGACTGGTTCACGCTGGGCAGTGAAAGCCTGACGGCCGCGACCACCACGCCGCAGCGCCTGTCCTACAAATATCCAGTTGCTGCCGGGCGCTACGAAGTCCGCGCCACGCGCCTGGATGGCAAGGACACCAACTCACGCGCCGGCCACGAAGTGCGCTGGGGCGAGGCCCGTGGCTACCTGGCTGGTGGCATCACCTTCCCTGACACCGTGACGCTGCTCGCGGTCCGCATGCGTGCCACCGACAACCTGTCGCAGCGCTCGAGCCGCCTGATCAACTGCATCGTCACGCGCAAGCTGCCGGTCTGGTCTTCCGAATCGGGGTGGTCAACGCCAGTACCGACGCGCTCGATCGCCTGGGCCTTTGCCGACATTCTGCGCGCCAGCTATGGAGCCAAACTGCCGGATGCCCGGATCGATCTCGCCGCCCTGGTTCAACTCGATCAGATCTGGAGCAGTCGGGGAGATCGGTTCGATGGTGTGTTTGACCAGCAAGTCACCGTCTGGGAAGCACTGACCCGCGTCGCCCGTTGTGGTCGGGCCGTGCCCTTCCTGCAAGGCGGCATTGTGCGCATCGTGCGCGACGAAGCGCGCTTGCTGCCGGTAGCACTCTTCAGTCCCCGCAACATCGTCAAGAACAGCCTCAAGATCCAGTACGTGATGCCGGGCGAGGAAACGGCCGATGCGGTCACGGTGGAGTTCTTCAGCAGTCGCACTTGGAAGCCGGACGAAGTCACGGTGAGCCTCCCGGGCTCCAGCAGCGCCAATCCGGCCAAGCTGCGGCTCTTCGGTTGCACCACCGAAGCCCATGCGGTGCGTGAAGGGCTGTACCTGGCGGCGGCCAATCGTTACCGGCGGCGCATCATCACCTTGCGCACCGAGCTGGAAGGTCTGATTCCCACCTACGGCGACCTGATCGCCATTGCCCACGACATGCCCAGTTGGGGCGCGGGTGGCGAGATCGTCGCCTGGGATGCGACCAGCCAAACCGCCACGCTGTCCGAGCCGATTCATTTCACGGAAGGGTTGCCGCATGTGATGGCCCTGCGCCGTCGTGACGGCGGGGTCAGTGGTCCGCATACCGTGACACCGGGCCCCGATCCTCAGCAGGCGGTCTTTGCCAATCTGCCGGAAATCCCAATGGAGACCGGCCTGTCGGCCGAGCGCACCCATTTCGCCTTTGGTGTTGCTGAGCGATGGAGCCTGTTGGCCCGGGTGATTGCCGTGCGCCCGCGTGGCGAGCAGGTGGAAATCACCTGTGTGGCCGAACACCCTGCCGTGCACAGCGCTGATCTTGTTGCCAGCGCCTGATCGTCGACGAC
>Ga0255220_1000135_pt1 | contig 30379 bp, 26 predicted proteins | sample Miss_Colum_RepB__FD_188423 | JGI IMG/M metagenome (GOLD analysis project Ga0255220, IMG submission 188423) | Freshwater microbial communities from Mississippi River, Louisiana, United States - Miss_Colum_RepB_8d | ecosystem: Environmental > Aquatic > Freshwater > River | place: USA: Louisiana...
CAGCCGCCTCGAGACGCTGGAGGATCTCGGCGACTTCGCCACCACCGCCGCCCTCGTCGCCTCTCTCGATCTCGTCGTCACCGTCGACACCGCGATGGCGCATCTCGCCGGCGCCATCGGTCATGAGGCCTGGGTGCTGCTGGCCCATGCGCCGGACTGGCGCTGGGGGACGAGGGGCGAGACCACCTCCTGGTATCCCTCGCTCCGTCTCTTCCGCCAGCCCGGCCCCGGCGACTGGGACGGGGTCGTCCGCACCCTCGTCCGGGCCCTGGCGAGGCGCTTTCCCGAGGCCGGGCGGAGATGACCGGGCCCGATCGTCTCCCTGAAGCCGCCCGCCTTCATGAAGAAGGACTGAGCCTCCTCAAGGCGGGGCGGCTCGACGAGGCGCTGGAGCGCATCGGCCGCGCCCTCGACCTCGCCTCGACGCTCTCTGCGCCGAAGACGGCGCAGCTGCAGAACAGCTTCGGGGCGGTGCTGATCGAACTCGGCCACGCCGAGGCGGCGTCGGCGTCTTTCCGCATCGCGCTGGCGCTGGCCCCGGGATTCGCCGCGGCCTGGACCAACCTCGGCAGCGCTGCCGCCTCGGCGCCGGCCCATCTCCGCGCCCTCGCGCTGGCTCCCTTCGCCGCCGATGCCCATGCCAATCTCGGCGCGCTCGAGCAACGGCGGGGACGGAGCGAGGCGGCCCTTCGCCGGTACACGGCCGCGGTGACGCTGGCTCCGGCCGACCCCCGCGTCTGGTCCAATCTCGGCTCGGTCCGGTATTGGGCCGGACGGCTCGATCTGGCGGGACAGGCCTTCGAGCGCGCGCTCGCCCTCGATCCCGGTTTCGCCGACGCACGCTTTCACCGCGGCCTGCTCCGGCTGCTTCTCGGCGACTACGCCGGCGGCTTCGCCGACTACGAAGAACGCCGCAAGCGCCGCAGCGGCATCGTCCGTCTCAACCGCGCGATCCCGGGCTGGGCCGGCGAGGATCCGGCGGGCAAGCGCCTGCTCGTCTGGGGCGAGCAGGGCCTCGGCGACACGATCCACTTCGCCCGCTTCGTCCCTTTGCTCACCGCGCGCGGCGCCGAGGCGACGCTGGCCGCGCCCGGCCGGCTGGTCTCGCTCCTGAGGACGCTCGGCGACGTCGAGCGGGTCCAGTCGTTCGAGGCGCCGCTGCCGGCGGTCGATCTGCAGGCGCCGCTGATGAGCCTGCCGCATCTGCTCGGTCTCGGCGCCGCTGCCGCGGCTCCGCTCGCGCCTTATCTGGCTTCGCCGACGGCGCCGGCCGCGTTCGTCGCCGACGGCCGGCCGCGGATCGGTCTCGCCTGGGCCGGAAGCCCGACCAACGAGTCGGATGCCTGGCGCTCGCTCGCCCTCGCGCGTCTCTCTCCGCTGCTGGCGCTGAAGGGTCCTCGCTTCGTCTCGCTTCAGGTGGGGCCGCGCGCCGCCGACGTGGCGGCGGCCGGCCTCGCGGGCCGCCTCGAGACGCCGGAGGATCTCGACGACTTCGCCGACACCGCCGCCCTCGTCGCCGGCCTCGATCTCGTCGTCACCGTCGACACCGCGGTGGCGCATCTCGCCGGGGCGATGGGCAAGGAGGCCTGGGTGATGCTCTCCCATGTGCCGGACTGGCGCTGGGGAATGAAGGGCGAGACCACCCCCTGGTATCCCTCGCTCCGGCTCTTCCGCCAGAAGAGCCCCGGCGACTGGGACGGCGTCGTCCGCCGGATCGCGGACGCGCTGGCGGCGCGTTTTCCCGGAGCCGGCGGATGACGACGACGGATCCCGATCGGCTGCACGAGGACGGCCTCGCCCTTCTCGAGGCGGGCCGGCTCGAGGAGGCGCTCGACCATATCGGCCGCGCCCTCGATCTCGCCGCGGCGGAGGAAGCGCCGAAGACGGCGCAGCTGCAGAACAGCTTCGGCGTGGTGCTGGCGGAGATGGGCCAGCACGGGGCGGCGGCGTCGTCGTTCCGGATCGCGCTGGCGCTGGCGCCCGCCGAGGCGCGGGCCTGGTCCAATCTCGGCAACGCCGCCGCCTCGGCGCCGGCCCATCTCCGCGCCCTCGCCCTCGACCCCTTCGCCGCCGGCGCCTACGGCAATCTCGCCAGCCTTCGCCAGTCCGCGGGCGCCAGGTCCGAGGCCGAGCGCCTGTGGCGGCGGGCGCTGGTGCTGGCCCCCGCCATTGCCGTGGCCTGGACCAATCTCGGGACGCTCGGCATGCTTCGTCCCCTGGCCGAGTTCGACCGCGCCGCCACGGCCTTCGACCGTGCCATCGCCGCCGATCCCGGCTTCGCCGACGGCTGGCTCAATCGCGGCCTGCTCAGGCTTCTTCGCGGCGACTACGCCAAGGGGCTCGCCGATTACGAGTGGCGCTGGAAACGCCGCGGCATGGTGCGGCCGCGCCTCGTCCTCCCCGCCTGGACGGGCGAGGATCCGAAGGGGAGGCGCCTGCTCGTCTGGGCCGAGCAGGGCCATGGCGATACCCTCCACTTCATCCGCTTCATCCCTCGGCTCACCGCTCGCGGCGCCGAGGTGACGCTGGCCGCGCCGCGGCGGCTGGTCCCGCTCCTGGCTTCGTTCGCCGGCGTCGAGACAGTGGTGCCGATCGAGGATCCGCTGCCGGCGGCCGATCTGCAGGCGCCGCTGATGAGCCTGCCCCACCTGCTCGGCCTCGGCGAGGCGATGGCGGCGCCGGTCGCGCCCTATCTCGCACCACCCCGCCGTTCCGCGCCGATCGCCGGCGACGGCCGGCCGCTGATCGGCCTCACCTGGGCCGGAAGCCCGGTCAATCTGAGCAATGCCACGCGCTCGCTCTCTCTCGATCGCCTCGGCCCGCTGCTGGCGCCGGAGGGCCTTCGCTTCGTCTCGCTCCAGTTCGGCGTCGGCGCCGCCGACGTGGCCGCGGCCGGACTCGAAGGCCGGCTCGAGACGCTGGAGGATCTCGGCGATTTCGCCACCACCGCCGCCCTCGTCGCCTCTCTCGATCTCGTCGTCACCGTCGACACCGCGATGGCGCATCTCGCCGGGGCGATGGGCCAGGAGGCCTGGGTGATGCTGGCCCATGTGCCGGACTGGCGCTGGGGAATGAGCGGCGAGACGACTCCCTGGTATCCCTCGCTCCGGCTCTTCCGCCAGGAGAGCCCCGGCGACTGGGACGGCGTCGTCCGCCGGATCGCCCGGGCGCTGGCGGCGCGCTTCGCGTCTCGTTCAGGGCCCGGCGCTGGCTGAAGCGGAAGTCGTCATGCTAAGCGGTGCCGGGACCCGTGGGTTTAAGGAAGCAGAGACGTCATGCAGGTCATGGTGCCGGTCTCGGTCGGCGAGCTTCTCGACAAGATCACCATCCTCGAGATCAAGGCCGAGCGGATCGCCGAGCCCGAAAAGCGCCTCAACATCGACCGCGAGCTCTCCGAGCTCCGGGCCCGCCGCGAGGCGCTCGGGCTCGAGCGGGCGGATCTCCGCCCGCTGATGGGGGAGCTGGCGGAGGTGAACCGGCGCCTGTGGGTGGTCGAGGACGATCTCCGCCGCCTCGAGGCGAAGCAGGACTTCGGCCCGGAGTTCGTCTCGCTCGCCCGCTCCGTCTATCGCGAGAACGACCGCCGCGCCGAGATCAAGCGCGAGCTCAACCGCCTCACCGGCTCGCAGCTGGTCGAGGAGAAATCCTATTCCGCCGGATAGGCCCGGCCCCGGCATCGTCATTCTCGGCGCCGGCGGCCATGCGCGCGTGATCGCCGACGCGCTGCTCGCGAGCGGCGCCGTCCTCGCCGGGCTGGTGGCGCCGGACGCGGCAGGCGGCGTCTTCGACCTCCGCCTGCTCGGCGACGACGATTCCCTCGCCCGCCTCGCCGCAGGCGGGCTCGGCGAAGCCGCGCTCGGCATCGGCGACAATGATCGCCGCCGTCTCGCCGGCGAACACGCGCTGGCGAGCGGGCTCAGCCTGGTCTTGGTCCGCCACCCGAGCGCCCAGATCGGCCTGGGCGCCGTCATCGCCCCCGGCGCGGCCGTGCTCGCCGGCGCGGTCGTCGGCGCGCTAGCCCGCATCGGCACGGGCGCGATCGTCAACAGCTTGGGCTTGGTCGAGCACGACGCCCGGGTCGGGGCCTATGCCCATGTGGCGCCGGGCGCCCGCCTGCTCGGCGGCGCCTCTCTCGGCAGCGGCGCCTTCCTCGGCGCCGGCGCGGTGGTGCTGCCGGGCCTCGAGATCGGGGCCGGCGCCGTGGTCGGAGCGGGCGCCGTGGTCCTCGACGACGTTCCCGCCGGCGCCCGGGTGGTCGGGGTTCCGGCCCGGCCGCCGGGCCCGGGGCGCCGGGCTTGAACCGGCCCCTGCCTTGATTTCCTTAAGAGAAGAGTTCAATCCTCGGAGTCACGGCGGCAGTCACGTTATGAATAACCGCGACAAAATTCTTGCGATGACTAGTACAGTTCATCGCCGCCGCCTCGCCGCCGCCGTCGGCAGGCGAGGGCGAGGGGGCTCCGAAACCCCGGTTCCCCGGCGCTTTCCGACTCGTTGCGGCAACCCTGCAACAACCGGCAAAAGCCTAAGGATTACATTGCGAAACTTAGGCAAGGCGCTTGACAGCTCTCTCTCACGTCCCGTAAAACCGCCTCTAGCCTGCGTGCCATAGCTGATGCGGCAGGTAGAGGCTAGCCATCTGCTCATGAGGGGATACATGAATAAGTCGACCAAGTTCCTTCTCGCATCAGTCTCGCCCGTCGCCTTGGCGGCAGGCTGGGCGGTGCTCGATTCCGCTCCGGCGCACGCGACGCTCACCGTCACCGGCGCTGCCATCTCCTACGCTACCGAGAACTTCGTCGGGGCCTCGGCCTCGACCCTGGTGATCGTCAGCTCGACCGCCGTCAGCGTTGCCAGCGGCGGCACCACCACCGACTTCGGCGTCGGCTCGATCACCTTCACGCTGTCGAACGGTGCGACCTTCGCCGCTGCACCGAGCGCGACCCGGACCACGAACCTGACGATCGGCGCCGGCACGCTGTCCTCGACCTCGACCGCCGTCACCTACGCGGTGACGTCGATCGGCAGCACGACCTCGTCCTCGATCACGCTCGGCAACTTCACGGTTTCCGGGATCGGGACGCGGCTCGCCACGTCGGCGCAGGGCATCACCATCACCTACTCCTCGACGGTGGGCTCGAACAACCCGACGGTGCCGTCGGCGACCCTCGCGGTTGGCGCCCAGGCCTACATCTTCACGGGCACCAGCACGGCGGTCAGCATCGACCTCGCCAACAGCGGCGCGGGCCTTGCCTTCCGTAGCGGCACGTCCAACGTCACCTTCGCCACGCTGGGCACGCTCTGCCAGGCTGCGGCGGCGGCTGCCAACGACGTCAGCGGCACGGCGATCTTCACCGCCACTGCCTCCGACTCGCTGCGTGCCATCATCAACGGCAACCTGAGCACCTTCTCCAGCGTCTACGCCGCTTCGGCCGCTTGCGCCGCGACGGCTCCCTCGGGCGCTCTGACCGGCACGATCGCCACCAACCAGCTCAGCGCGACGATCAGCCCGCTGGTCGTGGCGTCGATCTACAACATCTGCGCGGTGACCAACGGCACCTCGATCATCCCGAGCGGGACGATCACGGGCGTCGCTCAGTTCACCTTCGCGTCGCGCACGGTTTCCGGCGCCACCTACACGCCGGGCGCCCACTCCCAGACGGCGACGACGCTGTCGACTTTCGCCTACAACGGCTCGACCGCGACGGCCTTCTACGTCGTCGGCCTGGGCTCCTACATCAGCGCCATCCGGGTGACGAACACCAATGCGACCTCCTCGGGCAGCGTCTTCGTGCAGGTGACTCCGGACTCGACCGGCACCCCGGTTCGCGCGCTGCTCGACAGCACGCTGGCTTCGGGTCAGTCGAAGTTCTACCTGGCCTCGGACATCCGGACGGCGGTCGGCACCGCGGTGCTCACCGACTCGAACAACCGCGCGACGGTGGTGTTCCTCACCTCCTTCACCGGTCTCCGGCTGCAGAACTTCATCGTCAATCCGGGCGGCGTCCTCTCGGGCGGCACGTCCAACGATGGAACCAGCGCGACCGGCAACTGATCCAGTCGGTTCGTTTTCTTCGGGGAAGGGAGGGTCTTCGGACCCTCCCTTTCTTTTTTGGGGACGGCGTCTGGGGTAGGTTAGCGTCCATGGTCGATCGATCGCGGAACACACGCGGCCGCTGCGTGCGCGTCGCCGCCCTTCTCCTCAGTCTCTTCGCCGCCGGTTGCGCCGATCGGACGCTGTCCTTCCCCTCGTCCCGGCTCGACCCGAGCCCGCCGATCCAGTCCCATCCCCACACGATGGAGAGTCCCCCCGCCACCAAGGGAGGAATCGAAGTCGGCACCGTTCCCCGCCGCCCGACGGTCCCGAGCGGCCGGCTCCAGGTCGAGCCCTTCACCCTCCGTCTCGGCAACGAGGCGGTCAGCGGCACCTTCGATCAGATGCCGCTCAACGCCTTCATCAACACCGTCTTCGGCGACATCCTCAAGGTCAGCTACCAGCTCGACGCCGGACTCGGCACGCGCACCGACATGGTCACGCTGAGAGCCGAGCCGCAGCCGCCCCAGCGCTTCCTCGACCTGGTCCGCCAGGTGCTCGCCAGCTACGGAATCGCCGTGACCGAACGCGGCGGCGTGCTCCAGATCATCCCGAGCACGACGCTGGCCCAGCAGGCGCCCTCGATCATCCGCTCGCGGGCGCTTGCCGACGTGCCGGCGGGGCTGCGCCCGGTCTTCCAGTATGTCGAGCTCCTGCATGTCCGCCCGGCCACCATCGCCACGGTGATCAACGAGGCCTTCGGCAGCCGCGTGCGTGTGTCTCCGGTGCAGACCGGAAACGCCATCCTGCTGATGGGACTCCCCGACGACGTGCGCGCCGTTCTCGGCACGGTGCAGCTCTTCGACCAGCCGGCGATGGCCAACCGGCTCTCGATCAAGCTGACGCCGTCCTATTGGACTGTGGACCGGCTCGGCAGCAAGCTCACCGAGATCCTCCGGACCGAGGGCTACGAGGTCTCGAACCGCATCGATGCCGGCGGCCTGATCCAGATGATCCCGATCGAGACCATCAACACCCTCGTCGTCTTCGGACCCGACCAGGCGACGATGGAGCACGTGCTCGAATGGGCACGCGAACTCGACCAGCCGTCCCAGGTGATCGGCAACAACACGATCTTCTATTACGCCGTCCGCAACACCAAGGCGGAGACCATCGCGCCGCTTCTCGGCATCATCGACCAGGGCATCTCGGCGGCACCCGCAGGCGGCAGCTCGCCGTCGCCCGCGGCGGCGCCCGTCGCTCCGGCCGCTCCCGGCGCCACGCCCGGGATCGCCGCTCCCACCGCCTCTCCGCTGGGGGCGTCGTCGAGCGGGCGGGCCCCCTCCGCCACCCAGCGCATCATCGTCGACCCCGGCCGCAACGCGATCATCTTCAAGGGATCGGCCGAGGAGTTCGCGCAAGTGAGGGCGCTGCTCGAGAGCCTGGACCAGCCGGTGAGAGAGGCGCTCATCGAAGTCACCATCGCCGAGATCCGGCTGACCGACACCCTCAACCTCGGCGTCGAATGGGCGATCAGGAATGCCGGCATCGACGGCAGCAAGTTCAACTTCGGCACGCTGGGCGGCCTCGGCATCGGCACCGGCGGCCTGAGCTTCGCCGTGCTGAACGACGTCGGCCAGACTCGCGCCGTCGTCAACGCCCTCGCCAAGGACGAACGCTTCAGCATCCTGTCCAGTCCGAGGCTGCTCACCAAGAGCGGCTCGGAGGCCCGCATCCAGGTCGGGTCCGAAGTGCCGATCCTCACCAGCCAGCAATCGACCTCGACCAACGTCCAGGGCAATCCCACCATCCTGCAGGCGATCCAGTACCGCTCGACCGGCGTGCTGCTCTCGGTCAAGCCGACGATCCATGCCGGCGACCGCATCGACATCGAGGTCAGCCAGGAAGTCAGCGAGGCGACGACCAACACCACCTCGGACATCAGCTCGCCGGTGATCTCGAACCGCAAGGTGGCGACCAACCTGACGCTGAAGGACGGCGCCACGGTGATCCTGGGCGGCCTCATCTCGGAGAATCGCGATCTCACCGATACCGGCATCCCGTTCCTCAAGGACGTGCCGGGCCTGGGCGCCCTCTTCCGCACCCAGGGGACGACCAACCGCAAGACCGAGCTGCTCATCCTGATCACGCCCTACATCATCGATTCCGACGAGCAGGCGAAAACGATCACCGACGTCTTCCGCTCACGCTTCCCGATGACGCTGCGCTGAATCGGCCAGAGCCGAAGCAACTGAAGCCGAAGCGACCGGAACCGAAGCCGGCAGCCCGCGCCTAGCGGCGGCCGAAGAGCACGATCGCCGGCTCGTCGGTGGTCGAGCCGGGACGGCGGGCATCGACCCGCGCGGGCTCGACCTTGGTCACGGTGCGGCCGTCGGGCAGGGCCTCGCCGGGACGGCGGAAGACATAGCTCGGCCGCGGCGTTCCCGGCGGCTGGGTCTGGACGATGGCGGCCCGGCCCTCTCCCCAGTCGGCGGTTCCGACGATCCGCCACGGCCCGGTCTGCGCTGGCGGCAGCAGGGCCGGCGCGGCGCCGGGCGGGGCCTGGCCGGGGGCCGCCGCCGCCCGCGCCGCATCCGCCCAGCCCCAGCTGTTGCGCTGAGCCAGCAGGCGCGCATCCGCGACTCCATCCGACGGCTTCCAGTCGATCGGCGTCCAGATGCCCGCTCTCGCCGCCGCCACCACGGTGGCACCGGGAAGCGGCCGGCTCCAGCCGCTCCAGCCGGCGAGCACCAGCGCCGCCAGCCCGAGGGCGCCCAGGCGGATGTCCGACGCGCTCGCCATCAACGTGACGGGGCCGCGGCAGGGGCCGGCCGGGAGCCGGGCGGCGCCACGCAGGCGCCCTGGGCCGGCGGCCCGTGATATGCGGCGACCACCATGTCGAGGCGCGCGATCGGCTGGCGGGTGGTGGTCAGCCGCCGCACCTGGATGGTGCGCTCGAGCTGGGCCAGCCTGATCAGGAAATTGGACAAGGGCTCGGGCGCGAAGTCGGCGCCGATGCTGGCGCCCAGCACGCGCACGCCGAGACCCGCCGTCTGAGTCGGATCGCGGTCGACCCGGATCTGCGGGCGGCCGAGTCCGCTCTCGCGCGCGGCCTTGGAGATCGCCTCCTGGAAGTCGGCCTGGGCCTGGCCCTCGGTCTCGCCGCCCCAGAGGCGGGCGAGCAGCCGCTGCTTCAGCCCTTCGGCCTCGGCCGCGCGCGCGTCCCACCCGGCCTCGCCGGCGAGCGCCGTGGTCCGCCGGATCTCCGCCTCGGCCTCGGCGAGCCGGCGCCCGGCCGCATCGACCGAGTCGAAGAGGCCGATCAGCCCATAGCCCCACAACAGGAGAAGGATGGCGCCGAGCCCGATCAGGACCCGGGGATTGGCCCTGGCTTCGCGTACCGCCGCCTCGAGCGCGCCCTTCAGGCGCGAGGAGCCGCTGCCGCGGCCGCCGCGCCCGGCCCAGGTCATCACCATTGCGGCTTCACCTTGGCGAAGATGACCAGGGTCTTGCCGTCGCCCTGCGGCTCGGCGCGCACGCGCTCGAAGATCTGCAGCGCTTCGAACAGGCGCACGTACAGGGAGGAGTCGAGCGGGTTCTGGTGGGTGACGGTGAAGCGCAGGTCGCTGTTCTGGAACGACCAGTCGCCGAGCGAGGTGCCGTTCGGAGGAAGCTGGCCGCCGACCTTGGCGAGCAGCGCCAGCTGATCGGGATATGGGGAGAGCTGCAGGAGCGCCCGCACGCAGTCCATCGCGGCTTCCGCCTGCAGGCGGGCACGAAGCACCGGATCGGCCTGGCGGCGGAGCCCGGCCAGCGTCGTCTCGGCCGCGGCCGTCTTCACCTTGAGATGCGCCAGCGCCGCTCCCTCGTAGACGATCGGCAGCGCCAGCACGACCAGGGCGGCCAGCGCCAGGCGCGTCCGGCCGATCTCGTTGACCTGGGTGAGCCAGCGCCGTCTCGCCCTGACCCAGGGAACGTCGCGCCAGAGAGCCGGCTCCGGCTCCGGGGGAACCGCCGACTGCATGGCCGGCGGCAGCGCCGCGGCCCGCTGGAAGCGGCGCCACTCGTCGGCGGCGGGCAGATCCTGCCACCAGCGGCTGGCGATCAGGCGTCCGTCCCGCCAGGCTTGGCCTTCCAGGCCCTCGAGGCCGGCGGTGATGCGCCCGCCCTCGGCGCCGGGCTCGGCCAGCGCCGTCTCCGGCAGCACGACGACGCGCTTGGGATCCAGCCCCTCGGCCCGGATCGCCTCGTCGACCTTGGCCTGGTCCCAGATCCAGACGCCGGCCTCGGCGTCGTCCCAGTCGATCAGCATGCCGGGCTGGGCATGCGGCGACCATTCGAGGATCTTCAGCCTGAGCGCCGCCTCGCGCTTGGCCGGGGCCAGGTCTCCCGGCACCGAGAAGCGGTTGTAGAGGCAGAGCGAGCGGGAGAGGACCCATTGGCGCGGGCCCGGCCCGGCCGCGGGAGGCGTGATGCCGTCAGCGCGGTGCCAGTAGCGCCGCGGGGTCCGGAAATTCAGGAATCGGATCGCTCGACCGGCCGCCATTCTCGGCAATGGACGCCAGCTCCAACTGGTAGTCAATACGCCAGGGCCCCTCCAGCGAGGTCGGCGTCAGCTGGAAGGCCATCTGCATCCGGCGCCCGCCCGGGCGGAAGGTGAAGGTCACTCTGAAGGTGTCCGAGGGGAAGGGGATGAAGCGCAGCGGATCGGCGATCACCAGCGGGGCGCCGAACCCGAGCAGGCTGTCGGGCGTGATCATCGGCGTCGTCCGGCGGAACTCGACCGCCTTGGCCGCCGACTCCGCCGTCATGCCGGCGGCGATCTCCAGGATCAGCGCCGGCGCGGTGTTGATGTTGTAGCCCACGATCGAGGACGCGGTCGCGATTTCGACCAGCGTGCGGGTGTTCCAGAGATCCTGCTCCGCGCGCCATCCCAGCACCCGGCGCGCTTCCCACACCGTCCTCAGCAATCCGTTCGCCGGCGGCGGCAGCCCCTCGCGGATGTAGTCGTCGCGCTCGCCGCCGTTCAGCCGGGTCAGGTCGTCAGGGTCGAGGAAGTCCTGCAGCTTGGAGACCAGCGGATCGAGTCTCTCCGGGGCGACGCCGAGGCGGGCGAGCAGCCGCATCACTTCGTCGCGCGTCGCCAGGTTGAGATTGAGGAGGCCGCGCGAGTCCTGGACGCGGATCTCGAGATGCTCGCCGGAACGATAGGGCCGGTCGTCGAGCGCGAGGAAGGCCGGGCTGACGGCGTCGCTGCTGAAGGGCTGGGACATGGCGAGCTGGGAGGACTGGCGAAGCCCCTCCAGCGAGGTCGCGATCTCGAGGCCGCGGCCGCTGAGCGGCTGGACCAAGAAGGCGAAGAGGAGGCCGGCCTTGGCATCGACGATCTCGGTCTCCTCGCGCACGCGCTGGCGGAGCAGGCGCGCCTCCTCGGTCGAGCGCGCGACCCAGAGCGCGAACATGCTGGCGGCCAGCGCCAGGAAGGCCACCAGCCAGAGCGCCGCCACCAGCGCGAAGCCGGACTCGCGCCGGCCCGCGCGCGGGGCGTCGAGGAAGGGGGCTTCGGCGGGACTCACTGGATCGACCTCAGGATGTCGGTCAGTCCCTGGCGCGGCAGGGTGGTGCCCAGCACCGCCGCGATGGTCGAGCGGGCCTCCGCGCCGGTGCCGATGTCGAGGCGCACGAAGCGCGGCAGCTGCGGGCGCTGGCGGGAGACGATCTGTCCGAGCGGCGCCCCGCCGGAAAGCGGCGGCGGCCATTCGCCGAGCCAGGTCCCGTCCGGCCCGGCGTAGAGGAAGCGCGCGCTGGCGCCGGGCCAGGTCGCGATCTCGCGCCAGGCGCCGTCGGCGCCGCGATATCCCAGCCGGACCGTGCGGCTCGCCGTCTCCGTCACCAGCCGCCAGGCGAAGGCGGTGGGCGCGCCGGCGGGAAGCTCGATCGGCTTCAGGGTGAGGCCGCTCATCTCCTGAGGCCCGCCGCGGAAGGCATCGGGCGCCCCCTCGAGGTCGGTCTGCAGCGCCGCCACGCTGGAGCGGAACCACGAGCCGGTGATGGTCTCGTCCAGCGCGCCGTCGAGATGGCGGGCGAGCCTGACGCGCAGATCCGCGACCCGTCCCAATCCCTCGAAGACCATCCCCACCACCAGCGCCGTCAGCACCAGCACGACCAGCATCTCCACCAGGGTGAATCCCTGCTGGGTCATCCGGCACGGCCGGACGGAAAGAGCCGGTGCGGGGGAGGGCGCGGTCATGCCTAGCTTCGCGTCTGGCCGGGCATGGCGAAGGGCAGGAGGTCCCGCACCCGCTTGTGGCCGACCAGCTTGAGCGCCAGCGTCGTCCGGATCTTGGTGCCGTCGAGGATCTCGGCCGTCACCTCGTAGAGACCGGCCTGGTGGATGCCGAGGCCGCGCGGATAGGCCATGACGTCGGTCGCCGGCACCAGCTCGCGGCTGCTCCAGCGAAGCCGGAGCGATCCCAGCTCGATCTCGCCCGAGGGCCGCTCCATCGGGTTGAGGCCGGAGAGATAGGCGATCGCCGACAGGCTGGTCTCGCTCTCCCGGTTGACCTCGGCGGCGCGGTAGAGACCGTCCAGCGAGCGGCTGAAGAAGGTGTAGAGCGGCAGCGTCGCGACCGCGACCAGCGCGATCGCCACCACCGCCTCGAGCAGGGTGAAGCCGGCCGCCGCGGCTCTCGCCGCCGCCGGCGTCACTTGAGCCGGCATCACTTGAGCCGACACCGGGGCGGCTCCAGGCGGAAGCTGCGGCGGGCATCGCCCGACTCGATCACCACCGTGCCGCCGCTGCAGGCCCCGTCCGGACGGAACAGGATGGGCGGGTCGACCACGACCCGCCAGCCTTCGGGAAGGACGAGGCGCACCGGCTCGCTGATCGCCGCCGCCGGTTCGGTCGCCGGCGGCGAGCCGAAGGAGGACGCGAACGAGGAGGTGAAGGAGGAACCGAAGGCGCTCCGGGACGCGGGCGGCAGGTCCCCCGGCCGCGGCGGCGGCGGCGGCCAGGTCGAGAGGCTGAGCTCCTTGCCCTCGAGATAGGCCCGCCCGCTCAACGAGGCGATCTCGCGCTCGACCCGGTCCTGGTCGAGCCAGAACAGGAAGCTGAGATAGAGCTGGTCGAGACGAGGCAGGATGAGGGCGACCAGGAACCCCATCAGCGTCATCGCCAGCAAGAGCTCGAGCAGCGTGAAGCCGCCGGGTCCGGACACGGCCCCGGGTCCGGCCCGGCGGCCGCTCTCATCCCGACGCAGGCGGATAACCGATATAGGCATTGGCGGGGGCGCTGGGGCCATCGGGCCCGAAGCTGTAGAGGGTGAAGGGGTTGGTGTCGCGCCCGCGCGGATCGTACTGGTAGGGATTGCCCCAGGGATCCGACGGCAGCTGGCCGTCGAGATAGGGGCCGCGCCAGCGCGTGCGCAGCGCCCCGTCGACCGGGGCCGTGACCAGGATCTTCAGCCCTTCCTCGGCATTGGGAAAGCGCCCGAGATCGAGGCGCATGGTCTCCAGCGCGCCCTTCAGCATTTTGATCTGGGTCTCCGCCGTCGTCACCTTGGCGCGGTCGAGCTGGGAGAGGAGGCGCGGGCCGACCAGGCCTGCGAGCAGGCCGATGATGACCAGCACCACCAGGATCTCGAGAAGCGTGAAGCCTCGCGCGAGCCGGGCGGCGAGCCGGCGCCGGGGTTCGAGAGGAAGAGGGAGGCGGGCGGGGAGAGGGGTCATAGGGTGACCTGGTTCACGCTGGTGATGGCGAGGATGATGGCGACGACGAAGACTCCGATGACGCCGCCGATCAGGAGGATCGCGGCCGGCTCGATCAGCGACAGCACGCGCTTCAGGCGATCCTTGCTGGTGCGCTCGTGCAATGCGGCGAGCGAGCCCAGCATCTCGGCGAGCTGGCCGGCGCGTTCGCCGACCCGGATCAGGTTGAGGCTGGTGGCATCGAAGCGGGTGTTGTCGGCGATCGCGCGCGACAGCGCCGCACCGCCGCGCACCACGCGTTCGACCTGGTTCATCTGACGGGCGAGATGCTGGCTGCGAAGGGCGCCGCGGGAGAGCTCGAGCGCGCGCATCAGCGCCACCTTGTTCGCCAGCAGCTTCGCCATCATCCCCGCCCAGCGGGCGATCTCCTGCTCGGTGAGCCAGGGGCCGAGCGCCGGCATGCGCAAGGCGCCCTCGAACAGGCTGGCCCTGACCTCGGGCCGTCTCAGCGTCACCACCGCGAGCGCAAGCGCGCCGGCGAAAGCGGACAGCGTGAGGAGGAGGTTGTCGTTGACGAAGATGCCGACGCTCATGACCCAGCGCGACAGCGCCGGCAGCGCGTCCATCTTGCCCGCGAACATGGCGGCGAAGCGCGGCACCACGGCGGTGAAGATGAAGAGGACCGCGCCGACCCCGGCCAGCACCAGCACGATCGGATATGTCAGCGCGTTCCGGAGATCCTGGTTGAGGCGATCCTCGGCCTCCATCTGGGATGCTGCGTCCTTCAGCGCCGGCCCCAGCGCGCCGGTCTCGGCGCCGGCCTCGACCAGCTGGAAGACATAGGCCGGGAGCTCGGGGAAGCCCGCGCGCAACGCCTCCAGGATCGAGCGGCCGCGCTTGAGCTGGCGGTCCATCTCGGCGAAGGCGCGGGCGAGCGGGCCGTCGTCGCCGCGATCGGCGAGAGACGGCAGCGCTTCCGCCAGCGGCACGCCGGCCTCGACCAGCATGGCGAGCTCGCCGATGGCCAGCATGCGCTCGCGGATGCCGAGGCCGCGGGCGCGGCTCTTGCCCCGGGTCTTGGCCGGGTCGAGCGCGACCGGGGTCAGGCCGCGGCGCTTCAGCTCGCGGCTCGCGTCCTTGAGGTCGCGGGCCTCGACCTGGCCTTTGAGCAGGCTGCCGTCCGGGTTGATCGCTTCGTAGAGGAAGCTCGTCATCTCTCTTCATCGGCCGCCGCGGGCGGCTTCAAGTCCGATCGTCGAAGGGAAGGATCGGAGTATACCCCCGTCCACCCTTCAAAGGGGGAGGGACGGCCAGGGGTTCCGCTGCTCGCCCCTGCACCAGCGCCGCCACATGGTCCGGTAGGCCGCCTCCAGGTTCCTCGTATAGCGCCGGCCGTCGACCAGCGGCGAGGCCGCCATGCGCGCCCTGAGGCCCGCGCGGAGCCGCTTCAGGCGCTCGGGGTCCCGGGCGAGGCCGAGCACGATCGACTCGTAGTCCTCGGGCGTGCGGGCGACGAGCTCGGTCATGCCGAGGTTGGAGAGGTGGCAGAGGCCGACTCGCGAGAACGGGGTCTCGCCCGCCAGCGTCACCACCGGCACCCCCATCCACAGCGAGTCGCAGGAGGTGGTGCCGCCATTGGCGGGGAACGGGTCGAGGGTGAGGTCGATGTCGAGATAGGCCGCGTACTGGTTCTTCTGGAAGCCCAGCGTCCGGATGCGCCGGGGATCGACGCCGAAGCGGGCGAAGCGCTCATGCACCCAGTCCGGCCGCTCCTCGCCCATGCCGTACCATTTGAGGACGAGGCGCGAGTCCGGCAGCGCGTTCAGGATCCGCGCCCACAGCCGGACCACGGGGTCGCGCACCTTGGCGTAGTTGTTGAAGCAGCCGAAGGTGAGATGGCCGGTCCTCGCCGAGGGCGGTTCGTCCGGCGGCGCCGGCGCGTCCTCGCCGGGCGTGTAGCAGACATGCACGTCGGGAAGCCTCGCCAGGATCTCCGCATGCAGCGCGTCCGCCCCGGGTGGTGCGAAATAGGGATCCATGATGCGGTAGTCGATGGCGTCCAGGCCCGTGGTGTTGGGATAAAGCGGGAAGCTCACCTGCACCGGTGCCGGCTTCCGCGCCATCATCAGCATGCGGTTGCCGGCCATGTGGCCGGTGCATTCGACCAGGATGTCGATGCCGTCCGCACGGATGCGCTCGGCCATCCCGTCCTCGTCGAGATCGGCCAGCACGCTCCAGCGGTCGGTGAGCGGCGCCAGCCTCTCGGTGAAGGCATCGACCTCGCGGCTGGTCGAGTAGCCCGCGACCTCGAAGCGCTCATGGTCGTGATGGGCCATGAAGGCCTCGAAGAAATATCCGCCTGGGTGGCGGCGGAAGTCGGGCGAGAGATAGGCGACCTTCAGGCGCCGCTCCGGATCGGGCGCGTTGGCGTGCGGGCGATGATGGCGGGCGAGCGGCGCGCCGAAGCGGGCCTCGAAGCGCCGGTGCTCGGCGAAGATCGCTTCCGCAGGCACGGTCTCCGAGAAGCAGAGCGCGAAGAGGAGATTGCTGAAGAAGGCGGCATCGTCGGGTGCGCGTTCGATCGCCGCCCGGAAGAGGCCGATGGCGTCGTCGAGCCGGCCCTGGTCCTTGGCGAGCTGGGCCAGCGAATTATAGGCGTAGGGCTCCGAGGGCGCGGCGGCGGTGGCGCGGCGGTAGCTGCGCTCGGCGAGCCGGAGGCGGTCCTGGGCCTGGAGCGCGCGTCCGTGCTCGAGATGGAGGCCGGCGACGTGGGGCAGAAGTGCGATCGCGCGCCGTCCGGCGGCGAGCGCCGCCAGCGGCCGGACATCGACCGTCTCGAGGGCGATCAGGCCGGCATGGGCGACGGCCTCCAGCGGCGCGAGCGCGATCGCGCGTTCGCACCAGCGCCTCGCCTCATTCAGGCGGAACAGCGTCAGCAGCGCGGTGCCGAGGCCGGCAAGGCCGGCGACGGCGGCAGGCGCCAGCGCCAGCGCCTGGATGAAGGCCGTGCGGGCGTCCGCGAGCCGGCTCGCGGCACGAAGAGCCTCGGCGAGGTTGAGGCGGGCCTCGACGAATCCCGGATCGAGGGCGAGGGCGCGGCGGTGCCGGGCGATGCCGGCATCCGCGCGGCGAGCGACGCCGAGGCTGTTGTGGGCGGCGGCGGCGGCGGGATCGAGAGCGAGGGTCCGGCGGAACAGGCGCCGGGCCTGGCGCTCTTCGCCCGCCTGCCAGGCGACCACGCCGAGATTGCCGAGCAGGCGTGCGCTCACGGCGCTGGCAGCGGCGCGCGCGAGCCAGCCCATCGCCGAGCGGAGATCGCCGGCGCCATAGGCCTCGACCCCGGCCGGCTCGAGCAGGCGTGCTGCCGACGGCTCGCCGCGCAGCGCGTCGGCGAGGCCGGGGGTACGGGGCGGCGCGAGACGGGACATCGAGGTCCGCGGCAAGCCGGACGTCAGCTCATTCGCTGAGGCCGGTGACGCGCAGCACCTCGTCCAGGCTGGTGTCGCCGCGCCAGGCCTTGATCAGGCCGTCTTCGCGCAGCGTGCGATAGCCGTGCCGGGCGGCGATGCGCTGGAGCTCGGGCGTCGGGGTGTGGGCGAGGATCGCCTCGTGCAGGTCGGGGGTGACGCCGGCCATCTCGTAGATCGCCATCCGGCCCTTGTAGCCGGTCCCCTGGCAGGCGCGGCAGCCGCGGCCGTGACGCCAGTTGGCCTCGCCGGTGAGGATGTCGGGAAAGCGCCGGCGGAGCTCGGCCAGCATGCGCTCGGCCTCGGCCGAGGGCGGCTCGGGCGTGGCGCAGTGGGTGCAGACCAGACGCACCAGGCGCTGGGCGATCACCGCGCGGATGGTGGAGACCACTAAGAACGGCTCGACGCCCATGTCGATCAGGCGGGTGAAGGCGCCGATCGCGTCGTTGGTGTGCAGCGTCGAGAACACCATGTGGCCGGTCAGCGACGCCTGCACGGCGATCTGCGCGGTCTCGCCGTCGCGGATCTCGCCGATCATGATCGTGTCCGGGTCCTGGCGCAGGAAGGCACGCAGCGCGCGGGCGAAGGTGTAGCCGATGTCGGCATGGACCTGGATCTGCGAGACCCCGGGGATGTTGTATTCGACCGGGTCCTCGACGGTGAGGATCTTCTCCTTGCCGTCGTTGATCTCCTCCAGCGTCGCATAGAGCGTCGTCGACTTGCCCGAGCCGGTCGGGCCGGTGACCAGGATGATGCCGTGCGGCTCGACGATCCAGTTGCGATAGCGCTCCAGGTAGTCCCGCTCCATGCCGAGCTTGTCGAGCTGATAGGCCTGGCGCTCCTTCGGCAAGAGACGAAGCACGATCGACTCGCCCCACACGCCCGGCACCGAGGAGACGCGGACGTCGATCTCCTGGCCGGAGAGACGCACGCTGATGCGTCCGTCCTGCGGGAGCCGGCGCTCGGCGATGTCGATGCCGGAGATCAGCTTGATCCGGCTCGCCACCGCATCGAAGCGCTCGCGCGGCAGGCTGAGCCGGTTCTGCAGCACGCCGTCCAGGCGAAAGCGGATGGCGAAGCTGCGCTCGCTGGGCTCGATGTGGATGTCGGAGGCGCCCTCGTTGAAGGCCTGGCCGAGCGTGTTCGACACCAGCTCGACCACCGGCGCTTCCTCGGCCAGCTCCTTCAGGTGCTGGATGTCGTCGCCGGGCCGGGACTCGTCCTGGCTGATCTTGCGGCGGACCACGTCCAGGGTGCGGTCGAGGTCCTGGGTGCGGGCGAGCCACCACACGAAGTGCCGGCCGACGAAGGCGCGGCCGACGACTTCCTGCAGGCTGGGCTTCAGGGGATCGCGCGCCATCAGGTTGAGGCGGCCGTCGCTCGACTCCCAGGGCAGCGTCTCCTGGTCGAGCCACCAGTCGCTGGAGAGCCCGGAGGTTTCGATCGCCGAGAGGAAGGCGCGGGTGTCGCGCGGGATCTCCTCGGGCTCGAGCACGGGAAGGTCGAGCTGGCGCGAGAGCAGCTGGAGCAGCGGGTCCTCGCCGACCGCGCCCATGCGCACCAGGATGCTGCCCAGCCGCCCGCCATAGCTCTGCTGGAAGGCCAAAGCCTTCTCCAGGTCCTCGCGGCCGAGCAGCCCGGCCGTCAGCAGGAGCTGGCCGATCGGCCGGCGGGAATCCTCCGTCCCGGCTTCATCGGCGGCCGGCGGCGAGAGAGGGGCCGAAGCCAGGCGGGGGGCGAGCGTCATGGCCTCAATATGGGTGCGCGGACCGGGGTTCGGCAACCTGGGCCGCGCCCGGCGGGCTTTGGCCGGGATGTTCCCGGCACCAGTGCCGCCAGGCGTCCCGGAAGGCCGCGTCGAGGCCCCGGGTGAAGCGCCGGGGGTTGCCGAGGGGGGAGGCCAGCAATTCGTCCCTGAGGCGTCCCCTGAGCCCCGCCAGCCGCTCCGGATCGCCGGCGAGGGATGCGGCGATGGCGACGTAGCCATCGGCGTCGGCGGCGATCCATTCGGGGTGGCCCACGGCCGTCAGGATCGCCTCGCCGATGCGGGCGACGAAGCGGTCGCCGGCCAGCGTCACCACCGGCACCCCCATCAGGAGGGCTTCGAGCGAGGTGGTCATGCCGGGATAGGGAAAGCAGTCGAGGACGACGTCGATCTCGCCGAAGGTCGCGAGATGAGCCGGGTAGCCGCCGGTCCAGACGCGCAGATCGAGGCGCTCGGGCGCGATGCCGCGGGCCGCGAAGAAACCTCCGATGCGCCGGCGGACGGCGGGCGAGGCGAGGCCGGCCGCCTTGAGGATCAGGCGCGAGCCGGCCACCCGCTCCAGCACCCGGGCCCAGAGCGCCAGCACCGGCTCGTCGATCTTGGAGAGCTGGTTGAGGCTGCCGAAGGTCGGCGGCCGGTCGGGGCGGCCGGCGACGACGGCGGGCGTGAGGTCGGCAATCGGCTCGAACAGGAAACCCACCGGCAGCCGGATGAGGCTCTCGGTGAAGAAGCTCGGCTTCGCCGACGGCAGCAGGATCTCGTCGGCGACCGCATAGTCCATCGCGCCGAGGCCGCTGGAGCCCACCTGCATCATCGTCACCTGGATCGGCGCCGGCTTCATGGCGAAGACGCCGGTGCGGGCGCCGGTCAGATGCCCGGTGACGTCGACCAGGATGTCGATGCCGTCCTCCCGCACCCGGCGCGCGACGTCGCGATCGGAGAGTCCCTCGGTGTGATGGAATCCGGCCGCGACCGCGCGGTAGCGCCGGGTCATGTCGTCGGCCATCGCCGCCGGCAGGTTCGTATAGAAGTGGAGCTCGACCTCCTTCGGGTCATGCGCCTCGATGGTCGGCAGCAGGTTGGTCGAATGCGTGCTGCGATAGAGCATGCGGTTGTCGACATAGCCCAGCTTCAGCCGGCGCTCGGGATCGGGGACGTTCGCATGCGGAGCGGCGAGGCGGGTGAGCGGATCGGAGAAGCGCCGATGGACGCGGCGCCGATAGGCGATCTGCCGCTCGGGAGCGAGATCCGGATCGAGATGAAGGAAGGAGAGGAAGTCCCAGTGGATCTGGGCGTCGCCCGGATTGAGCGCGATGACGGCGCGCCGGGCGCGGATGGCGTCGCGGATGCGGCCCTGGTTGAAGAAGGCGAGCGCCAGCGTCAGATGCGGATCCGACGCTCCCGGCGAGATCCGGAGCGCGCGGCCGGCGGCGACGATCGCCGCCTCGCTCGACTCCGCGCCCTGGGCCAGGACGGTGGCGAGTGCGTGCCAGGTTTCGGTCGAGCCCGGCAGGAGGGCGAGCGCGCGGCGAAGAGAGGCAAGAGCGCCGGCGTCGTCTCCGATCGCCGCCAGGGCCACGCCGAGCGCGCCATGAGCCTCGCCGCGGCCGGGCGCGACCCGTATCAGCCGGACGAAAAGGCGGGCGGCGTTTGCCGGGCGTCCGAGACGGGCAAGCAGATCGCCATAGGCGCCGAGCCCGCCCTCGTGCTCGGCGACGGCGAGGAGCCGCTGGTATCCGGCGATCGCGGTCTCGGGCCTGTCGATGGCGGCGAGAGTGGCGCGATCGAGAAGCGCGGCCGGGAAGCCCGGATCGAGGGCGAGCGCGCGGCGGAACCGGGATGCCGCCTGCCGATGCCGTCCCGAACGCGCCATCAGCGCGCCCAGCCGGTGCTGGGCCTCGGCCGGTGCCGGGTCGAGGGCGAGCGCGCGCGCCAGCAGGCGGGCATGGCCCACCTCGTCGCCGCTGGCGAGGCGGGCGGCGTTGTGGAGATAGAGGCCGGTCGAGGGGGCCAGGGCCAGGGTCCGGCGCAGCTCGCGGGCGGCGGCGGCCGGATCGGTGCCCTGCAGCGCCAGCGCCAGCAGATGACGCAGGTCGGGAGTCTCCGGATGCTGGGCGAGCAGCCTCAGATAGACGGGGATCGCCACGTCCGTCCGGCCGGCGCGATGGGCGGCGAGCGCATCGGCGAGAGGATCGGCGGCGGTCATCGGGCCGAAGCTCTATACCGGCCGGCGCCCGGGGTCGAGGCGTGAAGAGACGGCTCGCGCGCCCTGGCGCCGGGTCGGCCTCAGGGGGTATGGTCCCCGCCAGCTTTGGCCGGCGAGCGATGCCAACTCCTCCTCCGATCTATGCCTCTTCCGGTGCTTTCCTCAGCCGCGAGCTCGCGCCTCTTCTCGACGAGGCGGCCGCCGCCGGCGTGAGGCAGATCGAGCTGTCTTCAGGCGTCGCCTGGGGACCCGACAATCTCGACGTCGTCCGCCGCAACCGCCATCGCTTCCGCTTTCTCGTCCACAACTACTTCCCGCCGCCGGAGCGGCCCTTCGTCCTCAACCTGGCCTCCTCCGACCCGGAGACCCGAGCCCGCTCGATCGAGCATTGCCGGGGCGCGATCGATCTTGCCCACGAGCTCGAAAGCGATCTCTTCACCGTTCATGCCGGCTTCGCGATCGAGCCCAAGGTCGCCGAGCTCGGCCGGCCGATCACCGGCGAGGCCGGCGACATCGAGGTCGCCTACGGCATCTTCCGGGATACGGTCGGCGCGCTCGTCGCCTACGGCGAAGGCCGGGGCGTTCGCCTCGGCATCGAAAACAACGTCGTCGCCCCGTTCAATCTGCGCCAGGGCCGGAACGCCTTCCTGCTGATGGCGACGGCCGGGGAGATCGAGCGGCTCGCCCGGGACATCCCCTCGCCCCGCCTCGGGTTCCTGATCGACTCAGGGCATCTCAATGTCTCGGCGCGGACGCTGGGATTCGACCGCGAGGACTTCCTTCGTTCGGTCGGGCCGCGCGTCTTCGGCTGGCATCTGAGCGACAATGACGGCACCGTGGACTCGAACCGGCCCTTCGGTCACGACGCCTGGTTCCTTCCCTGGGTTAAGAGGATCCCGGGTGAGATGGTGGTGATAGAAGCTTATCGCCTGGCGGCGCATCAGCTCGACGGCTGCATCGCCGCCGTCGCTGCGGCAACCGGCGACGCCGGGGGAGCGAAGCATGCTTGAAGATCTTCTGGTCAAGGTCGACACCGCGATCCGCGATACGCTGGTCCGGCTCAACCGGAACGAGCTCGGCATCGCCTTCGTCGTCGACGACGAAGGCCGCCTCGAAGGCGTCGCCACCGACGGCGACATCCGCCGCGGCCTCCTCGACGGCGCGACGCTGGAGAGCCCGATCTCCCGGGTGATGAACCGCAAGGCGCTGGCCCTTCCCGCCGGATCCGATCGTCACAAGATCGTCGAAAGCCTGACCCGTCGTATCCGCCTGATCCCGCTGCTCGACGCCGACCGGCGGGTGGTCGATTACGCGAGCCTCGCCCGCTACACCTCGATCCCCGTCGCCAGCCCGTCTCTGGACGGGAACGAACGCGCCTATGTGCTCGACTGCCTCGAATCCGGTTGGATCTCCTCGCAAGGGGGATACCTGCGTAAATTCGAGGCGACCTTCGCCGAGTTTCTCGGCGTCGAGCATGCCCTCGCGGTGTCGAACGGAACCGTGGCCCTCCATCTGGCGCTGGTGGCGCTGGGCATCGGCCCGGGCGACGAGGTGATCGTCCCCGACCTCACCTTCGCCGCCTCGGCCTCGGCGGTGATCCATGCCGGCGCGACGCCGGTGCTGGTCGACGTCAAGAGGACGAGCTGGACCCTCGACCTCGACAAGGCGGCTTCCGCGATCGGTCCGCGAACGCGCGCGATCATGCCCGTTCATCTCTACGGCCAGCCTGCCGACATGGACGGGGTGAAGGCGCTGGCCGACCGCCATGGACTCCTCGTCGTCGAGGATGCGGCCGAAGCGCTGGGCTCGACCTGGAAAGGCCGCCGCGTCGGCTCCTTCGGCGATGCCTCGACCTTCAGCTTCTTCGCCAACAAGATCGTCACCACCGGCGAGGGCGGGATGGCGGTCTTCGCTGATTCAACCGTCGCCGACAGGGCGCGGCGGTTGCGCGATCACGGCATGAATCCGGCGAAGCGCTACTGGCACGACGAGATCGGGTTCAACTACCGCATGACCAACATGCAGGCGGCGATCGGCGTGGCGCAGATGGAGCGGATCGAGAGCTTCATCCAGGGCAAGCTCGCGCTTGCCGAGCGCTATCGCAAGGGACTGTCGGGGATCCCGGGGGTCGTGCTGCCGGTCGAGCGCGCGGAGGTCCTCAACACCTACTGGGCCTATTCGATCCTGCTCTCGGATTGTCCGAGCATGGAGGAGCGCGATCGCGTCATTGCCCGCCTCGCCCGCCTCGGCATCGGCACCCGGCCGCTGTTCTATCCGCTCCACAGCATGCCGGCCTTCCGCGCCTTCGCCGGCAATCGCGATTTCTCCACGACCGATCATCTCTCGGCGCGAGGACTGAGCCTGCCCTCGGCGGTCACGCTGAAGGATCGGGAGATCGATTTCGTCTGCCAGTCGCTGGGCAGCCTGCTCGCCGCCAGGGACCTGCTGATCGCCACGCCGCAGTAGACGCGTCAGCCGGGCGTCATTGACGACACCACCGCTCCCACATGCGGCGGTAGGCGGCCTCGGCGTGGCGTGTGTAGGCATCCGGGTCGCCCGCCGGAGAGGCGGCGACGAGAGACGGGATCTGCCGGCGAAGCCGGACGAGCCCGGCGATGTCGCCGGCCTTCAAGACCGCCAGGTTGAAATAAGCCTCGTCGCTTTCGGCGATCCAGTCTCCGAGCCCGACGGACCGCAAGATCGCCGCCGACTGGCGGCCGGCGGCATGGTCTCCCAGCCGGGCGATGACCGGGCAGCCCATCCGAAGCGCTTCCCAGGTGCTGGCGCCACCATTATGCGGGAACGGATCGAAGGCGATATCGATGTCGTTGTACGCCGCCAGGTGATCGCGATGCGAGCTGCGGCCACGCAATTCGAAGCGGTCGTCCTCGATGCCGCCTTCCGCCAGCGTGGCCTGCGCCGCTTGGCGCATGGAGGCGTCCTCGAAGGCCGGGTCCTTGAGCAGAAGCCGCGACCGCGGCACCGATCGCAGGACCCGGGCCCAGAGACCGAGGACCGTCGGGGAGACTTTGCTGAACCGGTTGAGGCAGCCGAAGGTGACGAACCCCCGGGTACCGGCCGGGCTCTCGCCGGCAGCAGGAGCGTCAGCGGGCATGTCGCAGATGATGACGCTGGGGAGGTCGACCACGGTCTCGGCGAACAGGGGCCTGGCTTCTGCCGGAATCGTGACGGCATCCGAGAACAGGTAATCGATGGCGGCCAGTCCGGTGCCGCTGGCCTGGCCCCAGGCCGCAACCTGGATCGGCGCCGGCTTGCGGGCGAAGGCGAGCAGCCGATGGCCGGAGCTGTGGCCGGAGAGGTCGACGAGGATGTCGATCCCGTCGGCCCGTATCTGTGCTGCCAGGGCTTCGTCCGTCAGATGCCCGACGGGCCGCCAGAGATCGGAAGCCCGCCGGAACGCCTCGGTCATCTCGTCCTCGATCGTGACGCCGGAATAGCAGACGACCTCGAACGCCGCATGATCGTGACGGCGAAGCACCGGGCCGAAGATCGAGGCGGCGGAGTGCTTCATGAAGTCGGCTGATACGTAGCCGAGACGTATCCGCCGTGATGGATTGCGATCGTTCGTGTGCGGGGCGGCCTCGCCAGAGAAGCGATCGGCATGGAGTCTGGCCCATCCGCGCCGAAGCCGCTGCTGGCCCGCGAAGTCGAGACCAGGCACGAAGTCGGCGGCGATGATCTTGTTCGAATAGGCTCCGCTGTCGCCCGGGTCGACGGCGAGAGCCCTGTCGTAGTTCGTGAAAGCCTCAACCGGTCGTCTCAGATCCACCAGCCCGTCGGCGAGGTTCTTGAGTGCGGCGGTTTGGTCCGGCTGGACCGCAAGCGCGGCGTGGTAGCCGGCGAGGCTTTCGCCGAAGCGCTTCAGGTCGTGAAGAATGAGGCCGCGATTGCCCAGCGCCGCCGCATGGAAAGGGGCGAACGAGAGCGCCTTGTCGTAGCATTTCAGCGCCTCCTCCGCCCGACGAAGATGCCTGAGGACCGCGCCGCGGCTGTTCAGCGCCTCGACATGGGACGGATGAATTGCCAGCGCCTCGTCGTAGCTGGCCAGTGCCGGTTCGAAGCGCCGCAGATCCTGCAGGACGTTACCTCGATTGTACGGCACGTCGGCATTGCCGGGGCTGATCGCGAGGGCCCGGTCGTAGCTGGCCAGGGCCTCGTCGAGCCTCCCCAGCGTCTTCAGAAGGTTGCCACGGTTGTTGAGCGCGCCGGCGTGATCCGACTTGATCGCCAGGGCTTCGTCGTAGCTGACCAGCGCTTCGTCGATCCGGTTCAGTGCCTGCAGGATGGTGCCGCGGTTGTTGAGCGCGTCGGCCCGGTTGGGGTCGACCTTCAGCAGCGCGTCGCAGCAGGCGAGCGCCTCGTCGAGACGCTTCATCTGCCACAGGACTTGTCCGCGACGTCTCAACGCTTCGACATTTCCCGGATCGATCGTGATCACTCGGTCCAGGCTCGCGAGGCCTTCATCGAGGCGACCGAGGTCCAGCAAGGTGACCGCGCGACTGTTCAGCGCGAGCAGGTGGTCGCGGTCGAATGTCAGCGCCTTGTCGTAGCAGCCGAGCGCCTTGTTCAGGCGCTTGAGTGCGCCGAATGCCGCGCCGAGATTCACATGGGCAGCCGCCGACCGTGGATTGATCTTGAGCGCCTTCCCGATCAGGTCGACCGCCTCCTCGGCGCGGCCTTGCTGCAGGCGCACCACGCCGAGGAGGTGCAGGGCATCGAACTGGTTGCGCTTCGCACCGAGTATCGTCTCGTAGCAGCGCTCGGCCTCAGCGAGGTTGCCGCGCTGATGTGCGGCGAAGCCTTGCTGCAGAAGGTGAGCGAAGTTCAGATCTTTCCGTGCCATCCGGATCTGGCGAGCAGCGTTGAGGATGTGGCCGATGCGTCGAGACGAAGCATTCCAAGGCTTAGTAGCTGAGGGGTGCGCTCGACTTGGCTCCGACATCGACGAGGATTCGTTCCTGGCGGGCGAGCTCCAGGTCGTGATCGACCATCATGGCGACCAGCCCGCCGAAATCGACCTGCGGGCGCCAGCCGAGACGAGTCCGTGCCCGGGTGGCATCGCCTTCGAGCACGTCGACTTCGGTTGGTCGGAAGTAGCGCGGGTCGACTGTGACATGGCGCTTCCAGTCGACGTCGGCTCGGTGTGCGGCGATCTCCAGGAACTCCTGGACGGAATGGCTTTCACCTGTGGCGACGACGTAGTCGTCCGGACTCTCCTGCTGGAGCATCAGCCACATTGCCGCGACGTAGTCGCCGGCGAAGCCCCAGTCGCGCCTGGCCTCGAGATTGCCGAGATAGAGCGTATCCTGGAGGCCGAACTTGATGCGACCGAGAGCGCGGGTGATCTTTCGGGTGACGAAGGTTTCGCCGCGGCGCGGAGACTCGTGATTGAACAGGATGCCGTTGGCGATGAACAAGCCGTAGGCCTCGCGGTAGTTGGCGGCGAAGTGATGAGCCGCAACCTTGCCGACGGCATAGGGGCTGCGCGGCTTGAAGGGTGTCGTCTCTGATTGTGGCGCCGGCGTGCTTCCGTACATCTCCGATGATCCGGCCTGGTAGACCTTGATCATGCGGCCGCTGGCTGCTGCGTAGTGACGGACCGCTTCGAGAAGGCGCAGCGTGCCGGTACCGACGATGTCGGCGGTGTATTCGGGCTGATCGAACGAGACCCGGACATGGCTCTGGGCGCCGAGGTTGTAGATCTCGTCGGGTGCGACCCGGTCGATGATCGAGCGCAGCCCGCCGGCGTCGGCGAGATCGCCGTAATGGAGGAAGAGCCGGGCGCGCTTGTCGTGAGGGTCGAAGGTGTGGGTTTCGATCCGCGCCGTGTTGACGCTGGAAGAGCGGCGGACGATGCCGTGGACCCGATACCCCTTGGCGAGCAGCAGTTCGGTCAGGTAGGAGCCGTCCTGGCCGGTGACACCGGTGATCAGAGCTGTGGGCATGCGGCGACGGGCAGTTGAGGCGGCGGGACCTTAGCCGATCCCGGCCGTGGCGTCTCGCTCCTCACCGGCATCCCAATGGGGTAAGGATATCGCGAGATTCAGCCCGTTTGGCGGGCTGCTTTCCTCCGCTCTCGGTCAAGATATCGAGGAAATGACGGTAGATGGATTTGGGTGAAACCGGATGGCCGGGCTTGTCTGGAGCTGCTGGGTGGGAGGCGGGCGCCCCGCCTTTCGGCAAGGCCAAGACCACGCCTCTCCTTGGAGACTCCAGCGGGCTGGCGGTTGGCATGCTCGGGGCGGCGTTCATCGGGCCATGCGTGTGCCCGTGAACAGCAAGGTTGAGAGCGGTGCATTGATCCGACTCCCCGGCCGACGGGTGACGCTGGTGCCCTTTGGGCCGGACCGAGTCACGGATCGCTATCTGGCCTGGCTGAATGATCCGGAGGTAAACGCCTATTCCCGCCGGAAGGGAACGCACATCAGCCCCGAGGACGCCGACCGCTACTTGAGCTCCTTGCGCGCCGACGAGCATGTTCTGGCGATACTCATGGGCGACGAGCACGTCGGTAACGTGAAGTTCGGTCCGATCGACTGGCAGAATGCTTGTGCGGACATCAGCATCCTTCTCGGTGAACGCAAGATCTGGGGACAGGGGATCGGCGCCGAGGCCATCTACCTCGTCAGTCGATATCTGCTGAAGACTCTCGGACTAAACCGCGTTCACGCGGATTCCTTCAACCCGGCCTTTCTAAAGCTCGTCGTCAGGCTCGGTTGGCGGATCGAAGGCGTTTTGCGGGAGCGGGTGCGGCTCGATGGTCGGTTCTTCGACGATACGGTGGTTTCTCTGCTCGCACGCGAATTCCAAGTGATCGATGCATTCGAACCGACCAGTGACATTTCATAGAAAGAGACCAGGAGACACGGATGCGCAGTCTCGGCATCGTCGTCGCGCGGGCGGCGTCGAAGCGGCTTCCGCTCAAGAATCTGAAACCTCTGCTGGGGCACCCCCTGGTTGCTTGGTCTTTGCGCGCCGCTCTGTCGAGCCGGCTGGATCGAGTCATTCTGTCCACGGAGGATGAGCGGATCGCAGAGGTCGGGCGCGAGTACGGCGCCGACATCCGCTATCGTCGACCCTTGCCGCTGGCAGAAGACTTCGTTGGATCTGAGGAGATCGCCGAGCACGCGCTCGACTGGGCGGAGGCAGACGAGGGGCGGCGCTATGACGTCGTGACGGTGCTGCAGCCGACGACACCCTTTGTCGAGCCGGCGACGATCGATGCATGCCTCGAGGAGGTTCAGGTGGCCGGCTGCATGGGGTGCATCACCGCCCGCCCCTGCTCCGAGCCGCCGGCCTGGCTGTTTCGTCGGGACGAGCGAGGATTCGCGACGCCATGGCTCGAAGGTGAGGTTCGCGGCGATCGCGAGCACAGCCAGTTCTTGGAGAAACTCTACATCCCGACGGGCGCGGTCTATGCCAATCGCGTCGAGGTAATCCGGACCCAGCGCACTCACATAGGCCGCCCGCTACGCTTTGTGATGATGGATCGCGAGCGTGCGGTGGATATCGATGACGAGTTCGATTTCGTGATGGCGGAGGCCGTCGGCCGGCATCGAGGGTTCGACATCACGCCCCTTCGATCTGCCGAGTAGCCGACCGGGTTGAGGCTACGGACCTTGGCGTCAGGCTCGCGTTCGTTTCTTCCTGCGTGTTTTCGACAATCCCAATGTCGAGAGGCCGTGCATGGGCGGAGGTTTGGTCCGGCGCCTGGTCAGGCTCGGCAGGGCGCGCGGGTCGGGCGTAGCCGGGAGATCGTCGAGCACGAAGGCCTTATAGGCATCCGAGACTTGGCCGGAATGTGCACCGTGTCCAAGTATTCGACTGTAATAAAGACCATTGTCCATTATGCGCCGCCCGACCAGGCTGTCGCCGTTGTAAATCTGGTTGCAGATCTCGGCGTAGATGCCGCGCAGGTCTTTCGGCTGGGCCTTGGCTCTGCCGAGCAGGTATCGGCTGAACTCGACACCGACGATGTAGCCGACAGTGGTGCCCAGACGCGCATTGAAGACGCGAGGCTCCATCTCGGCGATCTGCTGTCCGCGCGTTGAGGTTCTCAGTCGTTTCCAGGCTTCGAGCACGACGTAGGGCGCGCACAGTACGGGGATCGGAAACGGGACGTCATGCATGGTGCCATCGCGCCCCTTGGTCTTGGCCTGACCCTCGAAAACTACACAGTAGTCTCCTCCCTCACCGGCGAGTTCGGAGATGGCGCCCGTACGGGCAACTTCGATGGGGCGGCGGCCGGTTAGGGCCAAAAGCCCAGCAATAATGCGTATTGAATCAACTGAGCGCACGAGCTCGATCGCATGCCGCAGATACGCGTTCGTTTCTCTCACATGCACCTGATTTTCGCGACGCAGGTTGACCACTTCCTCGGTGTGGTGTCGGAGCTGTTGGTATTCGGATCGCTCGAGCGTGAGAGCGAGATACCCTTTCGTGTAAGGGCTGCGGCTGCCGGGAAGAGCGATCTCCTCGCCGAGGAGAGAGCGCAGAGCAGTACGACGGAGGCTCAGATACGTCTTCACGATGGAGAGCTTGCGGGCTTCTTCCTCGTCTGCGACGCGGGCCTTCGCTATATCGCGCCGCGTACCGCGCGCCCTTCCCATCACTGTTAGATAGAGTTGGTTCAGCTCGGATTTTGCGAAGCGCTCGCTCTCGGCTGCCGTTTTTGCGAGCGCAAATAAATGCGCGAATTCGTTCACTTCGTTCCTGGCGGAGGGCAGGTAGCTGTCAGCATGAAAACGCAGTGAAAGCAGTGGTTTTTCGTATTTTTTGTTACTGAGAAGGTCGCGCGCCAAGTAATGGCGAATGACGGCGATCCGCCGCAGACGTGCCTGCTGGAGAAGTTTTTTATTTGGAAATGTTGAAGTAATACTGTGAAGTACAGTATTCGTGGATAATTCGGCTTCTTTGCTCGTTTTCGCCGCAGTGAGCGCGCGCACCAGTCTCATGATCGCGGCCGCGCTGTCTGGGGGCGGGACCACTAAATCGAGAGCGAATTTCCGCTCCAGGTCGGGAGGCATGCGCATGCGCGCATACTACATACACGCGCGCGAGCTGCAGGCTGGGATTTTTGGGGCGAGCAGTCCGGATCGAGGGGCAGCCGTGCACTAGAATAACGTTAAAGTAATAATCCCGCGTCTATATATGGTGTGTCAAGAATAAGTAGTTAAGTAGTC
>Ga0255220_1000137_pt1 | contig 29957 bp, 28 predicted proteins | sample Miss_Colum_RepB__FD_188423 | JGI IMG/M metagenome (GOLD analysis project Ga0255220, IMG submission 188423) | Freshwater microbial communities from Mississippi River, Louisiana, United States - Miss_Colum_RepB_8d | ecosystem: Environmental > Aquatic > Freshwater > River | place: USA: Louisiana...
ACCTGGAACACCCACCTATGAATCCGAACCAGCATTAGCTTTCGGGCGGGCCGTGCGCGCGGCCCGCGTCGCGCACGGCGTCGCTCAAGACGACTTTGCATTTCAGGCTGGAATATCGCGTTCACACATGGGCAAGATCGAACGCGGGGAGCATGTGCCGACGCTTCCCCTGATACTGAAAATTGCTACCGCGCTCGGGATCAGCGCCAGCGAGTTGATGGCGGCGACTGAAAAGAACCTCAACTCTGGCAGTGAACCGCAAGGCTCGCCATAAGCGGCCGCGAACTTCAGTTACGGCCTTTGCCGTCGCGGTCGCATCAATCGCCCGAGTGCGCGCGCAGGCGCGCGATAAACCGCGCAGCCGACACCGGTAAATCCTCGCTGGCGGGCCGCAGCAAGTAGGTCGTGATGACTGCGGAATCCATGGCCAGGGGGCGGATCACCACATCGGAGCGCTGGCTCGCCGCAACCCTGGTTGCCCTGATGAAGCCAACTCCGTAGCCCGCACCGACTAGGGTGAGCATCATGTCCAGCGAAGACACATGCTCGGCGATGTCGGGCTCACGCTCCAGTGGCCGCAGCAGCCGCGCCAGCTCACGGTAGTAGCCTTCGTATACCTGTGGATCGCATAAGACCAGTGGGTAGCTCGCGAGCTTGTGCAGCGTGTTGGCGCCGATTCAAATCTGACCAGGCGTGCCGATTGAATTTTGACCAGGGGCCTGCACCGGGTTTTTTGATGCCCGGTTGTGGATAACTATACGGTCATCGCTGCTTCTTGAATCTCCTTCTTGCTGCGTTGTGCATGGCCGCAAGCCAGCTGCGAAGGGCGTAGCCTGCAGCGGCCTGCTGGCGGCCCGTCAACTCAGAATGGCTCGGGCGCTGGTGTCTTAACGACCGTCTTGCCTTTGTCTTTGGCCTGCTCACGTGCTCTGCCATTGGCCTTGACCTGCGCTGAGCTGTGGCGGAACCGGTAGGACTCGTTGCCCGTCTCTACGATGTGGCAGTGGTGTGTCAGCCTGTCAAGCAGGGCCGTGGTCATCTTCGCGTCGCCGAACACGCTGGACCATTCGGCAAACGCCAGGTTGGTCGTGATCATCACGCTGGTGTGCTCGTACAACCGGCTGAGCAGGTGGAACAGCAGCGCCCCGCCAGCCTGGCTGAACGGCAGATAGCCCAACTCATCGAGGATGAGCAGGTCCACATGCAGCAGGCTGGAAGCGATGCGCCCCGCACGCCCCTGGGCTTTCTCCTGCTCCAGCGCATTGACCAGATCGACCGTGGAGTAGAAGCGCACCCGTTTGCCGTGCTGGGTGATGGCCGCAATGCCCAGCGCGCTGGCCAGGTGCGTCTTGCCCGTGCCGGGGCCGCCGATCAGCACCACGTTGTGGGCTTGGTCGGTGAACGCCAGGCTGGCCAACTGACTGACCAGCACCCGCTCCACCGCCGAGGCCTCGAAGTCGAAGCCGGCCAGGTCACGGTGCATGGGGAATCGGGCCGCCTTCATCTGGTAGGACACCGAGCGCATCGCCCGGTCCACGCCTTCGGCCTGCAACAGGTGCTCCAGCAGCCAGCGAGCACTCTGCAGCGCCGCCGTCTCCCCTTGGCCCAGCAGATCATCCCAGGCGCTGGCCATGCCGTACAGCCGCAGGCTCTTGAGTTCGCTGGCAATCTCAGTTCGCATGGCCAGCCTCCTGGGTGTCGGCGGCGCGCAGTCGGTCGTAACGGTGGGTGTCGGCACGTGGCGCCTCGCGCAGCGCCAGGGCCGTGTCCGCCGGTGGCGGACGCTGCGGATCACTCAGGCGTGCCAGCACGTTGCGCACGTGCTCGACGCTGATGTGTCCGCTGGGTGTGACGTGTTCCAGCACCAACTCCACCGCCACCAGCAGCGTGTCCAGCCCTGCCGTGGGCACCAGGGCCAACACTTCGGAGAGCACCCGGTCGCCACCGGCGTGGCGCATCAAGGCAAGACGCAGTTGCGCCAGCGGCCGGGGCATATCGGCAAACGGTGCGCCGTTCCTCAGTGCGCCGGGCTTGCGCTGCACCAGCACGATGTAGTGCTGCCAGTCGAACACCGTCTGCCCCCGGTTGAGCACCCGCTCGTGGCTGGCCACCAGTGCGTCCCCTGCGACCACGTCCACGCGGCCGGGATACAGCCGCGTGCTCACCATGTGCCCGGCCCACTCGCAGGGGACCGAGTAGCGGTTGCGCGCCACCGTCACCAGGCAGGTGCTGCTGACCCGCGCAGGGCGCTCCACGTAGCCGTCAAACGGCGCCGGCATGCCCATGAGGTGCTCGCGCTCGACTTGCAGCACCTCGGCGATGCTCAGCTCCCGGTGCTGCGGGTGCGGCGTGTCCGCCCACACCGCCTTGCAGCGCTCGGCCAGCCACGCGTTGAGTTCGGCAAAGCTGGTGAACTTGCGCTCTCGCGCCTCCAGCCACACCCGCCGCCGGCTGTCCTGCACATTCTTCTCCACCACCCCCTTCTCCCAGCCCGAGGCCACGTTGCAGAAGTCCGCATCGAACAGGTAGTGTAGTGTTCCATTCTGTTTGGAACTTAAGCGACTGTTGGCGCGAATGACCTTTTGCAGGATGTCGCGCGCACTTTTGGTCCAGATGAACGGCTTGGGATTGCTGTTGTGATGCGTGATGTACTCGTCAATGGCCGCCACCAGCTGCGGCACGCTGGTAAACACGCCCCGACGCAGTCGATCGGTCGTGATGTCGCGAAAGAACCTCTCGACCATGTTCAACCACGAGGCCGAGGTCGGCGTGAAGTGCATGTGAAATCGCGAGTGTTTTGCCAGCCACGCCTGCACCTTGGGGTGCTTGTGCGTGGCGTAGTTGTCGGCGATCAGATGCAGCGTCTTGTCCTTTGGGGTGTCGCGATCAATCTGGCGCAGGAACTTCAGCCATTGCACGTGGGTGTGACGCTTCTGGCATTGGCCAATGACCTGGCCGTCAAGGACGTTGAGTGCGGCAAACAGCGTGGTGGTGCCATTGCGCTTGTAGTCGTGTGTCATGGTCTGCGCACACCCCTTTTTCAACGGCAGCCCCGGCTGGGTGCGGTCCAGCGCCTGCACCTGGCTCTTCTCGTCACAGCACAGCACCAGCGCACGCTCGGGCGGCGAGATGTACAGGCCCACGATGTCTTCGAGCTTTTCAGCGAACTTCGGATCGCGCGAGACCTTGAAGCCGCGCACAAGGTGAGGCTTGAGGCCATGCGCGTGCCAATGGCGCATGACGGTGCTGGCACTGACGCCCAGAACTTCGCCCATCTTGCGCGTGCTCCAGTGCGTGGCCGCCTCGGGCGTGGTTTGCGTGGTCAGATCCACCAGCTTGGCCACGTCCACCTTCACCGACGGCGCACCGCGCGGCAGATCGCGCTCAATGCCTGGCAGTCCCGACTCCAAATGCCGTTGGCGCCAGCGCGCGGCCTGCACCCGCCCGATGCCCAGTTGCTCGGCGATGTCCTTGTTCTGCCGGCCTTGCGCCGCCAGCAGCACGATCTGCGCGCGCTGGGCCAGTCTGACGCTGGTACGTTTGGAGCGTGCGAGTCGGCTCAGTTCGCGCTCCTGTTCGTGCGTCAAAGAAATCGCCGGGGCAACTCGCATTGTTTCGCTCCAATTCACGCCGTAGTAGAGCATTGGAGCAAGGATACTCATTTATGTTCCATCAACAATCGAACACTACAGTAGTGGCTGCACATGGCCGCAAACCGGGCGTTGACCACCCGGCCCTTGCCCTTCTTGACCTTGTCCACCGCCGTCTTCATGTTGTCTACAAGGACTTCCTGCCATGACGCAATAGGAATCCGACCACCATGGATCGAGAACCAATCATGGCGGAACCCATGTTCAACACAGCAGCAGGGCGATCACACCACCCTTGTGACTGAGCAGGAGGATACGGATGGCGTGTCTACAAACGGACATCGTTGCAATCAACTATGTTGACTGCGGTCCCTGATGCAAGACGCGCACTGAGGACTCCTTTCGTAGATCGGGCAATTGGCACTCAAGCCGTTCAGCCCAACAACATGATCGAGTACGCCTCAGCGCAGGTCCAACCTCTTGCTCATCAACAATGGCACATCACGCAGCGCTATTTCTTCAACGGTTTGGGCAAATCTCCGACAGGCCCTCCAGTTTCAGGCCGGGACTTTGAAGGCGTCGCCCAGGCGCAGTGCCGCCCAACACATCCTGGCGTTCTTTGCGGCAATGGCCACGACTGCTCGGCCGAAGCCTCTACGCTCTTTGAGCCTCATCGCCCAGCGACTCACCGGGTCTGTGTGCCCGGCAGCCTTCATCAGCAATGAGCGCGCGCCCAAGATCAGCAGCGTCCTGAGGTACCTGTCTCCGGCTTTCGTAATCTTGCCCAGTCGGGCTTTCCCACCAGAGCTGTGCTGTCCAGGAACGAGACCCAGCCATGCGCTGAACTGTCGAGAGCTCTGAAAGTCATTGCCGTTTCCAACGGTGGCAACCAGTGCCGACGCAGTGGTCGGACCGATACCAGCCAACTGCATAAGGCGGCGAGCGCGTTCGTTGTCCTTGGCTGCTTGTTGCAGGTGCCGGTCGTACTCGGCAACGCGCTCATCAAGTCGGGCGAGGTGGCTGAGCAGGTCGGCAATCACCGTGTTGCTCCATCCTGGCAGGTCTTCGAGGACTTGAAGCACACCCTTGCGCATGGCTGCTGCCTTCTGGGGCAGAACGATACCCAATTCGCTGAGCAAGCCTCGCACGCGATTGATCAATGCGGTTCGCTCTTCAATGAAGCCTTGCCGGGCCCTGTGCAAGAACAGTTCGGTCTGCTGGTCGATTGTTTTGACTGGCACGAATCTCATCGTCGGGCGAGTCACTGCTTCGCAAATGGCTTGGGCGTCGTTTGCGTCATTCTTTCCCCGCTTGCCCGCCATACGGTATGGGGCCACGAACTTCGGCGCCATCAGTCGAACTGTATGCCCGTGCTTTTCAAACTCCCGTGCCCAGTGGTGTGCACCGGAACACGTTTCCATGCCAATCAAGCAAGGGGGCAAGGATGCAACCAGTTCCAACAGCTTGGCCCGGCGCACCTCTGGTCGCCTCAACTCTACCAATCCGCTCTCGCCGACAGCATGCACAGCGAACACATTTTTTGCCAGATCAATTCCAACGGTTGCGACAGCCATGGTCATCTCCTTTGGTTGGGTGGACGGGGAGGCTCCCATGCTGGCAGGCACGCTACAAACAGGGAAGTCCCTTGCATTCGTAGATGCCCCGGCGAGCCACGCCGCCGAGCGCCGCAAACGACCTCGTGTGCGCGTCGAACAGCATCTCGTGCCCCTGGCTGGGGTACGCCACCAGCCAGAACGCGCGCGAGGCGCACAGCTTCAGGTGCGCCACCTGCGCCTGGTGGTACACCCCGCCCACAACGATGCCTTCTTCGCTCCAGTCAAACTGGAACGCCTCGCCCAGCTCGAAGCTCAGCGGCACAAACGCCTTCGTGGTGTCCTTGCCCGAGTCCTGTCGCCACGTCCGGATGAAGTCCGTCACCGCGCTGTAGCCGCCACGGTAGCCTTGGGCCTGGATCTGCACAAACAGCGCCCGCGCCGTGCGCCGCTGGTCCCGAACTCGGTGGGCATCCGTCTTGAGCGCCGCCACCAGCGTCGCCTCAAACGCCGAGAGCTTGCCCATCTTCTGCGCCCGCTCATACCGCGGCTCAATCGCCGCCGGCGCCTTCAGCCACTTCTTGACGGTGTTCCTCGACAAACCCGTCTTCCTCGAGATCTCGCTGATCGAGACCCCGTCGCGCATCTTCATGCGCCTGACCTTGCCAATCATGTCCATGGTGATTACCTCTTTTGCTCCTGCCAAAAAATTCAGCAGTCGCGTGATACACCCTGGTCAATTTTGAAGCGGCACTCCCGCCTTCAGATGGTCAGTTTTCGGTCGGCGTCAACAGATATTTTCAACAAGACCAAGAACTCCACTTTTCAGGGGCAACCTCAGGTCCTAGCGCCCGGCAAACCTCGGCGCGCGCTTTTCTACAAATGCGGCAGCTGCTTCACGGTGGTCTTCAGTCATCACGCAGCGCATTTGTCTCAGTGCCTCGTCGTCCATGGCTCGCCCGAGGGTCACCCCGCTTTCCACGGCATTCAGGTTGGCCTTGATGTGGCCGATGGCGAGCGTAGGTGCACTGGCAAGTTGACTGGCAAGGCGATTTCCCTCGGTTTCCAGCTCTGCGTCTGGGACGACCATGTCGGCGATGCCTGCGCGCGCAGCTTCCTCTGCGCTGAGTACTGGCGACAGCATGGAGAGCCAGCGCGCCCGGGCTCCGACCCGCTGAGCGAGCAGCCAGTTCCCGCCGTAGTCACTCGACAAACCGACCGAGATGAACGATGTGCTGATCTTGACGCTATCTGAGACCACCAGGATATCGCAGGCAAGGGCTAGCGAAAAACCTGCGCCCATCACTGGTCCTCTGGCCAGCGCAATGGTTGGCTTGGGCATTTCGCGCAACAAGCGCGCAGAGTCCATGGCCTCTCGCAAATGTGCTGCACGCTCCTCCAGGGTTTGCACACTTACGCCAGCGGCTGCCATTTCCTTGACATCGCCACCGGCGCAAAATGCCCGCCCTGCCCCCGTCAGGACGACCGCGCGCACTTGAGGGTTGAGCGACGCCTTGCGCAGTGCCTGCAACAGCGACATCAGGAGCGGTGGGGTCAATGCATTGAGCCGCTCAGGCCGGTTCATGGTGAGTGTGAGAACTGCATTTTCCAGAGATTCGATCAACACCGGGGGCTTTTCTGTGGTCATTTGCTCGTTCATGTGGCCATTCATATGGCTTACTCCAGTAAAGATATCGGTTTGACAGCCGTCCGATGCGCCTAGAACTGGAGCGTGTCGGCGCAGTACGCCTCATGACGATCGCTGCTGCCCAGACAGAGGTCCGCGACGACAGCACGTTTGAAATAGTGGCCGACCGAGTATTCTTCGGTCATGCCAATGCCGCCGTGCAATTGAATGGCCTGGCCGCAAACCGTCTTGGCAGAGCGGCCAATCAACGACTTGGCCTGCGATACCATGCGTCGGCGTTCCGATGAGTCCGTGTCTTCCATGGCTGCAAGAAGAGCATGCAGCATTGAACGTGAAAGCTCCAGATCCGAAGCCATGTCAGCCATTCGGTGCTGGAGAGCCTGGAATGAACTCAGCGTCATGCCGAACTGTTTTCTCACCTTTAAATAACCTGCGGTGATCTCTATGGACTTTTCCATGGCACCGATCAGTTCGGCGCACACGGCGACCGTGCCGTGCGCCAGCCCGTCAAGCAGAGCTCGTGCGCCTTCGGCTGGCCCGGAAAGAAGCCGGTCATCAGAGACGAACACGTCTTTGAGTTGCAGCTCTGCCGCCGAGCTTCCGTCATGCAGTGGCCACGTTTTTCGGTGAAGGCCCGGCACGTCGGCAGACACGAGAAAGAGAGCCGTGTCGCCCCCCTCTTCTCTTCCTGATACTGCTGCCGAGACAATGAACAGGTCTGCCTGCGCGCCGCCCAGAACGAGGCGCTTGCTGCCATTGAGCTGGAAGCCTCCGGCCACCTGAGTTGCCGTTAACGTGGGGGGCAGCGGCATGCCGTAGGATTCGGACTCTGCGTAGGCCAAGGCCAGTTTTCGCGAGCCTTCTATCAGTTGCGGCAGCAGTTCTTCCCTCACCTTGGAACTTGGACAAGCGTAAAGGGTTTGCAGTCCCAGCACGGCGCAACCCAGGTAGGGCTCCAGTACCAGCCCTCTTCCAAACTCTCTGGCTACCAGCGCGGTTTCGACGACTGAACCTCCGAAGCCGCCTTCGGACTCAGGGATCGCAACGCCGACCCAGCCGTTGTCTGCGACGGTACGCCAGTTTTCGGCGGACTCTGCCGATCCACTCTGGAGCAAAGCACCTCGTTTTTCGAAGCTATACGTCTTTTCGACAAATCGACGCACGCTGTCCTGAAGCATCTGCTGTACTTCGTTCAGACTGAAATCCATGTCCAGGCTCCCGCTGATTCAAAACTAGAACTCAAAACTGAAAACTCATCTTGGAGACGATTCCGCGCTGTACTTCACTGCTCCCGCCGTAAATGGTGGCGGCACGCCTGAAGAATGCGTTGGCGGCAAACTCGCCAAAATCATCCGCAAGCGGAAGAGCATCTTTTGCAGACGTTTCAGCCGGGCTGACATACGAAACTGCGCCATATTCGCCCAGCGATTCGACAATGAACTGACTCATGGACTGCATCAGCTCAGTGCCACGAATCTTGAGCAGCGACCCGAGGGACTGGGCAGCCGGGCTGTGATCGCCCGCCTGGTCAAGCGACGCGACACGCGCCACCATCATGGTAATGGCACTGATCTCAGCTTCAAACCTGGCCATGCGCAGCCTGAAGGTGGAGTGCTCCGCCAAAGGACGGCCCGCATACGATAGTTTTTTGCCGATGGACTTCAAGTGCCTGAAGTAAGCCTGCAAGGTCGGCAACTCCGCCGTGGTTGCATGTTCGTTGTTGAGCAGGAACTTGGTGATGTTCCAGCCATCGCCCTCGTTTCCTACCCGGTCCTCCACAGGGGCCTGCACTTTGTCGAAGAAAACCTCGTTCAGATGGTGACGTTGGTCGATGCTGATGATCGGACGCACGCTGATCCCTGGCGTCTTCATGTCCAGCAGGAGAAAGCTGATGCCTGCCTGTTTTTTTGCTTCAGGGTTGGTACGGACGAGCAGGAAGATCCAGTCTGCTTCGTGCGCGTAGCTGGTCCAGATTTTCTGCCCATTGACAAGATAATGCTGGCCCTTGAGTTCGGCGGATGTGCGTAGGGAAGCCAGGTCAGAGCCAGAACCGGGCTCTGAAAAACCCTGGCACCAAAGGCGATCGCCGCTGAGGATCTTCGCACAATGCTCCTGCTTCTGGCGGTCGTCGCCAAACTCATTGACCGCAGGCCCCAGGAGCTTGTGTCCGAATATATCGAGCGAAGGCGCTCCAGCCTTATTGCACTCTTCATCAAAAATCTGCTGCTGATGGGCGGTCCAGCCCGTACCACCATGATGCTTGGGCCAGTATGGCCCTCCCCATCCATTCGCATGGAGAATTTTCTGCCACGCCACGAGTGACTCACGATCCGAACGAAAATCCTGAAAACTGGAAGTCAGCGCAGGATCGAGTTTCTCACTCAAGAATTGGCGAACCTCGTCTCTAAACGTCTTCAAGTATGGGTCGGGCTTAAAATCCATCACGTACTCCGGGTGTTCACAGCGGCAGAGTTTTTCTCTAAAGCAATATTATTTTTGTGCAAGAATGAGATCCACGAACTTCTTGATCTCTTCGTCTGCGTTTTCGTAGGGCTTGGCTCCACTCCAGTCTGCAATACGGTCAATATGCTCGGCGATATATTCTGGCGTCAGATTTTCATCCGCAATGTGAACGGGTTCGGCCTCAACAACGCGCGCGGCGGCAAATGCACCGCCACCAGCAGACAGGATCATTTTCGAGGGCGCATTTTCACTGGCCAGGTAAAGCACAGCCGGCGTCACGCGTTCGGGTTTGAGCGCCTCTTGCACTGCAGGAGGCAATAAATCCATGGTCATGCGGGTGGCCGCCATGGGTGCGACCGTATTGATGCGGATGTTGTTCTTTGCACCTTCCTGATGCAATACATGCATGAGACCGATCAGGCCCATCTTGGCCGAGCCATAGTTGGCCTGCCCGAAGTTTCCATAGATTCCGGCTGCAGAGGTCGTCATCACGATGCGCCCGTAGTTCTGTTCGCGCATGAGGTTCCACACTGCCTTCGTGCAGTGGACCGAGCCGCCCAGGTGGACATCCATCACGGCGTTGAAATCACCCATTTCCAACTTGGTGAATGATTTGTCACGCAAGATGCCGGCGTTGTTGACCAGAACATGAACAGCCCCAAACTCGCTCACCGCTTGTGCAACGAGTTCCTGTACCTGCTCGAAATCCGCCACGTTGGCACCGTTGGCCATGGCGATGCCGCCGGCTTGTCTGATTTCCTCTACCACGCCCATGGCAGCTTCTGAAGATCCACCTGTACCATCCCGATTTCCCCCGAAATCGTTGACGACGACCTTCGCACCGCGAGCAGCAAACTCCAGTGCGTGCTGGCGACCCAGCCCCGCGCCTGCTCCCGTGACGATGACCACACGGTCCTTGAAACTAACGGTCATGATAATCTCCGAAACTTCTGATTAATTGTAGAAACGGACAATAGGCTCTGCGATACAGGCGGGTTTACTGGATCCCTCGCATTCAATCGTCATGTTTAACTTGAGCTGAGCGCCGTTGCCTTCGATTTTTTCCCATGAGGCGAGCTGAAACTTGCCCCGCAGCCTGCTTCCGACCGGCACGGGAGAAGGAAAGCGCACCTTGTCCAGTCCATAATTGAGTGCGGCGGAAAATTTCTCGATTTGAAAAGCACCGTTCATCAGAGAAGGCAGCAAGCTCAGCGTGAGAAAACCGTGGGCAATGGTCGTTCCAAATGGGCCGGATTTGGCCTTCTCCGGATCAACGTGAATCCACTGGAAATCACCGGTGCTTTCAGCAAACTGATTGATCCTGTTCTGCTCAATCAGTACCCAATCGCTGACGCCGATTTCCTGGCCCACCAGATTTTCCAGGTCATTGACAGTTTTGTAGACAATCATATGTTCTTCGCAAGGATTTCAATCATCAGGGCGACGTCCGTTTGACAGTCAAACCCGCTCGTACAGTGTGACGACGCAAGCGCCACCGATACCGATGTTGTGCTGCAATGCCAGTCGGGCATTGGGCACCTGACGGGCCTCGGCCTCGCCACGCAGCTGGTTGACGAGCTCGAAGCACTGCGCCAGCCCCGTGGCGCCAATTGGATGCCCCTTGGACAACAGGCCCCCCGACGGGTTGGTCACATACTTGCCGCCATAGGTGTTGTCTCCATCGAGGACCAGTTTCTCGGCTTCGCCCTCGGCGCACAGACCCAGCGACTCATAGGTCAAGAGTTCGTTCTGCGCGAAACAGTCATGCAATTCGATCACATCGATGTCCTCGGGACCGATGCCAGCGGCTTCGTACACTTTTTTGGCAGCCGTCTGCGCCATGTAGTAACCGGCGACGCCCCGCAAGTCATTGTTATCAAACGTAGAGGCACTGTCTGTGGTAATGGCCTGGGCTGCAATTTTGACTTCGGAGCGCAGGTTGTGGCGCTTGGCAAAATCTGCGGACGTGACGATGGCCGCTGCTGCGCCGCACGTGGGAGGGCATGCCATCAGGCGTGTCATGACGCCAGGCCACAGAACGGGAGAAGCCATGACTTCTTCTTCAGTCACCACTTTCTTGAACAGTGCCAGCGGGTTGTTCGAGGCATGACGGCTCGCCTTGGCCCTGATCTTGGCGAAGGTTTCGAGCTTCGTGCCGAAGCGCTTCATGTGCTCGAGCCCTGCCGAGCCGAACAATCTCATGGCCAACGGAATGTTGGTCACGTCGAGTTTGCTCTCGATGCAGGTGTCGAAATGATCGTAGACCGACGGACGATCATCAAACATCGTGCCGAGCGCACCGGGATTCATTTGCTCAAAGCCGACCGCCAAAGCGCATTCGACCTGGCCACTTGCGACCGCCTGGCGAGCCAGATAGAGCGCAGAAGAGCCGGTTGCACACGCGTTGTTGACGTTGAAGACAGGGATCGCCGTGGCACCCACGTCGTAAATGGCACGCTGGCCCGAGCATGTGTCGCCATATGCATAACCGGCGTAAGCGTGCTCGATCTGGTCGTAGGAGAGCTTCGCGTCGCTCAGCGCTTCTCTGATGGCTGTCGCGGCCATCACGGAATACGTATCACCAGCGCCGGGCTTCTTGAACGGAATCATGCCTGCACCAACGACAAATACATCTCTACTCATCACACACCTCGATCAATTGATATTTATGGACTCACTGACCTGCGCACAGATCAGTGAGAGGGCCTGGTTACGCGGGTTTATTTGTAGTCAGACACGACCTTCCAGCGGCCATCCTGAATTTGAGACAGACGCGCCTTCGCGTTACCCAGCCGCATTTCAGAAGACCAGGTCATGACGGGCGAGCCGAACATATCCGGTTCGCGCTTGAAGCTCTCCATGGCAGCGATGAAGGAGTCTGTGGTCAGGTCCGCGCCTGCTTTCTTTGCGCCTTCCACAAAGATGTCCAGCAGCTCGTAGCCGTACACTGAGTACAGGCCTGGGTCTTCGTTGAAGCGTGTCTTGTACTTCTCTGCCCATGCCTTCACTGGCGCGCTGGGGGCATCCAGGTAAGGCACTTCAACCGTCATGGTGGCGTACAGTCCATTGACTGCGTTGCCGCCCAGCTTCGGAATCAACTCGCTGTAGGACGCGGTAGAGCCGAAGAAGACGGGGTTGAACGACAACCGACTCGCAGCCGCCATGGCACCGATCGTCTCGCGGATGATGGCCCCCAGCACCACGGTATCGCACTTGGACGATGCCAGCCTTTGCATCTGGGTGGTGAACTCGGTGGCACCGCGCTTGTAGGTGGTCGTTTCTTCCAGCTTCATGCCGATGGTGGCCAGGCCATCGGTTGCACCACGCCGCACTTCCAGCCCCAAATCGTCGTCTTGCACCAAGGCGCAAACGCGTTTGAGATTTTTCTCCTTGACCAAGTCAGGCAGCGACAGCTTGACCTGGTCGTAGTAAGTCGAAAGGAATGCAAATTTGAGCTTGTTGGCCGGCTCGTACATTTCGCGGGCGCCTGTGATGGGCATGAAGCTGATGACGTTCTTAGGGAACATCACTGGAAACGCCGCCGTATTAACCACCGTACCAGGTGAGCCCGCGATAGCAAACACCTTGTCGCTGTTGACCAGCTTCTGGGCACCCAGCACGGCTTTACGCGGATCGTAGGCAGTGTCTTCGAACTTAATAACGAGCTTGCGGCCGTGAATTCCGCCTCCCTCGTTGACCTCTTCCATGCGTAGGAGCATGCCATTTCGAATTTGCTTTCCGGGGCCAGACAGCGGCCCGGAAAGATCGGCGAGCGAACCTATTACGACTTCATCCTTTGTCACGCCCTGAGTTTGCGCAAGTGCAACGCCCCCAGTCACAAAATAGGCAGCAGTCGCCATCGCAAGAACAGAATATTTCATTTCAACATCTCCTTCGGGTTAAATAAAATCATTTGAAATACATGGCCTCAATCTGAGCCGCATATTTCTTCTCTACGAGATTTCGCTTCAGCTTCATGGTGGGTGTCAGTTCCTCGTCTTCGGCGCTGAGTTGCACGTCAAGCAACCAGAATTTCTTGATCTGTTCAACGCGCGCGAACTTCTTGTTGACCTTCTCCACTTCTTCTTCAATCAATTCCTTGATTTCCTGGGCCTTAGTCAAGGACGCATAGTTGCTGAACGGCACGTTATTGTCTTGAGCAAATTTCTCAACGTTCTCCTGATCAATCATGATGATGCAAGTCAAAAACGGTCTGCGATCTCCAATCACGACGGCATCAATGATGTATGGGGAGAATTTCAATTCATTTTCAAGTTCACTCGGCGTAATATTTTTTCCGCCGGCCGTGATGATGATGTCTTTCATCCGATCGATGATCTTGAAATAGCCATCTTCGTCCACTGCACCGACGTCACCGGTTTTAAGCCAGCGCCCTTCATCAAAGACCTCGGCCGTTTTTTCAGGCAGGTTCAGGTAACCCATGAACACAGAATCTGCCCGCACCTGAAGCTCTTTTGTTTCAGGATCCAGCCGTACCTGCGCATACCTGGCCGCCCGGCCAATCGTTCCGGGCCTGATTCCGTCAGCGGGCATGGCTGTCATGGCGGCTCCCGTTTCTGTCATGCCCCACACTTCCAGCATGGGGATGCCCAGAGCCAGATACCAGCGGATGAGCTCCGGAGAAATTGGCGCTGCGCCGGTATTCAGGTATCTTGCTCGGTGAATACCTATGAATCGGCGGATATTATCCAGAGTGAGAATCCGTGCAATCCGGAACTTGGCCTTGAGCGAAGAAGGCACAGGCTTGCCGACCAGGACAAGGTCAGCCACCTTGTAACCGGTACCAATCGACCATTGATAGGCCTGCTGCTGCAGACGGGTGGCATCTTTGATCGCAATCGTAATGGATGAATAGAATTTCTCCCATATTCTGGGCACTGCCGTCATGACCGTTGGTGCAATTTCTTGCATATTCTCCGGAACGGTTTCTGGATTTTCTACGAAATTCAATATCGTTCCCGTATAAACCGCAAAATACTCGCCCCAGAAGCGCTCTGCAACGTGGCATAAGGGCAAAAAGCACATGCGCTCATCGTTCTCGTATTGGGGGTACAGGGTGTTCAACCCATGCATTGCACTGATGATTCCCCGATGGTTGTGCATGCCCCCCTTTGGCTTGCCGGTGGTGCCTGATGTGTAAATTAGAATCGCCAGATCTTCCGGATTGATACCTCTGAGCCGTGCATCCAGAGCGTCCGGATTCTTTGACCCATAATTCCGCCCGATTTTTTGAAGTTCCTCCAGGCTGATTACCTGCGGGTCTTCAAAACCTCTCAGACCTTCGAGATCTTCCACAACAATTTTCCTGAGATGAGGGAGACGCTGCCGGGCATCAAGCGCCTTGTCGAGCTGCTCATCATCTTCCACGAAAAGAATGGTGGTCGTGGAATCTTCGCAAAGGTACTGGACTTGGTCGGACGAATCGGTCGGATAAATCCCGTTAGAAACACCTCCGGCACTCAGAATCGCGAGATCCACAAAAACCCATTCTGCTTTCGTATTGGAAAGGACCGAAGCGGTTTCCTGCGGATTAAAGCCCAGCGCAATCAATCCGTTGGCAATATCCTTGACGACCTGCGCGGCTTGATTCCAGGTCCAGGTCTGCCATATCCCGAATTTCTTCTGGCGCAACCATGTGTTCGGCCCTCTTTTTTTTGCGGCGTTCCAGAAAATGGCCGGCATGGTTTCGCCAGGCACCACAATGTCTGTTTCTGGCTTTATCTTGGTCAATTCCCAGAGATTGCTCATGTTACTGTTCCTTTGAGTTCCTGCAGGGATTCACTGTCAACGCCAGGTTTTTCTTTTCTTCCAGCGGCGATCGGCTCGAACGCCTTCGGCTTTCATGCCAAGGTAAAACTCTTTGATGTCCTCTTTCTCCCGCAGACGGTCACAGGTGTCCTCCATGACGATGCGTCCGTTTTCGATTACGTACCCATAGTCGGCGGCGTTGAGCGCCATATTGGCGTTCTGTTCCACGACCAGAATGGTCGTGCCGCGTTCCCGATTGATCCGGACCACGATCTCAAAGATTTCCTTCGTGAGCTTGGGACTTAACCCGAGACTCGGCTCATCCAGCAAAATGAGTTTGGGGTCGGACATGATCGCGCGGCTGATCGCCAGCATCTGCTGCTGTCCACCAGACAGCAGGCCCGCATTCTGGTTGGCCCTTTCCTTCAGGATGGGAAAATATTGAAAGACTGTTTCCATATCCCGAGCCACGCCATCCTTGTCCTTGCGTGTGTAGGAACCCATGATCAGATTGTCTCGTACCGAGAGCAAAGGAAAAACTTCCCGCCCTTCAGGGACGTGCACCAGCCCCTCTCTTACGATGCGCGCCGGGTCCTGGTTGACAATCGATTTCCCCTCGAAATCAATACTGCCTTTTCTGGGGTCGATAATCCCGCTGATTGTCTTCAAAATAGTGGTTTTGCCCGCGCCATTCGAGCCCAACACCGTCGCAATCTGCCCTGGTTCTACCTGAAGGCTGACGCCACGCACTGCCTTGATGGGTCCGTAGGCGCTCTCAATATTCAATAAACGCAGCAAGGGATCTCTGGTTTCTTCTGTATTCATTGCCTGGATCCTTTTACTTGTTGTTCCTGCGCAAGCTAGAAACATCGTCAATGCTTCCGAGGTAGGCCTCAATCACGCTTGGATCGTTCTGCACCTCTGACGGTGTGCCTAGTGCCAGTTTCGTGCCCATGTTCAAGGCCAGCACCCGATCGGATACCTTTGACACCAGTCCCATGTCGTGTTCGACCATCAGAACGGTAATGCCCAATTCGTTCTTGATGTCCGAAATCCAGAACGCCATGTCTTCCGTTTCTTCGACGTTCAGACCGGAGGACGGTTCGTCCAGTAGCAGAAGTCTGGGTTCGGAGCAAAGGGCGCGAGCCAGTTCCACAATTTTGCGCACCCCGTACGGCAGTCCTTCCACCTTGCTGTCGCGGTAGTGCTGCAGGTCCAGGAGATCGATCACCTCCTCGACCTTTCTTCGAGCCTGAATTTCCGCCTGGCGGGTTTTCTGCGTAAAAAAGATCTCCTGCAACAGATTGGTCGAACGATGGACGTGCCGCCCAATCAGCAGGTTCTGAAGCACGGTGGCGTGTTCGAACAACTCGATGTTCTGGAAGGTTCTCGCAATCCCGAGGCCGGCGATCCGGTCGGGCGCCTGATCGGTCAGTACGACCTGTCCCGAAGGGCCCATATAACTGATGCTTCCGGTGGTCGGGGTGTATATGCGGCTGATCAGGTTGAATACAGTCGTCTTTCCAGCGCCATTGGGCCCGATCAGCGTGAACACCTCGCCCTGATGAATATCGAAGCTGACGTCATTGACGGCCAGCACGCCCCCAAATCGGACGCTGAGGTTTTTTGCGGACAGGATGACTCTGGAGGAATCGGCAGTGTTATTGGTCATTTCAAGCGCTCCGACTTCTGATAAGAACGTTGTCGTTTAAACATTCCCTCACGATAGAAAGGAAAGAGCTCGAAATAAGTCCTGATCTTGACCCAACGGCCATAAATACCGAGCGGCTCAAATAGCACAAAGAACACCAGAATAATGCCGTAAACCGTGGCTTGCAGGCCGGCCGTCTGGCCCAGTGCGGGCGGAAGCGAGTCCTTCATCTGAACGATGAGTTGCGGCATGGTGATAAGGAATATCGCACCGAGAAAAGCACCGTGTATGGAGCCCAGTCCGCCAATGACCACGAGCAGCAGCAAATCGACCGATTGCATGATGCCGAACTGATCGGGCGACAGAAACTGAATCTTGTGTGCGTAGAGTGCGCCACCAATTCCTGTCATTGCCGCGGATAACGCGAAGGCCAGTGTTTTGTATCGGGCCAGATTGATACCCATGCTTTGGGCAGAGATTTCCGAGTCCCGAATGGCCACAAAGGACCGTCCGGTGGGTGACCTCATCAGGTTGATGATGGCCAGCGTGCACAGAACACAGATAAAGAGGCACAAGGCATAAAACTGGGCTGTGCTTTCAAGGCTATGGCCAAATAGCACCGGCTTCATCAGGGCCAGGCCAGCGTTGCCGTTGGTGACGCTTTCCCAGCGCGCCATGCCCTCTTCCACAATGAAGCCAAACGCCAGCGTCGCTATGGCCAGGTAGATTCCCTTGACTCGCAGCGCGGGCAAGCCGACGACCACCCCCACAAGCCCCGTCAGTGCAGCCGCGCTGCACAGTGCCACCGGAAACGGAAAACCAGCGTTCACCATGACGGCCTGGGTGTAGGCGCCGACGCCCAGAAAAGCAGCATGACCGAGAGAAAACAAGCCGGTGAAGCCCGTGATCAGCATCATTCCCAACCCGATGATCGCGTAGATCAGAACGAAGGTCAGCTGATCCAGCCAATACTCCGGGAAGATCCAGGGAGCCAGCAGGACGAATATACCGAGGCATGAGTACCAGAAGATATCCTGCCCGTCCTTGGCCAGGCGTATATCCTGGTTGTAGTCAGTTTTGAATATGAATCGCATTTTTTCTCAAACCTTTTTACGGAGTTCTTCACCGAACAAGCCGTTAGGCCGGATCATCAGCATGATCAAAACAGCGATGTACGGCGTGATGTCTCTGAACCCTTCGGGCAGATAAAAACCTGAAAACGCCTCCAGCAGGCCGATGATCATGCCGCCCACAATGGCTCCGGGCAGACTTCCAAAACCACCGATGACGGCGGCCGGAAATGCCTTCAATCCAATGAAACCCATATTGACGTATACAAAGGTAATGGGCGCGAGTAGGATGCCGCCAATGGCCGCCAGCGCAGCAGCGAGTCCCCAGACCAAGCCATTCAGCCGCTTGACTGGAATGCCCATGTAATAGGCGGCGAGCTGGTTCTGGGAAGTCGCCTGCATGGCGATACCGACCTTGCTGTACTTGAAGAGCAGGAAGAGCCCAAGGCATAACAGCGCAGTCACGACAATGACCACCACATGTTCGCCAGCAAGCACCGCATTACCGAGTCGTAAAATCGTATCTTTATAGGGGACTGCCAGCGCCTGGGTGTTGGTTCCGATCTCAGGGATCATGGTGACGATTCCGCGAATGACATAGCCCAGACCCAAAGTCAACATGACGATGGAAAATACCGGCTCACCCAGAATTGGTCGGATTGCGACCTTTTCTATCAAAACGCCTACCAGCGCGATAGCTACAATCACAAGAATGACTGTCAGCCAGAAAGGCACGCCAAAAACGGTCATGACGATAAATGCAAGAAATGCCCCCATCATCATGATGTCGCCCTGTACAAAGCTGACAGTCTCTGTCGCTTTGTAAATCAAGACAAAGCTGAGCGCAATCAACCCATAAATACATCCTTGGGCAACTCCACTGACGATTAATTGCAGTATTTCCACTCACGTCTCCTGATATTGCATGACAGAAAATTTTTTATTCGTTCAGAAGTCTGCGTGCGATGATGTATTTCTGAATATGGCTGGTACCTTCATATATTTTTGTCACACGGACATCGCGGTAATATCGTTCGACCGGGAAGTCGTTGACATACCCATAACCCCCGTGAATCTGGATGGCTGCAGAGCAGATGCGCTCAGCCATTTCGCTCGCGTACAGCTTCGCAATGGACGCCTGCTTGTCGTTGGGCAGCCCCGCATCCTTGCGCCGTGCCGCGTAAATCATGTATTGCTCAGCGACTTCGATTTCGGTGGCCATGTCTGCCAGGTCGAAGCTGACGGCCTGAAGTGCCGCAATGGGTTTGCCATAAGCCTCACGCTCCTTGGCATAACGCACCGCTGCTTCCAGGGCTGCGCGCGCAATGCCGATAGCAATGGCCGCAATGGCAATGCGGCCATCGGAAAGAAGCGAAAGCGCTTTTCCGTATCCGCGCCCTTCTTCTCCTACGAGGTTTTCGGCCGGCACGCGCAGGTTGTCCAGCGTGATCTGGGCGGTGTGGGCGGTATGCTGGCCCAGCTTGCTTTCAACCCGGGTGCACTGGTAGCCAGGCTCAGCGGGATCAATGATGAAGAGACTGAACCGGTCGCGTGCACCGGGCTCGCCAGTGGCGGCGACCGCAAAGGCGAAGCCAGCCTCGTCACCGTTTGAAATCCATTGCTTGGACCCGTTGAGAACGTAGTGTTCCCCTTCCCGCTTCGCCGTCGTTCTCAAAGCCGCCGTGTCCGAGCCTGCATGGGGTTCTGACAACAGAAAGGCGCCTATGGTTTTGGCGCTGGCCAGCGCGGGAATGTACCGTTTCATCTGCTCTTCAGTGGCAGAAGAGCGCAGTACCAATGCGGACGAGTTGTGGACGTGCATGATGGTCGCAAAGCCGCCATCCGCCGCAGCGAATTCTTCGAGTACGAGGCAGTACTCAAGAAAAGACAGGTCCGACCCGCCCATCTCTGCCGGGGCAAACATGCCCATGAAACCCGCGTCGGCGACGACTTTGATTTCTTCGTGTGGCCACGCGCTCGTGCGGTCACGCTCTGCCGCGGTCTTCGCAACGACCTCTTGTGCGATCTTGCGGGCAGATTCACGAATAAGGTTTTCCTGCTCGCTCAGAAACGGATTCGATGCAATGCTCATGTAGACACCTGACTTATAGATTTGGAGGGGCGCTCGGCAAAATGGTGAGGCCGGAAATTCGGATTGAGAGGGTGAGCCCGACAGGTCTTAAAAACGTTCACGGGCTGATGGTTCGGGAGCCGGGTCGTGCGCATCCATATGCGTTACCGTGTGCCGGCGTCGAGGCTGATCGTGGTCGCGTTGAGATACGCGTTCTCAATGATGTGTCGCGTCAAGCCGGCGAATTCCGTGGGCTTACCCATCCGGCTCGGGAACAGGATCATGCTGTCAATGATGTTCTGCGCTACCTTGTCAGGCATGCCCATGGACATCCCGGTTTCGAAAAGCCCCGGCGCGATGGACACCACGCGAATGCCATGCTCCTTCAGGTCGCGTGCCACCGGCAGCGTCATCCCCATGATGGCCGCCTTGCTGGCGCTGTAGGCAGCCTGGCCCATCTGGCCCTGCCAGGCTGCGCCGGATGATGTGTTGACGATGACACCGCGCTCTCCGTCGGCGTTGGGCTCGTTCCGGGTCATTGCCAGACTTGCATGGCGGATGACATTGAAGCTGCCGGTCAGGTTGACGGCCAGCACCTTGTTCCACAGGTCTAGTGGAAACAGCTTGCCTTTGGACAGAGTCTTGCAGGGGCCCAGAACTCCGGCGCAGTTGACCGCCACATGCAAGGCACCAAACTCGTTGACGGCAAACTCCACGGCCGTTGCGACTTCGGCATCCGCGGAAACGTCGACCTGGCGGATTCGGACTTGTGCGCCCAAAGGCAGGATATGGTGTTTCAGACCCTCTTCGTCCATATCGAGGGCGATCACGCGTGCTCCGGCTTCGACCAGGGCTTCGCAGGTTGCCCGGCCCAGACCTGATGCGGCACCTGTGACCAGGGCAACTGTTTGATCCACTTTCATACGACTTCTCTTTCGGTTTCCGGATTGCGCTCGGGTAGACTCAGCGGCCCAGAATCGTGACGCAGGCGACCGCTTCCTCGATGCCTTCAAGCCCGCCGCCGTTTTCTGCCAGCGCAATGCGCGCGCCCTCGACCTGACGGGTACCGGCTTCGCCGCGCAGCTGGCTGACCAACTCGAATATCTGACCCAAGCCAGTCGCCCCTACCGGGTGCCCCTTGGACTCCAGGCCGCCTGAAGGGTTGACCGGAATGCGGCCGCCGATTCTTGTTTCACCTCTTTCGGCAATGACACCGCCCATTCCGAAATCACAGAAGCCCAGGTTCTCGGTCTGAATGATTTCGCCCATCGCCGTGGCATCGTGGACTTCAGCTACGGAAACGTCTTCGGGACCGACTCCGGCCAATTCGTAGGCCTTGCGGGCAGCCAGAGCCGTGCAGTGATTGGCAAAATCATCCTCAAGGCGTTCAGAGCCGCTCTGAACAAGTGATGCGAGAACCTTGATGGCCCGTTTCTTACTGATGCCAAGCCGCTTCAGTGCCGAACCCGTGCACACGATGGCTGCCGCGGCGCCGTCTGAAACCGGGGAACACATGGGCAGCGTCAGTGGGTAGGTAATGGGCGGTGCAGCAAGCACCTCCTCAATGCTGTAGGCATTGCGGTATTGGGACAGCGGGTTGTGCACGGAGTGCTCGTGGTTCTTGGCTGCAACGGCAGCCAGTTGACGCTGCGTGGAGCCAAACGTGCGCATATGCGACCGTGCAAAGGCCGCATAGACATCCATGAACACGCTGTACGGCTTGGGAGATGTGCTGCCCTCGGGCACAACCACGTCGCGGCCCAGCTTCATGAGGGCTTCGCGAATCTCATCTGCACGGGAGACATCCCATGCGCTGTCGAACACGCCGAACATCTTGTCTTTGTCGGTCGCATACATTTTTTCGGAGCCAATCGCCAGCGCGACATCCCCTGCACCGGAACGAATGTGATTGCAGGCCAGCACAAATGCGGACGAACCACTGGCGCAGGCATTCTCGACGTTCACGACAGGAATGTGGCCTATGCCCATGGCGCGCAAGGCGACCTGGCCGCGAATCATGTGCTGACCTTCCATGTAGCCCTGCGAGGTATTTCCGAAGAACGCACCCTGAAGCTCGGTCTTCTCGATCCCGGCGTCGGCCAACGCGGCGGTGACCGCCTCCTCTGCCAAGTCCTTGATGCTTCTGTCCAGGTGGCGGCCAAAGGGGGTCATGCCCACGCCGATTACATAGATATCTTCCAACGTCATTCTCCTTAGGCCAGCTTGCTCATGCGCGAGCGTGGCGTTGAATTTACGAACCCACTTACCTACCAATAAAAAAGTAGTTTGACTGTACAGTAAAATCAATTTCCCGTACCTAGGGATATCCCTTTGGAACAGGCGTTGTCAGGACCGACACAACAACCTGTTTTGGTTGCCCTCAACTCATTGAGCTCTCGTGCTGATGCGCCGTGGGCTCCTGCGCGTCTCCGGTTTTCTGTGAAGAAACTGACGTATCCGCAGAGCCGTTTTTCAGGGGCATGAAACGCAATCCTCGCGCGGTCTCCAGGTGTCCTTCCGGGGTCAGCGCGTAGAGTCCGCGAGCCGCGTTGTGCAAATGCGTGGCGGCCTCGGCCAGGTTGAGCACAGGTGCGAAACACACGTCCGTGCCTTCAAGCTGCTGAGTCCAGTACTGACTCGACCTGGAAGCAAAAACCAGGGCAAACCTTGCCTTCAGGGCGGGCCACTGTGTCCGGTCCAGCTGCTGCAGCGGATCGACGTCGCCCAGGCCCATCCGCTCGAGCAGCAGCGCGTAGAACTGCGGCTCGATGGCGCCCACAGTGATGTAGCGGCCATCACTGCAAACGTAGGCGTCATAGAACGGCGAGTCGTGAAAGAGACTCAACTCCTGCCCTTCCAGGCACTTACCCCTGTCCAGCAGTTGAACCAGGGGCGCAAGCAAAGCCAGCACGTCCACGATGGCGCCATCCACCACACACCCTTTTCCGGTCTGCCTCGCCGCGAGGAGGCCGCATGCGATACCCATGGTGAGCCCAAGCGCACCGACGGCATCGCCCATGAGCGTGGGTGGAATGGCCGGCGGCTGCCCGGGCCTGGTGGTCAGGGACAGCAGGCCGCTCAGAGCGACATAGTTGAGATCATGACCTGCGGCAGATGCGAGCGGGCCTTCTTGCCCCCACCCCGTCATCCGCCCATACACCAGTCGCGGATTGAGCTCAGCGCACGGTTCAGGACCAAGGCCCAGTCGCTCCATGACACCCGGACGATTGCCTTCGATGAGTCCGTCACAGTGTCCGATCAGCTCCAGTGCGGCGCGCTGGCCCGCGGGTGTTTTCAGGTTCAGGGGCACGATGCGCTTGGCACGGTTGAGATGACTGTCACCCTGCACCACCATTTCTGCCGGTAAGGCGCTTGGCCCAGGTCGCGTCACGAGCGTGACCTCTGCGCCCAATTGGCCAAGCTGGAACCCGGCTAAAGGTCCAGGTCCGATGGCCTGGAACTCCACAATCTTTATTCCATCAAGGGGGCTCGTTGAGAACGGCGTTTTCTGGCTCACGTCATTTCCTTTCGTTTTTACTTTACGGTAAAATCATAAAACAGCAAGTAATGGAAACTACCAATTCATCAGTCTAGGGTGCATGAACACAATCGATGCATCGGGAAATTTCCTTAATGGAGAACACAGATGTCTGAGCAGGTAGTTGTCGTGGAGCTTCGCAATCGATCCATGTGGTTGCGTCTGAATCGGCCAGAGGCCATGAATTCGCTGAGTCCACAGGTTCTGTCTGCGCTCAGGACGGCGCTGGGGCAGGCGCGTCACAACGATGAAGTCGTTTCGGTGGTGCTGACCGGCACGGGGCGGGCATTCTGCGCAGGCGCTGACCTGAAATACGTTCGTTCGCAGGCCAACGGAGGCGGAACGGAAGAGTTTCTGCAGGGCGTGCTTGAGATCATGGATCTTTTGGAGAACTTTCCGAAGCCCGTCATCGCCTCGATCAATGGACTGGCCCTAGCGGGCGGCCTGGAGCTGGTTCTGTGCTGCGACCTGGTTGTGGCGGCCAGAAGCGCCAAGATCGGAGACGCGCACGGTAACTACGGTTTGTTGCCCGGCGGTGGCAGTTCTGTCCGCTTGCCCCGTCTGATCGGCGCAACCCGTGCCAAGCATCTGCTGTTCACCGCGGAATTCCTGGACGCGCAGACGTTGATGAACGCAGGCCTGGTCAACGAAGTGGTTGACGACGACAAACTCGAAGAAGCGACACAAGCCCTCGCTGACAAGCTGGCCTTGCGCAGCCCGCTGGTGTTACGCCGGATGAAGGCCCTGATCGACGATGGCCTGGAACAACCCAAAACAACCGCGCTGCGGCTGGAGCTGCTGGCTTCTGAAGTGCACTGCCATAGCGCCGACTTCCGCGAAGGCCTCGCGGCGTTCGAGCAAAAGCGCAAGCCCCGTTTTATCGGCCGTTAAGGCCGGTCGCACCACAGCCCGCTGCGCCTGCGCGGCCCCCCGCCCGGGGGGGGGGGGCCCTGAGTCTGGCCCTGGCCGAGCTCACACCGGCTTCTGCGGACAGATTCCGCTGGAGAGAAATTCGATGAATGCCTCGGCGATCTGCTCACCCCGCAGAGGGCCAGAGGATTGATACCAATTGGAAAGCGAAGCTATCGCACCCATGAACCAGACGACTGCCAACTTGGCATCACAGGATGCGATGGAGCCATCGGCAATGCCATCTTCGACGATCTGGCGCAGTTGCTGATCAAATTTCCTTCTTCGTTGAAGAATCTTCTTCTGATCCGATTGCGTCATTGCCGAGAGATCGTGAAGAATGGCGGGTGCACCGATCTGGTCCGTCAGGCGCACGACGTATTTCCTGATGAAGCTCGTCAGACGCGCGTAGCCCGTGGATGCCGAAGTCATAGCCTCTTGCAGCGCCTGATCGCCAACGCTCATGCTGAGCTCATGGCACTCATAGATCAGTGCTTGCTTGTTTTTGAAGTAGTAATAGAGCGCCGGCTTGGTGACGTTCATTGCCTGCGCGATTTCATCGAGGGAGACGTTTTTGTAGCCCCGCCTTCCGAAGGCCCGCGCAGCCTCGGCGACAACCGCCTGCCGCTTGAGCTGATACTGCTCATCAGGGGCATGAACGGCGTTGTTCCAACGCGCGCCGGGGGCTTTGGCAGTGCCTCGCATGACGGCGACGCGCACTTTGCTCTTGGGGGGGCTCTCTGTGAGAATACTCATAATGTCCGATGTGGCCATCTCAGGCGACAGGTTCCAGGGCCATGCAATTTTGGCCGGCTTTCTTCAACCCTGGCGCCGGGCTCAATGATATCTGCAAGCGCACTGGCGTAGTCACGGCGTCATCGGCCTTTCCAGGCAGCCGGTCGCTTGCCGATGAACGCACCTATTCCCTCCATGGCGTCAGGGTGCGCCATGTTGCGTACATGAACTTCACCGACATACTCATACGCGTCAGCCACAGACATCTGAAGCTGCCGGTAAAAGGTTTGCTTGCCGGTAGACAGCGCATAAGAAGATTTTGATGCGATCACGCCCGCCAGGTCGGCGATGGTGTCATCCAGCTGGTCTGCCTCGACCACCTGATTGATCAGCCCGGCGCGCAAGGCGTAATCGGCGTCAAAAAGCTTGCCGGTTGCCAGCATCATGAAGGCGTTCTTTGGAGAAACAGCCCGGCTTAGCGCAACCTGCGGTGTGTAGCACCATAACCCGATGTTGACGCCTGGCGTGGCAAACCGTGACGTGCTCGATGCAATCGCGAGATCAGAGTTTGCCACCAGTTGGCAGCCAGCCGCCGTCGCCACACCATCCACCTTGGAGATGATGATCTGTGGCTGATCGCGAAACGCGAGCATCATGGCCGAACAGCGGGCCACCACCTCTTTGGAGAACTCGGGAGTTCCTCCGTCGTCCAGGAACTCTCACAAGTCATGACCCGCACAGAAAATCCGGCTGCCGGTACCCGCCAGCACGATCACACTGATGGACCGCTCTGCCCTCAGATCAATGAGATGCCTGTGCAAGGCATCGATGGTGTCCAGGGACAAGCTGTTTCCGGCGGTGGGCCGATTGAGAGTCAGGTAAGAGATGGCGCCTGAATCCACCCGGGTCACCAGGGCTTGAGTCTGTTGATGCATCGAGATCTCCATTGCATACTATTCTGAAAGAGGCAGGGCTCGCCTTCCGTGCCACTGAGTGCGCCAATCCGTCGGCGGAAACTTCGCCGACACGACATTTCCAACTTCGCGTAATTTTATTGACTATATGTTCAATTTAACAGAAATTCGAAAAACGCACCCTCGCCGGTGGCATGGCCACGCTGTACTGTGGCGGTACGTGCCATGACGGCATTCATCGTCACCAGGTTGCCCTTGCAGCTCTCGACCAGCCGCGTCAGCGTCTCGATGCTCGCCGACTCGATCACCTGGGTCGACTGCTGCAGCTGCTCGAGTTCGGCCTTCTCTGCCTTGAGCTGATCGCGCAGGCGTTCACTTATCTTGGCCAGGTCCGAGAGCTCCGCGGTCGTGTTCGCGGTCTGGATGGCTTCGATCTCGCCTTCGGAGATCTTCGGTCGCGCCGGCCTGCCCAACCGGTGTTCGATACTCAGCTCTTGGCACAACTGGTCGAACTCATGGTTGCCGCTGGGCTCGCGCTCCCTGCTGGCAAACAGGCGGTCCGTGAACTCCTTGCCGTTGTCGGTCAGCAGCTTGGTGATCCTGATCGGACAGGCCTTGTGCAATGCCCTCAGAAAGGCCTGTGCACTGGCGGCTGTCTTGTTGGCCTTGAGTTGTACGAACACCCATCGCGTGGCCCGGTCGATGGCCACGAACAGGTAGCGCCGTTGCGATTCGTCCTGCATCTGGGGCAGGTACTTCACTGGGCAAGAAGTCGCTAGGCGTGATCAATGGCTCCAATTGACGCAGGTCAGTTGATGACACCTGTGCGCACGCGCCATATCGGCATCCGTCCGGGCACCCCATATTGACCGCCGCTGGCGGTCATGGCTGAGGATCAGATGGCAGCGCTCTGCCACCGATGCGGCAGCAGTTCCCCGATGCGGCTGGCCTTGTGCGTGGGCAGTCGGGTCATCACATCCTTGAGGTAGGCGTGGGGGTCGTGGCCGTTGAGCTTGGCCGACTATGCCGACCGCCGAACTATGCCGAGCGGCCTCGTTTCTCCCCGGATGCACCGATGGCCGCGTGTGACCGGTTCGGCATAGTTCACCCTACCTCCGTCCTCAACAACGGAGACTTCGATGACGAATACGGCAGAGTATTTGAGCAGGAGCCGGCTGTTACGGCGCCTGAGAAACGGTACCCACGGGCATCTTGTGGAGTTGTACGCAGCCCGTCTTGTCGAGGTTGGGCTCAGCAAACACGGGACTTGGCGCTCCCTCAACGTGGTCGGCAATCTCCTGGCGTGGATGACAAGCCACCGGACCAAGCTGAGCAGCCTGGATGAACACATGGTCGAGCGCTACCTGCGACACCAAGGAGCAAAGCAGACCATCCATCTCGACGACCGGGCCGCGCTGAAGCGGTGGCTTCTGACACTACGTGCCGCCGGGGCAATTGCGCCGGCGCCGGTCCCGATGAACACCCCGCTACAGCAGATTTTCGCGGAGTTTGGCGACTACCTGCGAAGCGAGCGCGGTCTGACAGCAAAGACTATCGCGCACCATCAGCCTGCGATCCGTCGATTCCTGTTTGAAGTCTGCCCCGCTGGCTCCAGCGATCTCGGCAAGATCAAGCAGGATGAGGTGATTCGCTATGTCGAGTGTCACGCCAAGGATTGGAGCCCGAAGTCCGCCAAGTTGATGTGCTGGTCGCTTCGCGCGTTTCTCCGATACCTTCATCACACGGGATTGAACCCGCGCGCATTGGCCGGCTGCGTGCCCTCGATCAGGCAATGGAACCTCGTGGGCCTCCCGACCTATCTCTCCGCGGCACAGGTTCAGAAGGCCCTGGATGGTTGCGACCGGGCATCGGCGGTGGGACGACGTGACTTCGCCATTTTGATGATGCTTTCCAAGCTCGGCTTGCGGGCCGATGAGGTCGCCACACTCACTTTGGACGATATCGACTGGAGAGCTGGTGGCATGCTTGTTCGTGCCAAGGCCCGACAGCGCGCCAGGATGCCGATCGCATCAGACGTCGGCGCAGCGATCGTTGCCTACCTACAGGACGGCCGACCCAAGTCCTCCTGTCGTCAGCTATTTCTCCGCAGCCTTGCGCCCCACACCGGATTTGCATCCGCAAGCGCAATCACGATGATCGCCAAGACCGCACTCGAGCGCGCCGGCATCCAGGGCTACGCGCACCAGGGTGCCCACATTTTCCGGCACAGCCTGGCCACGGAGCTCCTGCGCTCCAGTGCCACCTTGTCGGAGATCGGCCATCTGCTGCGGCACAAGAGCCACGACACCACACGGATCTACGCAAAGGTTGACATCGAAGCGCTCCGCACGCTGAGCCTTCCGTGGCCGGGAGGTGTGCAATGACGGATCTACATTCGGCACTGCAGCGGTACCTGAACATGCGCAAGGGCTTTGGATTCAAGTATCAGCATCAGACACGACGACTCGCCGACTTCGTCTCCTTCATGGACAAGTGCAAGGCCACGACCATCACCACGAAGCTTGCGATGGAGTGGGCGACGTTACCTGCCGGTCGGCATGCGTCCTGGGCATTGCGGCTGACGGATGTTCGCGGATTTGCGCGACATATCGCAAGCTTCGATCCAAAGACGGAAGTGCCTCCGGTCAGCCTCCTGCCAAGCCTGAAGCGTGCCAAGCCCTACGTCTATAGCGATGAAGAGGTCAGCGCGTTGCTGGCAGCCGCCCTGTCCTTGCCGCCAGCAGGTGCACTGCGCCGATGGACCTACCACTGCCTGTTCGGACTGATCGCCGTGACGGGCATGCGTCTGTCCGAGGCGATCGGCCTTGAATGTGAAGACGTTGACCTGGACGCCGGTGTGCTGACGATTCGATTGACCAAGTTTGGGAAGTCACGGCTCGTACCCCTGCATCCAACGACGAACGCAGCGCTACGAGATTACAAGCAACGGCGCGACACCCATCTACCAACGCGCCGCACCCCACACTTCTTCGTTGCGGAGCGCGGTGGACCGCTGCTGCATCAGTACGTCCACCGTGTCTTCTGGCGTCTATCGCGTGAGATCGGTCTGCGGCGTCCTGGCGATCACGCGGGACCGCGAGTGCACGACTTCCGGCACCGATTCGCTATCTGCACGCTGTTGGGATGGTATCGCGAAGGCATCGATATCGAGAAGCAACTCCCTTCGCTTTCCACCTATCTTGGCCACACCTGCGTGCGCGACACCTATTGGTACCTATCGGCGTGCCCGGAGCTGATGCAAGAGGCGGCGCGGCGTCTCGATCGACGGTGGGAGACTCAACCATGAAGCCCAGTTGCAATGTCGCCCCACTCGTCGAACGCTTTTTTACCGAGCGGCTTGTCCGTCAGCAAAACGTGAGCGTCCATACGATCGCGTCCTACAGGGATACGTTCAGGTTGCTGTTGAAGTTCGCGATGGCGAAGCTTCGCAAGGCGCCGTCCGCCCTGACCCTCGATGAACTGGACGCGCCTTTCATCGGCGCGTTCCTGACCGATCTCGAGATGGAGCGCGGCACCAGCGTCACGACACGCAACCTGCGCCTGACCGCCGTGCGCTCCTTCTTCCGGTTTGTGTCCTTCGAAGAGCCGGCTCACAGCGCCCTCATCCAGCGCGTGCTCGCGATACCGAGCAAGCGACACGACAAGCGTCAGGTAAATTTCCTGACGCGTTCCGAGATCGAAGCCGCCCTCGCTGCGCCCGATCGGACGACGTGGCTCGGCCGGCGCGATCACACATTGCTGCTGCTCGCCACCCAGACCGGCTTGCGCCTCTCCGAGCTGATCGGCTTGAGCAGAGAAGCCATTCATCTCGGTACCGGTGCGCATGTGCGGTGTGTGGGCAAGGGCCTGTTGACGCCGACCGAAAACTGACCATCTGAAGGCGGGAGTGCCGCTTCAAAATTGACCAGGGTGTATCACGCGACTGCTGAATTTTTTGGCAGGAGCAAAAGAGGTGATCACCATGGACATGATTGGCAAGGTCAGGCGCATGAAGATGCGCGACGGGGTCTCGATCAGCGAGATCT
>Ga0255220_1000139_pt1 | contig 29919 bp, 20 predicted proteins | sample Miss_Colum_RepB__FD_188423 | JGI IMG/M metagenome (GOLD analysis project Ga0255220, IMG submission 188423) | Freshwater microbial communities from Mississippi River, Louisiana, United States - Miss_Colum_RepB_8d | ecosystem: Environmental > Aquatic > Freshwater > River | place: USA: Louisiana...
CAATACTCGGACCACCAAAAATCAGTGGCTCCGACATGCAACTCGACAGGCACCCAGCTTTTCCCTTGGTTCTTTAACAACGCAGAGACTCGCGCCCCTTCTCTCATTTGGGACGCCATTTCGCCGAAGATTTTTCAATGTCAATTCTTGCCCGTGTAGCCGTTTCGGCGAGGCAATTACAAAGGCCCACCCCTCTCCCACTTCAAATGCTCAACAGTGAACAAAACAGGGCCTTTGAGCTGGGGCCCGACCTCCGGCCTTATCGCATCGAGAATCTGCTTTCGCTCAATGTCTCTATGGTCTGTGCGTTCAGCGCATCGACACCGGCAAAGCAGCAGAGCAGCAAAACGACAAACCTTAACATCGCTGACTTCATTTATTGAACCCCATTCTTTACGGAGAATGGAAAGATGTCACGAACATCTTTTCACGACATTACTGGATGATGGTTTGCGGTGGCCCGTAGGCTTCACGATCACATCAAAGACTTAAATCCCGCATAAACCGAAACCACGGACGTTCCGAGAGTAGTCAGGCCGCCGGTCAATGCATTTGCCTGCCGGACGAGATCCTCAATGGCTTTGGGATTCAGCTTGCCATTCAGCAAAGCACTGATTACGATGCCGACACGGCCTGAGGACCGGACGCCTGCCAACAGCGCATGCCGCCCGAGCAGCAATCCAGTGATGCCACTGAAGGCAATGCCGCAGGCAAACTCCACGAATTCCCGTACTTCGACTCGACTCGCCGGGAGCACGGGGCTCATGTCGATCAGCGAAGTGATCCAACTCATCCCAAAGACTGCGACAAGCCCCATCACTGCGGCCGCCAACGCTCCGATCCGCATCGGCCGCAAGTTCCAGCGATAGGCGAGATACCCGAATGGCAGCGGTAAAACGAGACACACGAGCCGTAACACCAGAGGATTGACGTCATACACAATCGACAGCAGCCAATGCGCCAGCAAAAGAAGCAGCAGCGGAGTCACGAACAACCCAATTAGGTGGTTCCCCACGTGCGCCCACTTTGAGCGTTCGGGTGGCACACACTCAAGCTGCGACTGGGGAGCCTTGAGTTGCGATGCCGAAGGCGACACCTCCTTCAACGATTTCAGTTCTTGCTCAAGTAGCGCGATCCGCTCCAGTAGCGGCCTGAGCAGATACAGATCGCGACGGCATACCGGACAGACATTCGCGTCCTGAACCACCTCGGATCGACAGTAGGCACATTTCACCGAGGTGCAACCTTGACGCGAATCAGGGAGGAGGTGGACCGTCCATCGACGTCTTTGAGCGTTAATCGAAACTGATGCTCGCCTGCCGGAACCAACGCCTCCCCAACATCGATTCCATCAGAAGATATGCCCTCTCGAATTCTCGAGGTGATGTCAATGCCCCCGCCACGCAGGTAGACCAAAGTCACACTGGCGGGATCGACAGGGTGGCCATGACGAGGTTCAAAACGCACGCGCAGCTTGAAGCTTCCCGCAGCGCCAATTGCATTGTCCCCCGGAGAAAGAATCTTGATGCCCGGACCACGCAAAATTCCGCGCGTGGTGGGCGGGGCTGAGTCAGGGGGCAAACCGGCCTCCTGCGCGGTAACCAGCATGATCGGACCCGCAATGACGCCCGAACCGGACGTCGATAGCCAAGCCAGCCATGCGAAGCAAATGATGCGAAGCAATCTGCGGACTAGATGCCTGGAATTCATAAGACAGGTCGCACGATGGTTATGAGTTGCGCAGGCAACTCTAGCGAAATCTCACCGAAACGCAACCGGTGTGTTGCTTGCTTTAACTCACCCCCTTTTGAAACCGACAACCACGGTTTAAAGTACGGCGAAGACGGCAGTGACAACGAACAGAGATCGATCAAATCAGGCAAAGTTGTCGCAAACAGATATTGAAACCGAAGGGAAAACCGATGCTTGCGAGTATTCGTTCGTTTACTCTTTTCATGCTCATCTGCTTGGGCCTCACTGCATGCGAAACCCTTCCGCTCACAAAGGGAGAACCAGCCGCAGCGGCCCCGTCTCACGCCTTCATCGATCTGGATAAATTTGACCGTGATCTGGCCGCGTCATTCGAAGCGCGACTGGACACGGTAGAAGTGGTTTTTTACGAACGGGTCAGTCCCAATGCCCTGCCCCAGCGCCTACAAAAATGGCTCTCCACGGCACAGGCAACTGGAGGAGGCGTGCGTGTTGAGCCACCGCCCGGAGAACTGAGGCCACGCAGTCCGATGGCCTTGTTGAGCTTGTTTGGTAGCCTATTTACGGTCTCCAAGGCCTACCTACAAATGAAACAGGAAAAAGTGTTCGAAACTGTCAGTGGCCGAGACGCCACTATCTTCCTGGTCCGCAATAAGGCTGACGAGGTTCAGGTGCAGCGTGTTGTCTTCAAACTAAAACCTTGAGACAAATAAGCACCAAACCTTCTAGTACCGTGCAACACAGGAAACAGGAAGAATCGCTCGCGACCAAATTCCATCTCTTTCGGAAAATTCAAAATACTCTGGCGCCCAACCGGCATGAAGCAGCTGGACACCTAGAAATTTATGAGAAAAATTTTAAAACCTTGATTCTGGAGCGGACCATGGCCAACCGCACTAATCGTCGGAGTTACAACCTCTTTATTTCAATCGCCATTGTGGTGACTTTTATTGCACTGCTCGCACATACGCCAACGGCACGGGCGAACGCAACCGATGCAGAAAAATCCTACAAAGAAAAAAACTACAGCCAAGCGTTCTCATTATGTAATGAGCCGGCCGTCAACGGAGACGGGGCCTGCCAATTCTGGCTAGGGCATTTATATAAATATGGTCACGGAGTAAATCGAGATCTCTCAAAAGCCATCTTTTGGTTGAAAAAATCGGCCGAACAAAACATTGCGGCAGCACAGGAAGCGCTTGGCGATTGCTATCGGAACGAAATCGGAGTCAAGAAAGACTACGCGGAAGCATTCAGGCTTTTCAAGTTGGCTGAGAAAAAAGGCAATCTTTGGGCAATCAATCAGCTTGGAGGAATGTATCGATACGGGCAATTCGTCGATCGTGACTCAAAAAAATCATTCGAACTTTTTGAACAGGCTGCCAAAAAAGGCAATCCTGCAGCCCAGGCAAACCTGGCGGACATGTATCGCCTTGGCGCAGGGGTCGATAAAAACCCTGATGCAGCCTTTCAATGGGCCACAAAGTCTTCAAGACAAGGCTGGCCTACGGGGCAATACCTTCTGGGAATTTTATTTCGGGACGGCGTCGGCGTGCGTCAAGATTCGGCTCAGGCCATCGAACTCATCAAGCTAGCCGCAAATTCTCGCCGCCTCCCAGCGGCGTATTGCTCGCTCGCGAACCTATATCGCTCTGGCGGCCCCGACATTCAATCGAATCTAATTGAGGCGCTAAGCTTTGCTGAAGAAGGCATCAAGCTAGAGGATCCTTGTTCACACTCAGTCGCTGCAGTTATTTTGGCTCGGGGCGGTCAAGGTGTTTCCGCTGACGCAGAACGCGCCTTTGAGTTAGCGTCCAAGGGATCTGCGGCTAATCATGCGGGGAGCATTAACGTTCTAGGCTGGCTGCATCGCGATGGCATCGGCACCGTAAAAAACCCTCAACTTGCCGTGGAACTCTTTCAGCGAGCGGCGATGATGAACGATCGAAATGCCATGGCAAACCTTGCGCGGGCCTATGCGCGAGGCGAAGGCATCGAGGAGGATCAAACCCAAGCTAGACATTTTTATCAGGAGGCGTTGAAGGGCCGGCTCGCGCCCGGCAACAGGAACGCGGCCGAAACTTTTTTGGCCAAAGCGACAAGGGAAGACTCGCCACGCGGCTCAATCACCTCGGAGACCAAAACCGAGAAGACAAGCGCGTCAGTCCCCGCCACCACGAGACCGGCCCCGGGCGCCCCGGATCCATCCCAGCAGACAGAATTACTCAGCAAACTTGAGAAAATGCAACAACAGCTTGCCGCCCTCCAGGCGTCCACAAATTCCGCCAATGTGGTGACTGCTGTTGGAAAACCTCAGCTCGTTTACGCCAACCGACAAGCCTTGGTCGTTGGCAATGATGCGTACAAGTACGTGAACCCCCTCGAAAACGCAGGCGCGGATGCTGAGGCCATCGCCAAATCGCTGGAATCGGTCGGTTACCGCGTGACACTACACAAAAATCTGAATGAAAAATCTTTCAAACAGGTGCTGCGCGATTTCCGGCTGCAGGTCCAAGGAGGCGACGAGGTTCTTTTTTATTTCGCCGGCCATGGTGTGCAGGTTGGTTCAGCGAACTTCCTGCTGCCGGTGGACATCCAAGGAGACAGCGAAGATCAGGTCAAAGATGAAGCGATTGAATTGCAGCGAATCCTGGACCTGCTTCGGGAGCGAAAAGCAAAATTTTCCCTGGCAATCATTGACGCCTGCCGAGATAATCCATTTAAACAAGCGGGACGTGCAATCGGTGGTCGAGGCCTTGCGCCGACGACGGCCGCCACCGGTCAGATGGTGATGTTTTCTGCCGGAGCGGGTGAACAGGCTCTGGATCGACTCGGAGCTAACGACAAAGAAAAAAATGGACTTTTCACCCGAGTGTTGCTCAAGGAGATGATCAAACCTGGGGTATCAGTCGATCGCGTACTGAGAAATGTTCGAGCGGAAGTCGTAAAACTCGCGTCATCCGTTGGACGTGAGCAAACACCTGCGCTCTATGATCAAGCGGTGGGGGATTTTTACTTTAAACGATAACGAGGTTTATTGGAAAACAGGAGGTTTATCAGAAGTTAGATGGAAATTTGGCAAGTCAACCTTTTGGCTAAAATTACTTGCCGTCGGCCTAAGTTTTTCAGCCAATCTCTGCGCCCATTTAACGACATCGCCATCGTTTCCAAGCGCGTTTTTCGACGCAAACGCACGCACTGAAAGCACCTCAGAGCGATTGTAGTTAAGATAACCGACCTCAAAAAATTCCGAATTGTTCAAAACCCCCTGATCTCGAGCCCAGTCAAAGAATTCGGATGAGCTATTCGAATTTAAATCGGCCTTTTTAACATAAACACATTCAGGGTGACGATAACTGGAAAAATTCTTAAAATAAATATTGCCCGTATTTTTACAGACATCGACATCGTAGTCATTCACAAGAATCGCCGATTGGCTGATGCCCAAAAGTAACACTAAATCGAACCGGCCATTCACTATCCGCACCAATAATTTTTTATCTATCGGAACGTTTATGCCATTCACCATGAAAGAACAAGTCCCAATGACACAGGCCGAGCTAATGGCTCGAATATTTTCAACTCGCGCAGAAACTAGGAACCAATCCCCATCTCCTAATACAACACCTCTTGTCCCAATTGACAACTCATTTTTAGGCAATTTCTGAAAACCTTGTTTCGTACCGCCTGTTGTTGCACTAGCAGCAGCCGCAGCGCCAGGGGTTCGGATCAAAGGTTCATTTGTGGGCCAATTTTCTAGGCGAGGCCTTGAATTCGCACCATCCAAGCCGCTCTTTACAGAATCTTGAGAAACTTCTCTGTCCGCAGCAACCCGATCTTCCGGTTTTTTTCGGATGGTGAAATTAATTTTTCTGACAGAATCGACAACCGCAACTTCGCCGCTGTCGCAAAACGACCGCTCGGAAATGCGCTCAGAAACGCCTTGATGGTTTCCGGCTGAGCGGAATTCTTGACGACATTCCACGCCTCACGCTCGACCTCGTCATCGCTGACTACCACCTGTTGCGAGGCGGCCGGCGAAGCCGACGCCACCTGCGCCACAGCGGGCTTGCCGGCAAAAAACGTGAAATCTCCCCGCATCTCGTCATACAGCGCCGGAAACTGCTCATGGTTCACGGTCTTGGCGAGCTGATCCACTTCTGCCCGCACATCCTGCAGCAAACGACGCACCGATACACCGGGACGCCTCATCTCGCGCAGAAATACCCGCGTGAACACCCCATTCGGGTCCTTGTCCGCCTCTGACAACTGATCCAGCGCCTGCTGACCTCGCCCCGCCGAAAAAATGATCGCCTGGCCTCGTCCTGCCTCCGGCGCCGACAAACCGCGCGTGCTCCCGATTGACCTGCCCGCTACCTTGGGCAACGGATTGTCCCGACATGCATCGATGATCAACAGGCTCGAACGCACACGAGCCTCCGCAAGTCGCTCGATGATCCCGTTCAACGCAATCGCTTCGTCTTCCAACTCCCCCTGGTCACGAACCTGCACGTCCGCGGGCAGCAAATAGTTCTCGGCACCCGCCTGCACGCCGTGACCTGCGAAGAAAAACACCGACTCGTCACTGTCTTCAATCTTGCGCGCGTAATTGCGGATCGCACGGGTCAGCGTCCGACGATCCGCATCGAGCAACTCCGTCACCTCGTAACCCGCCTCCTTGAGCGTCTTGCCAATCGCCTTGGCGTCATTACGCGCACGACTCAGGGCGGTCACGTTGCGGTAACTGTCAATGCCAACCACGAATGCGTAGCGTTTGGGTGTCGCTTGAGCAGATGCGACAACCGGCACCAGAATCGTCACCACCCAAAGCGCGAATACGCTCAAAGTTAGTGCAAATGAATGACTTCTGCGCATCAATCCACCCTGCTACTTATCAAACACTCGTGTGTCACTTAACGGTGAACGAAACCATTCTCTGCCCCTCCCGGCCCAATGAATCCGTCAAAGACATCAACAATTGATGCCGGCCCGAAGGCAAGGTCGCTTCCGATAGATTGATACCCTCGGGGGTAACCTTAGCGACACCGGTCAAGCGTTCGGTGATGTCGATGCGAAATGCGCCATAGTAGACACGAAAACTAGTCGGGTCTGGCCGCGCAGGCGGCTCAGCGATGAACCGAATGCGGATAGAAGCTGGTACGACGACAGCGCGATTCAGTTCCGGGGAATCAAACTCAATTCTTGGTGCGCCAGCGTCCGGACGCGATCGCGGGATCAGCAGCCCGCCAGCCTGCAGAGAGTCTTGCATTTCACGAGCAGATACAAGTTGTAACGGGTCAGCGATCGCGACCATATTCGAAATCAGCGTGCAAAACGCGATGGCGAAAAGGTGTCTGGCCATCGCTCAATCCAGGGTCAGGATGCGCACCCGACGGTTCGCCGGTGCTAGCGGTCGGGACGGGTCAAGCAACTCGGTGAACCCCTTGCCCCGGGCTTGCAGCCTCTCCTCCTGCACCCCCTGGGACGCCAGATAGGCAAGCACAGATCTCGCTCGAAGCTCGGAAAGTGTTTGGTTATAGCTTGCGGAACCTTGAGCGTCAGTGTGACCTTCAATCTGGAATCGCAACCGGACAAGCGCTTCATTTTTCAGGGCTTGAGCAAGGCTTTGAAGTTGCGGTTTGCTCTCTTCACGCAGGTTGGCCGAGTCAAAATCGAATTGCACCGTCAGATCGATGCGAGCCGGCTCGATCTTCAGATTACGGGTCAAGCCGCGCGTGCGGGGTTTCGGCGACAAGGCTTTGATGATTTCGTCAGGGGAAACGTCGCTACGGGGTAACGCTTCCGTCGCCTGACCTAGCAGCGCGAACGTCAGGGAAAACGCAAGCACGCAAAACATTGCCCTTGTCATCACTGAACTTCCTTGATCTGGATGAGCTCCGCCCCCATCCGACGGTCAGAGTTTTTAGCCCCTCGTCCAACGAAAAAATCAATCAGGCGCTGGCGACTGGATAAGTCCGCCACCGAATAGGCAAACGGTCCGCCCGGGTCAGCCTCAGAGGATACAAAAACCTTCGGATCACGTGGCGACGGCGCGACCACCAACAAAATCCGGTTAACCCCCTCAGGCCCGCCGGCCTTGATTGACCATCCCGGGCGTGGCAAGCGGACGGTTGAGTTCGCGACAATCCGATTGTCCTGGTCGAGCTTGTTTGGAAACAGCAGGTAAAAGCTACGGTTATCCGAGCCCAAGAGCACAACATATAAATATCCTGCCTTGGAGGAAGTTACCTTGATGTCGAAAAGATCGCGCCCAATCTTCAATTGTTCGGGGGCCTCAACCCGCAGCTTCAGCCTGGGATCCCGTTGAGCAAGGATGTCTTCCAGGGTCGCCACGGAGGCCAGGGCCGGCGCCATTGGGGTAGACGGCGGCGACTGGTCACTTGAAGTACTGGCAACAGCACCGCCCACCGGCACGCTAGACCCTTCACTATTCCCCTGAACATTTTGTAGTTTTGATTCATCCGTGGGCGTATGGGTTCCAGCAGGTTTCTGGCTATCTGTATACGCAATTGGTGGGGCGGCAAGTGCGCTTTGATCTTTTGTCGGTTCAGCAGAAGTTACTGCAGTCGGCGTCGGCGCAGCGGGAACCACGATCAAATTTCTGCTCCCACGCACTTGAAGCGTTGAGCGTAACTGACCAAACCGCTCGTAAGGCTTCATGGTCTCGTCTATCTTGGCCTGGGCGCACTGGCGAATCTCATCGAGCGAAATAGCGCCACTCTGGTTCAAGTCTTTTGCCTCGCCTAAAAGGCACTGGCTCAAACTATGGGTGGCCAGCCCGCCGAATTCCGGAGTGTCCCAACTCACCTCGTTGTAGTTGGCTGCAGCAATTTGCACGAAATTCTCGTTATCAGCGCCAAGACGAGTCATTGCCGGCGCAAAGCTACGGGTGCGGCGATCATTCACCGCCCGATCACATGCCTGCCCCCCGCGTGTGGTGAACTTGGCCCGCAAGCCGAGGGCACCGCTCAGGGATCGGGTTTTCCCGGCGAGAACTCCGCCGGAGAAACAGGCGTCGATCATCGTGATCAGCTTGTCTGCTCGCTCGCTGATCGGATAGGTGTACTTGGCTAGATCTTCTTCCGTGAGGATATCGTTCTCGGTAAACGCTCCCGGCGAATATGTCTGCAAGCCCTCCACGCAGCGGTTGTTTGCGTCATACCGTGTGCCGTGCCCCGAGAAAAAAATCATGACCCGGTCGCCGGCAGACACTTTGCTACGTAGCGCCCCGAGCTCCGAAACGATGCGCGCTCGCGTTGCATCCTGGTCACGGACTTGAACAATATTCGCGTCCTCGATCCCCATCGCATGCGCCATCCGACGAGCATTGGCGAGATCCTTGGGTACGCCGGGAAGGGTGGAGGACTGCGACTGAGCCGAGTACTCAGAGATTCCGATCAGAAGCGCATGCCCAGAAGCCATGGCCACTCGCATATTCACAAGCGCCAGGATCAAAAGCAGCATTACGGGAAGTCGCGGCCTTCGCCCTGCCATCCTCTCCTCCATGCAAATTCGCTTAGCAACAGCATGAAGATACTGCAGTGTCGAGCCAGAAATCCATCGAATTCGGTCCCTTCGCTGAAAATTGCCGCCCCCCCAAATCGCAGGACGTGGCGCAAACATCTGCCAAAGGGGTTGCCCCTCCACTTACCCGAACTTGCCGAATTGGTTATATTGCGGTGAAAAATGCGTCGCGCATCTTTGTGCCTGCCATGTACTACAGCCCAGCACATTTTCAATTCACGACACGTAGCTTGACGATCGTCAGCTTGGTGTTATTTACCCTGGTGACACTTTGTGCTCGGGCCGAAGCCAAAGAACCAATGGTGGGTCAGACGTTTTTTTCTGAACTGCAGATCTTCGGGGACTACCGCGTGCCGCTCCCTCAAAATCTCCGTTCGCAATGGGAGCTTACGTTAACGAATCACCACCAGAATTGGGGGCAATTCGTGCTACGTAACGTCGACGAGCGAAGCGCCCTCAAGTATCTGTTGATACGCGCCGCGACTAATGCGCAGATGAGTACGCCGTGCGATTGGTCGGATATGCAATCGCTAGTCGCGCGCGAGCGACATGGGACTCTGCAATCGCAACGCATCAACAAATGTACACAAAGCTCGACATCCAACGGACTCCCGACGACCTTTTGGCCCGGAATGTGGTCGACCATTTCGAAAGGCTTCACAGGCCAGAAATCGCAGGATACCCAGTACCTGCGGCTTGACATTGCCCTTCAAGAATGGGGTGGAAAAAATGTGCAGGTTCTGGCGTTCATCAGCCTTGATGCCTGGAAAATTTCCGCTGATGAATTCAAACGAGCAGCCGCCGGAGACTTTAGGATTGATGAATTAACAGCTGTCTCTTACCGGATCCTAAACATCTGGGCAACGGAGTACCTTGAATCGATTGACGCCGCACATCAGGGACGAAAAAAGGTGATTGAATTACCCGATCCGCCTGAAGTTTTCACGCTTGCCAATCTAAAGCGAATGGCGGGTGAGGCGGTCTTCGAAGCTGAATGGCAAAAAGGGGGTTATGCCATACAAGAAAGTACTACCGAGAATGGCATTGCGAATCAGCCGGTAGTTGAACCTGAATGGCGACAAGGCCAGTACGCCACACAAGAACACTCAGTAACTGACAACAGACTCAACCAACCTCTCAGCGAGCCCACAGCACAAAAATTATCTGCCCAATCCACCAGACCGCTAGGAGTGCCTCCAACGCCTCTACCCGCATCAGAAAGCACTCCGTCACCCCCCGCAACTTCCTCCTCGGCGCAAGTCAATGCAACACCGGTCACATTAGACCCGGCAAATCAACAGAAGCCGGATGAAGCCAAGGCAAAATTGGAGGCGGAGGTTGCTCGACTCAGGGAGGAACTCGCCAAGCGGACGTTTCCAGAAAAACCCCCTGCGCCCGACACCGTGAAACCCGCCTTGATCTTGGAGGCGCGCCGCGTTGCGCTCGTGATCGGTAACGACTCCTATCGCACAGTCACTCCGTTGGAGAACGCGCGAACCGACGCGCGCGCCGTTGCGAAGGCGCTGACGAAGATTGGCTATACGGTCACTCTAAAAACCGACCTGGGCGAACGCCCGCTCAAGGACGTACTGCGATCGTTCAAGAACAGCATCCAGGGCGGCGATGAGATTCTCTTTTATTACGCGGGGCATGGCTTACAACTCGGCGGCACAAACTACCTTCTTCCGATCGATATCCGGGCCGACAGCGCAGACCAGGTCGAAGATGACGCGCTGCCGTTGCAAAAAGTGCTCGATGACTTTCAGGATCGTCGCGCCAAATTCTCCTTGGCAATCATCGACGCCTGCCGCGACAATCCATTCAAAGGCACCGGCCGAAACATTGGGTCGCGAGGACTCGCTCCGACGACTGCGGCGACCGGACAAATGGTGATGTTCTCGGCTGGAGCCGGACAAAAAGCCCTGGATCGGCTAAGCGATTCCGACAAGGATCCCAATGGGTTGTTCACCAGGATATTGCTCAAGCAGATCAATACACAGGGCGTAAGCGTCGACCAGCTATTGCGAAGGGTACGTCGTGAAGTAGTGAGCCTGGCGCGTTCCGTCGGACATGAACAGGTGCCCGCCCTCTACGACCAGGCGGTGGGGGAATTTTTCTTTCGTAAATAACGCTTGCTAGGCATACAACTGAGCACAGCCGCGCGAACCAAGCGCTCAGCCTGCCACCCCAGCATCCCCACGGCTCCAGGATGTGACCAGCCGGAAGCGCTCGCTCGGATACAGGTTGTCCGAGACGCCGAGCACTCGTCCGCCGGCATCCAGGTATGCGCGGCGCATCAGCAACGCCGCGCTTCGCGCGCCGACACCCAACAGCCGCGCCGCCTGCGCCGGCATCAGCGCAGCCTCAATCTCCTGACGCACCGTATGGATCGTCTGCCCGTGAAAGCGCTCAAGCATCGCGTAAATGCTGATGTGGTTGCCGCGCAGGCGTTCCTCGATCGCGGCAAACTCGGGGCGCAAATAGACTTTCGTAAACGAAATCGGCGCCACCTGACCGGTGGCATGACGAAACGCGGTCAGCTCGACCCAGGCCTCCCCCGGTAGGCAACCGATCAAACCGGACAGCGCCGCATCCGCCGCCACTTCGCGGCGCGCCAGCACCTCAAGCCGGGTGGCATTCGTATAGTCGACCAAGTCCTTGGCGGTGCCCAGCCCCGCAACGTAGGGTTTGGGATCGCGCGCCGCACACACGACAGTGCCGATGCCCGGGCGGCGCGAAATCAGCCCGATATCGGCGAGCTTGCGGGTCGCCTCGCGCACCGTGTGCCGGCTGACACCGTAGGTCTCGGCAAGCTGGAACTCGGGCGGCAGTAGCGAGCCGACCGGGTACTTGCCGCTGGCGATATCCTTGACCAGGCATTCGCGCAACCAGGCGTAGCGCGGCTCGCGGGTGGGCTTGTCGGTCACGCACGCCCCCCCGCGATCACCATGCCATCCGGCGCACACCGGGCAGCGCGCCACTGGCCGGATGCCACCTTCATCAGATCGTGATGCCGCCGTCGATGTTGAAGATCTGGCCGGTAGCGAACACGCTCTCGTCGCTGGCCAGGTAGATGACAATCGGTACGATCTCGTCAGACGTGGCAAGCCGGCCCATCGGCTGACGTGCAACGAACATCTTGCGTGCCTCGTCGATATCGCCGAGCGCGCGCATCCGGTCGTGCAGACTGGGCGTCTCAACGGTGCCCGGCCCGATGCAGTTGCAGCGGATGCCCTTGGTGACGAAATCCGCGGCGACCGACTTGGTCAGCCCGATGACCGCAGCTTTTGTGGTGCCGTACGCGAACCGGTTTGGAAAGCCCTTCACCGACGAGCAGACCGACGCCATGTTGATGATCGAGCCGCCACCGTTTTCAATCATGCGCGGCAGTGCGGCGCGAATCGTGCGGAACATCGAGCGCACATTGATCGCAAAGCTGAAATCCCAGTCCTCCTCGGAACACTCGAAGATCGAGCCCTGGTGCACATAGCCGGCGCAATTGAACAGCACATCGAGCGGATCGAGCCCGTCGATCAATTGCTTGACCGCGTCTGCGTTGGTGACATCCAGATGCTGCGTGCGCAGCGGATGCCCGGCCAGTTTCGCCTCGTCGGCAAGCGTGGCGAGCAGATCGTCACGGATATCCGTCGCGACCACCCGCGCCCCTTCGCGCGCCATCGAGAGCGCCGCGGCCCGACCCATGCCCTGCGCTGCGGCGGTCACCAAAATGAGTTTTCCATCGAGACGCCCGGCCATCTGATTCTCCCTGTGCGCTGCGCCGAATGCCCGGCGATGCCGTGGGCGGCGCGTGATTCGGCTCGCGCAAGTTAGCGCGAGACGCTGGAAGATTAGCGTATTTCGGCGCGTGTTCCAGGGCTTTTGAGCACCTGCCGCTTCACTGCCCGAACTGCATCGCCGCAAGCCTGGCATAGAGCCCTTCGCGCGCGATCAGTTCGGCGTGCCGCCCCTCGTCGACGATGCGGCCATGCTCCATCACGACGATTCTGTCGGCCTGCACGACGGTCGCCAGCCGATGCGCAATGACCAGCGTCGTGCGGCCGCGCATCGCGCCATGCAAGGCCTGCTGGACCAGTTGTTCGCTCTCGGCATCCAGCGAACTTGTGGCTTCATCGAGCAGCAACAGTGCCGGATCCCTGAGCAATGCCCGGGCGATCGCGATGCGCTGTCTTTGCCCGCCGGAGAGCCGGACACCGCGTTCACCCACGAAGGTGCGATAGCCGTCGGGCAGGCGTCGCACGAACTCGTCGGCATGCGCGGCTTGTGCGGCCAGGATCACCTCGGCGTCGCTGGCATCTAAGCGGCCGTAACGAATGTTTTCCATCACATCGGCCGAAAACACGATGCTGTCCTGCGACACCAGACCGATCCGGGCACGATGCTCCGCGGGCTCGATGGAGCGGATGTCGATGCCGTCGACCAGGATCGCGCCGCGCTGCGGATCGTAAAAGCGCAGCAGCAACTGAAACAGCGTGGTCTTGCCGGCGCCCGAGGGCCCGACCAGCGCGATCGTCTCCCCCGGATTGACGCGCAAACTGAACTCGCTGACCGCCGCCTCGGCGGGGCGCGAAGGATAGTGAAAACCGACCGCATCAAAGACGACCCTGGTTCCGCGCGCTTGCGGGCCAAGGTCGTGCGCTGACGCAACGGCGAGCGGTGCGGCAGACCCAGGCCCGGCAACGATCCGCGGACTGGCATGCAGCAACTCGAGCAAGCGTTCAGCGGCTCCGGCCGCTCGCTGCACATCGCCGATGACCTCAGACAATGCTCCGGAGGCACCCGCGACGATCGCCGCGTAGAGCATGAACTGCGTCAGGTGCCCGACGGTGCTGCGCCCCTGCATGACCGCGTAGGCACCGGTCCACAGCACGACAACAATCGCGCCAAACACGAGCACGATCGCCACGGCGGTCAGCAGCGCCCGCGCCCGGATCCGGCGCAAGGCAACCCGAAACGCCAGCTCGGTTGTCTGCGCGAAGCGGGAAGCCTCGAATGCCTCGCGTGCGTAAGCCTGCACAATCTGGATCGCATTGAGCGTCTCGCCGGCCAGTGCGCTCGAGTCGGCAACCCGGTCCTGGCTCGCGCGCGACAGGCGCCGAACCCGGCGGCTGAAGATCACGATCGGCAGGATCACGAGCAGCAGCAGTGCCATGATCATGGAAGCCAGCGAAGGGCTGGTGATCACCAGCATCAGGATGCCCCCGACGAACAGCAAAAGGTTGCGCAGGCCCATCGAGATGCTGGTGCCGATCAGTGTCTGGATCAGCGTCGTGTCGGTGGTCAGTCGCGACAGCACTTCGCCGGTCTTGAGCGTCTCGAAGAAGATCGGATCCTGCTGCAACACCCTGCGGTAGATCGCATTGCGCAGATCGTTGGTGACCCGCTCCCCGAGCCAGGAAACCAGGTAAAACCGCAGCGCGGTCGCGAGCGCAAACACCACCGAGACAGCAAACAAGCCCAGAAAGGCCGTGTCGACCTGCTTGGCCCCCTGCGCGACCACTTGCTCAAGTCCGGCCGGGGCAAATCCCAGGTCGACCATGCGCCGAAACGCGAGTGGCAGCGCAAGGGCCGCACAGGCAGCAATCAGCAGCGCGAGCGCCGCTGCCGCGACCCGCCAGCGGTAAGGCGCCAGGAAGGGCAGCAGGTCCGACAGCACACCGAGCGCACCACGCTTGGCCAGTGGTCCCTGATGATGGTTCGCCTGCTGGCTGGGTGCTGAGTTGGCTGCTGGAGTCGACATGCGTTCAAGCATACCCGCGCGCGCGGCCGGTTCCGGCTAACATCTCGAGCAAGTCAACGCTCAAGGATGCGACATGCTCGAATGCAAGGTTTTTGCCGCCAATGACCTCAGGGTGGTGGACGTCGAGACACCGAGCCCGGGACCCGGCGAGGTGTTGATCCGACTCGGAGCCGCCGGCATTTGCGGCTCGGACATGCACTACTTCTTTCACGGCGCAGTCGGCAGCTTCCGGATCCGCGAGCCGCTAACTCCGGGCCATGAAGCCTCCGGCACGGTGGCAGCGGTCGGAGAGGGCGTCACCCGCGTGCGGCCCGGACAGCGGATTGCGATCAATCCGTCACGCGCCTGCGGCCAGTGCGCTGGCTGTCGCGAAGGCCGGGAGAATCTGTGCAGCAACATGCGCTTTCTGGGCAGCGCCAGTGTGTTTCCGCACATGCAAGGCATGTTCCGCGAGTATTTCACGATGCCGCAGCAGCAGTGCGTACCGGTCGACTCGGACGTCTCGATGCAGGAGATCGCGATGTCGGAGCCGCTGTCGGTGGCATTGCACTCGGTACACCGGGCTGGCGACCTGCTGGGCAAATCGGTGCTGATCACCGGTAGCGGCACGATCGGCTGCATGATGGTGATCGCCGCGCGGCTCGCCGGTGCGCGCAGCATCACGGTCACCGACGTTGTCGATCATCCGCTCGACGTCGCCCGGCAGGTCGGCGCAGACCGCACGGTGCGCACCGACCAACTGGCCCCGGGCACGACGCTCGCCTCGATTGCTGGCGAACCGGATGTCGCATTCGAGGTGTCGGGCGCGCCGCAGGCGCTGATCAGTTGCCTGGAGACAGTACGGCGCGGCGGCATCATCGTGCAGGTTGGCACACTGCCGGTCGACGGCATGCACCTGCCCGCCAATCTGGTGATGCAGCGTGAAATCGATCTGCGCGGCTCGTTCCGCTTTGGTCATGTCTTCGAGCATGCGGTCCAGGCGATTGCGTCGCGCCGCGTCGATGTGCGCCCGGTGATCTCGGCCTCGCATTCGCTGGCCGACGCGCAGACGGCAATGCACCTGGCGCGCGACAAGACCCGCAGCATGAAGGTTCATCTGGTCCCGGCCTGACGGCGCGGGCCGGCTCCCACCTGACGCACAGATCATGAATCCTGGCCAAGCAAGCGCGTTCGACGGCATCTGGCCGATTCTGTTTGCATTCTTCGATGCGAACGGTGGGCTGGACCGGGAAGCGATGCGCCGCCAGGTGCTGGCTGCGATCGACTGGGGAGCACCGGGCGTGGCCGTGCTGGGCCTGGCCACCGAAGTGAACAAACTGACGGTGCCCGAGCGCAAGCAACTGATCGACTGGCTGGCGCAGGATCTGGCCGGCGTTCGACCGTTCGCGGTCACGATCAATGGTGCGAGCGTGGTTGAACAGCGCGAGTTGGCCGACTATGCCATCGGGCGCGGCGCAGCCTGGCTGATACTGCAACCGCCTCCGGTCGCCACGACCGGTGTGCAGTCAGAGCGTTTTTATTTCGACTTTTTCGCGCAAGTGATGGCCGACCTGCCGGTGCCGGTCGGCATCCAGAACGCACCGGAATATCTTGGCGTCGGGCTGAGCGCCGGGGCGCTGCTGGAACTGGCGGCGATCCGGCCGAATTTCCAGGTACTCAAGGGCGAGGCAAGCAGCACGATCATCGAGCACACGATCGAACAGGTGCAAGGGCGACTGGCGGTGCTCAATGGCCGGGGCGGGCTCGAACTGATCGAAAACCTGCAGGCAGGCTGTCGCGGCATGATCGTCGCTCCGGACACCGCGGACCTGCAGCTGCAGGTCTATGCGTGCTTGGCGCAGAATCGGCTCGAGGACGCTTTCGCGGTCTACGCGAAGATCCTGCCGGCCATTGTGTTCGCGATGCAGTCGCTGGACACGCTGATCTGTTACGGCAAGCGGATTGCGGCCTGGCGGCTCGGCTTGCCCGAGGTGCATGACCGCCAACCGGCCCTGGCGCCGACCGAGTTCGGGCTGCGAATCGCGCGCGAGCACGCACGGCGTCTTGGGCCACTCGGCGCGCGCGGGCCTTCGTCACTACAATCCGGGTTTCGTGCGCCAAACTGAGCGTTCAGCCGCGCCCGCATTATTCGCAATCACCCAATCATCGAGAATTGCCATGTCCAACGTCGTCACCCTGGTCCGTCAACCTACGCTGCGCCTGAACCCCAACGATGACGTCGTGATCGCGGCGCGCCCGCTGTCGGCCGGCGCCAAGGTCGACGCCGAAGGCGTTACCTGCACTGACGCGATCCCGGCCGGTCACAAGCTTGCGGTCAAGGCGATCGCCAAAGGCCAGCCGGTCAAGCGTTACAACCAGATCATCGGTTTCGCGACCAGCAACATCGCCCCCGGCCAGCATGTCCACACCCACAATCTCGCGTTCGAGATGTTCGAGCGCGACTACGCGGTCGGCGTCGATGCAAAACCCACACCGTCGGTGGCCGAACAGGCGACCTTCATGGGCATTGTGCGCGCCGACGGCCGGGTCGCCACACGCAACTACATCGGCGTGATCTCCACGGTGAACTGCTCGGCCTCGGTCTCCAAGTACGTCGCCGCGCACTTCACGCCGGAAAAAATGAAAGCCTGGCCGAACGTGGATGGCGTCGTGCCGATCACGCACTCGTCGGGTTGCGGCATGGGCAGCACCGGCGTCGGGATCGATGTGCTGCGCAAAACCATCGCCGGCTATTGCCGCCACGTGAATTTCGCCGGCGTCGTGATCATCGGCCTGGGCTGCGAAGCCAATCAGATGGATGCGCTCTTTCAAGCGCAAAACCTGCAGGAAGGCACGCTGCTCAAGCCGCTGATCATCCAGACCTCGGGCGGGACCCGCAAAACGGTGGAAGCCGGCATCGCCGCGGTCGAGTCGATGCTGCCCAAGGCCAACCAGGTTGAACGCACCCGGGTGCCGGCCAGCCACATCACGATCGGGCTGCAGTGCGGCGGCTCGGATGGCTACTCCGGGATCACGGCCAACCCCGCCCTGGGCGCGGCCTGCGACCTGCTGGTGTCGCATGGCGGCACCGTGATTTTGTCAGAGACACCGGAAATCTATGGTGCCGAGCACCTGCTGACGCGCCGCGCGGTGTCGCAGGATGTCGCCGACAAGCTGATCCGGCGCATCAAGTGGTGGGAGCAGTACACCGAGCGCAACGAGGGCAGCATGGACAACAACCCGTCGCCGGGCAACAAGGCGGGCGGGCTGACCACCATCCTGGAGAAGTCGCTTGGCGCGGTTGCCAAGGGTGGCACGACAAACCTGGTCGACGTCTACGAATACGCGGATGAAGTCAGTGCCAAGGGCTTCGTGTTCATGGACACCCCGGGGTACGACCCGGTGTCGGCCACCGGACAAGTGGCCGGCGGGGCGAACCTGATCTGCTTTACCACGGGGCGCGGCTCGGTCTACGGCTGCAAGCCCGCGCCGTCGATCAAGCTGGCCACCAACGTGGTGCTCTACGAGCGCATGAGCGAGGACATGGACGTCAATTGCGGTCCGATCATCGACGGTTCGGTGTCGGTGCAGGACAAGGGTCAAGAGATCTTTGAACTGATCCTGCGGGTTGCCAGCGGCGAAGCCACCAAGAGCGAGGCGCTGGGCATCGGCAACGATGAATTCATTCCATGGATGCTCGGCGCGGTGATGTAAGCCAGCGCAGGCCGGGCCTTCGCGCGACCGCCGATGCGGCGGATCGCGCGCAAGGCCTCAGATTCCTGCCAGCGCCAGACCGTAGTTCACGCCCAACCAGTTTGCGTAAGCTGCGACGTCCACCTCGCCAGCCAGTGTCGGCTCGCCGTACACATCGGGAAGCGGCCGAGGATAGCGTTCAATGAACCGGGCGGTGTCTGCCCACTGCATTCCTTCGACACGGGCCACTCGCTGCAGGGGATTGGCATAGACCCAACCCCAGTCGTTGCGATAGCGAAACTCCCGGTCTGTACTGCCGCCGCTGGAATCATGCAGCAATGGCGAACTGACGCGCTGGAACTCACTGCTCAGCGTGAGCATCCGCACCCCGGCGCGACTTGCCTGCTGGTGCATCCAGACCAGCGCGACATCCGACAAATCTCCCTGCGCATACGATCCGCCGACATCGGCATGGGCACCGACAAAGCCGCGCTCGAGGCGCACACCGGCCAGCGGGCTTCCGACGATCGACTCGGCAGGAAACAGCGTGCGATGCTCGTTCAGCGCTACCGCGTGTGCGGCATAGGCCGCCTGGGGAGGAATCGACAGCCGCCAACCCGCATTGGAGATCCCGTTGGCACCGAACTGCGCCACGGTGTCCCACAGCCCGACGAAGCGCAAGCGTACGCAGGCGCCGGCTCCGGCAAAGCGGCCATCGCGAATTCGATCGGCGACCTCATTGGAAAAATCGCGTGCCATCGCCGCGCCCCGCGAAAAGCCGATCACATCGACATTCAGCGTGGTCTGCGCAGGCCCGGACGCACCGACGAAACGCTCCAGTTCGGCAACCAGGTAGTTGACCCGCATCCTTGCGGTATTCGCATTGAGCATGTCGAGCCCATTGGTCTTGATGCCGCTGGCCGGGTCATCCCGCCCGACACCGTTCATGTACCAGACCCGACCGTCGGAGTAACTGCGCGCCAGCTTGTAGACGTTGGACCAGTCATCCTGCCGCGAAGGCGGATCGCCGTTGTCGGTGCCATCGAAGGCGAACAGCAGCAGACCGCTCGGGTCGACATGGGTCAGCGGAGAGTTGTCGACGTAGATGTAGGGGTTGGAACCGCCATCTGCGCCCAGCGGATCCGGACTCAGATAGCGCCCGGCGTCGGGGTCGTAGTAGCGATGATCGTTGTAGTGCAACCCGGTTTCCGAGTCTTCGAGTTGACCGGGAAGGCGCAGCGCAAGTGAATAGCCCTGACTGCCAAGGCCCCCGGCGCCCTGGATGCGCCCCCCGAACGGCGCGTAGTTAGCCCGCCAGAGAACCTGGGCACGCAGATCGGTGACGAGCTCCGGCGCCCCGAGATGGTTCAGATGCAGGAAGCGGATCTGAAACCCTGGTCCTCGGGGTGCGGCTGGATCGGTGAGGCCCTGCCCCTGCGACGCATTGAGGCGATCAAGCACTGCCACCGGCCAATCGGCCAGGTATATGTATTGACGCTGCACCCCGCCTTGCTCATCCAGTTCGGCCAGCAAGCGGCGCCGAGCGTCGTATAGATAGTGCGTGACCCGATCACCAACCTGCCTGGCGATGCGCTGGCCGCGATGGTTGTAGCGATAACGGGCGACCGGCGCGTCGTCACGCGACACCTGCTCGAGCCGCCCGTCGGCATCCCAGCGATACGACCAGCGGCCGTTGCGACTCAGCCGCCCGGCGGCATCCCAGAGCTGAACTTGTCGCGCGACGCTGGTCGATGCGTCGACGTGCCGCAGCCGGTTGCTATTGCCATCGCGTATGAACGCCTCGGTTCGTTCGCCGGAATCGTCCGATGCCGGTACCTGCGCCAGTTGCCGATTGCCGTTGTCATCGTAGGCGAAACGCCAAAGCTGCTCCGGTGCTGACGCAGACCGGTGCGCCGCCTGCAGCAGTCGACCCGCAGAGTCGTACAGATAGCGTTGCTGCTGCGCGTCGCGAGACCAGCTCAACAGGCGCCCATGAGCATCATGTGCAAGGCGATGATCCAGCAAGGCGGTGCCGCGCGCACGGCCACGCGCAATGCGATGCCCGATCGCTGCAAGCCGGCCCTGCGAGTCGCGCTTGACTTGCGCAACAACGCCATTGCCCAGAACCATGCGCTTCAGCCCCAGGGCATCGCGCGCGAGCGCCTGCACCACCGGCTGCATCCACTGCGTGCCTTGTGGCTGCCAGTCGAGTGCGACCACCTGCCCATCGTCATCACGACGCAGATGCAACAAGCTGCCGTCCGGCAAGGACCAAGCGGTTAGCCGCCCAACGTCATCGCGCCAATACCGTGTCCGATACTCGCGTTGGCTGCCATCGTTCAGTTGCAGCAACACCCGGTGTGCCGCCACGCGGCCTTGCGAATCGCGCTCGAAAACATCGCGCTGCCCGGGGCCGTCGATCGATTCGACCTGACGTCCTTGCCAACGCAACCGGACCGATTCAGTACCGACATCAAGCCCCGCCGGATGCGGCGAGGCGCGTTGCACCTTGGTTGTCGCAAGCAGGCCGGTCGCGTCGTAGTCGTACCAGGCGCGAGAGCCGTCAGCACGCCATTCGGCGACCAGACGATCTACGGCGTCGAAACGTCTGCGCACCAGCCCGGAATCGGCAGACCATTGCGCGACCGCACGGCCAAAGTCGTCGCGCCATAGGCGTCCTTCGTCGCGGTTGGTCTGCATCCCCTTGACCGTCAGCGCGCCGATCAGCAAAGCCGGGTCTTTTACCTCTCGACGCAGTGGCTCGAACGCCACCTGCGGCATTCCGCCATCGGCAAGCGACACGACCGGGGAGAACCCCTCCTGCTCAAGTACGAGCCGTGCACCTTGGGCGTTGCGCCGTGCCAGCAGCCGCACGTTGCGCCCAGGCATCACGCTGGGCCATTCGAGTGACTCGATAGCATCGAGCGCGTCATGTGCTCGCCAACCCACCTTGAGCCAACGCTCCTGGTGCGCGCGACGCCAGCGTACGCCGATGACCCGCCCCAGCTTGTCGCGCTCTAGCCGCATAAACTCCGCAGACTGCCCGACTTGCACACCGGGCAGGGAGCGCATGTCGCGCAAGCGCCCCAGTTCATCGTAGCGCCACGCAACGCCGGTCTGAGGACAGGAATCGCAACCAGGGCCAGACGCGTGCACGAGCGCGGGGGCATGCATCGGACCCACGTTTTTCCAGCGATAGCGCGCGCGCAGCTCACCATTGATGCGCACCGTCGTCTGCCCCGATTGGGCGCCCGGATCAGCGCCATAGTCAAAGTAAAGCGCCTGCGTTTGCGGCGCACCGGCCGGGCGCGAATACACCGTGCGCCCGAACGCGTCGTAGCGATATTCGCTGGCCCCGGCGCCTGACCTGACAACGCCCGCGAGGCGGGCCGAATGATCGTCGATGTAGCGATAGCCAATTCGCGAACCGTCGGCCAGCGCGACCTGGACAAGCCGACCGACGGAGTCGTAGGAGTAACGCACCCGGCCGGCGCCCGGCAGGCGCAGCTCGGACAAGCGATCCGGGAACGCGGACCGAGGTCCGGCGTTATAGCGAAAACCGATTGCGCGCCCATCGGAGCTCGCCACTTCGACAAGCCTTCCTCGGGCATCGTAGGCAAGTTTCAGTGACGCGGCGGCCGGGGAGTCGATGCGACGCAGACGGCCCTGGTCATCGAATGCCAGTTGCCGGCCGCTGCGCCATTGCCAGCGCCAGGGCAGTTGCGCATCGTCGACCAGCTCCAGCACTCCGTCTGCGCGGATCAGCGCCTCATGGCGCACGGCACCGGACTGAACAGCTTGCCGCTTGCCGAAGCGAACGACGCGCCCGTCGCCCTGGATGACCTGCAAACTCAGCCCCCCTTTGGACGAGCTGGCATGCAGCCGGGCCTCCAAGCCGAGTCGCCAGCCAGGACCGAGTGCCGAGCTGCTCGACGGACCGGTGACGTGAAAACGCGACACCACCAGCGGCGCCATATCGTCCAGGCTGAGCGGGGAAGCCGCAGCGATATGGGCATCGAGCGCGCGTTCGAGCTTGGCGCCACTGAGCACATCGACCGGATTACCTGCCACGGTGCCGGGCCCATCGAGCGACACGCTGGCCGGCTCGCCCGGCGCACAAGCCCCGGAGTCGCCCGCTGCAGATGCTGACGCGCCACCGGCCAGCGGGCCAAGCAGGTTGGCCAACAGACCGCCACCGGATGCGTGCAAGGCGCCTGCCCCGCTTGAAGCGCCGCAGCTCACAGCCTGCGCCTGTGCGGAGCTTGCCAACGCAAACCAGACCAGCGCGACGCCAGCCCGCAAGCAAAGCGCCGTCACTGCCATCACCGAGAAACGCAATCGACTCGAGTTCACGCCAGGTCCTCCCTGACGCCAACCCTAAAACCCGGCCGATGCGCCGGCCATTGCGCGAAAAGCCGAGGATCGAACCGTTTGGACGCCACGGTTCATCCGCATGTTCGAGTCCAGTTGGATCAACCCAAGCAGCCATCTGGCCCTCGCCCCTATAATCGGCGCATGACTGCCAAAGCCGCCAACGGGCAACAGGTCGAGACCGTTCCTTCGGTCTGCCCGCACGACTGCACAAGCACCTGCGCCCTGGAGGTCGAGCGCATCGATGCCAACACGATCGGCAGGGTGCGTGGCTCGCAACGCAATTACTACACCGCCGGTGTCATCTGCGAGAAAGTCTCGCGCTATGCCCAGCGAGTTCATCACCCGGACCGCCTGACGCAGCCGATGCGGCGCGTCGGTCCCAAGGGCAGTGGTCAGTTCGAACCAATCTCCTGGAACGACGCGCTCGACGTCGTCGCCGAGCAATTCACGCGCAAAGCCCAGCAGCACGGAACCGAAACCGTCTGGCCGTATTACTACGCCGGAACGATGGGCCTGGTGCAGCGCGACGGTATCAACCGGCTTCGTCACGCGATGAAGTACTCGCGCTGGTTTTCCACAATCTGCGTCGCGCTGTCCGATGGCGGCTGGATCGCCGGGACTGGCGCCAAGCGCGGTGTGGATATGGCCGAGGCCGGCCAGCATGCCGACCTGATCGTGATCTGGGGCGGCAACCCGGTCAACACCCAGGTCAACGTGATGACCCATGCGATGGCCGCGAAAAAACGTGGCGCCCGGCTGGTCGTTGTCGACCCGTATCGCACCGGGACGGCTGAACGTGCCGATCTTCACGTCGCGCCGCGTCCGGGCACCGATGGTGCACTGGCGGTCGCGATGATGCATGTGCTGTTCGCCGAAGGGTTTGCCGATTGGGATTACCTGCGCCGTTACACCGACGCGCCGGACGAACTCGCTGCGCATGTCGCGCAACGCCCGCCGCAGTGGGCCGAGGCGATCACTGGCGTGCCGGCGCAAACCATCATCGAATTCGCGCGGCTATACGGTCGGGCCAAGGCACCGTACATCCGCTGCCACCATGGGTTCTCCCGTTCGCGCAACGGCGCCGTGAACATGCATGCGGTCAGCTGCCTGCCGGCAGTGACCGGCGCCTGGCAGCGCAAGGGCGGCGGCGCGTTGTATGGCCAGACTGGCCTGTATCCGCTCAACCGCAACCTGATCGAGGGCAACGAGCTGATCGACAAATCGATCCGCGAACTGGACCAGTCGCGGCTGGGCCCGATCCTGGTCGGCGAAGCCGATGCGCTGAACGGCGGGCCGCCGGTCACTGCGATGCTGGTGCAAAACACCAATCCTGCGGTCGTTTGCCCCGAGCTGCACAAGGTTCACCAGGGCCTGCTGCGCGAGGACCTGTTCCTGTGCGTGCACGAGCAGTTCATGACCGAGACCGCGGCATTCGCCGACATCGTGCTGCCGGCGACGATGTTTCTCGAGCATGATGACTTCTACACCGCGTCCGGGCACACGGTGTTCCAGGTCGCACGCAAGGTGATCGAGCCGCCGGGCGAGTGCCGCGAGAACCATTATGTGATCTGCGAGCTCGCCAAGCGGCTGGGGGCCGAGCATCCGGGTTTCGAGATGAGTGCCTGGCAGATCATGGACGAAACGCTCAAGCGCTCCGGCATGTGGGATGCGCAGACCAACCTGGAGCGCGGTGGACAAGACTGTGCGCTGCCGTTCGAGCAGGCGCACTACCTGGACGGTTTCGCCTGGCCAGACCGCAAATTCCGCTTCAAACCCGACTGGCCCGGCATGGGTGAGCGCGGCAGCCAGATGCCGGTGCTGCCGGACCATTTCAATGTCATCGACCAGGCCACCGCAGAGCAGCCTTACCGGCTGGTCACCGCGCCGGCCCGCACATTCCTGAACAGCACCTTCACCGAAACTCCGGGATCGGTGCAACGGGAGCGGCGCCCGACCGCGCTGATCCATCCGCAGGATTGCGTGGCACTCGGCCTGTCCGATGGCGACCGGGTCGTCCTGGGCAATACGCGAGGCGAAATCGTCGCGCACGCCAAAGCGCAGGATGGCCAGCAACCCGGTGTCGTCATTCTTGAAGGTATCTGGCCAAACCGGGCATTCGAAGGCGGCGTCGGCGTCAATTCGCTGACCTCGGCCGAGCCAGGATTTCCGAACGGTGGAGCGGTGTTTCACGACACATCGATCTGGCTGCGCAAAATGCAGGCCTGACCTCATTCATCGATCGGCCTCCCCAGTGAGCATTCCCCCCACCTCTGCGACCGGCAGTGCCGGCGTCGCAGGCTCCGTCTCTGCCCCGATCAACGCCGAGACAGTTCGCTCCAGAACCTTGCAGGGAATGGTCTGGATGGCCGCGGGTGGGCTCACGCTATGTGCCATGAACGCGGTGATGCGGGTTCTGACGCAAGAGATGAGTCCGCTGTTCGCGCAGTTTCTTCGCTACCTGTTCGCGATGCTGGTGATGATGCCGCTGTTGTTTCGCGACGGCCTGGGTGCATACCGTCCGAACAACCTGCGTGGCCAGTTTTGGCGCGGACTGTTTCACGCGCTCGCACTGACACTGTTCTTTCTTGCACTGCCGCATATCCCTCTGGCCGACATGACGGCGATCATGTTCACAACCCCGATCTTCGTGCTGATCGGAGCCGCCCTGCTGCTGGGCGAGAAGGTTACTCGAGCGCGCTGGGGCGCTGCGCTGATCGGCTTTGTCGGCGTGCTGATCGTGATGTGGCCGCACCTGTCGGGCAAGGGGGCGGGGTTTTGGAGTCTGGTGATGCTCGGCGCCTCGCCACTGTTTGCCGGATCCTTTCTGATCAACAAGGCTCTGACACGCCAGGACTCCCCAGGCGTGATCGTGATGTGGCAGAACCTGACCGTCACCTTGTACATGCTGCCGCTGGCGCTCCCGTTCTGGCAGGAGTTGTCCTGGACCCAGTGGGGGCTGTTCGTGCTGTGCGGCTTGCTCGGCACGATCGCGCACTACTTCATGACCCGCGCCTTCACGATGGGCGACATCTCGGCGATGCAACCGGTGCGCTTCCTCGACCTGATCTGGTCGTCGCTGTTCGGGCTGATGCTGTTCGGCAATGTGCCCACCGCCACCGCGCTGCTGGGCGGTGCCGTGATCGTCGCCTCGACGATCTGGATCGCTCGGCGCGAATCGGCGCGCTGATCACCAGGTATCGACAAACGGGCGCTTCTTGCCGGTTCGTGCCTGCGGCGCCGGCGCGGCTCGCAGGCCCGCCATGATCCAGCGACGGGTGTCGGCCGGATCGATGACGTCATCGATCTCCAGATAGGACGCGACACTGACCGCCTTGCCCTTCTCATAGGCCGCCGCAACCATCTCCTCATATTTCGCCTTGCGGGCGTCCGGATCGTCAATCGCCTCGAGCTCCTTGCGATAACCCAGGCGCACCGCGCCCTCCAGACCCATGCCGCCAAACTCGCCACTGGGCCAGGACACGGTCAGCATCGGCTCATGAAACCCTCCGGCAGCCATCGCCTGCGCACCGAGCCCGTAGCCCTTGCGCAGCACGATCGTCAGCACCGGTACCGTCAGACTCGCGCCGACCACGAACATCCGCGATACATGGCGCACCAGCGCGGTTTTTTCCGCCTGCGGTCCGACCATGAACCCGGGCGTGTCACACAGCGTGACGATCGGCAGGTCGTGCGCATCACACAGTTGCATGAAGCGCGCCGCTTTATCGCCGGCATCGGCATCGATCGCGCCGCCCAGGTGACGCGGATTGTTGGCGATCAGGCCGACCGCCCTTCCTTCGATGCGCACCAACGCGGTGACCACCCCGACGCCGAACTCGCGACGCAATTCGGTTACCGATCCACGGTCGCACAGGGTGTCGATCACCTGACGGATGTCGTAGACCCGCAGCCGGTTCTCCGGGATCAGGTGGCGCAGCAGCCGCTGGTCAACGCATTCCCATTGCGAGATCGCACCCTGAAAGTAGCCCAAATACCGCTTGGCGGCTGCCACCGCCTGCGCCTCGTCGTCGACCAGCAGATCGATGACGCCGTTCGGGGACTGCACCTGGACCGGGCCGACTTCGGCGGGCGCATAGACCCCGAGCCCGCCGCCCTCGATCATCGCCGGGCCGGCCATGCCGATCGATGCATTGCGGGTCGCGATGATCACATCGCAGCAACCGAGCAAGGCCGCGTTGCCGGCAAAGCAGTAACCGGACACGATGCCCACCACCGGCACCAAGCCAGACAGGCGCGCGAAGCCGGCGAATGTGGTGTTGTCCAATCCACCAACCGCCTGCTTGTCGGTATCGCCTGGTCGGCCACCGCCGCCTTCGGCGAACAGCACCACCGGCAGGCGCCACTGGTGCGCCAGGCGCAGCACGCGATCGGTCTTGTAGTGGTTCTGCCAACCCTGGGTGCCGGCCAGCACCGTGTAGTCGTAGGCGAGCACCAGGCAGCGCGCCCGTTCGGGCTCGAACTGCGCGGCGTTGACGCTGCCAATGCCGATCACCATGCCATCGGCCGGCGTGTTTCGGATCAGGTCCTCGAGCGAACGGCGGGTGCGCTGCGCGGCGATCGCCAGAGCGCCGTACTCGACAAAGCTGCCTTCGTCGACGAGATCCGCGACATTCTCGCGCACCGTGCGCTGCCCGGTCCGTCGGCGCTTGGCCACCGCCTCGGGGCGGGCCGCGTCCAGCCCGATGTCATGCCGGGCGCGCACCTCAGCCAGATCGGCGCGTACATGATCGAGATCAACCGACGCGTCGCCTGCGTCGTGCTGCGCACCGATGTCGGCCGGCTCGATGAACGCGATCGGCTGGTCCTCGAATAGGGTTTCGCCCGGCACCGCGACCAGCTTGCGCAAAATGCCCGACACCGTGGACTCGACCAGATGCTCCATTTTCATCGCCTCGAGCACCGCGATCGTCCTGCCGGCATGCACTGCATCCCCCTCGCGCAACTCGAGCGAAACCACGGTGCCCTGCATCGGCGCCACCACCGGCACGGTTCCGTCAGGCGCGAGCGTGCGGTCCAGTTCGAGACCCTGCCCCGGCGTGCCGAGGCTGCCCAAGGGCTCTGTAAAGTACAGCTCGCGATGCGCATCGCGTCCAGCCGCCAGGACCTCACCGATGCGCTCCTCGATGAAGCGGGTGTGCACATCATTGGTCGCCACGGCAGGATGCTTGAGCAACCCGTGCAGCAGCACCTTGTTCGTCGCGACTCCGAGAATGCCGAATTCGCTCAGCGCCCGGTCCGCCTTGTTCAGCAAGGCCGGCAGCCCGCCATCCGGCACATGCACCACCAGCTTGGCCAGCAGCGAGTCGAAGGCCGGGCTGCTGGTGTAGCCGGTGTAACCGAAGCTGTCGACACGCACGCCCGGTCCGGACGGCGGCTCGAAGGCCGCCAGCGTGCCCCCGGACGGCCGGGCCTGACCATCCTCGCCCATGGTTTCCATGTTCACCCGAAGCTGAACCGCCAGACCGCGGGCTGCCGGAATTTGTGCCTGCTCCAGACCGAGCGTCGCAAGACTCTGTCCGGAACACACACGAATCTGCATCTGCACCAGATCGATGCCAGTGACCGCTTCGGTCACGGTGTGCTCCACCTGCAGACGGGGATTAGCCTCGATAAACCAGAATCGAGTCTGGTCCCGCGCATCGACCAGGAATTCGAAAGTACCGAGTCCGCAATAGCGCAGGCCAGCCGCCATGCGCACCGCGGCCTCGCACAATTGCGCGCGCATCGCCGGCGGCAGCGTCGGGGATGGCGCGAACTCGACGACCTTCTGGTTGCGCCGCTGCAAGCTGCACTCGCGTTCCCACAGATGGCTGACCGCACCGCTGCCGTCGCCGATGATCTGCACTTCCAGATGCCGCGCGCGCGGCACGAGTCGCTCGACATACACGGCGGGGTTGCCGAAGGCTGCCGCGGCCTCGGACTGGCAGCGCCGATAGGCCTCGTCGAGCTCGTGCGCTTGCGTGACGATGCGCATGCCACGCCCGCCCCCGCCAGCAATCGCCTTGATCATCATCGCCGCCTGCGAACCCAGCCCGGCAAAAAATGCATGCGCCTCGTTCAGGCTCACTGCGCCAGCGCTGCCCTCAACGACCGGGACGCCGCAATCGCGCGCCAGCGCGCGCGCCTGCGCCTTGTCCCCGAACGCCTCGAGCACCTGTGGCGCCGGCCCGATGAACAGCAGCCCAGCTGCCGCGCACTGACGCGCGAAGTCGGCGTTCTCGCTGAGAAACCCATAGCCGGGATGCACCGCATCGCATCCGGCCTGCTGCGCTACGCGTACGATCTGCTCGGCGTCCAGATAGGCCGACACCCCGCGCCCCTCGAGCGGGCGAGCCTCATCAACCTTGCGCAGATGCAACGATCGCGAGTCCTCCTGGGAGTGCACCGCAACGGTATGGATACCGAGTTCGCCGGCCGCACGGGCGATCCGGATCGCGATCTCCCCCCGATTCGCGATCAGCAGTTTGCGCACGGTCACGTCCCTCTCCTTTCGAATGAACTCTGCACGATGCCGCAGTTTGCCAGCCGCTGACAGGCCATGCGTCGGGAAACGGAATTGGCCGGGTTCGCATGAACCGGGGGTTTCGTCGAGAATAGCAAGCCCGCCCGGCCCAGGCCGGCCCATCCGGAAGATGCCGTAACCGGGAATCCAAGAACCAGCAGGAGATCGAGATGACTAGCAGCAACGCCGTGGTCGCATTGACCGTCGAAGGCGAAATCGGAATCGTGACGGTGAACTCTCCGCCGGTGAACGCGCTGTCGCAGGCGGTGCGCCAGGGCATTCTCGAGAACATCAACGCCGCGGTCGCCAATGACGCGGTCAAGGCGATCGTGCTGAT
>Ga0255220_1000142_pt1 | contig 29758 bp, 23 predicted proteins | sample Miss_Colum_RepB__FD_188423 | JGI IMG/M metagenome (GOLD analysis project Ga0255220, IMG submission 188423) | Freshwater microbial communities from Mississippi River, Louisiana, United States - Miss_Colum_RepB_8d | ecosystem: Environmental > Aquatic > Freshwater > River | place: USA: Louisiana...
ACCAGAAACCACCATGACCGCAAGCAACCCTCTTCTCGACACCGCCGGCCTGCCGCTGTTTGACCGCATCGCCCCCGAACATGTGGCCCCTGCCATGGACGTGCTGCTGGCCGAGGCCGATGCGGCCTTGACCCGCGTCACCGCCGCAGACTTCCCGGCCGACTGGAGGGCAATTGCCAAAGTGCTGGACGTGGCCACCGAGCGCCTGGGGCGGTCCTGGGGCGCCGTGAGCCACCTCAACAGCGTGGCCGACACGCCCGAACTGCGCGCCGCCTACAACGCCGCCCTGCCCCGCGTCACCGAGTTCTGGACGCGCCTGGGCAGCAACGAGCAGCTGTACGCCAAATACAAGGCCATCGACCCGGCCAGCCTGAACGCCGAGCAGCGCCAGGCCCACAGCAATGCCCTGCGCAACTTCGTGCTCGGCGGCGCGGAGCTGCAGGGTGCGGCCAAGGAGCGCTACGCCGCGATTCAGGAACGTCAGGCCGAGGTCTCGCAGAAGTTCAGCGAAAACACCCTGGACGCCACCGACAGCTTTGCCCTGTACGTGGCCCCCGCCGAGCTGGCCGGTGTGCCGCAGGATGTGGTCGATGCCGCCTGCGCTGCCGCCGACAAGGACGGAAAAGCCGGGCAAGCCAAGCTCACGCTCAAAATGCCCAGCTACCTGCCGGTGATGCAGTTCGCCGACAGCAGCGCCTTGCGCGAGCGGCTCTACAAGGCCTACACCACACGCGCCTCCGACCAGGCCGAGGGTGAGGCCCAAAAATACGACAACACCGCCTTGATGAGCGAAATCCTGGCCCTGCGCCATGAAGAAGCGAAGCTGCTGGGCTACGACAACTTCGCCCAAGTCTCGGTGGTGCCCAAGATGGCCGAGTCGCCCGAAAAGGTCATCGCCTTCCTGCGCGACCTGGCCGCCAAAGCCAAGCCCTTCGCCGAAAAAGACCTGGCCGATCTGCGCGAATTCGCACGCAAGGAACTGGGTCTGAGCGGCCCACTCAACGCCTGGGACATCCCCTACCTGAGCGAAAAGCTCAAGGAAGCGCGCTACAGCTTCAGCGAGCAGGAGGTCAAACAGTACTTCACCGCGCCCAAAGTGCTGGCCGGTCTGTTCAAAATCATCGAAACCCTGTTCGAGGTCAGCATCCGCCAGGACGAGGCGCCCGTCTGGCACCCTGCCGTGGAGTTCTACCGCATCGAACGCAACGGCCAACTGGTGGGCCAGTTTTATCTGGACCCGCCGGCCCGCGCTGGCAAGCGCGGTGGCGCCTGGATGGACGATGTGGTCGGTCGCTGGCTGCGCCCGGACACGGGCCAGCTGCAAACCCCGGTCGCGCACCTGGTGTGCAACTTCGCCGAAGGTGTGAACGGCAAGCCGCCGCTGCTCACCCACGACGACGTGATCACCCTCTTCCACGAGTTCGGCCATGGCCTGCACCACATGCTCACTCAGGTGAATGAGCGCGACGTGTCGGGCATCAGCGGTGTCGAATGGGACGCGGTGGAGCTGCCCAGCCAGTTCATGGAAAACTTCTGTTGGGAATGGTCGGTGCTGCAGCACATGACCCAGCACGTGGACAGCGGCGAACCGCTGCCCCGTGCGTTGTTCGACAAGATGCTGGCCGCCAAGAATTTCCAGAGCGGCCTGCAGACGCTGCGCCAGATCGAGTTTGCGCTCTTTGACATGCGCCTGCATGCCGAGCACGACCCGACGCTGGACTTCATGCCCCTGCTGCACGAAGTGCGTGCCGAAGTCGCCGTGCTGCAACCGCCGAGCTTCAACCGCATGGCCCACACCTTCAGCCACATCTTCTCGGGTGGCTATGCCGCAGGCTATTACAGCTACAAGTGGGCCGAAGTGCTGTCGGCCGATGCCTACGCGGCTTTTGAGGAAACGGCCGATGCGCACGGCCAGCCCAGCATCGAAACCGGTCGCCGCTACCGCCAGGCCATTCTGGAAGCCGGTGGCAGTCGCCCCGCACTGGAATCGTTCAAGGCCTTCCGAGGCCGCGAACCCAACCTGGACGCGCTGCTCAGACACCAGGGCATGGCCTGAACAGGCTCACTTGGTGCCGCTGTCATTCCCCGGCTCGACCGGGGAGTCCGTGCTCCCCTTGCCCAGCCCGATGTCCTGTTTGTCCTGGGTGGCCTGAAGCTTTTCACGCAGGTTCTGCAATTCGAGCCTGAAATTTTCTGCGTCACCGTAGTCCACAAAATGCGCGTAGCGGTCGTGCGCATGCAAAAGCCGCCGTGCGTGCTTGATCGGGCACCAGTACTGTTCGGTGCGGCTGGCGATCTCGGTGAAATAAGCCGCCAGACCGTTGCCGTATGAACAATAAGCGCAGTTGAGTTTTTCAAGCGCATTGAGGTACGCCAGGTGCGCGCGGTCATAGACCCAGCATTCGCTGCGCCGCACCTTCTGAATGCGAAACAACGGAAAACACAGCCACTGGTAGACCGTGAGAGCCAGGTCGAGCAACAGCATCGGCACAATCAGCCCGTAAATGAACGGTATGCACGCAAGGTGCCGCAACTCGGCCTCAGCCACATAGCGCCAAAAGCCGGTCTTGAAGCGCCGCTGCTGCGCCAGTACCGCTTGTTCAAAGTGCACGCGGCGATTTTCAAAATCAGCCTGCAAGGCATGACGCCGCCGCTGGAGCTCAGCCTCCAGATCTTCCTCAAGTTGCTGGATGCGGGCCAGGATTTCGGCGACATTTTTGTTCATACCATCCTCGAAGCACCGCTGAAATGCGATGGATACGAGCACAGTAAATCACAGCCGCACGCCTCGGGCAAATGAGGACTCTGTTGCCCGCGGGGCTCATGAAGGCCGCACAAAGCAAAAAGCCCGACACGGAACACTCCGTGTCGGGCTTGTATTTGGTAGGCGCGATTGGACTCGAACCAACGACCCCCACCATGTCAAGGAAGGGGGTTTCAATCCACAGATGTCTTCTAACGTCTTGTTTTGATTATATTTTTATCCGTGATACATCGTAAAATCCCCCCATGTTTCTCGTATTTTTCCCGTACAAGAAGGTGTGGCGATCATGATCAAAAAATCAATCCAGACGGTGTCCGACCGAGCCGCGCTAAAGCCACGCAGGGAACCATACTGGGAACAGCTCGCCCGAGGGCAACATCTTGGGTATCGCAAAAGCAGCAAGCAAACCCCTGGCACATGGATTGCCCGGTACACAACGCCTGGGACCTATAAGGTCGTCACGCACCCGTTGGGCGATTTCGCCGCCCTGCCCGCCAGTCAACGAAAAGACGCAGCAACGGAGATGGCGCGCGCTTGGTTCAAGCATATTCATGACGGCGGCGCCCCTGAATCAAAAACGGTAGAGGACGCATGCAACCACTACGTTGAACACCTGCGCATCACCAAGGGCAAGAAGGCTGCGGAGGATGCAGAAACACGCTTTCGTGGCTACGTCTTGGATGACCGTAAATTCGCTTCAACGCAACTCGCCAAGCTAACACCTGCACTCATTGGCGATTGGCGGAAACGTATCGAGGCAATGCCTAAGGCCAAGGGCATCCGTGGCAAGAGCCGATCTGAGCAAGCTATCACAGGCGATGTTGATATCACTGGCGCAAAGCGATCACCAAGCACCATAAATCGGGACATGACGCCATTTAGAGCTGCCCTGAACCTCGCTCACAAAGATGAGTGGATAAGCCGTGACTCTGCTTGGCGCAACAAACTGAAACCCATACCGACTGCTGACAAGAAAAGAGAGCTGTACCTCGACATTGACCAAAGGCGTGCCATTGTTAATAGCGCAGACCCTGCAATCAAAGACTTCATACAAGGCCTATGCATCCTCCCCCTGCGGCCTGGTGCTCTGGCAGAACTACGGGCATGTGACTTTGACAAGCGGCTGAACCAGTTGATGGTGAACCACGATAAAACAGGCTCGCGCAGGCTCACCTTGCCCGATGAAACCGCAGACTTCATCAAACGGATGGCGGGTGACAAAATCGGAAACGCCTACATCTTTAGTTCATCGGATGGCAAGGCATGGAACAAGGACAAGTGGAAAGGCCCAATCCGTGTGGCCGTCCTAGCTGCAAGTGCAGGCAGCAGCGTTCCTTCAAATGCCACGGCATACACGTTTAGGCACTCAGTCATCACCGATCTGGTCCATCAAGGCCTGGACCTTCTGAGTGTGGCGCAACTTGCTGGCACATCGGTCAGGATGATTGAGAGACACTACGGACACCTGAGGGCAACAGTTGCACTGCCGGCCTTGGCGGCGCTCGTCATCTGACAACACCTCGCAGCATCTCAGAAGGTATTGCAGCGCCCCAAAACAAGTGCTAACATTTCAATTCCTCATTTACATGGGGACCTCTCCATAGTGTCTTCCCGCAGCGCCGTAAGCCCCGGGTAAAAGCATGGAGCAGGCATGAACAAACGTCGTGTGCAAATAGCACTACGGCCAGACGGCGCAGCAAGAGCTGCGCCGTTTTTTTTGCGCAGCTCCCACCGGAGCTGAAAATGAACTCACCAAGTTCAACCCTCACTGAAGTTGGCGTGAACACGCGCGCCGAAGCAATCCCACCTCACCAGCTGAAGACGCTTGAAGCGCAGCCTTGGTTGCGACTCGATTTTTCGCGAGCTAAGTGGTACACGCTCATGTACCGCTACGGCGCCCCCAAGCCGATCAAGTTCGGCCGCTCGGCAAGGTGGATCCCCTCCGAAGTTGATGCCTGGGTCAATCAGGTATTAAAAAGCGGAGGTGCAGTATGACCACGTCCATCTTTGACTACGTCACGCATTACCGCGACATGGGCTGGGTCCCAATTCCGCTTCACGATGTAATGAGCGGACATTGCTCGTGCCGTGACGGAGTTGCGTGCACTAGTGCTGGGAAACACCCCCGTGTTAAACAGGCTGATGCCGTTTCTGCTGACCTCCAAACTTGGAAGTCCTGGGCGCGCAGTTGGCCGAACATGAACATGGCTGTCTTGACAGGGTCCAAGTACGGCTTCTTTGTTGTTGACATCGACCCGCGCCATGCGGGCGACATCAACTTCAAGAACTTCTGTAAGGAACACGGTCTTCCCCCAGCAACTCTGGAAGCGCAATCAGGTGGTGGTGGCAAGCACTTGTTTTTCAAGGCCAACCCTGACGAGGCAATCAAATCCGACTCTAACGTGCTCGGCCAGGGCATCGACATTCGTGGTGATGGCGGAATCATCGTCGTGGAACCAAGCGTAACAAAAGGAGAATACAAATGGCTCTGACCAATGTGAACATTCACGCCCTCGCGGTCGCACCACAGGCAATCATGACACGGGTCCAGAAAGGCGTACCTAGGCTGGCATCTGGTGGCGCAAAAAGCAATCTGCGCTCCGTAGCTTCGTCAATCGCGGGGTTTACCTTCCCTGCCCCGGGATCAGTAATGCCTGGCGGGCGCAACCAATTTCTGGCTCGTGCGGCTGGCTATCTGTCTCACAAAGCACGAACCCCCAGCGACCTGCCTGAGATTTTGGGGTTGGTGAACCAGATGTATTGCAACCCGCCAGTTGATGCAGCAGAGGTCGAGAGCGTAGCAAAGTCTATTGGCGGCTACATGCCATCACCCAACTCAACTGGTGCTGGTTCAATCAGCCTGAGTGAGGGTGTGATCACCATTGCAACCGCGCCCAAGACACCCCGTGCAACCCTCTGGGGGGACATACTTTTCCCCGGAAAATATTCGGTGCTTGCTGGTCCTGGCGGCACCTCAAAAACAATGCTGGCCATTGGTCTGGGTGTGTATGTTTGTTTGGGCCAATCCTGGGCTGATCTTCCTGTAACTCAAGGTGCCGCGCTTCTTTTCCTCGGTGAGGAGGATGCGGATGAAGTCCATCGCCGGGTAAATGCGGTCTTGGCACCGTTTGCCGCAAATGAGCAAACTCAGGTCAAACACTTGATGCGTGCCATTCCTGCCGCCGGAAAAGGAATCCAGCTCGTCAACCTTGTTCAAAATGCACCTACGCAAACACAATTCGCAGCCCAGGTCATCGCGATTGGTAAGGAACTTGAGGACGAAGCCGGAGCCCCTGTTAAGTTGATCGTCTTCGACCATGCACGCCTCGTTGGCGCCGGTGATAGTAATGATGGCAGTCACGTCACAGAACTCACCAGAGTGTTGACATACATTGCTCAAGAAACTGGCGCCGCAGTTCTCTTGATCGGACATAGTCCCAAAAGTGTCCACGGGAAAACTGAAGCAGAGTTGTCGCAGTCTGATGTTGTCGGCAGTGGTGCCTATGTTGACAACGCGCGCAGCGCACTACTTATGACCACTCTGAGCGACACCGAGTGTAAAAAATTTGGCATTCAGCCAGACGTCCGGTCGAATTACGCAAGGCTTCAGGTTGTGAAGAACAACTACGGCAAGACAGGCACCCTGCTCTACTTCCACCGCCGCCATGACCCAACCTGGCAGGTCGCGCCGCTTGATCCGGTGAAACTGTCACCGGCCTCCAAGGCTCCCGCTGTATCCATTGAGCTGAAGATTGCTCAAGATGTAGCAAGCCTCGGGCAGGTGATGAGCAAGACCTCTTACTGTGAACGGCGCTCTGGGGTCAAGGGGTCTGTCGGAATCGGTGAAAAGCAAATGCGGATGCATGTAGACCTTATGCTGATGCGGGGCCAGCTTGAAGAACGCCCTCCTACCAAGGCTGAACGCATCCAACACAGGCTGTCCCACAACACCCGCTTGGTGCTTGTGCCCGGCAAGTTGAGCGGCGCCCGGTGCCCGGACGAACTTTTCGGGGGCGACGAAACCGGACAAAAAACATAAGTAAATCAACAGCTTAGGCCCGGCCAGAATGAGCGGCACCTCACACTCATCCACGCCGGCCCTAACCCATTGATTTCATTGATTTTTTTCAAATTGATTCTTCTACGTCCTTACGGACGGGTCGCCCTTTACCGGGCACCCGTCCAAGGTGTAGGACTGTGAAATCACCACAGGAGCGCATCGTGTCGACATACCTGGAGCATGTAAAAAGTCATGTCGCGGCAAGCCAAGCCATCGCCGCCGAGCATCAAGCTGCCGAGACTGCGAAATGGCGGGAGCGGCTCACCCCACTGGAGGACCGCCTCGCCAAGCTGCTTGAATCCATCCCCCCCGAGATCAAGAACCAGGGGCTCTCTCTGCCAACAATCCGCAACATGCTTGCTGGCAAGTGGCGCGGAAAGTGTCACCCAGGTGAGCTTGGCACAGCCCTCAGGCGTCTGGGCTACGAGCGCCGTCGGAACTGGTCTCAGGGAAGCCAGAGTTTCAGCGCCTTATGGTTCATTACGGCAAGAGAGAAGTAACGGTAGGAAACACTGCACGGAGTGACACCAGGCGACGGTCAGCATCCGACCCATAGCAGACGTCTATATTTGGCATAGATAGCACAACTTATTTCCCTCACAGGCACCCGCGACCATGCCACAAAAATGACATCAACGAGTCATCAGGGTGTCATATCACGACATTACCATCGCTGCAATTCAGATTCGTAATCAGGTCATCATTTTTGATTACGAATTCAAATCTGCCGGAGGTGTCATGATCGAACTACAGAATGTCTCAGTCAGTTATGGTGATGCGATTGCACTGTATCCCACCACTCTCAAACTCCATCAGGGACAGTTCACCGTATTGCTCGGATCTTCCGGCGCTGGAAAATCCACGCTACTTCGCTGTATTAATTCGCTGCATGCGTCGCAGCGCGGCACCACCATTGTCGCCGGCTTAGGAAATTTGGCGAACTCGCGTGCATTGCGCATGCATCGCCGACAGACTGGCATGGTGTTTCAACAGCATCAATTGATTGGCCGACTGACGGCTTTGCAAAACGTTTCGATGGGCCGAATGGGCTACCACACGGCATTACGCAGTCTATTCCCCCTCCCGGCGAAGGATCAATCCATATGCTTGCAAAGTCTGGACCGAGTCGGCTTATTGCACAAAGCCTTAAGCCGTGTCGACGCATTGAGCGGCGGCCAGCAGCAACGCATCGGTATTGCCCGGGCTCTGGCTCAGCAACCTAAACTGGTGTTGGCTGATGAACCGGTAGCCAGCCTCGATCCTGCTACTGCAGAGCGAGTGCTAAGTCTGCTGCACCGCATTTGTAAAGAGGACGGGATTTCGGCGGTCGTCAGCCTGCATCAGGTAGACCTCGCTCAACGTTATGCCGACCGTATTATTGGCCTGTCCCATGGCCGAGTCATTTTTGATGCCGCCCCGCAGACTTTGGATCAAGCCAGTTACGACACGCTGTATGAACAAGTACCCCGTTCTTCTTTGAGCGTTCCACAAGACGCTCGAGAGGAACGGCTTATCGATACTTCATTTCCCATGCAACTTGCTACCGTAAAGGATTGATTATGAAAAAACTCGCATCCGCATTAATGTCTGTCTTGCTTGCCGCCGTCTGCAGCATTGGCCATGCATCATCCAATCCCGATCCAGAAACGCTCAAAGTTGCGCTGCTGCCGGACGAAAACGCATCGACCGTAATTAAAAACAACAAGCCGCTCGAAATCTATCTGGAAAAAGAGCTGGGAAAGAAAATTGAGCTGGTGGTTACCACTGATTACTCGTCAATGATCGAAGCCATGCGTCACGGCCGTATCGACATGGCATATTTTGGCCCCTTGTCGTATGTGCTGGCTAAGCAAAAGAGCGACATCGAGCCATTCGCAGCGATGAAGCAAAAGGGTAGCACTACCTACCAGTCCGTATTGATCGCCAATACTGGCGCCGGCATCGCCAAAATCAGTGATATCGTCAACAAGAATGTCGCTTACGGTGATAAGGCATCCACCTCCAGCCATTTGATTCCGAAGTCGATATTGGCGGAAAACGGTTTGAAAGCCGGCGAAAACTATCGCGAACACTTTGCCGGTGCGCATGACGCGGTGGCCATGGCCGTGCAAAACGGTCACGCGCAGGCTGGCGGCTTGAGTAAGCCGATTTTTGAATCCCTGGTTCAGCGCGGACTGGTCGATCCCAACAAAGTAAAAGTTCTTGCCGAATCGAAGCCATATCCGCAATACCCGTGGACCATGCGCAGCAATCTGAAGCCGGAACTGAAGGAAAAGATCCGTGCAGCCTTCTTGAATCTCAAAGATCCGGAAGTCCTGAAACCTTTCAAAGCCGATGGTTTCGGCCCGATCAGCGACAAAGACTATGACGTGGTGCGCAGCCTTGGCACACTGCTCAAGCTCGATCTGTCGAAGTTCTAAGTGAGCGACAGCATGCAAGCTGATTTTGGTTTGATTCTGGCCGAGCGCCAGCGCGTATGGAACCGCACGATACTGCAGTTTGCCGTTGTGCTGGCGATTGTGATCGGTTGCTGGTATTACGTCGGCCTATTTGATGCCGAGCGATTGAAGGATGGCATGCCAAGCCTGGTAAAAATTGCCGGCGAGATGTTCCCACCGAACTTCTCGCAGGCTGGCACCTGGGTCAAACCGGTACTGGATACCTTGGCCATGAGTATCGCCGGCACGGCAATCGCGGTATTGCTATCCATTCCCTTAGGAGTGCTCGCCGCGCGGAATACTAGCCCTCATCCACTCGTGTATCAAGCCACACGCGGCCTGTTAAACGCTTTGCGATCGATACCCGAACTGATCATGGGCATCCTGTTCGTGGCAGCCGTTGGCTTCGGCGCATTGCCGGGTGTTTTAGCCCTAGGCTTACATTCGGTTGGCATGATCGCCAAATTTTTTTCGGAATCGATCGAACATGCCGATCCGGCACCGGTAGAAGCCGCGCATGCAGCGGGCTGCACGCCATTGCAGGTGATTTTTCATGGGATCTTTCCCCAAGTGCTTCCGCAAATGGCCGATACCGCGATCTATCGATGGGAATACAACTTCCGTGCTTCGACCGTGATGGGCATGGTCGGCGCCGGTGGAATCGGGTTCGAGCTGATGGGCTCTCTGCGCATCATGCAATACCAGGATGTCTCGGCTATTTTGCTGGTTATTTTAGGCATGGTTACCCTCGTCGACGCCTTCAGCTCCTTCCTGCGTCGCAAGTTCAAATAACTCCCAAAGCTTACAAAGGTTTTTATGAAGCCCAAAGTCGTCCTCACCCACTGGGTGCACCCGGAAATCATCGAATTGTTGTCCGCTAGCGCCGATGTTATCCCCAACACCACACGGGAAACCTTGCCGCGTTCTGAGGTAATTGCGCGAGCCAAAGATGCGGATGCACTCATGGCTTTCATGCCGGACAGCATCGACAGCGCGTTTCTCGAGGAATGTCCAAAGCTGCGTGTCATCGGCGCCGCGCTTAAAGGCTATGATAACTTCGATGTCAACGCCTGCACACGCCACGGTGTATGGCTTACGATTGTGCCGGATTTGCTTACGATCCCGACCGCTGAACTGACTATCGGCCTTCTTCTCGGTTTGACAAGGCATATGCTGGAAGGCGATAGGCAAATCCGTAGCGGACACTTCCAAGGCTGGCGGCCGACACTATATGGCTCTGGTTTGACAGGAAAAACGCTTGGCATCATTGGTATGGGGGCGGTCGGCCGTGCAATCGCCCAGCGCTTGGCTGGCTTTGAAATGAATCTCTTGTATTGCGATCCGATTCCGCTCAATGCCGAACAAGAAAAGGCTTGGCACGTACAGCGCGTCACGCTCGATGAACTGCTCGAAAAATGTGATTATGTCGTGCCGATGGTTCCGATGGCCGCAGAGACACTGCATCTAATCGATGCCACCGCGTTGGCCAAGATGAAAACCGGTAGCTACCTGATCAATGCATGTCGCGGCTCGGTCGTGGATGAGAATGCGGTGATAGCAGCACTGGCGTCTGGAAAACTAGCTGGATATGCAGCCGATGTCTTCGAGATGGAAGAATGGATACGCGCTGATCGCCCGCAGGCTATCCCCAAGGCGCTGCTCGACAATACGGCACAAACGTTTTTTACGCCGCATTTGGGATCGGCGGTCAAGGAAGTTCGGCTTGAAATCGAGCGGCAGGCAGCGATGAACATCATCCAGGCACTCGCTGGTGAAAAACCGATGGGCGCGATTAATCAGCCGTATCCGGGAGTAAAGGCGGCGTGATAGATCTGGAGCGTGTGGCGACGTTCATTGCCGTCGTCAAATGCGGGGGCTTTCGCGAAGCGGCGAAGCAAACTGGATTGTCCCAGCCAACAGTAACGCAGCATATCAAGCGGCTGGAGCAGTCTTTGCAGGCCCGGCTGATTGACCGCGCAACAATGCCGCAAAGCCTGACATTGGAGGGAAAGATTTTTTTCCCCTATGCGGAACAATTGCTCCGTACTAGCCATAAGGCTACGGCAGCCCTCCACAATAAAAGCCTGGTCGTTGGTGCAAGCTCCAATATCGGCATTTATCTTTTACAACCCTATATCAAGGCGCTCCAAGATAAATTAGCAAACAAGATCGATGTGAGGATCGGCAAAAATATCGAGATTGCCGCTTTGCTGGAAACGCTTGAAGTGGATGTAGCGGTAATGGAGTGGTGGGACTCACGTCCTGGGTTCGTCTCAACAGTATGGCGGCGCGAGAGGATGGTTGTCATTGTTCGCCCCGGCCATCCTTGGGCTGCCGAGTCGACCATTCCACTTAAGTGGTTAAAATCCCAGAACTTGCTTGGAGGCGAAGCGGCTACCGGAACTGGGCGCCTACTACAACAATATGCCGGTGCCGACTCGGCAGAGTTCACAGTGGGTATGCAGTTAGGTAGCACCGAGGCGGTCAAACACGCGGTCCACGCAGGGCTAGGAATCTCGCTTGTGATGGAAAGCGCGGTCAAGCATGAACAGGCAAGCGGATGGTTACATGCAATTCCGATTGAAGAAGATGTTTACAAAGATCTTTATCTCGTACATCGCTCAGAAACTTCGTTAAGCGGTCCGGTGGCAAGCCTTGCAGATTTGATTCTCCATTCTCCGGATTTAGGCTCAATAGAATATAAATAGCAAAACGAATGTCTGCTTCTGGCCGAAAGCCGTCTTCCACCCGATAACAGTTGATGCCTATTCGGACCTAGTAACCTAAGCACGCCATGGGGCCCAAAAGGGCAAACAGGTTTCTGGCCGACTTGTCTGCAACTTGTCGGGATAAGAAAAACGACCTTTCAACTCTGAGCACCTCGTGAAGCCATCCCCACACCCCCACTGGCTTGGGGGACCTGTAGGGGGTAGGCGCAGCTACTATCACCCGTCGTGCGAGCTCTACTACCACCGCTGGCGTGCCTACTATCAGGCTGGCGCTTAGCGGCTACTATCACCCAGGGCTGCAGGTCCGAGCCAAACTAGAGACACAGCCGAGCAAGCCGCCAGTGCCGACTTGAAGTTTCACTGACACAATTTTGGGATGCCATCAGGATTGAATTCCCGTACTTTTCCCGTACAAGAAAGAAAAAAGCACCTAGCGTTTCCGCTAAGTGCTTGATTTGCCTACCAAATTTGGTAGGCGCGATTGGACTCGAACCAACGACCCCCACCATGTCAAGGTGGTGCTCTAACCAGCTGAGCTACGCGCCTGCAAGCCTTGCATTGTAGCAGGATTTTCAACGCCTTCTGGCATTGCGCACGCCTTTTACAGCCTTGAGGCTGCTCAGCACCCTGGGCAACAAGCCCGCGTCGGGCGTTTCCACCGTGAAGGTCATGTAGGCCATGCCCTTGATCGACTGCGTCTGGACACCCGTGACGTTGATCTTCTCCTTGGAAAAAACCTCGGATATATCGCGCAGCAAACCCTGACGGTCCATGGCTTCCACGGCGATGTCCACCGGGTACACGGCCGCATCGGGCCCGGCCTTGCGCTCACCCCAGCGCACCTCGATAACCCGCTCGGCCGCGCGTGTGGCCAATTCGCGGAAGTTGCTGCAGTCCTGACGGTGGATGCTGACGCCTTTGCCGCGCGTGACAAAGCCTGCAATCGGATCGGGCGGGGCTGGCTTGCAGCAGCGCGAAAGCTGCGTGAGCAGCGAGTCCACGCCCACCACCAGCACGCCAGAAGCAGATTTCTGGCGACTGCCTCGCGTAGAGCGGCGCAGCACCATTTCGTCGGCTGTCGGTGCAGGCTCGGGCGGGTTCAGCAGCACTTCGATGTTGCGCAGGGAATATTCATCCTTGCCCACCACCTCGAACAAGCCATCGGCCGACTTGAAGCCCAGCTGTGCAGCCAGATCTTCGAGCTTGATGGCCGTCCGACCTTCACGCTGCAGCAGCTTTTCAACCGCTTCACGCCCGCGGGCAATGTGTTCCGCGCTGATCTGTGCGTTGAACCACGAACGCACCTTGTTGCGCGCCCGGTTGCTGGCCAGAAAACCCAGCTCCGGATTGAGCCAGTCGCGCGAGGGGGCGCCTTCCTTGATGGCCGTGATTTCCACGGTCTGTCCATTGGCCAGCGGTGTATTGAGTGGCACCATGACGCCATCGACCTTGGCACCGCGGCAGCGGTGCCCCAGGCTGGTGTGGATCGTGTAGGCAAAGTCCAGCGGCGTGGCTCCCTGCGGCAACTCCACGATGGCCGCATCGGGCGTGAGCACATAAATGCGATCGTCAAACAAGCCCTTGTCGGCCACCGTGCCCGACAGATCACGCTCCCAGGCGAGCAGCTGGCGCAACACCGCGATCTTGGCGTCGTAGGCGCTGCTCGCGCTCACGCCGGCATAGCCTTTGGTGCCCGCCTCCTTGTAAGCCCAATGGGCGGCCACACCATGCTCGGCATGGTCGTGCATGGCCTGGGTGCGGATCTGGATCTCGATGGGCCGGCCATCGGTGTCGCGCACCACGGTGTGCAATGACTGGTAGCCGTTGGCCTTGGGTCGGGCGATGTAGTCGTCAAACTCTTCGGGAATGGGCGTGAACTGTTCGTGGACCCAGCTCAGGGTCTGGTAACAATCGGCCACCTCGGGTACCACCACGCGCAAGGCCCGGATATCGAACACCCGCTCGAACGGCAGCGACTTGCCCCGCATTTTCTTGACGATGCTGTAGATGTGCTTGGGTCGACCGCTCACCTGCGCTGCGATGCCCTGCGCGGCCAGGGCCTGCGACAGGCGCTGGCAGAGCGCCACCATGTACTGCTCGCGTTCGGTGCGTTTTTCATCGAGCAGACGAGCGATCTGTTTGTAAGTGTCCGGTTCCAGAAACCGGAAGGACAGGTCTTCCAGCTCCCACTTGATCTGCCAGATGCCCAGACGATTGGCCAGCGGCGCAAACACATTGAGGGATTCGCGAGCCAGCGCGACCGGCACCGGCAGCTTGCTGGCCGCATAGTGGCGCAAGGTCTGCATGCGCGAGGCCAGCCGCAGCATCACCACGCGCAGATCGCGTGAAAACGCCAGCAGCATCTTGCGCACGTTCTCCGTCTGGAGTTTGGGGTCGTCGATGATCTGGGCAGAACTCGCTGCAGCGCGTGACAAGCGCTGCAGGTGCAGCAGCTGGTTGGTCTGCAGGGCCAATTGCGCCAGGTTCTCGCCAAATGCCTTGGCGATCACCTCTTGCGGCTTGTTCAGATGCGCACAGGTGTACACCAGATAGGCAGCCGCCTGCATTTCCTCGGAACCGCCAATGCCAGCCAGAATCGTGGCTACCGCATCGGCGTGTTGCCAGACGTTCTCGCCGGTATCGAGTTGCTCGCTTTCAATCAGCGCGCGGGCAAACACACGGGCACGCTCCAGTGTGCCTTGCGCCAGGTGCGGGGTGGCCGTGGCCTGTAAAACAGCGGGCGATGCCGATGGGAAACTGCTCATGTGACTCATGACGAAGCGCCAAGCAAGAAACCCGCCACTTCGGCGATGTGTCGCGGGTCCGTCAGCGTCGGGGCATGGCCCACGCCGGGCCATTGAACCAGTTGGGCATGCGGGCCGCGTTGCGTCATGGCCTGTGCCGTGGCTTGCGTCAGCAAATCGGACTCCATGCCGCGAACCAGCAACACCTGCGCCCGGATCTGATCGTACAGCCCCCAGATCATTGCTTCTGCCGCCTGCGCCGCCTCCTGCGTGAGCGCACGGATCGGCTCGCCAATGGCTGGGTCGTAATGAAAGGTCAACCGGCCATCGGGGAGCTGGCGCACCATGTGTGAGCACAGCTCCAGCCAGATGTCCTCTGGCACAGGACCGAAACCCGATGACAGGCGCCGCATCTCGGCGGCCGCCGCCACCAGGTTGGGCATGGGTTCAAAGCGCCCCACGAACTGCTGCATGCGCTCGATGGAAGCCCAGGTGATGGACGGACCGACGTCGTTGAGAAGCAGGCGTCGAATTGACACGGGCAAGGGCAGCTTGGGCTGGCCAGCCAGCACCATGCCGATCACTCCCCCCATGCTGGTCCCCACCCAGTCCAGGGTGCGGATCGGTGAGCGCTGGTGCAACTCGGCCAGCAGGCTCAGCATGTCGGACGCGTATTGGGGAATCTGGTAGAGCGCAGGCTGAGGCAGCCAGTCGCTGTGGCCGCGACCGGCCACATCCGGGCAGATTACATGGAGCTTGCCCTTGGACTGCTCCACCAGCGCCGTGGCCAGCCGGTCAAAGTCGCGTCCTTGTCGCGTCAGGCCATGCACGCACACCACCACGTGCTCGGCCGTGGCATCCCCCCATGACCACCAGGCCATGCGGTGCTGCCCCTGAGGATGGGGGCAGATCAGGGATTCAAGACGGGGCTGCAACATGACGGGGATCACAAACAGAAACAATCAGCCGGAGGCGCCAGCCAGAGGCTCTGGCAGTCCGGTCATAATGGATTTTTCATCATCGTAATAGATACGGAGAAGACAGCATGCTCAAAGGCAAAACGGCCCTCGTGACGGGGTCAACCAGCGGGATCGGACTGGGCATCGCCAAGGCACTGGCAGCACAGGGCGCCAACATCGTCCTCAACGGCTTTGGTGACGCGGATGGTCCGAAAGCCGAAATCGCAGCCCTGGGCGTGAAGGTGGCCTACCACGGCGCCGACATGAGCAAGGCCAGCGAGATCGAGGCCATGATGAAGTTCGCCGCCGACACCTTCGGCCGCGTGGACATCCTGGTCAACAACGCTGGCATCCAGCATGTGGCCCGCATCGAGGAGTTCCCGGTCGAGCGCTGGGACGCCATCATCGCCATCAACCTCACCAGCGCTTTCCACGCCACGCGCCTGGCCCTGCCCGCCATGAAAGCCGCGAACTGGGGCCGCATCATCAACGTGGCCTCGGTGCATGGCCTGGTGGCCTCGGCCGAAAAATCGGCCTATGTGGCCGCCAAACACGGTGTGGTGGGTCTGACCAAGGTCACCGCTCTGGAGAACGCCACCACCGGCATCACCTGCAACGCCATCTGCCCAGGCTGGGTGCTGACCCCGCTGGTGCAGAAACAGGTGGATGCCAAAGCCGCCGCGCTGGGCGTCTCCAACGAAGAAGCCAAAAAAGTGCTGCTGGGCGAGAAAGAGCCGTCCATGCAATTCACCACCCCCGAAGAATTGGGCCAGCTGGCCGTCTTCTTCTGCTCACCCGCCGCCAACAATGTGCGTGGTGTGGCCTGGAACATGGACGGTGGCTGGGTCGCGCAATAAGCTGTGCAACATGACCAACACCCATCGCCTCGACAAGATCGTCATCGTCGATGACGACACCCGCATTCGCGACCTGCTGCGCCGCTTCCTGTCCCAGGAAGGCTTCGATGTGCTCATGGCCGAAGACTCGCGGGCGCTGACGCGCATCATGCAACGCGAAAGCGTGGACCTGCTGGTGCTTGACCTCATGCTGCCTGGCGAAGACGGCCTGACCATCTGCCGCCGTCTGCGCGAGGAAGGCCAGAAGGTGCCGATCATCATGCTGACGGCCAAAGGCGAAGATGTGGACCGCATCGCCGGCCTGGAAATCGGCGCCGACGACTACCTGGCCAAGCCCTTCAACCCCAGGGAACTGCTGGCCCGCATCCACGCCGTGCTGCGCCGTCGGCCCTTGCAGGAGGCCCCCGGTGCTCCAGGCAATGACCAGGAGATCATCAGCTTTGGCGACTTCGTGTTCGACCTTGGCGCGCGCTCACTGAAAAAAGCGGGCAAGGACGTCGCCCTGACCACCGGCGAGTTCGCCATGCTCAAAGTGCTGGCCCGCCATCCGCGCCAGCCACTGAGCCGAGACAAGTTGGCGCAGCTGGCCCGTGGACGGGAGTTTGAGCCTTTTGACCGCAGCCTGGACGTCCAGGTTTCTCGCCTGCGCAAACTGATCGAAACCGATCCGGCCAACCCCAAGATCATCCAGACCGTCTGGGGCGTGGGCTATGTTTTCGTACCGGATGGAGCAGCGTGACGTGGCATCGGCCGCTTCCCGCCACTCGCACACTCAGCCCCTGCGGGGGCTGAGCCTGTTTTGGCGCACCTTCATCCTGCTGAGCCTGCTGATGCTGTGCAGCACTGTGGTGTGGCTGATGCTGTTTCGCACTCAGGAATACGAACCGCGTGTCTTGCGCAACGCTCACCAGATTGCCACTGTGGTGAACCTCACACGCAACGCCCTGATCCACACCGACGCCATTGCCCGCGTTTCGTTGCTCAAATCGCTCGCCGATGAAGAAGATGTCCAGCTGGTGATCCGGGAGCCAGGCGACCGCGTGCGCCCCTTTGGCGAATCCTCACTGGAAACCCGTCTGGCAGAGACCCTGATCGAACGACTGGGGCCGGACACGGTGGTGGCCTCCAGCGTCAATGGCGATCACGGGTTGTGGGTGGGCTTCCGGATCGAACGCGACAGCTACTGGCTGCAGATGGACCCCGAACGCCTGCGACCGCTGAGCAACACCTCCTGGCTGGTCTGGCTGGCGCTGGCCGCAGGTCTGTCGTTGATCGGCGCTGCAGCCATCACAGCCCGGATCAACCACCCACTCAAGCAGCTGTCGCTGGCGGCCAGTCGCGTGCGCGAAGGCCGCTACAGGGGAGCGGCGCTCGATGAAAAAGTCAACACCCCTGAAATCCGCGAAGTCAATGCAGGCTTCAACCGCATGGCCGAACGACTGGCCAAGGTCGAAGAAGAACGTACCCTCATGCTGGCTGGCATCTCGCATGACTTGCGCACGCCGCTGGCCCGCCTGCGACTCGAAACGGAGCTGAGCGTGCCCGACCCGGAGTCACAGCAGGCCATGGCCGCAGACATCGACCAGCTCGACGACATCATCGACAAATTCCTCGGCTACGCGCGCCCCGACCACACGGAGCTGGAACCCGTGCTGCTGGCACCGATCATCAGCAAATGCATCACACCGTTTCGCGGCGCCTCGCGCATGGACATCCAGGTCCATGTGCCGGAAGACCTGCAAGTCATCGCCGATCCGGTGGAGCTCGGTCGCGTGGTGTCCAATCTGCTGGAAAACGCCCGCCGCTACGGCCAGAGCTTTGAGGATGGCATCAGCCACGTCGAGATCGAAGCCCAGACACGCCGGGGACTGGCCATGCTGCGCATCCGGGACCAGGGTCCGGGTGTGCCGCAAGAGCAACTGGAACACCTGACCCAGCCGTTTTACCGGGGCAACGCAGCGCGCACCGCGGCCATGGGCTCCGGCCTGGGGCTGGCGATTGTGGAACGGGCCATCGAGCGCATGGGCGGCAAGTTTCGCGTGTTCAACCATGCCCAAGGCGGGCTGATGGCCACCATCGAGCTCAAGGAAAGTTCGTGATCGCGCTGGTCAGACCTTGCGCAACAGGACCACGGCGCGGGCTTCCATGCTCTGCCCCTGCCCCACGGGCCCCAGTTTCTCGGCCGTCTTGGCCTTCACATTGACCTGATCAGGCGCCACGCCAAGGGCCTTGGCCACGCCAGCCTGGATGTCTGACATGTGCGGTGCAAGCTTGGGGGCCTGCGCCACGATGGTGCTGTCAACGTTGACCAGCTCCCAGCCCTGCTGGCGCACGCGGCGCATGGCCTCCGCCAGCAGCACCGAGGAGTCCACACCCTTGAACTGCGGATCGGTATCCGGGAAATGCCGGCCAATATCGCCCAGCCCGGCAGCACCGAGCACCGCGTCGGTGATGGCGTGCAGCAGCACATCGGCGTCCGAATGCCCCAGAAGCCCTGCTGTGTGCGGCACATTCACCCCGCCCAGCATCAATTTGCGGCCGGGCACCAGGGCATGCACATCCCAGCCTTCACCGATTCGGAAATTCATGTTCTGCTCCTGAGGATCGCCTCGGCCAGCACAAAATCGGCCGGGTAGGTCACCTTGAAATTCTGGGCCGAGCCCTCGACCAGACGTGGTTGGAGGCCCAGGCGTTCCATGGCGCTGGCTTCGTCGGTGATGCCGGCAAAACCGCTGCTGGCCACAGCCGCCAGCGCATCGTGCAAGGCTTGCAGGCGAAACATCTGCGGCGTCTGTGCCAGCCATTTGTGTTCGCGGGGCACGGTCTGCTGAACGCGACCGTTGACCTCGCTTTTGAGCGTGTCTGGCAAAGGCAGCGCCAGCAAACCACCCACTGCGTCATCGCGGCAGATGTCGATGAGCCGGCTCACCGCCCCAGGCTCCACCAAGCAGCGGGCGGCATCATGCACCAGCACCCAGTCCTGCCCATCCAAGCCTGACGCCAGCATCGCCTTGAGGCCATTGAATACGCTCTCGGCACGGCTGGCACCACCGCAGCGCACACGACTGAAATGCGCAGGCCAGCCGGCCCCTGGCCAAATGAAGTCATCTTCGGGAGACAGAACAACCCAGCCGCTGCCCAATTGCGACACTGCGGCCAGCGCCTGCACTGTGTGCATGACCAAGGGCTGACCTGCCACCGGCTGGTACTGCTTGGGCAGGGATGTGCCAGCACGGCTGCCCGTGCCGGCACACGGAATGAGGGCATGAAACAAACTCATGGAGGCCGATTCTAGAGACCCGGCTTCAGGCCACGCCGGCGCCCGTCTCGATCAGCAAGTCCACAAAACGCGAGGCCAGCGGCTGGAGTTTCGTCTCTCTGAGCAGGGTGATGCCCACCGCCCGCCGCATGCGGGCCTGCGGCAGTGGCAGCACCGCCAGCCCTTCACCGCCTTCACCGGCCAGCATGGACGCGCTCATGAGAGACACCAGATCGGTCTCGCGCAGGATCTGCCGCATCTGACCCGCCGTGTTGCTCACCTCCAGCGCGATGCGCGGCGCCGGCAAGCCCGCCTGCGCCAGACGCGCCTCGACGTGGCGACGTGCCGCCACATCAGGGCCAGGCAGCATCCACTGTACCTGCGCCAGGTCGGCCAGCTTCAGGCGCCGCTGGCTGTGCAAGGGGTGCTCGACACGCGCCACCATGCACAGGTCGTCCTGCATCAGCTCGATGGTCCTCAGGTCATCGGGCACCAGCGCCGGCAAAGAACTGATGGTCAGGTCCAGCTCGCCCTGGCGCAACAGACGCCAGAGTTCGTCATTGAGGTGCACCGAAGCGCGCACCGTGGCTGCCGGCCGCTGTCGGTGCAGCAGCACAAAAGCCGGCACGAACAGTTTTTGGGCATACAAGGGTGACACCCCCACCCGCAACAACCCCAGCGCGCCCAGGTGCAGGTCAGTGGCCTCCTTGACCGCATCGCGCAGGGCCCCACGCAAGGCGCTGGTGCGCTGGCGGAACTGCTCGGCCACTTTGGTGGGGGTCATGCCCTTGACGCTGCGATCGAAGAGCGCAAAGCCCAACGCTTTTTCAAGCCTTTGCAAGCCCTTGGTCACGGCCGGTTGCGACACGCCCAGGCGCTGCGCGGCCTTGCGCACCTGCCCCTCTTCGGCCACGGCCAGAAAGTAATCGATGTCGTCGAGCTGGATGGCCATGCGCAGGCGTCCTTGAAGAATAACCAAGAGTTATCAGTATTGATCAATCGATTATCCACAAGACGGTCTTCGCCCCCTAGACTGCGCTCCATTGCCCCAGGAGGAGACATGAACTTTGGCATTTACGTGGCGCGCAGCGCCCAGCACTGGCCCGACAAGGCTGCGGTGCTGTTCCGCGATCAGGTCCTGACCTATCGCCAGCTGGAAGAGCAATCGAACCAGCTCGCCCACGCCCTGCAGGCGCTGGGACTGCAGCGCGGCGACCGCGTGGCCATCGTCTCGCCCAACCGGCCCGACATCGTGGTGGCCGAGTGCGCCTTCTACAAGCTGGGGCTGGTCAAGGTGGCACTGAACTCGCGCCTGTCGCCCCAGGAATTGGAGGACGCGCTGGACAACGCCGAGCCCGCTGCCTGCCTGGTGGCGCCGTCGCACCGCCCCATGGTGCAGCCCCTGCGCGAGCGTCTGCCCAGCCTGCGCCATGTGATTGCCTGGGACTGCACCGAGGCCGACCGCGAAAGCGGCTGGCTCGACGGTGCCGCGCTGATGGCGCAGGCCCCGGCCACCCACATCCACATTGACCTCTCCCCCGACGACCTGGCGGTGCTGCACTACACCTCAGGCTCGACCGGCAAGCTCAAGGCCGCCATGCAGACCATGGGCAACCGCATGACCTCACTGCGCAAGGTCATCATGGGCCGCATGCAAAGCAACGGCGACGATGTGATGCTGCTGGTCGGCCCCATCACCCACGCCAGCGGCATGTTCATCCAGGCCTTGCTGTACCAGGGCGTGACCATCCTGCTGCTGGACCGCTTCCACCCGGCCGAGCTGTTGCAGGCCATTGAAAAGCACCGCGTGACCATGACCTTCATGGTGCCGGCCATGATTCATGCGCTGCTGGCCGAACCCAGCCTCAAGACGCGCGACCTCTCCAGTCTGCGCTTGCTGAGCTACGGCGCAGCGCCCATGTCGCCGGCCCGCATCCGCGAGGCCTGGGCGGCGTTTGGCCCGGTGCTGGCGCAGGGCTATGGCGCGGGCGAGACCACCGGCGGCATCATCAGCCTGTCAATCGCCGACCATGCCCGTGCCATCGCCGGCGACAAGCCCGAACTGCTGTCCTCATGCGGTCGGGTCACCTGCGAATCGGAGGTGCAGGTGCTCGATGACCACGGCCAGCCGGTGCAAGGCGATGCCATCGGCGAAATCTGCGTGCGGGGTCCCGACGTGTTCGCCGGGTACTGGCGTGCACCCGAGCTCAGCCAGGAAGCCATCGACGCCCAAGGATGGCTACGCACGGGCGACCTGGCCCGCATCGACAATGAGGGCTACATCTACATTGTCGACCGCCGCAAGGCCATGCTGGTCTCGGGTGGCTTCAACATCTACCCCAGCGAAATCGAAGCCGTGCTGGCCCAGCACCCGGCCGTCTACGAGGTCTGCGTGGTCGGGGTGCCCGACGAGCACTGGGGCGAGGCGGTCAAGGCCGTTGTGGTGCTGCGCCAGGGCAAACAGGCCAGCGAAGCGGAAATCATCGCGTGCTGCAAGGACCGGCTGGCCGACTTCAAGAAACCCCGTTCGGTCGATTTCGTGGCCGAACTGCCCAAGAACAGCAACGGCAAACTCTCGCGCAAGGACGTGCGCGAGCGCTACTGGCAAGGCCGCGACCGAAAGGTGAACTGAGCATGGACAAGACACACACACCCGACACCTTCGAAGGTTCGCCCAAGGCGCGCGAGTTCATCGCCCGCCTGGGCGAATTCATCGAAACCGAACTCAAGCCCCTGGCACAGGCGCACGGCGTCGACCACGAGAACTCGCCAAGCCGCGAACTGCTGCAGCAGGTCTGGCAGCGCTCCCACGCCCTGGGTTTTTACGGCATGACCCTGCCCGAGCCCATGGGCGGCGCCGGTTTCTCGGTGCACGACCACGCCCTGGTCAAGGAATTCATCTACGCCAGCGGCACCCCCTTTGCGCCCCATGTATTGGGGGAGCTGACCGGCCCGCCACGCCTGGGCGCCCTGGTGCGCCAGGCCAGCCCCGAGCAGATGCAGCGCTTCATCCTGCCGGTGGCGCGCGCCGAAAAAGCCATCTGCTTTGCCATCACCGAACCGGAAGCCGGTTCGGACGCGGGCGCCTTGCAGACCTCGGCCGTGCAGGACGGTGACCATTTCATCCTCAACGGCACCAAGAAGTTCATCTCCGGCTCGCCGTTTTGCGACTTCGCCGTCATCATCGCGTCCACCAGCGAAGACCCCGCCGTGCGCGAAACCACGGCTTTCTTTGTCGAGCGCGACCGTACGGGCTTTTCGATCGAAGGCGGTTATAAGACCATGGCCGGCCAGTCGCACACCGCCAACATCGTGCTCAACAACTGCCGCATCCCGGCCAGCAACCAGATCGGTGAACGGGGCAAGGGCCTGGGGCTGGCGCTGGGCCGCATCACTGTCAACCGGCTGCTGCATTGCCCCGCCATGCTGGGCCTGGCACAGCTGGCGCTGCAGGACAGCCTGCAGTACGCCCGCCAGCGCAAACAATTTGGCCAGCCCATCGGCGCCTTCCAGTCCATCCAGCACATGCTGGCCGACATGGCCACCGAACTGGCCGCCGCCCGCGCCCTCATGCTGTCGGTCGCGCGCAGCCTGGACCTGGGGGTGGACGCCCGTGCACAAGCCGCCATGGCCAAACTGTTCTGCTCCGAAACCGCCTTCCGCGTGGCCGACCGGGCCGTTCAGATCCACGGCGGCGAAGGCATCGTGCAGGGCCGCCGGGTGGAATTTCTGTTCCGCATGCTGCGCATGTACCGCGTCCTTACCGGCACCAGCGAGATCCAGCGCAACACCATCGCCCGGGAACTGCTGCAACCGGCCAGCCGCTGACATCCATACACCGAGAGGAGACAAACATGAAAATCATCCAGGCCCTGACCACCGCACTGACCGCCCTGGCCTGCGGCAGCGCCCTGACCGCCCATGCCCAGGATTTCCCGACCCGGCCGATCCGCTGGATCGTGCCCTACCTGGCCGGCACCGCTCCGGACAACACGGTGCGCATCGTGGCCGACGCCATGGGCGGCATCCTCAAGCAGGCCGTGGTGGTCGACAACAAGCCCGGTGCTGCAGGCAACCTGGGCGCCCAGCTGGCTGCCCGCGCACCGGCCGACGGCTACACCTGGGTCTACGCCGCTACCCCCATGGCCGCGAGCATGCGCATGTACAAGAAGCCCGGTTTCGACGTGATGAAGGACTTCACCCATGTGGGCCGCATTGCCATCTCCGACCTGACAGTGGTGGTGCACCCCGAGTCGGGCATCAAGTCCATCAAGGAGCTGATGGAGCGTGCCCGCAAGGAGCCCGGGAAACTCGGCTATGCCTCGGGCGGCGTGGGCTCGCCCGCGCACATGGGCGCCGAGCTCATGCTGAACATGGCCGGGGTGAACGTGCTGCATGTGCCCTACAAAGGGGCTTCCGAGTCGGCCACTGCCGTCATCGGCAAGCAGGTGGACTTTGCCCTGGCCATCACTTCGGTGGCCATGCCGCACATCACGGCCGGGCGGCTCGCGCCGCTGGCTGTCACCGGCCCGCAACGCAATGCCCGCCAGCCGGGCACACCCACCCTGGCCGAATCGGGTTGGCCAGGCCTGCAGGTGACCTCCTTCGGCGGTCTGTCGGTGCCTGCCGGCACACCGGCACCCATCGTCAAGCGTCTGTCTGAAGCCTTGTCGCAGGCTCTGGCCAACCCCGAGGTGCGCGCCAAGCTCGAAGCCCAGGGCGGCACGGTGGCGCCCTCCACGCCCGAAGAGTTGCGCGATGCCCTGTTCGCCGAAATCGGCCTGACCGAGCGAATGATGAAATCGGCCAAGCTGGAAGCCCAATGAGTCTTTTGCAAGATCCGCAGTTTTCCGGACGCCACCTGCGCGAGGTGCTGCGCCAACGGCACGACGTCTGCGACGCTGAACACTACCAGGAGGGCCTGGTGGTGGTCCACGATGCCGGCGTGCAGCTGGCTTTTGACGGTGACCATCCGAACGTGCCCGCAGCCCTGGCCGCCCATGCGCGCCGGATGCGCCAGCGCATCTACCGCGCGGGCGAACGGGTGTACTGCGCAGTGGGCTATGCCCTGGCCAATGTGATCATCGTGCGCTGCGAGGGGGCGCTGGTGGTGCTCGACACCACAGAGTCCCACACCAGTGCGGCCCAGATCCTGCAGGACTTCAGGGCCGCCGTGCCCGAGGTGGCCGACTGGCCGGTGGCAGCCCTGGTCTACACCCACAACCACAGCGACCACATCAACGGCGCCCGGGCATTTGTGAATGAAGAGGACGTGCGGGCTGGCCGGTCACAGATCATTGCCCATGCCACGCTGATGCGCTCGGTCAGCGACAACGCTTCCGTTGTGGCCCCCATCCTGGCCACGCGCAGCGCCTACTCCTTTGGCGTCCTGCTGCCCCCCGGCCCCAAGGGCAGTGTCAGTGCCGGCATCGGCCCGCGCATCATCAACAGCAGCGTCAGCTTTCTGCCGCCCACGCTCACCTTTGACCAGCAGCTCGACATCACCCTGGCCGGCGTGCGCTTCGAGTTCCGCCACGCGCCCAGCGAAACCGACGACGAAATCGTGGTCTGGCTGCCCGACGAAAAGACCCTGCTGAGTGCCGAAGTCATCCAGGGCGAATGCCTGGCCAATGTGCACACCATCCGCGGCACGCGCTACCGCGACCCACTGCAGTGGGTGGACACCCTCGATGCCTTGCGCCATCGGCATGCGCGCCAGCCCGTGCAGTGGATGGTGCCCGCCCATGGCCGACCTGTGGGGGGCGCCGCATCGATCGACGAGCTGCTGACCGCCTACCGCGACGCCATCGCCTTCATCCACGACCAGGCGGTGCGCTTCATCAACCACGGCGCCACGCCCGACGAGCTGGCCGACTGGCTGCCAGCCCTGCCCCCGCACCTGGCACGGCACGCCTGGCTGGGCGAGTATTACGGCACCGTCAAACACAGCGTGCGCCAGGTCTTCAGCGGGCTGCTGGGCTGGTTCGACGGCGACCCGGCCACGCTTGACCCCCTGCCGCCACAAGCCAGCGCCGAGCGCTGGGTGGCGCTGGCCGGCGGGCGCGAAGCCGTGTTGCAGGCGCTGGCCGCAAGCGAAAGTCGCGCCCTCGCGCCTGAAACCGAGCGTGCCGCCGCGCTGGACGAACACCGCTGGATCGCCGAGCTGGCCGGCCAGCTGCTGCGCACCGACCCGGCGGACCAGCAGGTGCGCCAAATCAAGGCACGCGCGCTGCGCTGCCTGGGCGTGGCCACGGTCAACACCAACTGGCGCCATTGGTACCTGAGCTCGGCGTTCGAGCTCGAAGGTCGCTACGCGCAAGTGCCGTTCAAAGGCAATGGCCTGGCGGTGCGCGACATCTGGATGGCCGTTGAACCCCGCCAACTGCTGCGCAACCTGGGGGTGCGCCTGCAGGCCGAGCGCTGCCTGGATGTGCACACCCGCCTCACGCTGGACTTCACCGACCGAGAACTGAGCGCGGTGCTGGAGCTGCGGCGCGGCGTGCTGCAAATCACGCTGGAGACGCCCTCTGACACAGCCAAAGTACCGGGCCTTTGCCTGCGCACCACCTGGCCCACCTGGTTGCGCCAGATGGCGCTGGGCTGGCCGGACCTGCCGCAGCAACTGGCCCAGGGCGAGGTGCAGCTGACCGAAGGTACACCAGAGCAGCTGCAGGCCTTCATCGATTGCTTCGAAAAACCCGCCGAACGCATGCCCTTGCTGGCCACCCGCTGACCCCACAAAAGCCCTGTAGGAGGCCGCCCCCGCGGCCGAATGTTGGCTGGGTGAACCGTTCGGACCGAAATCCATTCGGCCGCGGGGGCGGCCTCCTACAATAAGGTGGTCCGTGAACTTCACACCCCCCTCCATCACTGGCGGGGGGTGTTTCCGTTTTGTCTGCGCCATGAACCTGCCTGTCCTGCACCCCGGTAAACGCTTCACCCTCCCCCGCCCGATCGGCTCGGCCGACGCCGTGCTGCTGTCACAGCTGGCCGAGCGGGAAAAAGCCGCGGGCAAGCTCACCGCCATCGTGACGGCAGACGCCCTTGATGCGCAGCGGCTGATGGATGAAATGGTGTTTTTCGCCCCCGGCCTGCGCTGCGTGATGTTCCCGGACTGGGAGACCCTGCCGTATGACACCTTCTCGCCGCACCAGGACCTGATTTCAGAGCGGCTGGCCACGCTCTGGCGCATCCGCCAGCGCCAGCACCCCGAAGCCGCCGATGTGGTGCTGATCCCCGCCACCACCGCCCTGTACCGGCTGGCGCCCCCTTCCTTTCTGGCGGGCTACACCTTCGAGTTCAAGACCCAACAGAAGCTGGACGAGGCCCAGCTCAAAAGCCAGCTCACCCTGGCCGGCTACAACCACGTCAGCCAGGTGGTCAGCCCCGGCGAATACGCGGTGCGCGGCGGGCTGATCGACCTCTTTCCCATGGGTTCGCCCGTGCCCTACCGGGTGGACTTGTTCGACGACGAGATCGACTCTATTCGCACCTTCGACCCCGACAGCCAGCGCAGCCTGTATCCCGTGCCCGAGGTGCGGCTGCTGCCCGGGCGCGAGTTCCCGATGGACGAGGCGGCCCGCGCGCGCTTTCGCAGCCGCTGGCGCGAGCTGCTCGAAGGCGATCCGACCAAAAGCCGCATCTACAAGGACATGGGCAACGGCGTGGCGACCGCCGGCATCGAGTACTACCTGCCGCTGTTCTTTGACGAGACCGCCACCGTGTTCGATTACCTGGACGTGGCTGGCAGCGCCGCCACGCTGGTGCTGCACGGCGATCTGGAGCTCGCTTTCCAGCACTTCTGGCAGGACACCAAGGAGCGCCACCGTTTGGTGCACGGCGACCCCGAGCGGCCGGTGTTGCCGCCCGAAGCGCTGTTCCTGAGCACCGAGCAGTTCTACACGCACGCCAATGCCCACGCCCAACTGGCCCTGAGGCCAGGCACCAGCGATGTGCAAGACAACGCCCTCGCCCAAGCCTTGCCCGAACTCACCGTGGTGCGCGGCGCGGACGACCCGCTCTCGCGCCTGCAAGCCCACCTGCGCAGCAGCCCGCACCGCCTGCTGATCCTGGCCGAAAGCGACGGCCGCCGCGAAAGCCTGCTGGACTTTGTGCGCTCCAGCGGCCTGACACCCCCCGTCTTCGACAGCCTCGAAGAATTCCTCGCCAGCGACGAAAAAGTCGGCATGGCGACTGCCGCACTGGCCAGCGGCTTTCACTGGTTCGAGCACGGCATCGACCTCGTCACCGAAACCGAACTCTTTGCCGCCGGGGCCGTCACCCGCCGCCGCAAAAAGCAGGAGCAGGTCAGCGACGTTGAAGCGCTGATCAAGGACCTGAGCGAGCTCAATGTGGGCGACCCGGTGGTGCACAGCGCGCACGGCATCGGCCGCTACCGGGGCCTGGTCAACATGGACATGGGCCAGAAAAACCCCGACGGCACGCCCGCGTTGCAGGAGTTTTTGCACCTCGAATACGCCGACAAAGCCACGCTGTACGTGCCGGTGAGCCAGCTGCAGCTGATCGGCCGCTACACCGGCGTGAGCGCCGACGAGGCCCCGCTGCACAAGCTGGGCTCAGGCCAGTGGGAAAAAGCCAAACGCAAGGCCGCCGAGCAGGTGCGCGATGCCGCAGCCGAGCTGCTCAACATTTATGCGCGCCGCGCCGCCCGCGAGGGCCACGCCTTCCGCTACAGCCCGCAGGACTACGAGACCTTTGCCAACGACTTCGGTTTTGAAGAAACGGCCGACCAGAAGGCCGCCATCCACTGCGTCATCCAGGACATGATCAGCCCGCGCCCCATGGACCGGCTGGTCTGTGGCGATGTGGGCTTTGGCAAGACCGAGGTCGCGCTGCGCGCCGCCTTCGTGGCTGTCACCGGTGGCAAGCAGGTGGCCTTTCTCGCGCCCACCACGCTGCTGGCCGAGCAGCACTACCAGACGCTCAAGGACCGCTTTGCCAAGTGGCCGGTCAAGGTGGCCGAGATCTCGCGCTTTCGCTCGGGCAAGGAAGTCACCGCTGCCCTCAAGGGCATCGAAGACGGCACGGTGGACATCGTGGTCGGCACGCACAAGCTGCTGTCAGAAAAGACGCAGTTCAAGAACCTGGGTCTGCTCATCATCGACGAAGAACACCGTTTTGGCGTGCGCCACAAAGAGGCCATGAAGCAGCTGCGCGCCGAGGTCGACGTGCTCACGCTCACCGCCACCCCCATCCCCCGCACCATGGGCATGGCTTTGGAGGGCCTGCGCGACCTGAGCGTGATCGCGACTGCGCCGCAGCGCCGCCTGGCCATCAAGACCTTTGTGCGCAACGAAGGCACGGGCGTCATCCGCGAGGCGGTGCTGCGCGAGCTCAAGCGCGGCGGCCAGTGCTACTTTTTGCACAACGAGGTCGAGACCATCGAGAACCGCAAGCAAAAGCTCGAAGAAATCCTGCCCGAAGCCCGCATTGCCGTGGCCCACGGCCAGATGCCTGAGCGTGAACTGGAGCGCGTGATGCGCGACTTTGTGGCCCAGCGCTACAACATCTTGCTGTGCTCGACCATCATCGAGACTGGCATCGACGTGCCCACGGCCAACACCATCGTCATCTCACGCGCCGACAAGTTCGGCCTGGCCCAGCTGCACCAGCTGCGCGGGCGCGTGGGCCGCAGCCACCACCAGGCCTATGCCTACCTGCTGGTGCCCGAGATCGAAGGGCTCACCAAACAAGCCGCGCAGCGGCTGGACGCGATCCAGCAGATGGAAGAACTGGGCAGCGGCTTTTATTTGGCCATGCACGACCTGGAGATCCGCGGTGCGGGCGAGGTGCTGGGCGAAAGCCAGAGCGGCAACATGATGGAGATCGGCTTTCAGCTCTACAACGAGATGCTGTCCGAGGCGGTGCGCAGCCTGAAAAACGGCAAGGAGCCGGACCTGCTGTCCCCCATGCAGGCGGCCACCGACA
>Ga0255220_1000144_pt1 | contig 29626 bp, 28 predicted proteins | sample Miss_Colum_RepB__FD_188423 | JGI IMG/M metagenome (GOLD analysis project Ga0255220, IMG submission 188423) | Freshwater microbial communities from Mississippi River, Louisiana, United States - Miss_Colum_RepB_8d | ecosystem: Environmental > Aquatic > Freshwater > River | place: USA: Louisiana...
CTGCATCAGCAAATCGCCCTTGCGCACCCGGTCGCCCTCGCGCACCGGGATCTGTTCGACCACGCCATCGTTGGCGGCCTGGATGATCTGGGTGCGCGAGAGGGCAATGACCTGCCCTTGCGCGCGCGCCAGCTGCGGGATCTCGGTGTGGTCGGCCCAGACCACCGCGGCCAGCAGCATCAGGGCCAGCAGCAGGATCAGGCGTTGCGGCCATTCGCGGGGCCAGAGGTAGTTCATGAAACGGCGGAACATGGGTCGGCTCAATTCAAAAAAGTGATGGGGGTCATGCGGACGTGGGGGCGGCGCCCTCGGGACCGGCAGGGGCGCTGGCCGGGGCCTGGGGCTGCGAGGCCTTGCGCAGGTGTTCCAGCACCGCATCGCGCGGGCCGTCCAACACAATGCGGCCCTGCGCCATCACCACCAGGCGCTGAACCAGCCCCAGCAAGGCCATCTTGTGCGTGACCAACACCAGGGTCTGCTGCGGGCCCACCGAACCGTGCAGCAGCTGCATCAGGCGGCGTTCGGTTTCGTCGTCCATGTTGGCGGTGGGCTCATCGAGCAGCCACAGGGCGGGGCGCGACAGAAGCAGCCGCGTCATGCCAATGAGCTGGCGCTGCCCACCGCTGACCCCCTGGCCGCCCTCGGAAATCGGCATCTCCAGGCCTTTGGGGTGCGTGGCCACCCAGGTGGCCAGGCCCGTGGCCTGGCAGGCCTGTTGCACCGCCTCGTCGGTCAGACCGATCAGGCCGGCGCACAAATTGTCTTTGAGCGTGCCGGCAAAGAGCTGCACCGACTGCTGCATGTAGCCGATGTGCTCGCTCAGGTGCGCGCGCGAGACCTGCTGGATATCGAGGTGATCGATCTGCACGCGTCCATCGGTGGGTTTGTAGAGTCCGGCCATCAGCTTGAGCAAGGTGCTCTTGCCGCTGCCAATGCCACCGATGATGCCGATGCGCTCGCCCGGCTGCACCTTCCACTGCGGCACCTGCAGGCCATGGATCTGACCGGGGTAGGCAAACACCACCTTCTCAAATTCCAGATGCCCTTCCAGATGGCTCAGGGGCAAGGGCGACTGCGTCTCGTGGTGATCGGTCTGCAGCTTGAAGATGCTGTCGATGCCGATCAGGGCGTATTTGGCATTGGCCCATTGCGAGAGCATGCCCGGCAGGGCAGTAACCGGTTGCAGCACACGGCCGCTCAGGATCGAGCAGGCGATCAGACCACCCGAGGTCAGGCTGTTGGTGGTGGCGGCAATGTAGGCCCCGGTGGCCAGCATCAGCACATAGCTGAACTGCTGCAACGCGGCCGCGTAGAACATCGAGGACTCGGTGATGTGCCGCACGCGCCGGTCTTCGCTCACGTGCTGCGCGGTCAGCGCGTTCCAGCGGCTTTGAAAATGCCAGCGCGTGCCTTGCGCCTTGATGGCCTCGGCGCACTCGACCGACTCGACCAGCAGGCCCAGCTTGCGGTTGGCCGCCGCCTGCGAGCTGCGGGTGTGGTTCTCGGTGCGGCGCTTGATCGCCAGGCCCAGGCCCAGGGATACCACAAAGAACACCGCCGGCACCGCCGCCACCATCGGCCCCCCGATGAACCAGATCATGAGCAGGAACAGCAGGGCAAACGGCGTGTCCACCAGCACATAGCTGGTGGCCGAGTAGGCAAAGGCGCGCACCGACTCGTACATGCGCAGCTGCGCCGCCAGCGTCCCCACACTGGCCGGGAACTGGTCGATGCGCACACGCATCAAGCGCTCGTAGATGCGGTGCGACAGGTCGGTGTCCACCTCCTGCACAAAGCGCTCCATGATGAGCGAGCGCACAAACTTCAGCACCAACTCGAACACAATGCTCAGCGCCACACCCACGGTGAGCACGATCAGGGTCTCGACCCCACGCGAGGGAATCACACGGTCGTAGACCTGCATGCTGTAGAGCGAGGTCACGATGGCCAGCAGGTTGATGACCAAGGTGCCCAGCAAGAAAAACGCAAAGGGCTGGCGGTGCTGCCCCAGCACCTCGATGAGCATGCCCAGCGCGCCCGACGAGAGCTGCTCGCGGATGCTGAGCGCCACGTTGAAGAACCGCATGCCAGCGGGCGGTTCGGCCCATTCGCGCCGGCCCTGCGGCGTCTCGACCACCCACTGACCCAGGCTTTGGTTGAAGCCGTGAAGCAGGCACACGCCTGCGTCCCGGTCGATGCCGATCATGGGGGTCTGGTGCGCGCGAGGACGCGCCTGCCAGCGCCGCTCGCGCAGGCCAATGCGCCGCAACATGGGGGTCAGGTGTTCGGCCAGCCGCGATGAGGGCGCGGCGCGTGCCACGTCATCTTGCAATTGTTGGCCCAGCGCTTCAATTTCGGCAGGTGTGAGCACATGCAGGCGGCCATCCATCATGGACAGGCGCCGACACAGCCAGCGGGTGTTTTGCAGCCAGTCTGGACTGCTTGGTTTTTCTTGGGTCATGGACAGCACCGCATCGCGCGGTCATTGGGCTCGGGAACCCGTGGGCACAGGCGTGACCTGTACCAACGGAAGGGGGGGTTGGGGGTGATCGGTCAGTTGCACCCCGGGAAACACATCGGCCAGCCACAACATGCGCAGACGCGCGCCAAAGAGGGCCGATTGCGCATCGCTTTGCTGCATGAACAGCTGGTGGCGTTCGCGCTGCAGGTTCATGAGTTCCTGCCAGGTGCGACGCCCCGCGGTAAAGAGGCGCAAGCTGGACGACTCCAGGTCGTCGTAGGCGCGCGACAACTCGCTCGCGTTATCGAGCTGCGACTGCGCCGCCAACTCCTCGTGCCAGACCCGGCTGACCAGGCTTTGCACCCGCTGGCGCACGGCCCCGACCTGTTGCTCCGCGGCCTCGGTTCGCGAGAGGGCCTGCTGCTGTTGCTGCAAGGCCGACAAGCCCGCGCCAAACGCCGCCTGCGTGTTCACATAGACCCGCTCGCCGGCGGGCTGCTGGCCGTAGTAGGTTCCCCACTGGCGCTCAAAGCGCAGTTGCACCGTGGGCATCAGGCCCGCACGCACCCGCTTTTGTTCGACCTTGGACAATTCCACGTTCTGGCGCGACTGCAACACCGCCGGGCTGATGCCCAGGCTGCGCTCGGTCATGTCCTCCAGCCGGGCCCAGGGCTTGAGCGGCAATTGCGCCACATCCAGCATTGGCGGCCGCACCGGCTGACCCAGCAAATTGGCCATGTCGGCCAGCACCTGCTCGCTCAGGCGCTGTGCCAGCGAGCGCTCGTCGAGCAGGCGGTTGATCTGCACCTGCGTCAGCTGTTGCTCGACCTCGGCCGAGACCCCCGCATCGGTGCGCCGCTCGATCATCTGGTGCAAATCGCGCATGCGCGCGAGCGAGCGGTCAATGGTGCGAAGTCGATGCTGCTGCTGCCACCAGCCGCGGTACAAGTCCAGCCATTGCAGGCCCAGTTCCTGGCCTTGCGACTGCATGTCGAGGCGCGAGATCTGGTAGCGCATGGCGGCGGCCTCCTCGTCGGCCGTGAGCAAGCCCCCCGTGAACAGCGGCAAGCTCAGGCGCGCCACGCTGGCACGCGCCAGGTCCTTGTTGTTGCCGGCGGTGCGCGGCCCATAGTCGGTGCTGAACGAGGGCGTGGGCCAATGCTGTCGGCGGGCGATTTCCATGCCCTGCAAGGTCGCCTCGGACTCGGCCCGTCGGGCCCGCATGAGCGGGTGATCCTGCAGCAGTTGCAGCATCAACTCGGGCAGGGTTTGCGCTGCGCTGGCCGCTGGCATGGCGGAAGTGCTCTGAGCGGCCAACGGCGGCGCGATGCCCGTGCTCAGGCAAACGGCCAGCACCAAGCCAAACCTGAGGCTTGGGCGGTGCCGCTTGAATAGGGAGTTTAGGGATCGCGTTGGGCCAAGATCGCTGACCCACGCAGTGTGTTGAGAAGCCATGCTGTCATCATATGAATGCAGCTTGGCAACCGAAATAACAAAAGATGACTAGATAAGATGAAGACACGGCCCGCACTCAGGCCAGTGCCTCCTCCCGATCGGTCCATGGTCGTTGGGCTTGCGCGTCCAGCGTCAGACGAACACAGGTGCCGGTGGGCCCGGAGGCGATGTGCACCTGCCCCTGCCGCCCTGCGATGCGCGCCTGGAGGCTCTTGAGGCCCAGGGAGCGGGGCCGCTCGGGCCATTGGCGCTGGCGTTCGTTGTCCCAATCGACAATGCCCTGTCCGTTGTCCTCCAACAACAGTTCCACCTCACCCGGGTGGTGGCGCAACTGGAGCCGAACGCGCGTGGCCTGGCCATGGCGCAAGGCATTCGACAGGCACTCTTGCGCCGCCTTGTACAGATCGTGCGCCACATCCGCGCGCAAAGCGGGATCAGGCTCACCCCATTCTTCAAACACCACCTGCGCGCCTCCCTGGTGGTTGCCGGTATTCAAACGCTCGCACAACTGGCCCAACACCTGGCTGAGGGTGATGGCACTGGTGTGGCCGGGCTGAATGGCAAAACGCATCTCCTCGATGCAGCGCTGCAATTCTTCTTCCAGCGTTTGCGCCGTCGGCACGCCGCGCATGCGCAATCCCCACAACAGGAGGTTCAAGCGGGCACCCACCCCATCGTGGATGTCGTGGACGATGGCTTCGCGCACCTGGCGCAGGTGGCGCTCGTGCTGCAGCTTTTCGCGGGTTTTGCGCAAATGGTCCTGCGTCAACAGCCACAAGGCCATGACCACAAAACCTGGCAAGGTCAGGTGGCACAGGTAGATGTGCTGCATGACCAGGCTGTGCCACAAGGGCGAATCGGCATCGAGCCATTGGGCCAGCGGTGCGCCCGCTTGCAAGACATAGTCGTGGGCGGCCGTCACCGTGGTCAGCCCCCAGTGCGCCAGCACCGGCGTCAACCGCCGAAACTGGCCTTGGCGCGCGGCCCGGACCATCACCTTGAGCGCCACCGCGACGTACACCAGAATGGCGATCGCCACCCAGGCGGTGTCCAGCCAGGCCTCTGACGCACGGCCCACGATGGCAAACACCACCCAGCCCACATTGAGCAGCACCAGCATGGCCAGTTGCACCGCTTGAGGTGGCGCTTGCTCGAAATAGTGCAGCAAGAACATGCAGACGCAGTAGATCAGGCCGCCTGTCATGGCATACAACACCAGCCGCCAGGTGAACCAGGCCTCTGTGGGCAACTCCTGCGTCAGGGCCACCGCAAACAACAAGCTCCAGATCAGCGATGTGCAGCCACTGAACCAGTAGGGCCGGTTGCCGCTGCGCCAGCCAATCCAGAGCAGGAAAAGGCCTGCCAGCGCCGACAGCACATTGCTGGTGATGGACAGGGTCTGGCTGAGAAATTGAAAGCCATCGTAGTAGGGGCGCAGGTGGTGCAGGGGCCCCGACAGAATCGGGGCCATGAACCAGCCGCGCAGATGACCGGTCTGGCTGATCTCCAACACCGCAGGGCCCCCATCGGTATGCAAGAGCTCGGGCGGGATCTGCACCAGCACGGGTCGGTACCAAGCGCGCAGGGTCTCGCTATCTGAAACAGGCAATTCGTAGATCACCCGCCCGCCCACGCGCAGGATCATGCCCTGGATGGGTTGTGGAATCAGCAAACCCGGAATGTGCTGGCGGCCCAGGGCATCGGGCAACTCGAACGACCAGTGCACCGTGCGCAAGGCCGATCCGGGCTGTTGCACGAAATGGGGCAAGCGCACGGGCTGTGGGGCCTGTCCCCCCCCTTCGCTGACAGTGCCCGACAGCAACACCTGCACGTCCCCAAGCGGCGCGGTGTGGGCCGGCACGAGGCAGCCCAGCCAAAGCGCGAGCGCGCCAAGCAGGCAACGGACCCAGCCAAACCAAGCGGAGGAGGTCATGGCGCAACTCAGAGAACACCCTGGTTGCGCGCCACCAAAATCGCCTCCATCTTGTTGCGCACATGCAGCTTGCGGTAAATGCTGCGCAAATGCTGATTGACCGTGAAGATCGAGATGCCCAACTCATGCGCGATGCTTTTGGCCTGCAGGCCATGCTGGATACCCGCCAACACCACCTGCTCTTTGGGTGTCAGCAAGGAGCGCCCCTCTTCTTCGGCAGGCAGGGAGGGGGCCGACAAGGCCCCGTCGCGCCGAACGGCCAAGTCACCTGGAGGGCGTGTCAAAAGTGCACGGCCCGGCATGCTGCGCCGCTGGGTCAATTCGTTGATCAGGACCTTGCTGGCCTGCCCACTCAGCACCCCGCCCACGTTCATGAGGGTCATGATGTGCTCAAGCAATTCCCTGGGGGCTTCGCTCTTGAGCACATAGCCGCTGGCGCCCGCCTCCAGGCTGCTCAGGATGTGCTTTTCATCGCCCAGCGTGGTCAGGGCCATGATGCGGGCCTGTGGCTGAAGGCGGCGCACATGCGCCATGACCTCAATGCCCGAGCCATCGGGCAGCCCGATGTCCGTCAGGTACAGGTCAACGCCAGCCAGCGGCAGACGGGCCAGCGCATCCGCCTTGGTCGATGAATGCCCCACCAGGCTGAGGGTGGGGGTGGACTCGATCAAATCGACCAACAAGCGGGCAAAACCAGGATCGTCTTCAATCAGGTATACACAAATGCTCATGAACTCCCCTGCGGTTCATCCTCAAGATTGGCAGGAAGTGTGCACAAGTGTTTGCGTGTTGTGAATAGCAACAACTTGCTAGGGAATGTAAAGTTAACGTTAACTTGCACGAAAACACACCAAAATGGTGCATCTTCGTGCATGGCACGACTCAGTGCTCGGTCATCAGGTCGTGCTGACCCGCTTCGCGCGCCAGCAAGAACCCGTGCAGGAGGTCGGCGCTCAAGTCCATGTTGAAGAAGCGGGCCGAGGCCGCCAGGGCCTGCTGGACCTCGGCCGACAGGTGCTCGGCGTTGTAGATCACCAGCCTTGAGCCCTGCTGCACATGCACGCTCTGCGCCAGGCGCATCCAGTCCATCCAGCCCAGCCGCGCATCCAGGAACAACAGCTCGGGCGAGCGGTTGGCAAACAGCAAATCCAGGGGATTGCTACAGAAGTGCACCCCGGGCACTTTTTCGAGCTGACGCCGGCCCCGCAGCGGGTGCTCGGCCGAGTGGATCACGCAGACGCCCTGCAAGGGCGAGCGCCACTGGGGATCGATTTCGATGCCGTGATCACGGCAGTAATCGGCCAGGGACCGGAACAAGATGCGGCGGTGCCGCCCCTCGGTGGTGAAGCTCTCGAGCATGCCGCGATCGACCATGCGCTGCACCGTGCCCAGCGACAGGTTGAGGATGCGGGCAGCCTTGGAGGTGCTGACATATTGCTGCGGCATGACCGGTGCAGCCGATGAAGCGAGGGCGCGGTGACGTTGAGGCATGTTCGATCCTTTTGATGAATTGGTAATCAGGATTCGTCGAATATTAGGAAATTATCAAGATCCGTCGATTGCCAACATTTGCTAGTTATGTGAACTAGAGAAAACAAACGACATACAAACGCATCGCTTTTTTGCACAATCACGCCTCCAAAACAGGGAGGATGAATTTATGGACGTTTGCATCATTCACGCGTACCCCATGGTGCAGGAATTGCTGGCCCATTGGGTGCAGGAACAGCACGCTGGCCTGAACGTGGCCCGCATGACCCGGCCCCCCCAGGTGATCCCCGAGGAACCCACAAGCCAAGGCCCTCGCCTGATCGTGCTCGACGACGACACCTTGCCGCTGCAGTCGGCCCTGCCCATCCAGCGGCTGCGTGAGGCCTACCCACGTGCCACCTTGCTGGTGCTCATCAAGCCCTCCCCCGCGCTGGTGGGCCGACGCTTGCTGCAAGCCGGGGCCGACGAGCTGATCCTCAAGACCTTGCCGGTCGACGATTTGCGGCGCCGGCTCGATGCCGCGCTGAATCTGCGCCACACCCACTGGCCGAGCGGGGTCCGCCGTCCCTTGCCGGCGCTCAACCCCGCCACGGACACCTTGCCGAAGCTGACGCGGCGCCATGTGCGCTTGCTGCAATTGCTCGACCAAGGCTTGAGCACACAGGACATGGCCCAAAGCCTGGGCCTGCAGCCCAACACCATCCGCTCGCACCTGTACCGGCTGTTCAAGCGCATTGGGGCGCGCACCCGCGTGCAGGCCTTGCACGTGGCACGACAGCGCGGCTGGCTCTGAGACGCAGATCAGGGACGCACGCTTTGCGGCGTCAGCGGCACCTGTTCCTTGCGGCGCGGCGTTCCCAAAGGCCTTGAGGCCTGTCCGCGCTGTACCGCCAACAGGTCGTCCTCGCTGGGGTATAGCCCCAGCAACCAGTAGTCAAAGACGCGGCGCGCAATCGGCGCCGCGTGCGCTGCGCCAAAGCCCGCGTTCTCCACCACCACTGCCAACGCAATGGCGGGCTTGTCGGCAGGCGCAAAGGCCATGTAGAGCGAGTGGTCGCGCTGGTGCTCTTCCAGCGTGGAGGCGTTGTACTTTTCCTTCTGCCCAATCGTCACCGCCTGCGCGGTCCCGGTCTTGCCCGCGCTTTGGTAGGGTGCGCCGGCAAACACCGCCGCCGATGTGCCGGCAGTGGCCACGCCCATCAGGCCCTGCCGAACCACCTCCAGGTGCTCGGGCTTGTAGCCAAGTGGCTTCGGCGGGGGCACCGCCACCGGCTGAACCTGGTGCTGCAACGCATCCTGCGTGGCCAGCACCACATGCGGCTGCACCCGCTGCCCGCCATTGGCCAGGGCCGCGGTGGCTGTGGCCAACTGGAGCATGGTGAAGGCGTTGTAGCCCTGGCCAATCCCCAATGAAATCGTCTCGCCGCCGTACCAGCGTTGCTGCTCGGGGCGCTTGTAGTAATTGCGCTTCCAGTCGGTCGAGGGCAGGATGCCACGCACCTCGCCCGGCAGGTCGATGCCGGTGATCTGGCCAAAACCCAGCGGCTTCATGAAGTCGTGAATGGCATCGACCCCCATGTCATTGGCCAGGCTGTAGTAGTACACATTGCTCGACAACACAATGGATCGCACCATGTCCACCGGCCCCAGGCCGTGGTCCCCATGGCTGCGAAAGAAATGACCGCCATAGTTGAAGCTGCCATTGTCCATGGTCACTTGCGAGGCAGTGCGCTTGCCGGTGTTCAAGGCGGCCAGGGCCATGAACGGCTTGTAGGTCGACCCAGGCGGGTAGGTCCCCCGCAACGCACGGTTGAGCAGCGGCCGCTCGATCGATTCGCTCAGCAGCTTCCAGTTGTCGTGATCAATGCCTTCGACAAACAGGTTGGGGTCAAAATTGGGTTTGCTCACAAAGGCCAGCACCTCGCCGGTGTTGGGGTCCAGGGCGACCAGGGCGCCGCGGCGGCGACCAAACAGATCCTCCACCAGCTTTTGCAACTTGGCATCGATGCTCAGCACCACGTTCTGGCCAGGCGTGGCACTTTGGCTGGCAAGGCTGCGGATGGCCTTGCCACCCGCCGAGGTCTCCACCTGCTGAACCCCGGTGATGCCATGCAACAGGCGCTCGTAGCTCTGCTCCACGCCCAGTTTGCCAATGTATTCGGTGCCCCGGTAATTGCCCGACTCGTCCTCTTCCTCGATGCGCTCTTTTTCGCGGGCATTGATGCGGCCGATGTAGCCGATCAGGTGGCTGGCCATGTCCCCATACGGGTACTGCCGAAACAGCCGGGCCTGCACCTCCACCCCAGGAAAGCGGTAGCGCTGGGCCACAAAACGCGCCACCTCGGCGTCGCTCAAGCGGGTGCGGATGGGCAAGGAATCGAAATTGCGCGACTCCTCGCGCAGGCGCTTGAAGCGGCGCCGATCGCGCGGGCTGATCTCGACCACCTGGGCCAGGTCATCCAGCGTGGCATCAAGGTTGCGCACCTTGGACGGGGTGATCTCGAGCGTGTAGGCGGAGTAGTTGCTCGCCAGCACCACCCCATTGCGGTCCAGAATGGCGCCACGCGGGGGCACCACGGACAAGATGGCGGTGCGGTTGTCTTCGGCCTGCTCCAGCAAGTCCTCGTGCCGCCAGACCTGCAGGGTCACCAGGCGCAGCAGCAACAGCAAGAAGGCCAGGCCAATCACCACATGGATCACCGCGATCCGCTGGTGAAAGCGATACAACTCCCCTTGCAGGTTGCGCAGTTCGGCCAGCGAGGGAATGTGCAGGGCCATGGCTTACAGCGGGCGGATGTCGTCGCGCTCGTAGGGTCGGCGCTGGGGCGTCAGCAAGAGCGCCGCCACCAGCGGCCACAGCGCGGTTTGCAGCACCGGGGCCAGCAACTGGCTCCAGTGCGGCCACATGCCCGAGTGCCACAAGCGGGCGATCCACTCGATCACCGCCACCAGCACGAACATGGGGGCGACCTGCAGCGGCTGCTCGCGCAAAGGAAACCAGAGCACACGCCGATGCAGCAGCCCCGCCACAAACCCCATCACCACATAGGCCAACGCATTTTGGCCCAGCAGCGCGGCCTCGTGCACATCCATCAACAGGCCCAACACAAAGGCCAGGATCAGGCCCACCCGGCGCGGCTGGTAGACCAGCCAGAAGGCCAGCACGGCCTGCATCAGGTCGGGCATCCAACGCTGCCCCCACAAATTCACCCACATTTGCAGCAGCAGGGCCAGCACCAGGGTCAGGGCAATGAAGCGGGGATTGGCAGGCAGCAGCAGCGGCTTGCCAGCAGGCATGATCATGGCGCTCTCCCCTGCTCGGCCTGAACGGATTGCGCGGCTTGACTCAAGGGGTCGCGCAGCGGCTGCAGCACCAGCAGATGGCGGCCCTGCTCACGGCTGACGGGCGCCGCCAGCACGCGCGCAAACGAGCTGTTCACGCGGCGGTCCACCAGCACAATCTGCCCCACATGCAAGCCTGGCGGGTAGATGCCGTCCAGGCCGCTGGTGATCAACAGGTCGCCCTGACGCATGTCGGCGCTGGCCGGTACAAAGCGCAGCTCCAGGCGCTCGCCCGCGCTGGCACTCTCGCCAAACGCCACAAATCGTTCCCCGGTACGGGCGTTCATGACCGGCGTGCTTTGTTCGCGGTCGGTCAAGCGGGTGACCTCGCTGACGAGCGGATGCACACGCGTGACCTGACCGACCAGGCCCGAGGTATCGATCACAACGGCCCCTGAGCGGATGCCCGCGACCTGGCCCTTGTCGATGATCAGCCTTTGCACATACCCATCGGACGTGTCGTACAGGATTTGTGCGGCTTGCGCGCTGCGGTCGACCGTCGGGCGCAGCGCCAGCAACTCGCGCAGCTGGCGGTTTTCTTGCAGCAGGTACTCGATCTGCTGCAGCTTTTGCGCCTGGGCGATGCTGCGCACCTGGTACTCGTCCACGGTGTCCTGGGCCTGCTGCATGTCGCGCACCGACTGCTCGAGCGCATCCCATGCCCGTCCAGGCTGCAAACTCGCCCATTGCAGGGGGGTGAGCAAGGTGGCAATGCTGGCACGCACCGGCATCACCACCTGCAGGCGGTGATCGGCCACCATAAGGCCGATGGCCATGAGGCTGAGCAGCGCAAAACGCAACGCCGCCGGCAGGCCTTGCCTGAAAAAGGGCGGCGGGCTGTGGTCTAGGGTTTCCAGGGCCATGGGCGTGCGCCGGTGTGGTCAGAAGGCCAACGCCAGACGGGTCGGCCGCTGCCTTTACTCGCTGGTGAAAATGCTGCCGAGCTGGTCCATGCGCTCGAGGGCCATGCCACAACCGCGCGCCACGCAGGTCAGCGGGTCTTCGGCCACATGCACCGGCAGGCCCGTCTCTTCGGCCAGCAGGCGGTCCAGATCGCGCAGCAGGGCGCCACCGCCGGTGAGCATCATGCCGCGGTCGGCAATGTCGGCGCCCAGCTCGGGCGGGGTGTGCTCCAGGGCCGTCTTGACCGCCGAGACGATGTTGTTGAGCGGATCGGTCAGGGCCTCGAGGATTTCGTTGCTGCTGATGGTGAAGCTGCGCGGCACGCCTTCCGAGAGGTTGCGGCCCTTGACTTCCATCTCCTTGACCTCGCTGCCTGGGAAGGCCGAGCCGATGTTCTTTTTGATGGCCTCGGCGGTGGGCTCGCCAATCAGCATGCCGTAGTTGCGGCGGATGTAGTTGATGATGGCCTCGTCGAACTTGTCGCCGCCCACGCGCACACTGCCCTTGTAGACCATGCCGCCCAGCGAGATCACGCCCACCTCGGTGGTGCCGCCGCCAATATCCACCACCATCGAGCCCGAGGCTTCGGAGACCGGCAGGCCAGCGCCAATGGCCGCGGCCATGGGCTCTTCGATCAGGTAGACCTCGGAGGCGCCAGCGCCCAGGGCCGACTCGCGGATGGCGCGGCGCTCGACCTGGGTCGAGCCGCAAGGCACGCAGATGATGATGCGGGGGCTGGGCCGGAAGGTGCTGCGCGGGTGCACCATGCGGATGAACTGCTTGAGCATCTGCTCGGTGACGGTGAAGTCGGCAATCACCCCGTCCTTCATGGGGCGAATCGCCTCGATATTGCCCGGCACCTTGCCCAGCATGGCCTTGGCCTCGTGGCCCACGGCCTGAATGGTCTTTTTGCCCTGGGGGCCGCCTTCGTGGCGAATGGCCACCACCGACGGCTCGTCGAGCACAATGCCCTTGTCGCGCACAAAAATCAGGGTGTTGGCGGTGCCCAGATCGATGGCCAGATCGGTCGAAAAATAGCGCAAAAAGGAGGAAAGCATGGTGAAAAGTCCCTGCAGCCCAGCCGGCGCGGGGCCGACAGAGCGTGTTTGTTCAGAAGCGTGCGTGGCGCCCACAGGCGCGACCAAAGCATGCGCCTGGCGAAACGTCACGCCAAAACGGGATAATACCCGATCCCCCTCCAACCAGGGCCCTGCCGGCCCGGGTTGCAGGCCTGTCCAGACGTCCTTTTTCGACCCAGCCCGAACATGTCGCTGACCCCCTCTGACATTGAGCGCATCGCCAACCTGGCGCGGCTGCAGCTGCAGCCCGACGAGGCGGCGGCGGCGCTCGACAAGATCAATGGTTTTTTCACCCTGGTCGAGGCCATGCGCCAGGTCGACACCCGCGATGTGGTGCCGCTGGCACACCCGATCGAGGTGGTGCAGGCCATGACGCTGCGCCTGCGCCCCGACGAGGCGACTGAGCCCAACGCCCGCGAGGCCAACCAGCAAAGCGCACCGGCCGTCGAGCGCGGTCTGTTCCTGGTTCCCCGGGTCATCGAATAAGGAGCCGCGCATGACGCAACGCGCATTGCACGACCAGGGCGTGGCCGAATTGGCCCGTGGCCTGGACCAGGGCGCCTTCTCGGCGCTCGAACTCACGCAGCACTTTCTGGCCCGTGCCCAGGCCGACACCAGTGGCAGCTTTTTGCACGTCAATCCCGAGGCCGCGCTGGCGCAAGCCCGCCGCGCCGATGCCCGCCGCGCCGCCGGCCGGGCCGGCGCGCTGGAGGGGGTGCCGATGGCGCACAAGGACATTTTTGTCACCCGCGACTTCCCCACCACCGCCGGCTCGAAGATGCTGGCGGGCTATCGCTCGCCGTTTGACGCCACCGTGGTTCGGCGCCTGGGCACCGAGGGCGCGCAAGACGACGCGCAAGCCGCGGGCGGTGCCGGCATGGTCTGCCTGGGCAAGCTCAATTGCGACGAGTTTGCAATGGGTTCGGGCAACGAGAACTCGGCTTTTGGCCCGGTGCGAAATCCCTGGGATGCGCAGCGCGTGCCCGGCGGCTCCTCGGGCGGCAGTGCCGCTGCCGTGGCCGCCCGCCTGGTGCCGGCGGCCACCGGCACCGACACCGGCGGCTCGATCCGCCAGCCCGCCGGCTTTTGCGGCATCACCGGCATCAAGCCCACCTATGGCCGCGCCAGCCGCTACGGCATGATTGCCTATGCCTCCAGCCTGGACCAGGCCGGTCCGATGGCGCGCAGCGCCGAGGACTGCGCGCTGCTGCTGAGCGCCATGTGCGGCCCGGACCCGGACCGCGACTCGACCTCGCTGGACGTGCCGGCCGAGGATTACTCGGCCCGCCTGAACGAGTCGCTCGACGGCCTGCGCATTGGCGTGCCGGCGCAGTTCTTTGGCCCGGGCCTGGCCGACGATGTGCGGGCCGCGCTGGACGAGGCCCTGGCCGCGCTGGAGAAGCTGGGCGCGCGGCGCGTGCCCATCGAGCTGCCGCTGACCGAGCTGGCCATTCCCGCTTACTACATCATCGCGCCGGCCGAGGCCAGCTCCAACCTCAGCCGCTTTGACGGCGTGAAGTTTGGCCACCGCGCGGCCAATCCGGCCGATTTGCTGGACATGTACAAGCGCAGCCGCGCCGAGGGCTTCGGGCCCGAGGTCAAGCGCCGCATCATGACCGGCACCTATGTGCTCTCGCACGGCTACTACGACGCCTACTACCTGCAGGCGCAAAAGATCCGCCGCCGCATCGCCGACGATTTCCAGAAGGCCTTTGCCCAGTGCGATGTGATCGCCGGGCCGGTGGCGCCCACCGTGGCCTGGGCGCTGGGGCAAAACGCCAGCGACCCGCTGGCCGACTACCTGGCCGACATCTTCACCCTGCCGGCCTCGCTGGCGGGGCTGCCGGGCATGAGCGTGCCCGCAGGCTTTGGACAGGGCGGCATGCCGGTGGGCCTGCAGCTCATTGGCAACTACTTTGCAGAGGCGCGCCTGCTCAATGTCGCGCATCGCCTGCAACAGGTCACGGATGCGCACTTGCGCAAGCCGCAGGGGGTCTGACACACATGAGCCAACTCATTCACGGTTACGAAGTCGTCATTGGTTTTGAAACGCACACCCAGCTGACCACGGCCTCGAAAATCTTCTCGCGCGCGGCCACCGCTTTTGGCGCCGAGCCCAACACGCAGGCCTGCGCGGTCGACCTGGCCCTGCCCGGCACGCTGCCGGTGATGAACCTGGGGGCGGTCGAGCGGGCCATCCGCTTTGGCCTGGCCATTGGCGCGCATGTGGCGCCGCGCAGCATTTTTGCGCGCAAGAACTACTTCTACCCCGACCTGCCCAAGGGCTACCAGATCAGCCAGTTCGAGATCCCGGTGGTGCAGGGCGGCGAGGTCCGCTTTTTCCTGGGCAATGAGAAAAAAACCGTGCGCCTGGTGCGCGCCCACCTGGAAGAAGACGCGGGCAAGTCCCTGCACGAGGACTTTGTCGGGATGAGCGGCATCGACCTCAACCGCGCCGGCACGCCGCTCCTGGAGATCGTCACCGAGCCCGATATGCGCAGCAGCGAAGAGGCGGTGGCCTATGCCAAGGAGCTGCACAAGATCGTCACCTGGATCGGCATTTGCGACGGCAATATGCAGGAAGGGTCGTTCCGCTGCGACGCCAACGTCTCGGTGCGCAAGCCCGGCCAGCCGCTGGGCACGCGGCGCGAGATCAAGAACCTCAACAGCTTCAAGTTCATGCAGCAGGCCATCGACTACGAGGTGCGCTGGCAGATCGAGCAGCTTGAGGACGGCCACGCCATCCAGCAGGCCACGGTGCTCTTCAACCCCGACACGGGCGAGACGCGCGCCATGCGCACCAAAGAGGACTCGGCCGACTACCGCTACTTTCCCGACCCAGACCTGCCGCCGCTGGTGATTGCGCCCGAGTGGGTCGAGCGCGTCCAGCGCGAGATGGGCGAGCTGCCGCGTGTGATGGCCGAGCGCTTCATCCGGGACTACGCCCTGCCCGAGTACGATGCCACCACGCTGACCCAAAGCAAGGCCATGGCGGCGTACTTTGAAGCCACGGCCCAGGCCTGCGGCCAGCCCAAGCTGGCCAGCAACTGGATCATGGGCGAGGTCTCGCGCCGCCTGAACGCGGGCGAGCTGGGCATCGACCAATCCCCCGTGAGCGCGGCACAGCTGGGCGCCCTGATCGTGCGCATCAGCGACAACACCATCAGCAACAACGCCGCACGCCAGGTCTTTGAGGTGCTGTGGACCGAGGGCGGTGAGGTCGACGCCATCATCGAGGCCAAAGGCCTCAAGCAGATGAACGACACGGGCGCGCTCGACCAGATCATCGACGAGGTGATTGCCGCCAACCCCGACAACGTGGCCCAGTTCAAAGCGGGCAAGGACAAGGCCTTCAACGCCCTGGTCGGCCAGATCATGAAGGCCAGCAAGGGCAAGGCCAATCCGCAGCAGGTCAACGAGCGCCTGCGCGCCCGCCTGGCCTGAGGCCCCCAGACAACCCACCCAAGGAGACCTCACATGTCCATCACCCTGTCCAACGCCAGCCTGCCCGTGTTCCAGCGCTTTCTGGGCAATCTGCGGCACCTGCTGGTCAAGGCGCAAGCCGATGTGGCCGCGCGCGGCTACGACGAGCAGGCGCTGGTGCAATACCGCCTCTCGCCCGACATGCTGCCCTTCAAGAGCCAGATCTGCATCGCCTGCGATGCGGCCAAGCTGTGCGTGGCGCGCATCGGCGAGCTGGACGCGCCCAAGTACGAGAACACCGAGAACACCCTGGCCGAGCTGATCACGCGCATCGACAACACGGTGGCCTGGATTGCCAGCGTGCCGGCCAATGCCCTGGACGGCCGCGAAGCCAAGGAGGTGACGTTTCCGGTGGGCAAGAGCGGCACCCGCACCCTGAGCGGGCAGGACTACCTGATGACCTGGGCGCTGCCGAACATGTTCTTCCACGTCACGACCGCCTACGCCATCCTGCGCCACAACGGCGTGGCGCTGGGCAAGGCCGACTTCCTGGTCGGCGCCGCGGCCTAAGCAGCGGCGCGCGCCGGGGCCTTACACGCCGTAGCGCGCGCGGTAGGCCTGCACGGCCGGCAGGTGCTGGCCCATCTCGCCGCCGCCCTGGCCGGCCAGGTAGGCCAGCAGGTCGTCGAGCTTGGCAATGGCGCACACCTGCAGGCCCAGCGTGGACTGCACATACTGCACCGCGCTGTAGGGCACATCGCGCACCGAACCGTCGGCCTGTTTCTCGGTGGCCATTTCCTGGCGATCGAGGGCGATGGCCACCGCGTGCGGCGTGGCCCCGGCCGCCTCGATCAGGGCGATCGATTCGCGCGCGGCGGTGCCGGCACTCATCACATCGTCGACGATCAACACCCGGCCCTTGAGCGGCGCGCCCACCAGGCTGCCGCCCTCGCCGTGGTCCTTGGCCTCTTTGCGGTTGTAGGCAAAGGGCACGTCCTTGCCGCGGCGGGCCAACTCGATGGCCACCGCCGCGCCCAGGGGGATGCCCTTGTAGGCCGGGCCAAAAATCATGTCGAACTCGATGCCACTGGCCAGCAGGGCGTCGGCATAAAAGCCGGCCAGGCGGCCCAGGCTTGCCCCGTGGTCGAAGAGCCCGGCGTTGAAGAAGTACGGGCTCATGCGACCGGCCTTGGTCTTGAACTGGCCAAAGCGCAACACGCCACAATCGAGCGAGAATTGCACGAACGACTGGGCCAGTTCGCCCATCCCCACTTTGCTAGCTGTCATGACATCATCCTTGTTCACGCTCACCAGCCTCAACCTCAACGGCATCCGCTCGGCCACCACCAAGGGGATCGAGACCTGGCTCTCGCGTCATGCGCCCGATTGTATTTGCGTGCAGGAGGTCAAGGCCCAGGCGGCCGACGTGGCCGGCAAGTTCGAGCAGCTCGCGGGCCTGCAGGGGCACTTTCACTTTGCGCAGAAAAAGGGCTATTCGGGCGTGGGGGTCTACACCCGGCACACGCCCAGCGATGTGCGGGTGGGCTTTGACGGCGGCGAGTTCGACGAGGAAGGGCGCTATGTGGAGCTGCGCTTTGACACCCCGGCGCGGCGCCTGTCGATCATCAGCAGTTATTTCCCGAGCGGCTCGTCTGGCCCCGAGCGCCAAGCGGCCAAGTACCGCTTTCTGGATGTGCTGTACCCGCACCTGATGGCGCTCAAGGCCGAGCGCGAGTTCATCCTGTGCGGCGACGTCAACATCGCGCACCGCGAGGCCGATCTGAAGAACTGGAAAGGCAACCTCAAGAACAGCGGCTTTTTGCCCGAGGAGCGCGCCTGGATGACGCGCCTGACCACCGAGGGTGGCCTGATCGATGTGTACCGCCGCCTTCAACCCGACACCACCGACGCCTGCTACACCTGGTGGAGCAACCGGGGCCAGGCCTATGCCAAGAACGTGGGCTGGCGCCTGGACTACCACCTGGCCACGCCGGCCCTGGCCGAGACCGCGCGCACCGAGGCCATCTACAAAGACGAGAAGTTCTCTGACCACGCCCCCATCAGCATCGGCTACGCCCTGTCGCTGGCCTGATCGCCTGGATAATCGACCCATGCTCGCCTACCACACCATCCCCGTCACCCCGTTCCAGCAAAACTGCTCGCTTGTTTGGGACGACCAGACCCTGCAAGCTGCCGTGATCGACCCGGGCGGCGATCTGCCCCTGCTCCTGCAAGAGGTCCGGCGCCTGGGCCTGCGGCTCGAACAGATCTGGGTCACGCACGGTCATTTGGACCATTGCAGCGGCGCCGCCGATCTGGCCGAGCAGCTGGGCCTGCCCATCATCGGCCCGCACCCGGGCGACCGCTTCTGGATCGACGGCCTGCCGCAGGCCGCGGCCATGTACGGCTTTCCGCCCGCGCGCGCCTTCGAGCCCACCCGCTGGCTTCAGGACGGCGACACCGTGACGCTGGGATCGCACACCCTGCAGGTGCGCCACTGCCCGGGCCACACGCCGGGCCATGTGGTGTTCCATTCACCCGAGATCGGGCGCGCCTTTGTGGGCGATGTGCTGTTTGCCGGCAGCATTGGCCGCACCGATTTCCCGCAAGGCGACCACGACCAGCTGATCCAGAGCATCGTCACGCGGCTGTGGCCCATGGGCGACGCCACGGTCTTCATTCCGGGCCATGGCCCGGAGAGCAGCTTCGGCCGCGAGCGGCGGCAAAACCCCTACGTGGGCGGGACCTGAGCCCGATCGCGTTGCGCGCGCTCAGCGCTGGCGGGCCTGCTCGTACAGGCCCTGCACCTTGGGCACATTGTCCTGAAGCTGCTGGATGCGGTCGGCATTGTTGGGGTGGGTCGAGAAAAAGTCGGCATTGCGCCCACCGCCCCCGCCCTTGCTGCCGTCCTGCGCCTGCTTCATCTTCTGCCACAGGCTGACGCTGGCCTCGGGGGCATAGCCGCCGCGCGCCGCAATCTCAAGGCCCACCAGATCGGCCTCGGACTCGTCTTCCCGGCTGTACTTGAGCACCAGCAACTGCGCGCCCAGGTCGCCCACCATCTGTCCGACCTGGCCCAGGCCAAAGAGTTGGGTGGCAATCGACACCCCCAGGTTGGTCACCTGGGTTTTGGCCAGGCGCTCGCGCGCGTGCTCGCGCAGCGCATGCGCCATCTCGTGGCCCATGATCATGGCGGCCTCGTCGTCGCTCAGCTTCAGGGTTTCCAGGATGCCGGTATAGAACGCGATCTTGCCGCCGGGCATGCACCAGGCGTTGATCTGCTTGCTGCCGATCAGGTTGATCTCCCACTGCCAGCGCGCCGCGCGCGGGTTCCAGGGCTGGGCATGCGGGATCAGGCGGCGCGCAATCGTGCGCAGGCGCTCGAGCTGCGGGTAGCCGTCGGGGGCCAGCGCCCGTTGGCTGCGTGCCTGCGCCAGCACCTGGCGGTACTGGTCCTGTGCCGACATCTCGAGGGTCTCGGCCGGCACCAGCTTGCGCACCTCCGAGGCCTTGCCCACGTTCACCTGGGCCAGGGCCGGCCAGGCCGTGCCAGCGGCGGCGGCGGCGCCGGCCAGCAAAAAGCCACGCCGCGCCTGCCAGCGGTGCGGCGCCAAAGCGGGGGCTTGGGCCTTGAAATCGCACAGAAAACACATGCTGCAGATGATAATCCCATGCACGCCTTCCGGCCGCACCCCACCTCTGCATGAACGCCACACCGCCCACCCCCGACCTCCCCAGCAACGAGCCCGCCCAAGCGGGCTGGCGACGCGCCTGGCAGCAGCTGCGCGAACCCGCCAGCTGGCGCATGGCGGTGCTGGGCTTTGCCGCCGGGCTGCCGCTGCTGCTGGCGCTGGGCACGCTCAGCTTTCGCCTGCGCGAGGCGGGCATCAACCGCAGCACCATCGGTTTTCTGAGCTGGGTGGGCCTGGCCTACGGCTTCAAATGGGCCTGGTCGCCGCTGGTGGACCGGCTGGCGCTGCCCGGCCTGACACGGCGCCTGGGGCGCCGCCGCGCCTGGTTGCTGCTCTCGCAAGCCTTGCTCCTGCTGGGCCTGGTCGGCATGGCCTGGTTTGACCCGCGCGAGGCGCTGATGCCCCTGGTGCTGTGCGCGGTGCTGGTGGCCTTTGCCTCGGCCACCCAAGACATTGCCCTGGACGCCTGGCGCATCGAATCGGCCCCGGTGGAGGCGCAGGCCACGCTGGCGGCCATGTACCAGGGCGGCTACCGCCTGGCCATGATTTGGGCCGGCGCCGGGGTGCTGTGGATCGCGGCCGCGGTGCAGGGCGACGCCCAAGGCGGCTACTCGCACGCGGCCTGGCAGGCGGCCTACGCGGTCATGGCGCTGAGCCTGCTGCCCGGCGTGCTGACGGTGCTGCGCTCGTCAGAGCCGGCACCGCAGCCGCTGCCGCCCGCGCGCAACCTGGCGGCCTGGCTGCGCGAGGCAGTGCTGGCCCCCTTGCTGGACTTCTGGCGCCGCTACCGCTGGCATGCCGCGCGCTTTCTGGCCCTGGTGGCGGTCTACCGCATCAGCGATGTGGTGATGGGCATCATGGCCAATCCCTTTTACGTGGACATGGGCTTCACCAAGGACGAGGTCGCCACCGTGAGCAAGCTCTATGGGGTGCTGATGACGCTGGTGGGCGCTTTTGTGGGCGCCATGCTGAGCGCGCGCTTTGGCGTGATGCGGGTGCTGATGCTGGGCGCGCTGCTGAGCGCGCTGACCAATCTGCTGTTTGCCTGGCTTGCCGGTGTGGGGCACAGCATGACGGCGCTGATCTGGGTGGTCTCGGCCGACAACCTGGCCAGCGGCATCGCCTCGGCGGCCTTCATCGCCTACCTGTCCTCGCTGACCAATGTGCAGTACTCGGCCACGCAATACGCCTTGCTCAGCTCGCTGATGCTGCTGCTGCCCAAGTTCCTGGCGGGATTTTCGGGGGTGGCAGTCAACGCCTGGGGCTACGAGTGGTTCTTTGTTGGCACCGCCTTGCTGGGCCTGCCGGTGCTGCTGCTGGTGGCCCTGGCCTCGCGGCGCTAAGGGGTGCCTGGCCATGGGTTTACCCAACTTTACATGGGCGACAAGCCGGGGTGGGCACGCAGCCGTGAAGATGGGTCCATGCAGCACATCCTGATGATCGAAGACGACACCCGTCTGGCGGGCATGGTGGCCGACTACCTGCAAGCCAATGGTTACGAGGTCCAGCACGAAACCCATGCCCAGGCGGGCTTGAACCAGCTGTCCCAGCACGCCCCCGATCTGGTGCTGCTCGACCTGATGCTCCCCGACATGGACGGCCTGCAGGTCTGCCAGCGCATCCGCGCCCTGCCCGCGCCGCTGTCGCAGGTGCCGGTGCTGATGCTGACCGCCAAGGGCGACCCCATGGACCGCATCATCGGCCTTGAAATGGGCGCCGACGACTACCTGCCCAAACCCTTCGAACCGCGCGAGTTGCTGGCGCGTATTCGCGCCGTGATGCGCCGCCGCGGCGCACCGGCAGAGCCTTCGGCGCGGGTGATGCGTTTTGGCTCGCTCGAGATCGACCGCGACGCGCGCCGAGTCACGGTGCAGGGCCAGCCCTGCGAGCTGACCTCGTACCAGTTCGACCTGCTGGTCACCCTGGCCGAGCGCGCCGGCCGCGTGCTCACGCGCGACCAGATCATGGAGGCCGTGCGCGGCCGCGAGCTCGAGGCCTTTGACCGCTCCATCGACGTGCACATGGGCCGCATCCGCGCCGCCATCGAAGAAGACCCCAAAAACCCGCGCCGCATCCTGACCGTGCGGGGCGTGGGCTATGTGCTGGCCCGCCAGCAAGACTGATCCCCCCGCATGAGCCGCTGGTCGCAACACCTTTACCTGCGCATCTGGCTGGCGGTGGTGCTGGGCGTGGCGGTCTTGATGCTGGTGGTCTGGCTGGCCATGGGCTGGGCCTGGCGCACCGCCGAGCAGCACTACCGGCCGCCCCCCATGCGCCAGTGGGTGCTGCGCAACGATGAAGGCCAGGTGCTGGATGTGGCACCGCCAGAGCGCACGGCGGGCGGTATCCGGCTCGAGTTTGAAGTGGTGCAAGACGACGGACGGGTGCGCAAGCTGGTGATCGAGCGCAGCCCGGCACCCCCGCCTGGCCCCGGGGCGGGGCCCATGATGGGCGGGCCGGGCATGCACGCCGGCAGCAGCCTGACCCAAGGCGGCCCTGCCCGCTTTACCAAGGTCAAATCCATGCCCTGGTGGTTGCAGCCCACCTGGGGATTTGCCCTCCTGCTGGCCACCATGGGCGTGGCCGCTGCCCTGGCGCTGTACCCGGTGGTGCGGCGCCTGACCAAGCGCCTGGAGGCCTTGCAGACGGGGGTGCAGAGCTGGGGACAGGGGGATCTGTCGGTGCGCGTGCCGGTGCAGGGCGACGACGAGGTGGCCGATTTGTCGCGCCGCTTCAACGATGCGGCCCAGCGCCTGCAGGCCCTGATGGCGGCACAAAAATCCCTGCTGGCCAACGCCTCGCACGAGCTGCGCTCGCCCCTGGCCCGCATTCGCATGGGGCTGGAATTGCTGGAATCACCAACAGGAGACGCGGCCCTGCGACAGCGCAGCCGCGACGAGATCCTGCGCAACATGGCCGAGCTCGATCAGCTGATCGACGAGATCCTGCTGGCCAGCCGACTCGACGCGCAAGAGGCCGATATTGGCCAGGTCGAGCCCGTCGACCTGATCGGCCTGTGCGCAGAAGAATGCGCACGGGTCGATGCGCTGCTGACCCTTCCCGAGCCGCCGCCCCAGATCGAGGTGCCTGGCGTGGCGCGCCTGTTGCGCCGCCTGGTGCGCAATCTGTTGGAGAACGCACGCCGCTATGGGCAGGCCGCCGCCCCCGACGCGATCGTGCTGGCCCTGCGCGCCGACGGGACGCATGTGACGCTGACCGTGTGCGACCGCGGGCCAGGCGTGCCCGAGGCCTGGCGCGAGCGCATTTTCGAGCCCTTTCTGCGCCTGCCGGGCGCCAGTGAGTCATCGGGGGGCGTGGGCCTGGGCCTGGCCCTGGTGCGCTCGATCGCGCAGCGCCATGGTGGCTCGGTGCGCTGCACCGACCGCGAGGGCGGCGGGGCCTGCTTTGAGGTGCGCCTGCCCAAGGCCTGAGCCCCGTCGGGGCCTTGCCCCCGCCGCATAATCGGTCCCATGGATGATCTGGTTCGACAAGCCATGGCCAAATGGCCGCATGTGCCCGCCTGCTATGGCTGGCTGGGTTTGGACGCGCGCGGTCACTGGTTCATGCGCGACGACCAGGTGCAGGCCCAAGGCCCCTTCGTGCAGGCCCGTGGGTCTCGTTTGCGCCACGACAAGCTGATCGGCTTTATCGAGCGCAACTACGAACCCGACGAGGCCGGCCGCTGGTATTTTCAAAACGGGCCCCAGCGGGTGTATGTGGAGCTCGAGGCCACGCCCTGGATCGCCCGTGTGCAGGCCGATGGCCAGGTGCAGGCCCACACCGGCCCGATGTTTGCGGCGCAGCAGGTGCAGGGCGCCTTGATCGACGAGGACGGCCATGTGGCCTTGCTGCTACCGGGCCCGCGCGGGCCGGTGCCGGCACGGGTGCACAGCCAGGACGTGGTGCTGCTGCCCGACTGGTTGCAGGCCGTGGGCCTGGACCTGCAAGAGATGCCGGCGGCTCAATGGCCCGAGCGCTTTGGCTATGTGAGCAGCCCCAAGGCGCAGCCCGCCTGCGCTTGATGCGCCCACAAAAAACCCCGCCGAAGCGGGGTTCTGCAAGGGGCATGCGCCATTATTTGGCAGCGGCCTCGGGCTTTTGCGGTTCTGCAAACTTGGCGCCGGCATTGTTGGCCAGGTAGACCACCGCGCGACCGATTTCGATGTCGTCGAAATCACCGCCACCTTGCGCGCCCATGGCGCCCTTGCCCTTGAGGGCGGAGGTCAGCAGCGCGTCATAGCCGGTCTTGATGCGCGCGGCCCAGGCGCCGTTGTCGCCAAACTTGGGGGCACCCGCAGCGCCGCTGGCGTGGCAGGCCACGCACTGGGCCTTGTAGACCTCTTCGCCGCTCTTGAGCTCGCGGTTGGCGTCGCGCACTTCGACGCTGCCCACTTTTTGCAGGCGCATGGCCACCGACTTCTCGGCATCGGCCACACCCGGCGAGGTTTTGTTTTGCGAGGTGACGTAATAGACCAGGCCGATGATGATGAACACCGGCACCACGAAGGCGGCAATGCTGCTCCAGACGAGCTGCTTGGGGGTACGGACGGGGCCGGTGTGCGGCTCGTGGTGGTTGTGATCGCTCATGAGGTCCTCAAATGCTGGTGAGAGTGGGCCCGCACATCGTCGGCATGGCCGGGTGCCGGACCGAAATCCGCCCAGCATTATAGTCCGCTCGCCTTCGCAGACCTTGCAGCAAGGCTGTCCACCCCAGGTGGCGTGCCATAATCAGGGTTTGCGCGGCTGTAGCTCAGTGGATAGAGTATTGGCCTCCGAAGCCAAGGGTCGTGGGTTCGATCCCCGCCAGCCGCGCCACTTCTGCTTGCAGCCGCCGCTTTTTTTCAAAGGCTGGGCTGCCGCCCTTGCAAGATCCGTCACGTGTTCTTGTCATAGCGGATCATCCCCTTTGCTTGCAGGCACTTGCCCATCTCATGCGCTCGCGCTTTCCAGGCGGTCGCATCGAATGCGTTGAGACCATGTGCGAGGCCCTGTCATGCCTGTCCAGGTGCTCGGCCAAGGTCTTGGCGACATCCTAGCTGGGCTTGAGCAGCCACGCCCCCACCGTTTGCGGCAGGATGCCCAGATCACCCGGAAAAGCCCCCGCCACAAAGCCCACATGCCCGCCCTCTGCCGGCTGCCACAGGCGCACCGACGACGACACCTGCTGCGCGCCCGGCAGGCTCGCGGCCGGGATGAAGGGATCGTTGCGGGCGTTGAGCAGCAAGGCCGGGATGCGCAGGCTGGCCAGGCGTGGCAGGGCACTGGCGCGGCGCCAGTAATCGGCCGTGTCGGCAAAACCATGCAGGGGCGCGGTGAAGACGTTGTCAAAGTCCTCCAGGGTGCGCGCACGGCGCAAGGCCTGCTCGTCAAACAGGCCCGGGTGCTGGCGCAGCTTGGCCAGCGCCTTGGGCACCATCGAGCGCAGAAAGTAGGGCGTGTAGATCCAGCGATTGAGGCCGCGGCCGATCTGGTGCCCGCTGGCCGTCAGGTCCAGGGGCGAGCTGATGCTGGCCACCGCGTCGGCCAGTTGCGCCGCCGATGCCCCTTGCTCGCCCGCCCACACCATCAGTGCATTGCCGCCCAGCGACACCCCGGCGGCCACCAGCTGCTGGCCCCCCTCGGCGCCGTGTGCGACGCGCAAGCGTTGCAGGATCCAGTGGATTTCCTGGTGGTCGCCCGAGTGGTAGGCCCTGGGCGCCAGATTGAGCTCACCGCTGCAGCCGCGAAAGTGCGGCAGGGCCAGGTTCAGGTCTTGCGCGCTGGCCCAGGCCGCAAACGCACGGGCGTAGTGGCTCTGGCGCGAGCCCTCCAGGCCGTGGAAAAGCACCACCAGCGGCCGCGACGGCGCGCTGGCTGGCAAGCGGTCCACATCCAGAAAGTCGCCATCGGGCGTGGCCCAGCGCTCGCGCTGCCAGGCCGCTTGCGGCTGCGCGCTGCGCACCTGGGCGCCCTGGCTGGCCCAGATGGTTTGCGCATGGCCGCCGCGCAGCCACCAGGGCGCACGCTCGGGCAGGGTCTGGGCCGTTGGCACCGCCGCGCTCCGCGTCAATGCAAGAGCTGACCGCTGCCGGCCTCGCCCAGGGGCAGGTCTTGCGCGCTGCCCGGGCTGGCGTGGTGCGCCAGCATGCGCCAGCCCTGCGCGGTGCGGTGGTAGACATTGGTGGCCACGATGACCACCGAGGCCGGGCCGCGCTCGGTTTGCACCTGCACCCGCTCGACCACGCTGTGCACGGCGCTGCTCAGGGCGTCGATGCGCTGCACATCGAGCACCCCGATCTGCAGCTTGGCCCCGCCTTCAAACAGGGCGGCAAAGGCCTGCCGAATGGCGGCCTGGCCGATCAGGCGGGGGCCGCCCGGGTGCACGCAGCTGATGTGGTCCTCATCGGCCCAGCAGGCCATGAGTTGGTCCAGATCGCCCTGTTGCAGGGCCTCGTAAAAAGCGGCTTCGAGCTCGTCGACGCTGCCGCCAAAGGTCAGGGAATGCAATTTGGGGCGTGGCATCCCCGCATTGTGACAAAAGCCACCCCGCAACGGGCAGGGCATGGCCGATAAAAAACCCCGTGGGCCTTGCGGCGCACGGGGTTGGGGGCAGGCCCAGCGGACCGGCTTATTTCTTGGCGCGGTACTTGCGCAGCGCAGCGAGCTGCGCGGCCAGGGTGGCCAGCTCGGCCTGCGCGGTGGCCAGGTCCACATCGGACTTGGCGTTGCGCATGGCTTCCTCGGCCGCCTGGCGGGCTTCCTTGGCCTTCTCTTCGTCCAGATCCTTGCCGCGGATGGCGGTGTCGGACAGAACGGTCACGCGGTCCGGTTGCACCTCGAGAATGCCGCCTGCCACGAAGACAAATTCTTCGCCGCCGTCAGCGGTCTCGATGCGCACCGAGCCCGCCTTGATGCGGGTGATCAGCGGGGTATGCCGGGGATAGATGCCCAACTCGCCGGACTCACCAGGCAAGGCGACGAAGCGTGCTTCGCCCGTGTAAATGGACTCTTCGGCGCTGACCACATCGACGTGGATGGTGTTCATGCAAGCTCCTGTAGGAGGCGAGCACAGCGCTTGCGCGCCGCACCCGCCATCTCCCTGTTGCCAGGGAGAGGGGTTTTAGGCGACCTTCTTGGCCTTCTCGAAGGCCTCGTCGATGGTGCCGACCATGTAGAAGGCCTGCTCGGGCAGGTGGTCGCACTCGCCGTTGGCGATCATCTTGAAACCACGGATGGTTTCCGACAGCGGCACGTACTTGCCGGGCGAGCCGGTGAACACTTCGGCCACGTGGAAGGGCTGCGACAGGAAACGCTGGATCTTGCGAGCGCGTGCCACGGTCAGCTTGTCTTCGGGGGCCAGTTCGTCCATGCCCAGAATGGCGATGATGTCGCGCAGTTCCTTGTAGCGCTGCAGCGTGCCCTGCACGTTGCGGGCCACGGTGTAGTGCTCTTCACCGACCACATGCGGGTCCAGCTGGCGGCTGGTGGAGTCCAGCGGATCCACAGCGGGGTAGATACCCAGCGCAGCGATGTCACGCGAGAGCACCACGGTGGAGTCCAGGTGGGCGAAGGTGGTGGCAGGCGACGGGTCGGTCAAGTCATCGGCCGGCACGTACACGGCCTGGATCGAGGTGATCGAGCCCACCTTGGTCGAGGTGATGCGCTCTTGCAGGCGGCCCATTTCTTCGGCCAGCGTCGGCTGGTAGCCCACGGCAGACGGCATGCGGCCCAGCAGCGCGGACACTTCGGTACCGGCCAGGGTGTAGCGGTAGATGTTGTCCACGAAGAACAGCACGTCACGGCCTTCGTCACGGAAGGACTCGGCGATGGTCAGACCGGTCAGGGCCACGCGCAGACGGTTGCCCGGGGGCTCGTTCATCTGGCCGTACACCATGGCCACTTTGGATTCGGCCAGGTTGTCCAGGTTCACGACGCCAGAGTCGGCCATCTCGTGATAGAAGTCGTTGCCTTCACGGGTGCGCTCACCCACGCCGGCGAACACCGACAGACCGGAGTGGGCCTTGGCGATGTTGTTGATCAGTTCCATCATGTTCACGGTCTTGCCCACACCGGCGCCACCGAACAGACCCACCTTGCCGCCCTTGGCGAACGGGCACACCAGGTCGATCACCTTGATGCCGGTTTCCAGCAGTTCCTGCGAGGGCGAGAGCTCGTCGTAGGCCGGGGCCTTGCGGTGGATCGAGGCGGTCAGGGACTGGTCCACCGGGCCACGCTCGTCGATCGGGTTGCCCAGCACGTCCATGATGCGGCCCAGGGTGGCCTTGCCCACGGGCACGGTGATGGGGGCGTCGGTGTTGTACACCGTCATGCCGCGACGCAGACCGTCGGACGAACCCAGCGCAATGGTACGCACCACGCCGTCGCCCAGCTGCTGCTGCACTTCCAGGGTCAGTGCCGAGCCGTCCATCTTGAGCGCGTCATAGACGCGCGGCATCTGGTCACGCGGGAATTCGACGTCGACCACGGCGCCGATACACTGAACGATATTGCCTTTTGCTTGAGCCATTTTGTTTGCTCCAATCTTTGATTCGGGGGGTGCCGTCAAACCGCGGCCGCACCGGCGACGATCTCGGACAATTCCTTGGTGATCGCTGCTTGACGCGTCTTGTTGTAGACCAGCTTGAGTTCGTTGATGACGTTGCCGGCGTTGTCGGTCGCCGCCTTCATCGCCACCATGCGTGCGGACTGCTCGGAGGCCATGTTCTCGGCCACGGCCTGATAGACCAGGGCTTCGACATAGCGCAGCAGCAGATCGTCGATCACGGCAGCGGCGTCGGGCTCATAGATGTAGTCCCACGCGTGCTGCTTGCCGGCTTCCTGTTGCATCTTCTCGGCCGACAGGGGCAGCAGTTGTTCAACCACCGACTCCTGCTTCATGGTGTTGATGAACTTGGTGTAGCACAGGTACACCGCGCTCACGCGACCTTCGGCATAGGCATCGAGCAGCACCTTGACCGGCCCGATGAGCTTCTCAAGATGCGGCGTATCGCCCAGTTGCGTCACATGCGACACCACCTTGGCACCAATGCGACCCAGGAAACCCAGGCCCTTGTTGCCGATGGCCACCGCCTCGATGCCCTTGCCCTCGGACTGCAGGTCGCGCATCTTGTTGGTGACCGCACGCAGCACGTTGGTGTTCATGCCGCCACACAGACCCTTGTCGGTGGTGACGATGATGAACCCGGCCGTGGCCGCGTCATTGGTCTGCATGAACGGGTGCACGTACTCCGGATTGGCCTTGCTCAGGTTGGCCGCAATGTTGCGCACCTTCTCGCTGTAGGGGCGAGCGGCGCGCATGCGGTCCTGGGCCTTGCGCATTTTCGAGGCGGCCACCATTTCCATGGCTTTGGTGATCTTCTTGGTGTTTTCCACCGATTTGATCTTGCCGCGAATTTCCTTGCCTGCTGCCATCGAGGGCTCCTAAGAAGGGGTTCAGGCGAAGGTCTTCTTGAACGCGGCGATGGCCGTGTTCAGCTCGGCTTCGGCGTCCTTGTCCATGGCCTTGTCGGACTCGAGCTTGGCCAGCAGGGCCGCGTGCTTGTCCTTGAGGTAACCATGCAGGCCGGATTCGAAAGCCAGCACCTTCTTGACGTCCACGTCGTCCATGAAACCCTTGTTCACCGCGTACAGCGTGGCACCCATCAGGCTGATGGACAGCGGGCTGTACTGGGGCTGCTTGAGCAGTTCGGTCACGCGGGCACCGCGGTCGAGCTGCTTGCGGGTGGCTTCGTCCAGGTCCGAGGCGAACTGGGCGAAGGCCGCGAGTTCGCGGTACTGCGCCAGGTCGGTACGGATACCGCCGGAGAGGCTCTTGATCAGCTTGGTCTGGGCAGCACCACCGACGCGC
>Ga0255220_1000146_pt1 | contig 29537 bp, 26 predicted proteins | sample Miss_Colum_RepB__FD_188423 | JGI IMG/M metagenome (GOLD analysis project Ga0255220, IMG submission 188423) | Freshwater microbial communities from Mississippi River, Louisiana, United States - Miss_Colum_RepB_8d | ecosystem: Environmental > Aquatic > Freshwater > River | place: USA: Louisiana...
GCCTCCTGCGTCGGCGGCAATGTCGCGATGAACGCCGGTGGCAAGAAGGCCGTGCTGTGGGGGACCGCGCTCGATAACCTGGCCTGGTGGCGGATGGTCGATCCGGACGGCAACTGGCTCGAGGTCAGTCGTGTCGGCCACAACATGGGCAAGATTCATGATGTCGCTCTGGTCCGGTTCGACTTGCGCTGGTATCGGCCGCGGCAGCTTCAGGCCGACGGCACGATGCTCGGCGAGCCGCTGCGCCAGCAAACCTTGGAGATTGAGGGCCGCCGATTTCGCAAGGCCGGGCTCGGCAAGGACGTCACCGACAAGTTTCTCGCGGGCCTACCCGGTGTCCAAAAGGAAGGCTGCGATGGCTTGATCACGGCCGCGCGCTGGGTGCTCCATCGGATGCCGGCGCATGTGCGCACGGTCTGCCTGGAGTTTTTCGGCCAGCCCAAGGACGCGGTGCCCTCGATTGTCGAGATCAAGGACTTTCTGGATGCCAGCGCCCGCGAATCGGTCGCGGATCCGTCGAAACCGCGGGTGCTTCTGGCCGGACTTGAGCATCTGGATGAGCGCTACCTGCGCGCGGTCCGTTACGCGACCAAATCGCGTCGCGGAGGCCTGCCCAAGATGGTGCTGATCGGCGACATTGTCGGTGACGACGATGCCGCGGTCGCACGCGCCGCCTCCGAGGTGGTGCGCATGGCGAACGGCCGCTCCGGTGAGGGATTTGTCGCGGTTTCTCCGGAGTCGCGCAAGGCGTTCTGGGCTGATCGTTCCCGCACCGCTGCGATCGCGCGTCACACCAATGCGTTCAAGATCAACGAGGACGTCGTGATCCCGCTTGAACGCATGGGCGAGTACACCGACGGCATCGAACGGATCAATATCGAGCTTTCCACGAGCAACAAGCTCGTGCTGCTCGACGAACTCGACGCGCTGCTCGCGCAGCAACGGCCGATGCCGGTATCCGAGGAACTCGAAGAAGATGCCGAGGGTGCGGCGCTGGTTGCCGACCATCTTCGACAGGCGCGGGAGTTGATCGCCGTCACCCGTCGCCGCTGGCAGTTTCTGCTGACCTGCATCGATCGGCCGCTTGCGCAATTGCGCGACGAGTTCGGCAGGGTGGGGCTGACGCATCTGCTTGGCCAGCTCGACTCACGAGTCGCTGACGATGAGCGTGCCCAATCCGTGCCGGAACGTCGGCAAACGCTGTTTCAGATGCTGCAGGACCGCAGCATTCGTGTCTCCTGGAAGACCGAAGTGCGCGCGCCTCTTGGCGAGATCCTGCAGGGTCAGGTCTATGAGCCGCTGCTGAGCAGTTGCGACGAGGTGCATCGGCGCGTGCTGCGCAGCCGGGTGTTCGTCGCGTTGCACATGCACGCCGGTGACGGGAATGTGCACACCAACATCCCGGTCAACTCCGACGACTATCCGATGCTCAAGCAGGCCGAGGCTGCGGTGGCGCGGATCATGTCGCTGGCGCGCTCGCTCGGTGGCGTGATCTCCGGAGAGCATGGCATTGGCATCACGAAGCTCGAATTTCTCACCGATGACGAGATCGCCGAATTTCGGGATTACAAGCAGCGCATTGATCCCGAAGGTCGCTTCAACAAGGGCAAGCTGCTGCCGGGTGCCGATCTTCGCGACGCGTATACGCCCAGCTTCGGGTTGCTTGGCTCTGAGTCGCTGATCCTGCAGGCCTCCGACATTGGCGCGATCGCCGATTCGGTCAAGAACTGCCTGCGCTGCGGCAAGTGCAAACCGGTCTGTGCCACGCATGTGCCGCGAGCCAATCTGCTGTATTCGCCGCGCAACAAGATTCTGGCGACCTCCTTGCTGGTCGAGGCCTTTTTGTACGAGGAGCAAACCCGGCGCGGTATCTCGATCCGCCACTGGGACGAGTTCTCCGACGTGGCAGACCATTGCACCGTATGCCACAAGTGCGAGACACCTTGTCCGGTCGATATCGACTTCGGTGATGTGTCGATGAACATGCGCAACCTGCTGCGCAAGATGGGCAAAAAGAAGTTCAATGCCGGCAATGCCGCTGCAATGTTCTTTTTGAATGCCACCGATCCGGACGCGATCAAGGCGGCGCGGGCCGCGATGGTCGGTGTTGGTTACCGGGCGCAGCGCTTTGCGCATGATCTGCTGCGCAGGTTTGCACAGGCTCAGACCCGCAAGCCGCCGGCCACTGTTGGCAAGCCAGAGCTCAAGGCGCAGGTGATCCACTTCATCAACAAGAAGATGCCGACCGGCTTGCCCAGCAAGACCGCGCGCGCGCTGCTTGACGTCGAAGACGCGCGCTACGTTCCGATCATCCGTAATCCGAAGACCACCAGCGTCGACTCCGAGGCGGTTTTCTACTTTCCGGGTTGCGGTTCCGAGCGGCTTTTCTCGCAGGTCGGGCTTGCGGCTCAGGCGATGCTCTGGGACGTTGGCGTGCAGACGGTGTTGCCGCCGGGTTACCTGTGCTGTGGGTATCCGCAGCGTGGCTCCGGTCAATTCGACAAGGCCGACCAGATCATCACCGACAACCGGGTGCTGTTCCATCGGGTCGCAAACACGCTCAATTACCTCGATATCCGCACGGTGGTTGTCAGCTGCGGCACCTGCTATGACCAGTTGCAGGGCTATGAGTTTGACCGGATCTTCCCTGGCTGCCGCATCGTCGACATCCATGAGTTCCTGATGGAAAAGGGTGTCCGGCTGGAGGGCGTGACCGGTACGCGCTACATGTATCACGACCCCTGCCACAGCCCGATGAAGCAGCATGCGCCGCTCAAGGTGGTCAACACACTGGTCAATGCGCAGCTGAACGGGCGCGTTGACAAGAACGATCGCTGCTGCGGTGAATCCGGCACGCTGGCGATCAGCCGTCCCGACGTATCGACGCAGGTGCGTTTCCGCAAGGAGCAGGAAATGCGTCGTGGTGCTGAGGCACTTCGCGCGATCCCGGTGCAGTCCGGCGGCGGCCCGCAGCGCGCCTTCGATGGCGAAGTCAAGGTGCTCACCTCCTGCCCGTCGTGCCTGCAGGGCCTGTCGCGCTATCAGGACGACACCGGCGTGCAGGCCGACTACATCGTCGTCGAACTCGCCCGTCATCTGCTGGGGCCGGACTGGATGCAGCAGTACGTCGCCCACGCCAACGACGGGGGCATCGAGCGCGTGCTGGTCTGACGCGCTGATCTAGAATCGGGTTCCTTGAGCGCCCCCCCTTCGCGAGGGGGCGCCACCGATTTTTCGACCGCGCACCCTACGGAGACCACCATGTACAAGCCCTTCGATCTTTCCGGCCGCACCGCGGTCGTCACCGGCGGCAACGGCGGCATCGGCTACGGCATGGCTGCCGCGCTGCTGGCGGCGGGCGCGCATGTGGCGATCTGGGGTTCCAACGCTCAAAAGACACGAGATGCCCAGGCTCGGCTTGCCGCCGAGACCGGCGGGCGGGTCGACGCCTTTGTCTGCGACGTCGGCGATGAGCAGCAGGTCGAGACCACTTTTGCGGATTCGGTTGCGGCGCTCGGCAAGGTCGACGCCTGCTTTGCCAATGCCGGTGTCTCGTCGCGTCCCACGCCGCTGCTGCAGATGAGCTACGAAGAGTTTCGTCGGGTGCAGCGCATCAACGTTGACGGAGTGTTTTTCACATTCCGGGCTGCGGCGCGTCACATGGCCGAGCGCGGCGAGGGCGGAGCGCTGGTCGCCACCGCCAGCACCGCAGCCATCGAGGGCGCTGCCCGCAATAGCCACTATGGCGCGTCCAAGGGTGCGGTGACTTCCTATGTGCGCGCGCTCGCGGTCGAACTGGCGCGCTACCAGATTCGGGTCAACTCGATCCTGCCGGGCTGGATCGTCACCGACATGACTGCCCGCGCGACCTCGGACGAGAAATTCGCAGGGGCAGTGCTGCCGCGTATCCCGGCCCGACGCTGGGGGAGCATCGATGATTTTGGCGGCATCGCGGTTTATCTGATGAGCGACGCATCGGCGTATCACACCGGTGAGCAGTTCGTCATCGATGGCGGTTACACGAAGTTCTGAGCCGGGATCGTCGATGATGAGTGGTCAGACCGACCAGCGCCAGGCTTGCGCGCTGTGCGCCAACGACGGCGGGCAACTGGTGTGGCGCGATGGATTTGCGCATGTTGTGCTTGCCGACGAGCCCGACTATCCCGGGTTCACACGCGTGATCCTCGATGCCCATCTGGCCGAGATGACCGACCTGGCTCCTGTCTCGCGCGAGCGGCTGATGGCAATCGTGTTCCGGGTCGAGCAGGTGCAGCGCGAGGTTCTGCGGCCTGACAAGATCAATCTGGCCAGTTTTGGCAACGTGGTTCCGCATCTGCACTGGCATGTGATTCCGCGCTGGCGCGACGATCGGCATTTTCCACAACCGGTCTGGGGTGCACCTGCCGGTCGCGAGCCACAGGCTGCGGCCAGAATTCAGGCCGTAGCCCGGCAGCTTGCCGACTATCGGGTGGCGCTGCAGCAGGCGCTTGGGGCGAGCCGGTGAGTTGCGCGCCGGGATTCGCAGGCCGCTGGTTCCCTGAGCGGGAACGTCGATGCGCCTGAGAATCCTGTCAGACCTGCATGTGGAGGCCGCCCCGTTTGAACCGCAACCGGTCGCGGCCGATCTCGTTGTGCTGGCAGGAGACATCCACAATGGTGTCGAGGCCTTGCGGTGGGCGCGCCAGGCGTTCCCGCGCGACGAGATTCTGATGGTCGCCGGAAATCACGAGTTTTACGACGCCGAATACTGGTCGACGCTGGACGCGATGCGCGACCAGGCCCGTCGCTCCGGGGTGCGACTTCTCGAAAACGAGGCAACCGTCATCGACGGGGTGCGTTTTCTTGGTTGTACGCTGTGGACGGATTTCCGCGTGTTCGAGCAGCCGGGCCGGCCACTTCAGCTGAGTCCGGAACAGGCATTCGAGCAGTCGCGACGCATGCTTCCTGACTTTCGAGCCATCCGTTACGCTCGCGCCGGGTTGCAAGCTGCGCTGACGCTGTCCGACTGGACCGCGCTGCACGCGGCGTCTCGCGCCTGGCTGGCGGGAGAGCTTGCGCGCCCCTGGGACGGCCCAACCGTCGTCATTAGCCATCATTTGCCGAGCTGGCGCTCGGTGCACCCAGACTTTGTCGCATTTGCGAGCAATGCCGGTTTTGTGAGCGATCTGGATCATCTGGTTGATCCGGCGGCTCTGTGGATTCATGGCCACACCCACACAACCCAGCGCTATCGGATTGGTCGCTGTGAGGTTGTCTGCAATCCGCGCGGCTACCCGCGCAGACCCCCCAGGCATCAGATTGTCGGTCAGGAGCCTGCCGAGCGCCTCGAGTCAGCGCCGGTATTCGAGAATCCCGCATTTGATCCGCAACTGGTGATCGATCTGAGGGCGATTCGCGCCTGATCGGCTACCATCGTTGCTCACACACCTGCAGGACCTTTCAAGCATGGCCGCCCCAAACACTCCCGCTCCAATCCGAATCGTCGTTCATCAACAGTCGCGTGTGCTCGAGATCGAGTACGCCGATGGCCGACAGTTCAAGCTGCCGTTCGAGCTGATGCGGGTCTATTCGCCGTCCGCCGAGGTACGGGGTCATGGACCCGGCCAGGAGGTGTTGCAGACTGGCAAGCGGGACGTCGGCATCGACGCGGTCGATGCGGTCGGGAACTATGCGATTCAGCCGCGATTTTCCGACGGTCACGACACCGGCATCTTTTCCTGGGAATACCTGTACTGGCTCGGCGATCAGCATCCGCAGTTGTGGGCAGACTACCTGGCTCGGCTCGAACAGGCTGGCGCCAGCCGCGATCCGCAGGCGCCGGCCTCCGAGCCCGGCGCGATGCAGACCGCCAGCGTCAGCCGGCCGCGGCATTGAGCCATCGGGGTCCCATGGACGAGCCGGACAAGACCCACTTCGGTTTTCAGTCGGTGCCGCAGGCGCAGAAGGCCTCGCGGGTGGCCGAGGTGTTCGATTCGGTCGCCGGGCGGTACGACCTGATGAACGATCTGATGTCCGGTGGCCTGCACCGACTGTGGAAACGGTTCACGATCGGGCAGGCGGCGGTGCGGCCTGGCATGAAGATTCTCGACGTAGCCGGCGGCACCGCCGATCTGTCGCGCGAGTTTGCCAGACGGGTCGGGCCCACCGGCGAGATCTGGCTGAGCGACATCAACGCGTCGATGCTGCGAATTGGCCGCGACCGGATGCTCGATGACGGGCTGGTGCAGCCGGCGGTGCAGTGTGACGCAGAGAAGCTGCCGTTTGCGACCGGCTACTTTGATCGCGTGACTGTGGCGTTTGGGCTGCGCAACATGACGCACAAGGATCGTGCACTGGTAGAGATGACCCGCGTGCTGCGCCCCGGCGGAAAGTTGCTGGTGCTGGAGTTTTCCCGCGTCTGGAAACCGCTGGAGCGGCTCTACGAGGTGTATTCGTTCTCGGTGCTGCCCTGGCTGGGGCAGCGGATCGCGGGGGATTCCGACAGCTATCGTTACCTGGCCGAATCGATCCGGATGCACCCGGATCAGGAGACCTTGTGCACGATGATGCGCGACTGCGGACTGTCGCGTGTTCGCTACTTTAACCTGGCTGCCGGGGTCGTTGCGTTGCACGAAGGCATCCGGATGTAGGTTTTCGTGCGATGCTGCGACTTAGATGCGCGAACCAGGTCCGAGTTGCAGGATCGGCGCGCCATCCGGGTCAGTCCGGTTTGAAACCTAAAAGTCGATAAAGCTTCAACACACAGGGAGTCAGGATCATGCGTTGGGGAATGTCTTTGGCAATTGTGCTGGCCGCCGGCGCATTGCTTACCGTGGAAGTCGCCGAGGCCAAGCGCGTGGGAGGCGGGTCATCCGTCGGACGTCAGTCGAGCAACGTCACGCAGCGGCAGGCGAGCACGCCGCAGCAGGCCCAGCCGTCGGCTGCCGCCCAGCCCGCAGCTCAGCCGGCCCGCAATCGCTGGCTTGGCCCGATCGCCGGCCTGGCCGCCGGTCTCGGCCTGGCAGCGCTTGCCAGCCATCTGGGCATGGGAGAGGAACTCGCCTCGATGATGCTGGTGCTGATGCTTGCCGTCGCAGCCTTTGTCGTCATCCGTCTCGTGATGGCGCGTCGCGCAGCCGCGTCCGGCGCCTCGATGCAGCCGGCCTATGCGGGTGCGAACGTTGGCTCCGAAGCGAGCGTTCGCTACGCGCCGCTGCCCTCGGAGGCGCCAGGTGGTGGCACGGTTCCGGTGGTGCAACCGGCCTCGCTGGCCGCGGCTCCTTCGGGACCCTGGGGCGTTCCTGCAGATTTCGACGTCGAGGGTTTCCTGCGCAACGCCAAGGTCCAGTTTGTGCGACTGCAGGCAGCCTATGACTCTGCGGACCTGACCGATCTGCGCGAATTCACCAGCCCGGAGATGTTTGGCGAGTTGCGCCTGCAAATCCACGAGCGCGGTCAGTCGCCGAACAAGACCGACGTCGTCAAGCTTGACGCCGAACTGCTCGGTGTCGAAACCACGCAGTCCGACTACATGGCGAGCGTGCGTTTCAATGGTCTGGTTCGCGAGAGCGAGTCTTCTCCGGCGCAGGCATTTGATGAGGTGTGGAACCTGGTCAAACCGGTGGACGGATCCGGCGGCTGGGTGCTGGCCGGTATCCAGCAGTTGAACTAAGCGCCCGAAGCGGTTGAGCGTCAAGGCGGCTCCCAGGCGGGAGCCGTTTTGTTTTAAAGCCCTTGTGCAGGGGTCCGCGACATCTGGTGCGGCGTCCCTGCCGATCACCGGGCCGGACGCAGGCGAGCGCCCGAATCACTTAGAATTTTCCAATGAACGAACAAGGGTATCCATCGGGGGCCGCTGGCATCGCCGACAAATTCATCAGCCTGTTCGACGACGCGAGCGCCCAGGTACGGCACGGCGCCATGCAAGCCTTGCTTGCGGGTCTGGAGCACCTGCTCGAGCAGCAGCAGTGGGCCCGCGAGCGCCTTCGCGCCCATGCGGGCAGTGGGCTTCGAGTCATGTTCGAACTGCCGTCAAACCGGTCCGCTGAACTGGGCGAGTTGCGAGTCCAGATCGATGAATCAGGCCTGCTGCGGGCTGCCGATCCGCAGCGGCGCATCGATGTGACACTGCGGTTTCGGGCTTCGGTAGAGGCCATGTTCGATCTGCTCGGCAAGGGGCCGGAAAGCGTCGTGCGCCATTTGCGCATTGATGGCGATCCCGCGCTGGCGGCAACCATCGGGGATCTTGCACGCTACTTGCGCTGGGAACCCGAGGAAGACCTCAGTCGGCTGATCGGCGATGCGGCGGCACATCGGGTGGCCGGGGCGGTGCGTACTGGTGCCGATGGGGTGCGTGATGTGGCGCAGCGTGCGCTTGCGTCAGCGGGTGCGTGGGTGGCCGGCGATCAGACGCAACTCACCACGAAGCCACTGACCGCCTGGTTCGGGGATGAGCTTGGCGTCCTCGTGGACCGAATCTCTGACCTTGAAGGCCGTATCAGTCGATTGGCGGCGCAGCGCCGCTCGAACCCCGGTACCTGATCGAGGGCCCGAGCGCTCCAGGGGCGGCAAGAGCGACGGCTAGCGCGGAGCGGCCTGATGCGTGCCTGATGCGCCTGGATAAGTAGGAGGCTCGAGGCTTAGCGGCAATGCCGGTGCCTGGCCCGACTTGAGCTGGCCCGCGTACACGGTGACATGCGGGAAGGGGATTTCGATGTCATTGGCATCGAAGGCTTTCTTCAGTCGGCGAAGATAGTCGCGGCGCACTCCCCCCTGCTCCAACGGCTTGGTCTTGATCCGGCATTTGATCATCACCGATGAGGCTGCCCACTGGTCGACTCCTGCGATCTCCAGGTCAGCCAAAATGAGCGGCGCGAACTCGGCATCTTCGCGTTGCTCGCGCGCGGTCTGACGCATCAGCTCGAACACTGCATCGATATCCTCGCGATAGGCGATGCCGATGTCCATTGCCGCCTGGCCGAATTCCATCGACATATTGGTGACGGTATCGATCTTTCCGGTCGGAATGAAATGCACGTTGCCGTCGTAGCTGCGCAGCTTGACGGTGCGCAAGGTGACGCTTTCAACGACACCGTTCATGCCGGCGATCGTGACCACATCGCCTTGCCGGATCTGGTTCTCCAGCAGGATTGTGAAACCCGAGAAGAAATCCTTGACCAGGCTTTGCGCACCGAAACCCACGGCCAGACCGACGACACCGGCTGCGCCAAGGATCGGGGCGATCGAGATGCCCACCTGGTCGAGTACGACCATGATCGTGACGCCGATGATGGTGACTGACGACAGGTATCGGAAGACGCGCGACAGGGTTTCGACCCGTTTGCGATCTTCCGGGTCATTCGCATTGCGGGTTGCAAGAGTGGCGAACAGGCGGATCGCGCGTCGGCTCACCCTCAGAAGCACCCAGGCCAGGATCAGCACAAAGACCACCGAAATCACTTCGTCCAGGAAATCCATCGGCCTGAACTCGGAAAGATCGGGTAGGAGTTTCGTCAGTTTTTCCATGCGTCGTCCTCGTGATGGGGGTGCGCGTCCGGATCAGGCCCGCCAGCGCAGGGTCTGGCGCCGCACGACCTCTTCGAGCAGATGCTCCTGCTCGAACTGGTTGCGGATCCAGCTAGCGTCATTGCCGCGCTCGCGAGCGTCAAGCGCCAAGTCGGTGAGTGCTTGCTGCGCACCGAGTGTTTCGGCGTACGGGCGGATTTTCTCCATCGTGGCCAGGATGTGCTCACGTATCGTTGTGTGCCGTCCAGATTTTGGATCGACGAAAATGCCCTCGAATCCGAATCGGCAGGCCTGGAAGCGGTTGAAGGTGTAGACCAGATAGTCGTCCTCGGCCGGCTCAACGGGCCGCTCCTGGATCAGCCAGCTCGCCAGCGACTGAATGTAGGCCGCGATTGCAGCGGCTTTCTCCAGCGTCAGCGGCGTGTCCATGACGCGCACCTCGATCGTGCCGAACTCTGGTTTGGGTCGGATGTCCCAGTAGAAATCTTTCATGCTCTCGACGACGCCGGTGTGCGTCATCTTGTCGTAGAACTCTCCGAACTCCTTCCAGGTGAGTGCAAAAGGCGCACGACCCGACAACGGGAACGCGAACACCGAGTTCAGGCGCGCCGAATTGAAGCCGGTGTCAACGCCCTGTACGAAGGGCGACGAGGCCGATAGCGCGATCAGATGCGCAATGTAGGGCGACATCGAATGCAGCAGCCACAGCGCTTGATCCGGGCTCGGGCAGCCGACATGCACATGCTGGCCGAAGATGGTGAACTGCTTGGACAGGTAGCCGTACACCTCCGACAGGTGGTGAAAACGTTGCGCCGGATAGATTTTCTGGTGGCTCCAGTGCTGGAACGGATGCGTGCCACCACCGCTCAGACCGATGTTCAGGCGAGCCGCGGCCGCACACAAGGCATCGCGTAACTGGCGCAACTGGTTCAGCGCGTCGTCGTAGCCTTCGCAAATGCCAGTGGAAATCTCGACCATGCTCGAGGTGATCTCGGGCTTGACGTCGCCGGGCAGCCCGTCCTGACGCAGCACCCGGAGCAGATCTGCCGCCGACGGGGTCAGGTCGTAGTGGTGGGTGTTGACGATCTGCAGTTCAAGCTCGACACCCAGCGTCAGCGAGCGAGACTTGGCAAATTCGCCAAGCGCCTTGCGCTGAGTTTCCGAGGCGGGGCCGGTTCCGGCGTCAATCATGCGTTTCTCCGGAGCGAACCAGCGCCCATTCGACCGCCAGCGGACCGATCAGTTCGAGCAGCGCGATGGCGCTGAACACGATTGCTCCGACGCTGGCAGCAAGGTCTGCCGAGATCGCCTGCAGGTCGTAAGTCAGCGCAAACGCAACTCCTGAGACTGGCGTCATGGCGATTCCGAGCGCCACGCTCTGGCGCATGCTCAGACCACTAGGCAGTCCGAGTGCACTGATCGCGCCGAGCTTGGCGCCGGCACGAACGACGACCAGCGCGAGCGCGATCGCACCGCCGGCGAACAACTGATTGAGCGAAACCGCCGTGCCAGTGGCAAAGAACAGCATCGCGACGAGAACGCCGCCGGCGGTTCCCATGTGTCTTGGAAACACGATCGGTCGGGCCCAGGCATTTTTGAGCACGATACCGGCAGCCAGCGGGGTGAGCAGCGGCGAGAATTTTCCGAGCTTGACCAAGGCCATCGCCAACATCAGCATGCCCAGCAACAGCAGCACCGCGTTGTCATCGCCAAGATTGAAATGACGCGTGACCCAGCGGATCGAGCAGGCCAGTGCCACCCCGAGCAGCCCGGAGCCAAGCACCACATACACCGGCAACAGCAGCGCAGCGAAAAAGTTGCCGCCGTCGCTCAGATGCAGCCAGCCGAACAGCAGCTTGGCGCCCAGCACCGAATAGACGGTGTTCATGGCGGTCAGAATCATCAGCCGTTCGGTCAGCTGACCGTCAGCCCGGAACTCCGAGACCACACGCATTACGATGGCCGGCGAGGTCGACATCAGGATCACCCCGACGGACACAGCGGTCGCACCGTCGGCGCCGGTCAACGAAAGCAGCAAGATCACCGCAGCCAGAGTCGCCGTGGCCTCGGCCACGCTGGTGGCTGGCAACCAGGGATTCGCGCGCAGCCAGCGCAGATCGACCCGGGTGCCGAGTTCGAACAACAGCACGGACAGCGCCAGGTCGAACACCCAGCGCAGACTCCCGGTCAGCGCAGTGGCGTTCAGGTCGAACCCGAGCGAGCCGAAGATCAGGCCAACCAGGAAGTAGCCGGTAATACGCGGGAGCCGCAAACTGCGAAACGCCAGTTCGCCAAGCAGGCCAGTCGACACGACGGCCAGTGCGATCCAGAAGATCGCACCGGGTTCGGGTGGCCACGCAGGTAGAAAAGCAGCGAGGGTGCTTTGGTTCATGCTCCGTTGCACTGATCAGGAGTACGGCGCGGCGATAAGGATCGGCGCTGCCGGAAGCCGGGCGCATCCCGGCGGGCGGGAACGCGGAGGCGGGCTAGATATGTTTGCGCAAAAGTATATCATGCGCAACTCGCATCGCACTGCGTCCCGCATCGGCTGGCGCGCCTAACGACCGGTGTAATTCGCTGGCCGTTTTTCCAGGAACGACTGGACACCCTCGTCATAATCGCCGGACGAGGCGGCAAGGGCAAACTGATCAAAATCTGCATGGCTGACCGCACGGTCCAGCGCAAACGCCGCCGCATTGACCGCCTGCTTGATCATGCGCAACTGCACCGGCGGCATTGCTGCAGCCCTCGCGGCCTGCATCAGCGCAGCTTCCAGCGCCGCTCCGCTTGCCGTCAGTTCGTCGACGAATCCCCAGTCGAGCGCCTGCTGGGCATCGAATTTTTCGGCCAGCGCGATGATCCGCTTGGCCCGGGCCGGACCGACCAGATGCACGATCCTGGGAACCGTACCCCAGGAAAGATTCATTCCGCGCTCGATCTCGGGCACGTAGAAGCGGGCGCTGGCTGATGCGATCCGAAGATCGCAGGCCGCGACCAGCGCAGCACCGCCTCCGACGCACCAGCCTTCGATCGCAGCGATCGTGATCGCTTCGACCTCCTCCCAGGCGCGGCACATTTTTCCGCCGGTTTGCAGCGCGAGGCGCCGCTGGGCCAGCGGCGCCTTGCGCGAGGCAGCAGTCTCGGCATCCTTCAGATCTGCGCCATGGCTGAAGCGGGTTGGCGATCCGGTCAGGATCACCGCCGAGACCTTGTCGTCATGTTCGAAGCTGCGCGCTGCCGCGGTCAGATCCCGGCACAGGGAGAGCGAGAGCGCGTTGGCATTGTCGGCTCGGTCGAATCGCACGATCGCGATCCGGCCGCGCCGCTCGATGCTGACGTGGTCGCCGATCCGGTCAATCGAACTGGACATGTGAAGCCTCGGGGTGCAAGACCTTCAGCCGCGACCGACGAAAGGCATCTTCGTGGCCATCACCGTCATGAACTGCACGTTCGAGGCCAGCGGCAAACAAGCCATATGGAGCACCGAGTCGGCCACGTGTTGCACGTCCATCAGCGGTTCGATCGCGATCTCACCATTGGCTTGTGGCACACCTTTGGCCATCCGCGAGGCCATCTCGGTAGCCGCGTTGCCGATGTCGATCTGGCCGCAGGCAATGTCATATTTGCGCCCGTCCAGTGATGCGCTCTTGGTCAGGCCCGTGATCGCATGCTTGGTGGCGGTGTAGGGAATCGAGTTGGGGCGCGGTGCGTGGGCAGAAATTGAGCCATTGTTGATGATGCGTCCGCCGCGCGGACTCTGGTCCTTCATCACACGAAATGCCTCGCGCACGCACAGGAACGAGCCGGTCAGATTGATGTTCACGACCGACTGCCACTGCTCGAAGCTCAATTCCTCGAGCGGAATGCCGGGCGCGTTGACCCCAGCGTTGTTGAACACCATGTCGACGCGGCCAAAGGCCTTGACGGTGCTGTCGAACAGGTTCTTCACCGCATCGGGGTTGGCAACGTCGGTCGGCACTGCCAGTCCATTGGCAGGGTCGACGCCGGATTCGCCGATCGCGGCCTCGAGCAGATCGCCGCGCCGTCCGGCAAGCGCAACCTTCCAGCCGGCCTTCAGGAAAGTGATCGCGACCGCCTTGCCGATGCCGGCGCTTGCGCCAGTGATGATCGCGACTTTGGAGTACTGGCTCATCGATGAAGCTCCGTGTGGGTCTGGGAAAGATTCAGAAATATACAGCCGACCGGCACCGGGCTCACGTGCTGAGCCCCGAGCGGTTCACGCTGTGGTCTTCGGATCGACGAAAGATCCAGTCACCAAGGTGAAGGAACTGTGATGAATATGAACGCACAACGCCAGGCAGCCTCATGCCGACAGCCGCGGGGCAACAACCGCGGCATCCGGCTCGAACTGCGCACGCCGCTCGCGCCGGCCGGACACGTGGTCGATCTTGATCGGCTTGTGGGCCTGGCTTGCCTACTGATGCTGCCGCTGGCCCTTTGGTTGGCCTGAGTTTGACCGGATCCGGTCTGAAGAAAACTCGGTAAACGATTCAGTCCGGCGAGCGCAGTTCTTCGATGAACTCGTAAACTGCCATTGCCACTCCGATCAGCACGATCACAATCAGCGAAGTCTCCGGGACCTTGAAAATCGGGATCGCGAAGAACCCGGTTGCCAGTACCAGCCCGATCAGGCCGAGAATGAATTTAGTCAGCACGGTGTTCTCCGTTTGGGTTCAGTTTTCGCCCTGTGCCAGCCTTGCGACTAGCCATCGGGCAGTGCGCAGCAGCCGAGCATCGTCACCGCGTCTGCCCACCAGTTGGACACCGATCGGCATTCCTTGGGCATCACGCAGCAGAGGCAGATTGATCGCCGGCATGCCGAACAAGGTCCACAGCGTGCAAAACGCCGGGCTGCCGGTGTTTTCCAGGGTTGCGGGCGCTGCGCCATGTGCCGACGGCGTGATCAACGCATCGTATTCCTCCAGCGTGCGCTCGATGCCTTCATAGAGCGGCTGCCGGGCTGCCAGGGCAGCGAGGTACTCATGTGCCGGAGTTTGCCGGCCACGTTCGAAATTTTCCCGCAGCACCGACGAAAGGCGATCACTGCCGCGTTCGTAATCAGCGCGGTAGTGATGCGACAACTCAGAGAGCTGGATCGTGCGGTGGAATTCCCAGGCTTTTCGGTAGGTGTCGGACAGCGAGAGTTCGGTGACTGTCTCGCCGAGTGCATCGCACAGCTCCGCAAAGCCGTCCCGACAGTCTTGGCTTGCTTCCTCAAAGATTGGTGTACCAAGGAACGCGAGTCTCGGCGGTAGTGGGGGATCCTCCCGCATCACTTCGGCAAGGCGTGGATGCGCGCCCGGGCGGGTGGCCGGGTCATGCGGATCATGGCCGATCAGCACATCGGAAACTAACGCGAGATCTTCGATGCTACGCGCAAACACACCCATCTGGTCGAGAGACGGGGACTGCTGAAGCACGCCGTGGCGCGAAATCAGGCCGAAGCTCGGTTTGAAACCATGAACACCACAGAACGCAGCCGGCCGAATCACGCTGCCATTGGTTTGCGTGCCGACGGCCAGCGGCACCATACCGGCTGCGACCGCGGCAGCCGAGCCGCTCGATGAGCCACCCGGAGTGTGTGCCGGATTCCAGGGGTTGCGGGTCTTGCCAGGATGCATCGAGGCCAATTCGGCGGTCACGGTCTTGCCCATGATCACGGCACCCTCGGCCCGGAGCTTGGCGACCAGTGTGGCATCCGAAACCGGTTGTCGGCCAGCGTGAAGCACCGTTCCGTCTTCGGTTGGCATGTCATCCGTATCGATGATGTCCTTGAGCCCGACCGGAAGCCCGTGCAGCCGGCCCAGCTGGCGCCCGCTTGCACGGTGTTCGTCCAGCGCGGTTGCCTGGCGCAGTGCGTATTCCTCGTCCAGGTGGATCCAGGCACCGACCTGCGGCTCGGTTTGCCGGATTCGCGCAAGACAGGCCCGCACGTACTCAGCCGCGCTCAGCGAACCTTCGCGCAGGGCTGCGCCCGCCTGGGCGGCTGTTAGCGAATGTAGATCGACCGAACTCATCAGTTTCCGTACAGATGGTCAGGCAGCCAGAAGACGATTTTCGGGAAGATGTACACCAGGATCATGGAGATGAAAACCATGATCAGGAACGGGAAGCAGCCCTTGAAGATGGTCCACAACTGCACATGTGGTGGCGCAATTCCCTTCAGGTAGTACGCCGACATCGCCATCGGCGGAGTCAGGAACGAAGTCTGCAGGTTCAGTGCGACCAGAATGCCGAAGAACAGCGGATCGATGTTGAAATGCGACAGCAATGGCAGGAAGATCGGCACGAAAATGATGATGATCTCACTCCACTCCAGCGGCCAGCCCAACAGGAAGATGATCACCTGGGCGAGCAGCAGGAAGGTCAAAGGTGTCAGGTCCATCGACAGCACCCAGTCCTTGACCAGGCCTTCTCCGCCCAGATACGAAAACACCGACGAGAAGGTCCAGGAGCCCACGAACAACCAACAGACCATTGCCGAGGTTCTGGCGGTCAGAAAAACGGCTTCCTTCAAGCGAGTCCAGGTCAACGCGCGGTAGCCGGCAGCCAGAACGATCGAGCCGAGCGCGCCGACCGCTGCCGCTTCGCTGGGCGTTGCCAGGCCAAAGAGAATCGCGCCGAGCACTGCCAGGATCAGCACCGCCAGCGGGAAAAATGCGGTGAACAGCAGCCAGATCATCTGCACAAACGGCATCTGACCCTCATCCTCGGGGAGCTTCGGGGCAAGCGATGGGTTTGCGAGCGCCCGCCCAACCACATACAGCATGTACAGGCCGGCCAGCATGAAGCCAGGGATCAGCGCGGCGGCATAGAGCTTGACCACCGAGACCGCGGCAGTCGCACCGTAGACGACGAGCATGATCGAGGGTGGAATCAGGATGCCCAGGGTGCCTCCAGCGCAAATCACCCCAGCCGACAACTTTTGGTCATAACCCGCCTTGAGCATGGCCGGAAATGCGAGCAGTCCCATCAGCGTGACCACTGCCCCGACGATGCCGGTCGCGGTCGCAAACAACGCGCAGGTGACAAGCGCTGCGACCGCCATCGATGCCGGTACGCGTCGGAAGGCGATCTGCAGACTGAGGAAGAGCCTGTCGAGAATGCTTGCGCGTTCTATCAGGTAGCCCATGAACAGGAACAGCGGCACTGCGGTGAGTACGTCGTTGTTCATGACCGAGAAGGTGTTCTGGCTGAGCAGATAGAACACCCGGTTGTCGAAAAACGCCTGGTCGGGTTGGAAATAGGCGTAGTAGCCGAAGGCCACTGCCATCGCCATCAACGTAAATGCGATCGGAAAGCCGAGCAGTACGATGAAGATGAATGAGCCCAGCATCAGCAGGGCGATTTCTGGATTGCTCATTTGCTCGCCTCTTTGGCCATGTCAGTGCGTGCATCGCCCTGGGTCTGGTGTGTTTCTTGCAAGACTTTTTCGAGTTCTTCGACGTCATGCAGCTGTTTGGGCCACCGACCGGTTTGCAGGCACAAAATGCAGCGGATGACCTGTGCCACGCCTTGCAGCCACAGCAAAATTCCGGCAAGCGGGATCAGTGCCTTCAGGTGCCAGATCGGAACACCGGCCGGACTGTTGACGCTCACCTCCTGGTAGCCGAATGAATCGGACGCGTAGCCGTATCCCGCGATGACCAGCGCAGTCACGCCCGGGAAAAAGAAGATGAAGTACAGCACAAGTTCGACACCGGCCTGCACGCGTGCCGGCCAGAGCCTGAAGAAAACGTCACCGCGTACATGGGCGTTGCGCGAAAGCGCGTAGGCGCCCGACATCAGAAAGAGACCGCCATACAGGATGTAGCTCAGGTCGAACGCCCAACTTGTCGGGTCGCGCAAGACGTAGCGTACAAAGACCTCGTATGAGGTGCCGAGCGTCAGGATCACGATAGACCATGCAAAGGCATGGCCGACCGTCATGCTGAGGCGGTCTATCGTGAGCAGCAACTTGTTGATCATATTTGCATCCAGAAATGGCGGCTTGCCAAGAAGACAGGGCGTCGCTTGCCGGCGACGCCCTTGCACAGACCCGCGGAGCCGGGTGCCGAAGCGCCCGGCCCGCCGCGCGACCAGGGTCAGCCGGGGATCTTCGTGTTGAAGACGTGCTCGTATCCCTGCTTGTAGTCGGCTTCGTTCAGGAACCCGAAGTACGCAACGCGCTTGGCCCATGCACGCTGCGACTCGACGACCTTCTTGAAGAACGGGTCTGCACTCGAAAGCTTCTCATTGAGCACATCCCAGGCTTTGAGCTGCTCGGTAAAGACATCCTTCGGCGTGCGCACCACATTGACCTTGTGCTTGTCGATCAGCACCTGCAAGTCGCGCGAATAGTTGTCCATCGCGGTCCACCAGTTGGATGACGACGCGGACTCAACCGCGTACTGCAGCACGGCCTTCAAGTCTGCCGGCAGAGAGTCGTATTTCTTCTTGTTGAAAATAATCTCGAAGAACTCCATCGCCTGGTGGAAGCTGCCCATCATGTAATTCTTGGCGACGTCCTGTGCGCCGAAGCGCAGGTCCGAGGTCGGGTTATTGAACTCGAAGGCCTCGATGACACCACGCTCCATGGCCGGAACGATCTCGCCGCCGGGCAACTGTGTGACCTTCATGCCCATCTGCTGCATCAGGTCGGCGGCCAGGCCCACGGTGCGGTACTTCAGGCCCTGCATGTCCGCCGCACTCTTGACCTCTTTCTTGAACCAGCCCAGCGGTTGGGTCGGCATCGGCATCGCAAAGAATCCGACGACATTCAGGTTCAGCTTTTGCAGAAGTTCACGGTACAGCTCGATGCCACCACCGCGGTAGATCCAGGCGAGCGACTGCTGGGCATCGCAGCCGTTGATCGGGCCCGACCCGAACAGCGAGGCAACCTTGCTCTTGCCGTACCAGTAGACCGGCACCGTGTGGCCGGCGTCCAGCACGCCCTTGTTCACCGCATCCATGACCTCGAACGGTTTGACGACGGCGCCGCCCACCAGGTAGTCGATCTTCAGGCGTCCACCCGACATTTCGTTGACGCGCTTGACATACTCCTCGGCCATCTCGTTGAAGATGTCCTTGGCTCCCCAGGAACCCTGCATCTTCAGCACGATTGGCGACTGTGCGACGGAGATCATCGGGAAGCTGGTAATTGCTGCACCGGTCGCACCTGCTGCGGCGGTACCCAGGAACTTACGGCGCGACGGCGGGGATGATTTTTCCGCCGGCGTTTGAACTGCGGGTTTGTTCTGCTCGGTCATCAGAGTCTCCTCTTAGTGGGTTCTTGCAACGAATCGATGGAATCTCGGCCCTTGGCAATGGGGCTCCGGGGACAAACGGAACTGCCTAAGGCGGCCAGTTGACTAGCCGCAGCGCCGGATTCTGCGCTCAGGTTCAAGTTGTTCGCAACAATTTCCGACTTTCACTGACAACTACCTGTCTACATGAAGCTTGACTGAATTAATCGGCTTTCGCGATCAGGCTGGATCGCAGCCGATCGCCGGCACAAGGCCGCACCCCCTAGCCAGTGTTGGCAAAGATTTATCAATTCGGACACAAGGTCGGCTGCATGCCGGTTTCCAATCGTTCATAGCCATCGAGACGCAATGCTCAAGATGGTTGGCACGGATCCAGACGCGAGGCCCTTGGGCAAACCAAAGCGAGCTGATCAGGAATATTGATCGGATTCATCGACTGGAGTTACCAGATGAGAAACGCCGGCTCTCCGGACGCATCAGTCATCATCGTGTCGCACAACACCTGCGATCAGCTTCGGGCGTGCCTGGAGAACCTGCAGATCGCGATTGATGGCCGCAACATCGAAGTCGTCGTTATCGACAATGCATCGGACGATGGTTCGGCAGACATGGTGGCTCGTGAATTCTTGCAATTTCGGCTTGAGCGAACCGATCAGAACATCGGTTTTGCCGCAGCCAACAACATCGGATTCAGGTGTGCTCGCGGTCGCTATCTGATTTTGCTGAACTCGGATGCGTCGATTGAGGGTCATGCATTACGAGCCGCAATTTCACGCATGGATGCGTTGCCGCAGGTCGGCATTGCCGGCGCGCGTCTGCTCGATATTCTTGGCCGCGATCATTCTGAATCGTTCCGATTCCCGACGCCGATCGGCGAATGCCTGAGTGTTTCCGGCCCGTCGCGGGGCTTTGCGCAAAGGCTCGCCTCAGGTCCATCTCGGGATGCTAGGGCAGACATGCCGACAGCGATCGAAATCGACTGGGTCCCGGGCGTATTTGCGATCATTCGCCGTGCTGCCCTTTCTTCGGTAGGGCCCTTTGACGAGCGATTTTTTCTGTACTACGGCGAGATTGACTTCTGCCGCCGCCTCAAGCAGTTCGGTTGGAAGGTCTGGTACTGGCCGGATATCGTGGTGCGACGCATCGGCAGACTGGAGTCTGGGGACGGTGCGTCAGCAGCGTTTCCGGCCTTCGGGTCGGAGATGGTCTTGTGGCGGATGCGCAGCGCTTTGCTGTACTACCGCAAACATCACGGCCGATTCGGCGCTTGGTTACTGGCTCGCATCGAGACCGGGCGGCACGCACTGCGCAGGCTGAAGACACGGATTGCCGGAGGACCCAGCACCATCACCGAGGAGTCTGAGCAGTGGATCCGGCTCATGCGGCGTGCCTGGATCGACACCGAGGGCGGGTTGGTCAGCCCTCCGCGCCCCTGGTGATCATCGGCCCCGTAGGCAGGCTCATCGCTCGCACGCTTTCAGACCGACGATTCCGACGACGCGCCTTCCTTGTCGAGTCTTTCGACCCGATAACCCCAGCCATACACCGGATAGACCTGCCATCCGCGCTCAGGCCCGATGCCCAGCTTTCTTCGGATGCGGCTTAAGTGTGTGTCTACCGTACGGGTGTCGACTTCTGCGTTCAAGCCCCAGAGCTTTTCGAGCAAATGCACTCTGGACAGCAGCTTTCCGGGATTCTGGAACAGGTATTGCGCCAGTTCGAACTCTTTCTGGGTCAGGGCCACCGGTTTGCCGTCGACGCTGATGGTTCTGCCGTCATGGTCAATTTCATATGGGCCGTAGCGCTGCATCGCGGTCGGTTTGCTGCGCCTGGACAGCGATTCAATGCGCGCCAAAAGTTCGAGCAGCTTGGGCGGCTTGACGATGTAGTCGTCGGCTCCCGCCCTTAGCGCAGTGACGACGTCGAGTTCAGAGTCGTGCGCAGTGACAAAAATCACCGGGATATCCCAACCGATGTGCTCTCGGACCCATCTGAGCGCTGCCTCTCCACTGCTTTCTGGGAGCGACCAGTCAATGATCAGCAGATCGAATCGTTGTCGCTCGAGCGCAGCCGTGAATTCCTTGACGCCGGCGTAGCAATGACAGTCATGTTGAGCCGATGAAAACCAGAGTTTGTAAAGCTCTTGCTGCGCGGCATCATCTTCGAGGATTCCGATCTGCACTTGAGGGGTCTTCCAAGAGGGGGGCGGTCCTATTGTAGCCATTAGCTCGGGTTCGAGGCCATAGGGGGCGGCAAATCGTCAACCGCCACTGCGCTCGCGCTTTGGCGGCTACCAGAAGGAATGCGGCCCTGGACTTCCGCCTAAACGGTTTCAAACAATTTGCAGTGTTGACACACCCGGCCCTGCGAAGCTGTTGAAATCCGGGACATGAACTACCGAAATCTCCCCGCGAGCGGCAAGTCGCCAGAGATCGATCAAGATCGTGAGCTGCGGCGTCTGCAGCAGCGGCTCGATCCGTCGATCCGCAAGCGGGCTGCGCGTATCGCTATCCAGGCGAGCTGGCGAGTCGTACGAACCCTGGGGGCCAGGATCAAACGCGCGACCGATGTGCTGGTCGCCGGTGGTGTCCTGCTCGCGGCGTCGCCGCTGATGGCGGCAGTCGCACTGGCGATCAAGCTCACCGATGGCGGACCGGTCCTGTTCTGGCAGACGCGGGTTGGCAAGTGGGGCAGGCCATTTGCCTTTCCGAAGTTCAGGTCCATGGTTGTCAATGCCGAAGAGTTGCGCCGCAAGCTCGAGGGCCAGAATCAGCATCGTGAGGGCGTGACCTTCAAAATGCGGCGCGATCCGCGCATCACTTGGATCGGTCGCCTGATTCGGCGCACCAGCATCGACGAGCTTCCTCAGCTGTGGTGTGTGCTCAAGGGGGATATGACCCTTGTTGGCCCGCGCCCGGCACTGGTGAGTGAGGTCGAGCGCTATACCTTGAACGATCGGCGTCGGCTCGATGTGACGCCTGGCCTTACCTGTATCTGGCAGGTGTCTGGTCGCTCCGAGATCCCCTTCTCCGAGCAGGTCAAACTCGACGTTGAATATATCGAAACACAAAGCCTTCGGGCTGACGTGCGCTTGCTGCTGAAGACGATCCCCGCAGTGATCACTGGACGTGGAGCGTACTAAGTGGCTGAGTCAAACAATGCGTTTCCCCCGATCGGAATTTTGCTTGCCGCGCCTGCAGATTACAGCGCCCTGGCTCGGGTGTTCGGGGTTCCGGAACTGGTCTTGCCACTGCAGGGAAAGTCCTTGCTGCAGCGCTCCTTGGATTTACTCGCGCGAGCAGGCTGCAGAGTCGTTCATGTCGGGTTGGGCAATGACGCGGTATTGATTAAGGCACTCGTCGGCGATGGTTCGCGCTGGGGGATGCAGATTGAATTCCACTCGCTTTCTTCCGGCCAGGGGTTCAATCAACTTGTGCGTCGCGTCGGACCGTTGCCTGAGCAGTCGTTCCTGATCGGTGATGCCTGTTTGCTTCCGTTAGACGGGGTCACGGATTTCCCTGGCCCGGCAGGGCCCGACGGAGTGGCGCTGTTCGTGCAGCACGCTTCAGCAAAACGCTGGAGCGGATGGGCGCTGCTCCCAGGCTCCGCTGTATGCGACCGGCAATTTCCGGAGTCGCTCCAGGACGGATCAAACGAAACCGCCTGTGCTGCACGTGCGGTCGTGCTCCCCGAGTCGTCTGTCATCGCAGCGCATTCACTGGCGTCGCTGTGGCAGTCAGATCAAACGATGTTGCAGGCGCAGCAAACGCCGATTCGGATCGGTCGCGGCGCCAGGATTCACCCAAGCGTCACACTGATCGCTCCGGTACATATCGGCGATGGCGCACGAATCGAAGCAGATGCAACTGTTGGCCCGTGTGCGTCGGTTGGATCCGGTTCCTTCGTGGACCAGGGAACGACGATTCGTTTGAGCGCTGTTTTGCCCGAAACCTATGTCGGTAAGGAACTGGAGGTGGTTGAGTCAGTTGTGCGCGGCAATCGGCTGGCCAGCGTGAAGTTCGGCACGGTCGCCAATGTGGCCGACGCCCACCTGGTAGCGCCGATGCTGCAGGATTCACGACTTGCTCGCCTGCGACGCTGGCTGTCGGTAATTGCTCTGCAGATTCTCCTGGCGCCGCTGTACCTGTTGTGTCGCCGTCGCGCCGGAGATTCGCGGTCCGAGTACGAATCAATTGCAGTCACCTTGCCCGTGGGAATTCGCGTCAACGGCGGTCAACCGGTCATCGATCGCGTTCGGGCCGGACCGGCTTCAGCGAGCGTTTGTCCGGCCGGGCATTTCGCGCGAGTTTTTTACCCTGGCCTGTCGCTGCTCGGTCGCGGTGCGATGAGCCTGCTTGGGCCGACGCCACGAAGCCGGGCTGAAGTCGCTAAGCTTCCCTACGTCTGGGCTGGGCTCTACGATGAGCGTCGATGCGGACTGTTGAACGACTCGGTGTTGACCCATGACTGGAGCGATCCGGAAACAGGCCTGGCTGGCGACGCGCTGGCCTGCATGCAGCAGGGCGACCGGTCGCACATGAAGCGTGCTCTGGTGGCTTACTTCAAGCAGGTGTTTGCGGCTATCCTTCCGGGGTGCATGGTGAGGCGCGTCACGCCGCGACCCGAACAATCGCCGGCGCGACCCCGTCAGGGCGAGGCGTCACGTGTTCGTCCATCCTAAGAGCGGAGATCAAAAATGCGGCTCGAAGTGACGACTGACGATGGCAGCAGGGCTGCCATTGTCGAAGTTCAGTCGGAAAGTCTGGATGCAGGTAACGTCAAGGCATTCAAGGAGGCTGTTCAACCGGTTCTTGACGCCCATGCAGCGGTGCTGATCGATCTTGGGCCAGTCGGGTTTGTCGACAGTTCCGGTCTTGGCGCCCTGCTGTCCTGCTTACGCGTGATGAATAATCGCAACGGTCAACTGAAGATTTACGGCATGGCCAAACCGGTGAGAGCCTTGTTCGAGCTGGTCCGCATGCATCGAATCTTCGCGATCTACAATACGCGCGAGGAAGCGCTCGCGACAATCTGATCGTGGCATGGTCTGGCACTTGCGCTGCCGTACCGAGCTGCGAGTTTGTTGGCTGACGCGGGCAGGGGCACGAACTGCTGTCCCTGCTTGCGCCTGAGACTCGATCTGCATGCGCATCCAGACCTACCTGATTCTCGCGATTAGCTCGATTGTGCTGGTTGTCAGCCTGCTGGTTGGCTTGATTATGATCGGCCAGGGGCTGGGGGGGGAGCAGGCTCAGTCGGGCAGCGCTCACCAGGGACTGGTCATCACAGTCGTGCTCAGTACCTTGCTGAGCGCTGTATTTGCGTTTCTCATATCAGTACCGATTGCTCGCTCCCTCGAGCAATTTGCGCAGTTCGCCAGCCGAGTCAGTGAACATCCTGGCCGTGCGCTTCACCCGATGAGCCGTGTGCGCGAATTCGAGTCATTGCGCTCGGCGCTGAACCGTGCGTCTGCAATTCTCGACGCACAGCTTGCCCAGTTCAAGGACGAGGAGGCGCGCAAGAGCGCGATGCTTGGCGCCGCCATGGACGCCCTGGTCGGCATTGATGCCTTCGGGCGAATCGTAGAGTTCAATGCATCCGCCGAACAGATGTTCGGCTATCGCCGCGAGGAAGTGCTCGGGCGAGAGATGGCTGGTTTGTTCCGCAAGCCGGGACTGGTGCATGGCGAGCCCGTCCAGCCGCTGCCGTGGATCGATGCCGCAGGAAACCGGATACGGACCGGAACGCGTATTGAGGCGACGGCGTGGCGTAGCAACGCCGAGAGCTTTACCGTGGAGTTCAGTCTGCTGCCATTCGTGGTGCATGGTGAGCAGCACCATCTGAGTTCAATCAGGGATATTTCGTCGCGAAAGGCTCTGGAACTGCGCCAGGCCCGTACTGCCGCCGAACTCCAGCAGGCCTTGTCCGACCTTGCAGGACGTCAGTTTGCCCTCGATCAGCATGCAATCGTCAGCATCACGGATGTCGATGGCACGATTGTCTATGTCAACGACAAGTTTTGTGAAATCAGCGGCTACCTTCGATCCGAACTGATCGGTGCCAACCATCGAATCCTGAAGTCGGGCGAGCATTCTCGGACCTTCTATAGAACGCTTTGGCAAACCATCGCTTCAGGCCAGGTGTGGCACGGAGAGATCGTCAATCGGGCGAAGGACGGAGAGCTCTACTGGGTCTCTGCATCGATCGTTCCGTTGATCGATCAAAACGGGCTGCCGCAGCAGTACGTCGCGATCCGCACCGACATCACCCATGAGAAGTTGGCCGAGCGCAAATTGCTCGAGTCCGAGCGCCTCCTCAAGGGCTTGGTCAACCAGTACCGGCTCACCGACGAGGCGTTGCAATTTTCGCGGCAACGAGAGCTCGCCATCGGCCGGCAAATCCAGGAATCCCTGCTGTTCGGTGAAGCGGCTCCTCAAATGCAGGGCGTTGCAATCTCCGCATTCAGTCGGCCCTCGAATGTGGTCGACGGAGATTTCTACGAGTTTTTCGTACATTCGCCCACGCTGGTCGATTTCGTCGTGGGTGACGTCATGGGCAAAGGTGTGCCGGCAGCTTTGCTGGGGGCTGGAGTCAAACAGCAGATGGAGCGCGGAATCGCCGAGGCGCGTCTGGCGGCGCTGCCGCTGGCAGATGTGCTCGACGTGGACAATCTCGTCAATGACCTGCATGGCCGGATTGTCGAGCAACTCATCGAACTCGAATCGTTTGTGACGATCGCGTTCCTGCGGCTCGACCTTGATCGGATGCAGGTCAGCCTGGTTGACGCAGGGCATGGGCAGATCTGCATGGTCAGGGACGGTCAGGTGCACCCGATGCTGGGCGACAACTTGCCGCTGGGCGTGGATCCGCGGGAAATCTACCGTGCGGTGACGCAATCGGTGCAGCCAGGCGATCAATTTTTTATGTATTCCGATGGCATCACCGACGCGCGTGACCGTGGTGGCGAGTTGTTCGGCGAGCAACGGCTGTTTGATCTGCTTGGAAAGACGTGCAAGGCCGGCCTTCCGGCGCCTGTGGTTCTGCAACTGCTGCGGGCCGCGCTCTCGGCTTTCGAAGAGGGGGCTGACACCAGCGATGATCGTACCTGCCTGGGCTTTGGGATCGGGACCCAGGGCGAATGGACCGAGGAGATGGCATGGTCGCCCGAAGGATTCGCGTCGATGCGCACCGCGATCGTATCGCTCGCCGAATCCTGTGGTCTGGGCGAGGAGCGTGCTGAAGCAATGGCGCTGGCCGCGTTTGAGGCAGGCACCAACGTGGTACGCCATAACGCGGCGCGAGATGAGGATTCGACCGTGTGCTGCACCCTGTCCGTGCAAGGAGCCGAACTCAGCGTCACTTTGCACTATCTAGGAGATGGATTCGTTCCGTCGCGGGTAGACCCGGATTTCAGCGGCGAAAGTGAAAGCGGGTTTGGCATGTACATCATCGAAAAGATCGTCGATGAGGTCACGTACGAGAGCCCGTTCCCCGGCGTCAATCGCGTGCGCATGATGGTACGAGTTGAATCGGAGATGGCAGCATGACCGACGAAGGCGCCAAAGCGGTGCACGCGACTGCGGCTGAGCGCGGGATGGACCCTGCGGCCCGAATCTATTTCGACTATGCGCTGACCGGAATTTTCGAAAGCGACGGCCAGGGGCGCATCCGTCGCGCAAATCCTGCGGCATCGAGCATCCTTGGGAGGGATGTCGGCAAGCTGGTCGGAGCAAGCCTGTCGGAGTTTGTCGCGGAACGCTCGACACGCAGGATGCGAAGGCATGTCGACATGCTGGCCGAGCAGGGGATCAATCACGCCGAGATCGAGTTTGTCGTCGGTGATGGCAGCATCGTGGTGGTTGAGCTCGCGTCGATCCAGGCGGGCGATGACCTGGTCATCCATGTGTTCGACGATGTGACCGAGCAGCGTAGGGCGGCTGCTGATCTGCAAAGGGCTCGCGCTGAAGCCGAGGCGGCCAACCAGGCAAAAACCGAGTTTCTGGCCAACATCAGTCACGAGTTACGGACACCAATCAACGGAGTCCTTGGCCTGGCGCAACTGGCCAGGCGTTCCGATTCCCTCGAACAGCAGCGTGATTACCTGGACCGGATCGTGCGGTCGGGACAGCGCTTGCTGCAGATCGTCAACGATTTGCTGGATGCGGCCAAGCTTGAGTCCGGGCGAATGGATTTCGAGCGTGCTCCGGTCGCTATTGCCGACCTGCTCGACGATCTGGCCGGAATTGGCGCCCAGGCCGTCGGAAAGCCGGTCGAGATTCATTACGCGGTCGCACCGGATGTTCCGACGTGGATTCTTGGTGATCGCCTTCGAATCGGACAGTGTCTGACCAATCTGTTGTCGAATGCGATCAAGTTCACGCATCAGGGCGAAGTCCGGTTGACGGTCGATCTTGAACGCCGGGCAAAGGGGCCGGTACAACTGAGATTTGCGGTGACGGATACCGGCATTGGCATTGCTCCCGATGTGCTTCCCAGGCTTTTCACGCAGTTTAGTCAGGCCGATTCGTCGACCGCTCGCCGCTTCGGTGGCAGTGGGCTTGGGCTTAAGATCGCGCGGGAGTTTGCCCGCGCGATGGGCGGTGAACTGGTTGCCGAGAGCGTGGTTGGCAAGGGCAGTCGTTTCACGATGACGCTCGGCTTGCTGGCGGTTGATCCACCGCTACCGGATCCGTCCGGCGAAGCCTGGGTCGAAGAGGTTCCGACCGAGTTTCGTGGTCGTCGGATACTTGTCGCCGAGGATGACGAGACCAACCAACTTGTCATCATGAATTGGCTTGCACTGGCCGGCATCCTGGCGGAAGTCGTCGGCGACGGTCAACAGGCGATCGACCGCCTTGCGCAAGCCCCCGCGCCCGAACTGATCCTGATGGATGTTCAGATGCCGGGGCTGGATGGGATCGAAGCAACCCGGCGTCTGCGCCAGGCGGGCCATCGAATGCCGATCATTGCGCTGTCCGCCGGTTCTCGCGCGCGCGATGAGCAGTGTCTGGCGGCCGGCATGCATGACTGCCTGTCAAAGCCGCTGGATATTGACGAGCTCTGGGGTTGCCTGACGCGGTGGTTGCCGCCCGCACCCGCAGGTGACGGACAACCGGTTCAGCAGGACTCGGTTGAGGAGCGCTTTTTGCGCAACCAGCAGGCGCTTGGGCGGGCTCGACAGGCTTTTGCTGCCGGGCACGGTGCCGACGCGCAAAAGCTCAGTCAGATGTACGCCCAAGGGGATGTTCCCGCGATGCTGCGCTGCGCGCACGGTCTGCGAGGGGCCGCGGCGCTGCTGGGCTATGACGATACCGCGCACTGTGCCGGCGACATCGAGAAGGCCCTCGACGAGGGGCGTCCCGGTGACGATATCGCCACCTTGATCGAGCGCCTGCAAGGACTGCTGCGCGCCATCGCAGGCAATTAGCCCGGGCAGGTCCAATTCACCAAGAGTTTTCATTTCGGTCACATCTGCACGACTGGTAACGGTCTAATGGCAGTAAGCGATCTACCCAAGGTGTACCGATGAAAGCGCTGATCCTAGCTGCAGGGCGGGGAACCCGAGTCCGTCCGCTGACCGACCGTCTGCCCAAGCCGATGATCCCGGTCGTCAACAAGCCTGTCATGGCGTTTTTGGTCGAACATCTTCGGCGCTGCGGGGTTGGCCAGATCATGGTCAACACCAGTTACCTTAGCCCGCAGATCGAGGCCTACTTTCGCGATGGCCTGCGTTTCGATGTTGAAATGGCGTATTCCTTCGAGGGGCGTGAAGAAAACGGCCGTCTGATCGATGAACCCCTTGGTTCTGCCGGTGCAATTCAGAAGATCCATCGTCATTCCAGATTTTTCGATGAGACCTTCGTGGTGATCTGCGGAGATGCCGTCATCGATCTGGATCTGCGCGAACTGCTGCGCTTTCATCGCGAACGCGGTGCGCTGGCAACGATCGCGCTGCGCGAGGTGTCCGCCGAGGACGTCCAACATTACGGGATCGTCGTTCGAGACGAACAGGGCAGGATCACGCAGTTCCAGGAAAAACCCGCGCCCGAGCAGGCCTTGAGCCGGCTCGCAAACACCGGGATCTACATTTTCGAGCCCGAGATCGTTGATTCAATTCCGTTTGACCGACCGTACGACATCGGTGGCGAGTTGTTTCCCAAGCTCGCTGCACAGGGCGGGCTTTACGGAACGACGCTTTCGAAGCCCTGGCAGTGGCTGGACATCGGCCGGATCGGGGATTTCCACGAAGTGACGATGAAGGCGATGCTCGGCGAAATCAATGGCTTTTGCATGCCAGGACGCGAGATCCTGCCTGGGCTCTGGGTGGGACTGAACGTGCGCATCAATCCTGAGCGCTGCCAGATCGAGGGCCCGGTCTACATCGGAGGAAGTGCCGAGGTGGCGGATGGCGCGACGCTGATCGGTCCGGTGTGCATCGGCGCGGGCGCCGTCGTCGAGGCCGATGCGCATCTGGAGCGGTCGGTGGTTCTGGAATACACCCGGGTCGGGCGTGGCGGGTACTTCGACGGCAAGATCCTGGGCAGTAATTTCTGTGTCTCGGCTGACGGCACGGTGCTCGATTCGAGTCATACCGACATCGGCTGGCTGTTTGCCGATGCCCGTAGCGATGACCTTTCGCTGACCGACGAACAGAACGAGATTCTGGCCCTTGCCCGGAGGGCTGCATGATGTCCAACGCCTGTCGTGGCCGGATCAAAACCGGACCGGCCGAGCTTGATGAAATCGGGAGTCAACCATGACATCGAT